>Ga0268359_10591_pt1 | contig 44487 bp, 46 predicted proteins | sample BioMet11_FD_194416 | JGI IMG/M metagenome (GOLD analysis project Ga0268359, IMG submission 194416) | Sewage microbial communities from Oakland, California, United States - Biofuel 11 (PacBio Assembly) | ecosystem: Engineered > Wastewater > Sewage > Unclassified | place: USA: California | collected...
GTTTTGCCCCGCCCCACCCTTGCCGCTGGCAATTACAATGCGCATAAGGTCTACTTGTTGGGCGCCGAGGCCGGGCTGACCGAGCCATCAGCAAGGCAGCGCACGGCGTCGCCAACGCTGCGGTTTTCCATGTCCTGGTACACGTCAAGCCCTGCCGCCTTAAGCGCCATAAAGGCCTTGGGCCCCACATAGCCGCTCATGACCGCCTGCACGCCCAGACCGGCCAGTTTCTCCGCCGTCTGGATGCCCGCGCCCTGAGCCGCAGCCTGCGATGCGCCGTTATCCACATAGTCTGCCTGCATGGTTTCCATATCAACAATGACAAAACCGCCAGCCCGGCCAAATCGCGGATCCACCTGCGAGTCCAGCCCCGGCCCTTCACTTGAAACGGCAACTTTCATGTGTGCTCCCTTATTTTTGCTCAAATGAGCATAACCTTGCATGCGGATTGTCAAGCGCAAAAAATGCCGCCGCACCAGTTTTTTGCTGATGCGGCGGCTGCACCGCCATTGGCGGCCGGGGGGGGAAGAAAAACTATCTGTTCACATAAAAGTCGAGGGGCTTTACCCTATAGCTGTTGACTGGCATGAGGTCTGTGGTCACGTAGCCGGGCTTTGCATTGATCAGGTCGGGGATGCGGTTGACGATGGTGGCGCAGGTCAGCTCCACGGTGGCGGGCTGGGTAATAACCACCTGCGTGTCCGGCTCGCCCATGAGGGTCCAGTCGTTGCGGTCAACCTCGCCGGGGGCGTAGACCTTGCCCACGCACTCGCTTTCAATGACGATGCCCTCCTGCGTTTCGGTGGTCACCACAGCGGACATGCCTGTGGCGTGCCCGGCGGGAATGGTCATGCCCAGAGTTTCGGAATGCAGCTCGGTGGCGTGGGTCTGCGGCACGCACTTTTGCACCTGGCTTTTGACTGTAAGGCCAAGGCGCTCTGCCAGCCAGCCGTTGACGTTCCACATGTAGGACGGCAAAAACTCGCCCCGCTCGATCAGCGCTTGCCGTTCGGCGGACGAAATGGCGTCGGCTGCGGCAATTTCCTTTTCAAACGCGAGCAGATCAAGGCCAGCGCCGTGCACCTTGGCCAGCGCGATGCCGTAGTCTTCCACATTATAGCTGGAGCTGCCCTTTATTTTGCTGATGCTGTGCATGGCCCCGGCCAGCGTGGCGATCAGGTTGCCCCAGAACACGTCCTGATAGCCCGAGCCGCAAATGGTGCAGCCGGTCTTTTTGGCCATGGCGTCCACCTCGCGGGTGAGCACGGGCGACGAATTCATGGGGAATATGGCTTCCTCATTGGTGGTGATGGCATTGACGCCGTTTTCTGCGCAGACCATGAGCGCATCAATGATGTCGCGCATCAGGCTCATGGTGGTGATGATGCAGGCACCGGGCTTCAGGGCCGCAAGCGTCTTGCCGGCCTCTTGCGCGTGCCGCACCACAACGCCCCTGTCCGGGCCGCCTATGATCGACCCGATATCGCGCCCCACCACCGCCGGGTTCACGTCAAAGGCTGCGACAATTTCCGCACCTTTTTCATATACATATCGCATTGAATACTTTGACATCTTTCCACAACCATACTGGGCAATCCGCAATTTGCCTCATGAGTTTCCTCCTGGTTTGGATATTCATTATGCTGAAATTATCTTTCAACTACAGCATACGCCCAGCTTGTGAAAAAACAAGCATGTCACGAATGGGGGGAAAATAGCGCTTCTTCGGCAGCACGCCAGAACCAGGGCAAGCCCGTCGCAATGGCGCCCCCCGGCCATGTTGGCGTCGTCAATGGATGTGCCCAGCAACATTGCCGAAAGCGCCATGCCAGACAGACAGACAAACGGCCCAAGCCATGACCCGCAGCACGCAAAAAGCCCCCGAATCCAAAGACCCAGGGGCTTCAATCAACCAGCAGTTTTGCCCGCCGCAAGTGCGGGATTAAGGGCAGGCGCGCGGTGCGCGACGAGGTAAAGGGGCCTAGCCCCTGTCTTCCAGCGCTGCCACAGAGGGCAGCACCTTGCCTTCAAGCAGCTCCAGCGACGCGCCGCCGCCGGTGGAGATATAGCCCATCTTTTCCGACAGTCCGTATTTTTCCACCGCCGCCACAGAATCGCCGCCGCCCACAACCACAAAAGCCTTGGAATCGGCAAGATAGTGGGCCAGAGCCTTGGTGCCTTCGCCAAAGGGATCGGTTTCAAACGCGCCCACAGGGCCGTTCCAAACCACTGTGGCCGCCTTGGCGAGCAGCTTTTTGTACTGCATGACCGTATCGCGCCCGATGTCTAGAATCATCTGGTCTGCGGGCACGTCGCCCACGGCGCGGGTGGTTACCGCCTGGCCGGGGGCCAGTTCTTCGGCTGTGACCACATCCACGGGCAGGGGCAGCTCCCTGTTCAGGTTTTTGGCCTGCTCCATGATGCGTTTGGCTTTCGGGCACCAGCTCTTCTTCATACAGCGACTTGCCCACCATGTACCCGGCAGCCGCCAGAAACGTGTTGGCAATGCCGCCGCCCAGAATAAGCACGTCCACTTTTTCAAGCAGGTTCTCGAGCAGAGCCAGCTTGGTGGACACCTTTGAACCGCCGATAATGGCGGCCAGCGGGCGGGCGGGGTTGTTCAGCACCTTGGCAAAGGCGGTAAGCTCGGCCTGGAGCAGCGGCCCGGCGCAGGCCACCTTGGCCACGCGCACCGCGCCCTCGGTGGAGGCATGCGCCCTGTGGGCCGCCCCAAAGGCATCCATCACATACACGTCGCCCAGTGCGGCAAGCTGCGCGGCCAGAGCGGGGTCGTTCTTTTTTTCGCCCTTGAGAAACCGTACGTTTTCAAGCAGGGTCACCGCGCCGGGGGCCGCTTTGGCCTCGTCCAGCGTAGCAGCCAGCGCAACGGGCTTGCCCAGCAGTTCCGAAAGGCGCGCCGCCACAGGTTTGAGCGAAAACTGCTCTTCGTACTGCCCCTCGGTGGGCCGCCCCAGATGCGACAGCAGCACTACGCCAGCGCCCTTCTCCAGAGCCATGCTGATGGTGGGCAGCGAAGCGCGGATGCGCTTGTCGTTGGCAACCTGTCCGTCCTTCATTGGCACGTTGAGGTCTTCACGGATCACAACGGTTTTGCCCGTAAGGTCCAAATCCTGCATTTTTTTGATAGGCATATGCGTTCTCCCTGTCAGAGAATTTGCTTTGTTGGGCAGGCCGGCTACTTCGCGCCCTGCTGCAAAAGGTCTTCCGCCAGTTCCAGCACATGCGCCACGGTAAAGCCCAGGCGCTCAAAATAATCTTGGCGGGAGCGGACGCGCCAAAGCGCTCCATGCCGACCACCGCGCCGTCCAGCCCCCACATACTTGCGCCAGTAATCCGCAGCGGCGGCCTCAATGGCTATGCGGGCGCGCACGCCGCGTGGCAGCACGCTCTCCTTGTAGGCCGCGTCCTGCGCGTCAAAAATTTCGGCGCAGGGCATGGAAACCACGCGGGCCTTGCGCCCGTCGGCTGTCAGCTGATCGGCCGCTTCAAGGGCAAGGGACACTTCCGAGCCAGTGGCAATAAGAATGATCTCGGGCGTGCCGTCGCACTCGCGCAGCACATAGCCGCCGCGCGCAATGGCCGCCACCTGGGCGTCGCTGCGCTGGCAGAAGGGCAGATTTTGCCGCGAGAGCGAAAGCCCCGTGGGAGTGTGCACGCTCTCAATGGCGCTACGCCAGGCCACGGCGGTTTCCACCGTGTCGCAGGGCCGCCAGAGATTGAAATTGGGCATGAGGCGCAGCATGCCAAGCTGTTCCACAGGCTGGTGGGTGGGGCCGTCCTCGCCCACGCCGATGGAGTCGTGCGTCAGCACCCACACCGAACGGATGCCCATGATGGCCGCCAGACGCAGGGCGTTTTTGGCCTGATCGGCAAAAGACATGAACGTGCCCGCGTAGGGGATAAAGCCCCCGTGCAGGGCAAAGCCGTTCATGATGGCGCTCATGCCGAATTCGCGCACGCCGTATGAAATATAGTTGCCCTCGTGGCTCTGGATGTCCAGATGCACGGAAGAGCTCGTCAGCGTGCCCACAGAGCCGGTAAGGTCGGCGGAGCCGCCCACCAGTTCGGGCAGGCGCGGCACAAGGCACTCAAGGGTTTTCTTGGAGGCCACGCGCGTTGCCGTGGTTTCGGCCTTGCTTACGGCCTCCGCCACCATATTTGGGCGATACCCGCCCAGTCGGCGGGCAGGTCGCCGCGCATGCGGCGGGTAAACTCGGCGGCCAGCTCGGGGTTGGCCTTGGCGTACGCCGCAAAGGTGTGCTCCCAGGCGGCCTCGGCGGCCTTGCCCTTTTCACGCGCGTCCCAGGGCGTCGTACAGCTCCTGCGGCATACTGAAGGGAGCTTCGGTCCAGCCAAGGGCCGCGCGGGTGGCGGCAATGCCCTCGTCCCCGAGGGGCGAGCCGTGGCAGGAGGAGGAGTCGGCCTGGGCGAGCCAAAACCGATGTGCGTACGGCAGATATCCAGACTGGGGCGGCTGTGATCGGCCTTGGCCTCGGCAATGGCTGCGTCAAGCGCGGAGGCGTCGTGCCCGTTGATGGGGCCGATAACCTGCCAGTGATAGGGCGCGAAAGCGCGCTGCCACATCCTCGTTGAACCAGCCGTCGATCTTGCCGTCAATGGAGATGCCGTTGGAATCGTACAAGGCAATGAGCTTGCCCAGGCCCCACGTGCCGGCCAGCGAGCAGGCCTCGTGCGACACGCCTTCATCAGACAGCCGTCGCCGGTAAACACATAGGTGTGGTGATCCACAACCGTATGCTCGGGCGTATTGTAACGGGCGGCCAGCATGCTTTCGGCAAGGGCCATGGCCCACGGCGGAAGAAGAAATGCCCTGCCCCAGGGGGCCGGTGGTCATTTCGATGCCCAGGTCGGGTTCATATTCCGGGTGACCAGCCGTTTTGGCTCCCACTGGCGAAATTGCGCAGCTCTTCCATGGGCAGGTCGTAGCCCGTAAGGTGCAGCAGGGCGTACAGCAGCATGGAGGCGTGGCCGTTGGAAAGCACAAACCGGTCGCGGTCAAACCAGCGGGGGTTGGAGGGATTGTGCTTGAAACCGTGACGCCACAGGGCTTCGGCCATGTCGGCCATACCCAGAGGAGCGCCGGGGTGGCCGGAGCGGGCTTTTTCAATGGCGTCCATGGCAAGGGCGCGGATGGCGTTGGCGCACTGTCTGCGGGTGGGCATGACTCGTACCTCTATTTTTGCGTGATATTGTTGGCGGCGCGGCGTCTCAGGGATACTTCCGCATGTCGGGGCGTTTTGCCCGCCAGCGGGGCCATAAAGGCGGCAAGCCGTTTGTCGTAAGGTTTATGGCCAAAAAAGGCCGAACCGGAAACAAGTACCTCTGCCCCGGCATCCACAAGCTGGGCCGTGTTTTCGGGGCATACCCCGCCGTCGATCTGGATAAGCGCGTCGGCCCCGCCGCTGGCGTCAAGCAGCTGTCGGGCGGCGCGAATTTTGTCGTATGTGGAGGGGATGAACGCCTGACCCGAAAAACCGGGGTTCACGCTCATGAGCAGCAGCATGTCCATATCCGCCGCCAGCCACCGCGCCGCGCTCACGTCCGTGCCGGGGTTGAGGGCAAGCCCGGCCTTGCAGCCCATGGCCCGTATGGCCGTGAGCGTGCGCTGGGGATGCCTGTCGGCCTCGGCATGGATGACCAGCATGTCGGCCCCGGCCTTGTAAAAGTCGGCAATGTAGCGGGCGGGGTCATTCACCATCAGGTGCACGTCAAAAAAAAGCCCGCTGACAGACCGCAAGGCCTTGATCAACGGGGGACCAAAGGTGATGTTGGGCACAAAGGCCCCGTCCATCACGTCAAGATGCAGCCATGCGACCCCGGCTGCTTCAAGAGCGGCAAGTTCATCGGCCAGACGGGCAAAATCAGCGGACAGCAATGAGGGCGATAAGATCATGATTATATAGCGGGGTGAGCGTGTTGCCGGGGAGGACCATCAACAGAAAGGGCCGCCTCCCCCGCGTCCCTTCCCTGAAATCTGCATTGCAGCGGCCACTGCCGCCCCAGGTGTCGCCCGCGCCCGCACTGAGCGAACGCCCATCCTGTCTGGCTATCTGCCGCTCAGCAGGCGGCGCAACGAAATCAGCTCGCGCTGCAGCATGCGCATAAAATCCGGGTCCGGCACGGCCGCCACGCGCTCTGGCAGACTTTCATCCACCACGGCGGTGCCCGAAAGCACGCGCCGCGCGCCTTCAATAGTCATGCCCTGCTCGTGCAGCAACTGCTGGATGCGCCGCAGCAGGGCCACGTTTTCTTCAGTGTACAGGCGCTGGCCCTTGCCGGTACGCAGGGGGGCCAGCTGGGGAAACTCCGTCTCCCAGAAGCGCAGCACATGGGTCTTGAGGTCGAGCAGTTCCGCAACCTCACCTATGCGATAGGTATTGTCGGGCGTATGGTCCGACATGGCATGCCTCCCTGACAATCTCTGAACATGTGCCCGTATTGCGCAGACCCGAAAAAAACGGGTCTGCGCGGGATGTGCTAGATACTGACGCCCAGAGCGCTCACCAGCGACTGTGCCACCTTCTCCCGTTCCTTGTCCACTTCCGTATCCTTGAGGGTGCGCTCCGCATGGCGGAAAGTAAGACGGAAGGTAAGGTTGCGCACGGGCTCTTCGCCCTGCTCCACCTTGGGTTCAAAGCAGTCCACCAGGGCCACGTCTTCCAGCAGGGCAAGCTTGAGGCCCCGCACATGGGCCGTGACGTCGGCAACCTTGAGGCCCGGTCCGGCGGTGACCGTGATGTCGCGCCGCACAGGCGGATACACGGGCAGCGGTTCAAAACGCACCCTGGCCGCATCGTGCATCTCGCGCAGGGTTTCCAGATTCAGCTCGGCCAGCCACACGTCCTTGCGGGCGTGGTATTCGTCGGCCATGGCGGGTTTTACCCGGCCCATAAAGCCCACGACGCGTCCATTGACCAGTATGTTGACGCCGGGCAGCAAAAAGGGATGCTCCGCCGCCAGCTCGCAGGCGGGCGCATCAAGATGCAGGTAGTGCAGCAGGTTTTCCACCACGCCCTTGAGGTCGGCGTAGTCCATGTCGCCCTCGTCCTGGGGCCAGGCCGTGTCGTAGCGCGCGCCGTAGAGCAGCACGCCCAGCATGCCTGTTTCGCGGGCGGTGGTTTCGGAAGCGGCGTCGGCCTCAAAGATGTTGGCCAGTTCAAACAATCGCAGCCCCTGAGCGCCTTGGGCAAGGTTGTTGCGCAGGTCGTACAGCAGGCCGGGGGCCAGCGCGGTGCGCAGGGCATCTTGCTCCGCCGAAAGGGGATTCATGATGGAGATGCGCCCCTCGCGCGGCAGGGAGAGGTGATCCATGTCCTTGTGGCCCACAAAGCTGTAGTTCACGGCTTCATTGAGACCCAGGCCAGCGCCCCAGTGCTTGAGGCGCGACCAGAAGCCAAAGCGCGATTCCGGCTCGCCGGCGCGGTCAAGGTTGCGGGCAATGGCGGGCAACACAGGCGCGATGGTGTCCAGCCCGTGCACGCGGCCCACTTCTTCAATAAGGTCAGCCTCGCGGGTGAGGTCGGGACGCCACGAGGGCTGGCTGACGCGCCACACAGGGCTGTTTTCGCCCTTGTCCACGTTGCAGCCCATGCCGGTGAGCACCTTTTCGTCAAAGTCGTTGGCGAGGTGCACGCCCAGCAGGGAGTCGGCACGTGCAGGACGGAATTCGATGTTTGCCGCCTTGAAGGGGCAAGGCTCGCTGATGGAAAGGCCGCGCTGCACGCGCCCGCCGCTGACGGCGGCCATCATGGCGCAGGCGCGGTCGAGCGCCCACACGGTACGCTGCTGGTCGATGCCGCGTTCAAAGCGGTACGAGGACTCGGACGAAAGCCCCAGCCGACGCGAAGTCTTGCGGATGGTCGCGGGCTTGAAGACCGCGCTTTCCAGAAACACGTTGGTGCTGGCGTCGGTAATTTCGCTGTCGAGGCCGCCCATGACGCCAGCCAGAGCCACGGCGCGCGCGCCATCGCGGATGCAGAGGTCGGCGGCGGTAAGCACGCGCTCCTGCCCGTCGAGAGTGGTGAACTTGTCGCCGTCGTGGGCGCGGCGCACCACGATGCGGCCGCCTTCCAGCTTGTCCATGTCAAAGGAGTGCAAGGGCTGCCCGCACTCAAAAAGGATGTAGTTGGTCACGTCCACAATGTTGGAAATGGGGCGCACGCCATGGGCATGCAGTCGGTGACGCAGACGCATGGGCGAAGGCCCGATTTTTACGCCCGTAATGACGCGGCCAGAATACAGCCAGCAGTGCTCGGGGTCTTCGATATCAATGGGTACCAGCACTTCCGGCCCGGAGGCGTCGAGCTGCAGCGGCAGATCGGGGATGCCGAGGGGCAGGTTGCAGGCAAGGGCCGTCTCGCGCGCAAGGCCGAGCACCGAAAGGCAGTCGGCACGGTTGGGCGTGATGGAGATATCCAGCACTTCGCGGTCCAGCTCCAGCTGATTCACCAGGGGCTTGCCCACCACAAAGTTCTGGGGCAGCACCATGATGCCGGAGTGGTCTTCGGTCAGGCCAAGCTCGCGCTCAGAGCAGATCATGCCAAAGGAGGGCGCGCCGCGCAGTTTGGCTTTTTTGATCACCATGCCGTCGGGCATTTTTGTGCCCACAAGCGCCACAGGAACCTTCTGCCCGGCAGCCACGTTGGGCGCGCCGCAGACGATATCAAGCAGCTCGCCCTGTCCGGCGTCAACCTTGCAGACGTGCAGGTGGTCTGATTCCGGATGGTTGTCGCACGAAACCACATGCCCCACCACAATGGAGCTGATGCCGTCATAGGGCCGGCTGATGTCTTCCAGCTCAAGGCCGAGCATGGTCAGGCGGTCGCCCAGCGCCTCAGCCGTTCCTTCATACGGAGTAAATTCACGCAGCCATGAAAGTGAGAGCAGCATAGTTCGTCCTGTTTCCGCGCCGTGGCGTGGTTATTTGAAACTCCAGGCAGGAGTTTGATTTTGCGGATCGGGCAGTGGGCGCTCGTAGCGCTTTTCCTTGCCCGCGCCCGGACCGTAGGCCCCCGGCAGGGGACGCTTACGCTCGGGTTTTTCTTCCGGCTGGCGGTCATCAATGGTGTTGCCGTAGGCGTCAGTGTAGCCCATGCCGCCCTCGGCCGTACGCCCGGCGCTTTTGCTCGGCAACGACTCAATGCGCTTGGGCTCGCCCGGCGCATCCATGCCCGAATTGCGCGGGCTGTAGGCCGAGGCCGCCAGAGCCGCGCGCGGCGCGAGCCACTGCGGGCCGCAGGGGGCCAGCAGGGAGACCGTCAGCAAGGCCAGCAGCGCGCACGCCATGGCCGACGCCCACGTGCGGCGCGACCGGGCAGCGCTGTCGCTGCGGGCTATGCGGCTGATGACAACGGGCATACTGTCCTACCTGGCAAACTGCCCAAGAAAGCGTACGTCGTTTTCAAAAAACATGCGCAGGTCGCCGATGCCGTACTTGAGCATGGTCACGCGCTCAACGCCCATGCCAAAGGCAAAACCGCTGACGTCCGCCGGGTAGCCCACGGCCTCGAACACCGCCGGGTCAACCATGCCGCAGCCCAAAATTTCAACCCAGCCGGTGGTCTTGCACACGCGGCAGGGCGCGTCGCCGATGTGGCCCTTGCCGCCGCACATGCAGCACGAGATGTCCACCTCGGCCGAAGGCTCGGTAAAGGGGAAAAAGCTGGGACGAAAGCGCACCTGGGTTTCTGCGCCAAAGACCGCGCGCACAAAAGCCGTAAGCGTGCCGCGCAGATGGGCCATGCTGATGCCCTCTCCCACCACAAGACCTTCGATCTGGTGGAACATGGGGGTATGGGTGATGTCGCTGTCGCGGCGGTACACCTTGCCGGGAACGATGACGGACAGGGGAGGCTTGCGCGTCAGCATGGTGCGGGCCTGCACCGGCGAGGTGTGCGTGCGCATGAGCACCTTGTCGGTGATATACAGGGTATCCTGCATGTCGCGGGCGGGGTGCTCGGGGGGCATGTTGAGGGCTTCAAAATTGTAGTAGTCGATTTCCACTTCCGGCCCGGAAGCCACGTCAAACCCCAGCCCCTGGAAAATCTCGCAGATTTCTTCCGTCACCAGGGTGGTGGGATGCAGGCTGCCGCGCCAGGGGGCGCGACCGGGCACAGAGGGGTCAAACCGGCGCAGGGCTTCGGCCTCGCGCCCGGCTTCAAGGGCGGCCTTGCGTGACTCAAACAGGGCGTTGCAGCGCTCTTTGACGCTGTTGGCAGTCTGCCCCACTGCGGGACGCTCCGCCGGGGCCAGCGAGGGCAGCTGGGCCATGATCTGGGCAATGCGGCCCTTGCGGCCCAGAACATCCACGCGCAAAGCCTCAAGGGCATCCAACGAAGAAGCCTGGCCCAGACCTTTTTCAAGTTCGGGAACCAGGCTTTCCAGTGCAGAAATCAGATCCATAGCGGATATCCCAATGCCGCGTGGCGCGGCTTTTGTTAAGGGAGGCGCGGATGTCGAAACGGCGGCAACGGGGTAAGGCCCATGCTGACAGACCCTGCCGCCCCGCAGCGACGTTACCGTTTTTGCCCACGCATCCTCACGGCATGAATTCGCCCTGCCTGCCGGACTATTGCCGGCAACACAAAAAATCAAGGCGCGGACGGCGCTTGTGCACCGCCCGCGCCTTATACCATGCAAGGCCCCGCTCCCGCAAGCCGCGCGCACCAACAGGGTGCGGGCGTCGCTGCCAGGAGGCTGCCCTCCGGCGCGGGGAGCGCCACTCTTACTTCAGAGCGGCCTTGGCCAGATCGACGATCTTGGCGAAGTCGTCCTTGTGATACACGGCAAGGTCAGCCAGAACCTTGCGGTTCAGCTCGATGCCAGCCTGCTTGAGGCCGAACATGAAGCGGCTGTAAGACAGGCCGCTAAGACGGGCGCCGGCGTTGATGCGGAGAATCCACAGCGTACGGAAATCGCGTTTCCTCTGCTTGCGGCCCACATAGGAATACTGCATCGAGCGTTCCACAGCCTCGCGCGCGGTGCGGTACAAACGGCTGCGGCCGCCGCGGAAACCCTTGGCTGCGGTCAAATATTTTTTGTGACGACGATGACTTGCAAGACCTCTCTTTACACGCATATGCGCTGCCTCCTTCTCCCAACCAGGCGGAGGAATGCCCGTTGGGGAGCGTAAAAACTTCAGGCCCTCTCAATGAGGGATGCGGATTGAACGTCAGTCGCGGCTCCACATGCGCCGCCGACGCCGAAGCGTCGCGCTGATTTACCGATTCTAAACCTAACGAATCTGCTTTACCCATACCGCAGCAAGCTGTGGTGTGAGATGCGTTGCCTTGCTGTTTCTGCGGCCTGCAATGCAGACGGCTGATGCAGCTAATTCGTTCGTTGGCGAGAAAGCCAAGGGAAGCGCCGAGCGGAGCATAGTTAGACCTATGTGACCGAGGCGCACCCCGCAGGCTGACAAAGCCAACGGGCGAATGGGCAAGTCAGCTAGCCGTTGGGCAGCATCCGGCGCACAGCCTTCTCGTTGGTCTGATCCACGAGGGTGGACTGACCCAAACGCATTTTGCGGCTGGCGGCCTTCTTGGTCAGAATGTGGCGCAAGTTCTGGCGGCGACGCTTGAACTTGCCGCTGCCGGTCTGCGAAAAACGCTTGGCGGCGGAACGCCGGGTTTTGATCTTGGGCATGGCGTACTCCTTAAAAACGTATACACTCGGACGCCGTTTTACGGGCGCACCGAGGGAAGGGCATAATGCCCCAAAGCACCGTACCGCGCAAGGAAAAATTCACCCCCCTGCGCATAAGGCAAAACGGCTACTTTTTGGGAACCAGCATCATCTGCAGAGTACGGCCTTCCGCGCGGGCTTCCTGGTCAACCTTGGCCACATCGGCCAGGTCCTGCACCACCCGTTCAAGAATGCTCATACCGCGATCCTTGTGGACAATTTCGCGGCCTCTGAAAAACACCGTAATCTTACAGCGGTCTCCGTCTTCCAGAAAACGGCGGATGTGGCGGATCTTGGTTTCGTAATCATGGTCGTCCGTCTTGGGGCGAACCTTGATTTCCTTAATCTGCACCACGGCCTGTCGCTTTTTGGCTTCCTGCTTCTTTTTCTGCTGCTCGTACTTGAACTTTCCGTAGTCCATTATGCGACAAACGGGCGGTTCGGAAGTGGAAGCCACCTCCACAAGATCCATGCCGGCTTCCTTAGCCAGGGCAATAGCATCGTTACGTTGCAGAATTCCAAGCTGCTCGCCATCGGCGGCGATCACGCGCACTTCACGGGCGCGGATCATCTCGTTGCGACGCACGCCGTCCTGCGGCATGTCGCGACGGAATCTCATATTAGGCGAAGCTATAGCGCATCCCTCCTTGTTTGAAAGGCTCCTCGGCGTCCGCCCGGATAAGCGCGGCGATTTCCGCGACGGATTTGAGCCCCAGATTGTCCCCATTGCGCAGGCGCACATTTGCGCCGCCCGCCTGCACTTCCTTTTCACCTACCACCAGAATATACGGAACCTTGGCAAGCTGCGCCTCGCGCACCTTGAAGCCCAACTTCTCATTGCGCGTGTCGGCTGTAACGCGGATGCCCAGCGCCTTCAGCTCGTCGCACATTTTCAGGGTGGCTTCGTCGCCCGCTTCCGTCACCGTAAGCAGACGGGCCTGCTCGGGCGCAAGCCAGGTGGGCAGCGCACCGGCAAAGTTTTCGACCAGTATGCCGATGAACCGCTCAAGCGAACCCATGATGGCCCTGTGCACCATGACCGGCCGATGCCGCTCACCGTCCTGCCCCACATAGGTGAGGTCAAAACGTTCCGGCAAGGTAAAATCAACCTGAATAGTCGAGCATTGCCATTCACGGCCGATACAGTCAAGCAGGCGCACGTCAATTTTTGGCCCGTAAAAAGCACCGTCGCCAGCGTTGATCTCGTAGGGCAGACCGGCTTTTTCCACAGCCTGGGTAAGGGCGTTGGTGGCCAGCTCCCACGCTTCGTCGGTGCCAATGCTGCTTTCAGGCCGGGTTGAAACTGCAACCTTGTACTGAAAGCCAAATAGATTCATGAGGTCGCGGATAAGGTGGATGACCTCAAGAATTTCGCCTTCAAGCTGCTCAGGGGCGCACAAAATGTGCGCATCGTCCTGGGTAAACTGGCGCACCCGCAAAAGCCCGTGCAGCACGCCGCTTTTTTCGTGGCGATGCACCACGCCCAGCTCAAAGTAGCGCTGGGGCAGGTCGCGGTAGCTGTGCAGCTCGTTGCCGTAAATGAGCATGTGCGAGATGCAGTTCATGGGCTTGACGCCGTAGGTGTCTTCTTCAATCTTGGTAAAATACATGTTTTCGCGGTAGTGGTCGTAGTGGCCCGACTTCTGCCACGTTTCCACGCGCAGCAGCTGCGGCCCCTGCACGATTTCGTACCCGCGCTTGAGGTGCTCGCGCCGCCAGAAGTCTTCAAGGATGGTGCGCACCATCATGCCTCTGGGCAGCCAAAAGACCATGCCGGGCGCGACGTCTTCCTTGAAGGTAAAGAGGTTGAGCTCGCGGCCAAGCTTGCGATGGTCGCGGCGCTTGGCTTCTTCAAGTTGCTTGAGGTAGGCGTCCAGCGCTTTTTGGTCGGCAAATGCCGTGCCGTAAATACGCGAAAGCATGCGATTTTTTTTCATCGCCGCGCCAGTAGGCCCCGGCAACGCTCATAAGCTTTGAGGCCTTGGCAAAACCGGTATGCGGCACGTGGGGGCCACGGCACAGATCGGTAAAATCGCCGCATGTGTAGAGCGACACCGTGTCGGCGTCGATGCTTTCAATAAGCTCGACCTTGTACTTTTCGCCCATGGCGCGAAAGACCTCAACGGCCTCCGCCTTGGGCAGCACCTTGCAGGTAAAGGGCTCGCGCGCGTCGGCGATGCGCTGCATTTCCGCTTCTATAGAGGGGAAATCCTCACTGGAGAAGGGCTTTTCGACGTCAAAATCGTAGTAAAAGCCGGTATCGATGGAAGGGCCTATAGTGACCTTGGCAGTGGGAAAGAGGCGCTTGACCGCCGCCGCCATGACGTGGGCGGTGGAATGACGGATCATCTGCAGACCCTCGGGCGAGTCGGAGTACACGGGCGCAAGCTCGGTGCAACCGGCAGGCAGGGAGGCGGAAAGATCCAGCAACACGCCGTTATCGGCGCGCGCCGCCACAACGGCCTTGAACTTTTTGCCGCTCAAGGCTTTTTGCAGGGCAGAGGCGACAGAATCTCCGGCCTCGACCATCTGCCCTTCCACACGGACTTCCATGAAAAACTCCTTACACGAACAACCGGTGCGGCACATAAAACAAAGTGGGGAGGTAAACCTCCCCACTGCGCCGATTCCGGTCTTCGGGCCGCTCAAGCGACCTGTGCTATGGGCGGGGCCAAGGCCTTCCGCCGTTAAGGGGAACGATCCCCGAAGAGTCATTTGGTAGGAACGAACAGACTTGAACTGTTGACCCCTTCCGTGTCAAGGAAGTGCTCTAGCCACCTGAGCTACGCTCCTACATGGGCAAGAGGCTATATAGCTATTCCCCATGCCGCCGTCAACACTTTTTTGTCATCATTGCCGCAAATTATTGCAAAATCTCCCCAAAACCACCCGAGGGGCCAGAACTTTTGACGCAGTTGCCGCAGGGGCCGTCTGCGATTTTTGACCGCCAAGCCTAAAACTTTTCTTTCAGTCTAAAAGAAAAGTTTTCTGCCCCCCCCTGGCAGCTGCAAGACAGTTGCGCACCCGGCGCAAGGCCATTGCCTACGCAGCAGGTTCACCGGGCTACAGGGTCTCGCCCTGCCGCAGGGCCGCCAGCCAGTTGCCAAATGCCTCTTGCGCACGGGCGGAATACAGGGCCTTGCGGTCTTTTTTGCGGGCTTTTCGCCCAGCTCCGGCACAAGGCCAAAGTGCGCGTTGGAGGGCTGAAAGTGCTTTACCGGGGTGCGCAGGTGGTTGAGCAACCCGCCAAGAGCGCTCTCAACCGGCGGGAGCGGCAGCTCGCGCCCGTGGGCGCGAGCGTCAAGCAGCATACCCAGCCACAAGCCGCTGGCGGCTGATTCCACATAGCCTTCCACACCGGTGATCTGCCCCGCCAGATACACGCCGGGGCGCGCCCGCAGCGACAGGTCCGGGGCCAGCACATCTGGCGCGTTGACGTAGGTATTGCGGTGCATGCTGCCAAAGCGCGCAAACTCGGCATTTTCCAGCCCCGGTACCAACCGGAACACGCGGGCCTGCTCGCCCTGCGTGAGCTTGGTCTGGCAGCCCACGAGGTTGCAGGTTTCGCTGTTGGCGTTTTCGGCCCGCAGCTGCAGTATGGCCCATGGGCGCCGCCCCGTCCTCGGATCCACAAATCCCACGGGTTTGAGCGGCCCAAAGGTCAGGGTGCGGGGACCGCGTTCGGCCAGAGCCTCCACCGGCATGCAGCCTTCAAAATGCTTTTCCTGCTCAAATTCGCGGGCCGAGACCTTTTGCGCCTCAAGCAGGGCCGCATAAAAAACATCATATTCGTCGCGGCTCATGGGGCAGTTGAGGTAGTCGCCCTCGCCGTCGGCCTCGCCGTTTTCCTGCCCGTAGCGCGAGGAACGAAACACCACGTCCATATTAAGGGAGTGCGTCCACACGATGGGAGCGATGGCATCATAAAAATAGCAGTGTTTGGCCCCCACCGCTTCGGCCAGCGAGGCAGAAAGCCCCTCGGAGGCCATGGGCCCCGCAGCCAGCACCACAGCCCTGCCCTCGCCGTAAAAAGGCGCGAGCACGGGGTCGTCCAGCGACGCAACCTGATGCTCCACGAGGGTAATATTGCCCTGCGCGCGCACCCGCTCGGTCATGGCGCGGGCAAAGGCCTCGCGGTCAACGGCCAAAGCCTTGCCCGCAGGCACGCGGTGGGCGTCGGCCAGTTCCATAAAGTCGCTGCCAAGGGCGCGCATCTCGGCCTTGAGCAACCCCACGCCAGAAGTGAGCTCATCAGAGCGCAAGGAATTGGAGCACACAAGCTCGGCAAGATGCTCGCTGATGTGGGCAGCCGACCTGTGGGTCGGCTTTTGTTCAAACAGGGTTACGGCGTGGCCCGCACGGGCCAGGCGCAGAGCGCATTCGCACCCGGCAAGGCCGCCGCCCACAACGGCTATGGACATGATTTGCATACAGTCTCCTTGCCGCGCAGCTTGAAAGAAAACCCGGCTGTTGGCAAGGGGCGCCCGCAATCACGCGCAGTACAAAAAGCGCTCCGCCAGAGCGGAGCGCTTTTGCCGTGTCGTATGGGCGGGGACGTTTACAGCCCGCAAGTTACTCACGCCCGGGCATCAACATACCCGGTCGGCTGGCCCGCAGGCCGCAAGAATCTTGTAGACCGCCTTTTGCGAGAGAAAATACCGCTCAGCCAGCTGCGCAACAGACCAGCCCGCCCTGCGCCTTGCGGCAATTTCGCGGTTTCTGGCGGCTCTGCATGCGTGGCTTGGGGCAGCATCTCCCCAATGTTTTTTATTTTCCTGTTTGCGGGGAATATACAGATATTCTCCGTCAACATACTCCTGTATGGCCTGCAGCAGATGCTGCGGCAGAACATTTGCGGCTTTTTTATAGCCCATGGTGCTTCCTCCTGCTGTAGCGTCAGGACGGAGCAAGGGCTATTGCCAAAACAATCAAGCTGTTATGCAATAGCCCCTGCTAAGCACAACAGACAGAATCCTTGCAAGTATACATCCAATAATCCTGTTAGATGGTTGCTGTTACCTGTTTTTTATACGCGGCATTGTTGCGCGTCAACCGGGCGGACGTTCAAAACCGCTCTTGCCCCCGCCGAAAAGCTGCGCTACTAACAACCAATGCACGACGACCCTTTACCACAGCACGCAGCCGCTCCGGCAAACGGCAACAATACGGGCCCAGCCTCTGACGGCATGGCCCCTGTTGATATTGCCTTTGTCCGCGCCGGAGCGCGTGAGCTCTACGCCCAGGGGCAGGATGACTTTCTGGCCCCGGCTACCAGCCAGTCGGCAGGCATGGATCTGCGCGCCTGCCTTGACGGGCCGGACGCCGTGATTCCCGCCGGGGGCAGGCTCAAGGTTCGCACCGGCATAAGCGTGCAGCCCCGTTTGGCGGGCATCGCTGGCTTTGTCTACTCGCGCAGCGGCCTGGGCGCGCGCGACGGCATCACCGTAGCTCAGGGCGTTGGCATCATCGACCCGGACTATACCGGCGAAATTCTGGTGTTTCTTCTGAACACCTCAGGCCAGGAGCGACGCATTAAAAACGGCGAGCGCGTGGCCCAGCTTATCTTTCAGCCCTTTGTGCGACCGCGATGGCGCGAAGTAACGGAACTGACGGCCACAGAGCGCGGTTCCGGCGGTTTCGGTCACACCGGGCGCTGATACTCTGCGCTGGCAACAGCCGGCGTCTTTCATCCATTCCACCATTCATACGTTCACCGAGAAGGAGTTTGTCCATGTCACAAGCTTTTGCCGCCGTGAAAGCCGGGGAAGAGAGTCTGCTCTGCCGTTCCTACAGCCGTTACCCGCTGGCTATCGTGCGAGGCAAGGGCGCGCGACTCTGGGACGTGGACGGCAAGGAATATGTCGACCTGCTGGCGGGCATTGCCGTGACGGCGCTTGGGCACTGCAACGACGAAATCTGCGCGGCGCTTGAAGCACAGGCCCGCAAGCTCTGGCACGTGAGCAACCTGTTTTATCAGGAAGAACAGCTTGAGCTGGCGCGGTTGCTGCTCTCCACCAGCCACCACGGCAAGGCGTTTTTTTGCAATTCGGGAGCGGAAGCCAACGAGGCCTGCATCAAGCTGGCGCGCCGCTACATGCGCAGCGTAAAAAAACGCGACGCCTATGAAATCATCACCCTTGAGGGATGCTTTCATGGCCGCACCCTCGGCTCGCTGGCCGCCACCGGCCGCGAGAGCCTGAGCCAGGGCTTCACCCCCCTGCCCGAAGGCTTCAAGCAGGTTCCGGCAAACGACCTTGCAGCGATGGAGGCCGCCATCACTCCCGCCACCGCGGCCGTCATGGTTGAAGTGGTGCAGGGCGAAGGCGGCATCGTGCCCCTGCCCGCCGACTACCTGCACGGCGTTGAGGCCCTGTGCCGCAAGCACGACGTCCTGTTTATCTGCGACGAGGTCCAGGCGGGCATGTGCCGTACGGGCAAGTTCTGGGCCTTCCAGACCTGCGGGCTCACGCCCGACATCATCAGCATGGCCAAATCGCTGGCCAACGGCCTGCCCATGGGCGCCATGCTGGCGACCGACGAGGTGGCGCAGGGCTTTGCGGCGGGCAGCCACGCCACAACCTTTGGCGGCGGCGCGCTTGTTTCCGCAGTGGCGGCCAAAACTGTTGAAATCATGCTGCGCGACAAGCTGGCCGACCGTGCAGGCGCGCTCGGCGAGCACATGAAAAACCAGCTGGCAGCCCTGCAGCAGCGCCTGCCCGGCAAAATCCGCGAAGTACGCGGCCTGGGCCTCATGCTGGGCATCGAGCTGACTGTTTCGGGCAAGGACGTGTGGGAAGAACTGCTGCGCCGGGGCTACATATGCAACCTGAGCCACGGTGTAACCCTGCGTCTGCTGCCGCCGCTCAACATCGACCAGACGGATCTGGATGGTTTTGTGACCACGCTTGAGGATATTCTGAAGGCTTTTTAAAAAAATAGCCCCTCGCGGGGCTTTACAGAAGCACGATTGTACACTACATAGTGCTTCCTGAAAATATTCTGCAATACATACGGCAACCCCGCTCTGCGGGGTTGCCGCTTGCTTTACACAAGGAGTGACGAATGGACGTTTTTGACCAGGCTACCGAGCTGGAGCGCCTCGACCGCGAATCAGCCCTCATGCGCGCGCGTGCCGCTGTGGACCGGGGGGGCCCGGAAATGATCAACGGCGTGGCCTGCTGCCGCGAATGCGGCGAACCAATCCCCGCAAAGCGCCTTGCCGCTCTGCCCGGCGTTGGCCTTTGCCGCGCCTGTCAGGAAGAACGCGAAGGCGGACACGACTAGACAGACCCGGTTTTATCCGCCGCATGCGACCGAAACTCTGCCGTTGCGTTTGCTGACATCCGAGCTTACCGCGTCCCTTGCCGTTGGCGGAGCGCCTCACGGCGACCGCCCGGCCTTGTCTGCCGCCCCCGCACATCGCGGGTTTGCCTACGTCACGGCCCGCGTGGGGCTGCCCCGCTTCCACATCCCCGGCCAACACGCCCAAGGGCCTGCCGCACGGCAGGGCCTTTTTTTTCGCCCGCCGTTGCGCTGCCCGGCTCCGCTCAGGCGTCAGCGTTCTGCCAGCACCGGCTGCGACAAACCGCCGCTGGCCTCCACCAATGCAAAACGCCCTGTCTGCAAATTCGCAGGCAGGGCGTTGAAATTATAGACCGGGGCCTCCGGCGTCCAGCACCGACGCCTACAGCCAACAGCTGTCAGTTCCAGATAAAGTGCAGCAGCCAGTATGAGATAAAGCCGATAACGCCAGCTGCGGGCAGGGTGAGCACCCACGCCGTTACCAGGTTAGCCGCCACGCTCCAGCGCACGGCCGAAAGCCGCTTGGTGGAGCCCACGCCAAAAATGCAGGCCGAGATGGTGTGCGTGGTGCTGACCGGCGCACCCATCAGCGACGCGCCGGTGATTACGATGGCCGCTGAGCTTTCGGCGGCAAAACCGTGCACCGGCTCCAGCTTGAAAATACGATGCCCCATGGTTTTGACGATCTTCCAGCCGCCCACGGCGGTTCCCATGGCCATGGCCCCGGCGCAGGAAAACTTGACCCACAGCGGCACTTCGACCGTGTCGATTTTGCCGAATATCATCAGGGCAAGGGTAACGATGCCCATCGTTTTTTGCGCGTCGTTGAGCCCGTGACTGATCGCCATAAATGCGGCGGAAACAAGCTGCAGCCGCCGAAACGAGGCATTTACCTTACGCCTGTGGATGCGTCCGCATATCCAGTAGATGGTCCACATGCAGCAAAACCCGACCATATAGCCGGCCAGGGGCGATGCCACCAGCGGAACCAGCACCTTGTCCCATATGCCTTTGCCGTTCAGCGCGCCAAAGCCAGCATCGGCCACGGCTGCGCCGATAAGCCCGCCAATAAGCGCGTGCGACGACGACGAAGGTATGCCGAAATACCAGGTGATGCAGTTCCAGGCAATGGCCCCCACCAACGCCGCCAGAACAAGCACATGGCTGCCGTCCACGACCTGCGGCAGCACAATGCCGCTGCCCAGCGTTTTGGCCACTTCCGTGCCCAGCAGCGCCCCGCCGAGGTTCAACACCGCCGCAGCTCCTACCGCAAAACGCGGCGTCACCACCTTGGTAGATACCACGGTGGCAATGGCGTTGGCGCAGTCGTTGCGCGCCGTTGGTGAAGTCGAACACCAGGGCCACCAGCACTATAAGCGCCAGCAGCACGGGGATATCAACATTTTCAGCACCGCTTCTTCGATGTTTCCGCCAGGGCATTGACCTGTTCGAGCAGAATATTCATACGCTCGTAAGCCTGGCTCCATTTGAGCACCCGCATGAGCGCCTTGCTTGTCAGCTCCTGATGCTCGTCCATCAGCTCGGCAAGGCCCACGGCCAGCACCATGTCGCATTCGCTGCGCAGGGTGCGGAAAACTCGGGTTTTGTGGCAGTCGCGCCGGGCGGCAAGGCCAACAGCATGTCGCGGGTCAGGTCAAGCATGGAACTGATGGTGCGCGCCATCTGCAGGGCGGGGAAACCGGATGGCGGAAAATTCAAAAATATGCAGCCGCGTGCTCAGGCTGTGCAGGCAGTCCATGCACTCTTCCTGCTCCTGATTGATGCGCAGGATGTCCTCGCGGTCAATAGGCGTGATAAAGGTCTGCGAAAGCGCGCGGATAATCTTGCCATGCAGCAGGTCGGCCTCTTCTTCCAGAAAGGCTATTCCTTATGCACGTGATCCATGTTGGAGACGTCTTCCAGCATGTTTACAAGCAGTGCGGCCATGCGGCGCAGCAGATCGTTCTGCTCTTCCAGCATGGAAAAAAACGGTGCGGATTTGGGCAATAGAGCAGGAAACATCCCTTCTCCTTAAACTGGTTGCAAGCGCCGTGCGCCAACGAATGGTTGCTGCGACCCGTTGCCAGGGCAGGCAGCGTCAGGGGGGCGAACACCACATAATCTCGCCAGCCTGTTTGACCTCTTCCATTTATACCGGGCAGAACTTTGTGCCAAGAGAAAAGAGAGGGACAAATTTAACTTTTCAATTTTTTTAAAAGAAATCAAATCATGGTGGTATATTATAAAAACATTTTTTTGCGCATCTTGGCTGCTGACGCCGATTTTTGCGGCAGGCCACGATCACGGTTTGAGTGCTCAATCCATAGATCAGAGACTCGCATTATACAATGGCCCGGCACGGGAAATTCATACCTGCGCGTCAGAGGCTCAGCAGCCGGTGGCCAGCCATTCCAAGGCACGGCGCGCCGCTGTTTCTGGCAAAAAGTCCAGGAAGGCTTCACAACGCAGCTTGCCTCGGGTAGCCAAAGGCCGCCGTGGTGCAAAAAAAAGCGAGAGGCGAAAGTGCCGGGCGCGGCCTGAGGATCGCCGTCGCCGTACAGGGGATCGTTCCACAGGGGGTGCCCAAAAGCCGCAGCGTGGGCGCGAATCTGGTGACGCGCCCCCCGCCGGATGCGGCAGCCCGCAAGCGTCAGCCCCACCCGGTGAAATTGCGAATCTTCGGTCAGCGCGGGCAGGTTGAGCTCCGCGCCGTCAAAGTAGTGCAGGGGCAAAAACTCTGTCCAGCGCGTCCGGCCAGCGTCGCAGTCAAGCACGCGGGTTTTGTTGCGTTTGTCTGTGCGCAGGGCAAGCCTGACGGTATAATATTCCTCCAGCCGACCAGCCAGCAAAGCCACATAGCGTTTTTCGCAGCGCCCGGCCGCCTCCACCCGTCGAAAATCCTGCGCGGTCTCTGGGGTCAGCGCCGCGCAGACAATGCCCGACGTGCCGCGATCAAGGCGTTGTAGCAGCTGGGGGGCAAAAACTCCGCCTTGACCCAACGATTGCCCCGCCGATTGCCCCGCGCCTGCAGCGGCAAAGGCGACAGGGTCCGCCTGTCCGGCCAGCAGCTGCGGCAGCATACCCTCCAGACTGGGAGCTGTGCTCCCGGTCAACGCTGCCGTGTGCAACCCCTCAGGCTTGTAAAAAAAGCACAGATCGCCCTGCCTGCACACAAAACGCGGCTGCTCCTGCCCGGCTGTCAGGCCAGCGCAGCACGCCTGAGCCTGCCCCTTATGGCCCTCGGCCTGCGCCGACGGAGCAGGCATTGCAGACCGTGGCGAAGCCTCGACCAGCTCGACCACATCGCCCTTGCGCAGGCGCTGGGCCGCCGTGCAGGAGCGGCCGTTTACCACGACCAGCCCACTGTCGATGCAACGCTTGCGCCCTCGCAGGCCCATCTGCGGCAAAAGCAGACTCAGCGCGTAGTCGAGACGCTGGCCCGCCATGTCGGCGTCTGCCGCCTCAAACTGCCTGGCGGCCGGTTGATCCGACGCGGCAGGGATATTTGCGCCATCATGGGTACTCACAGGGACACCGAGCTGCCGGGCACCAGTTCCAGCAGAGCCTTGGCCGTCAGTTCCGGCACATGCCGCTGCGGATCATTTTCGTGCACCAGGTCTCTCTCCACCAGCCGCACGCCCATGTCGGCGAGGGCCGTTCGTTCTCCTGCGTCAAGCCCGCCCTCATACCGGCCGTGGCGGGGGTCGACCAACACGGCGTGCAGCAGCGCCTCGCTTGCGGCAGCGGGAGCATCCTCGCGCAGGTGGCGCAAAATCATGGCCGCCTGCCCCGCCACCGTGAGGCCGTGCAGTTCTACATCTGTGCCCGTATTGGGAATAAATATTTTGGGGCAGGAGACCGCTGCAACGGTACGTCCCACATTTTGCGGCAGCAGGTTGGCCAGAACACTGGTGTAAAAGCTGCCCATGGGATAGCAGATGGCCCCTGCGGAACGCAGGTAGGCCACGGATGCCGGGGCAAGAGGCGGGCGGCACGGCGTCTGCATTTTTTTTGCTTCGTCCGTTGCCCGGTCCGGCTCGTGGACGGTTAAAAAAAGCCGCCGCACTGCGCCGCTCAGCTCTTTAAAGTGGTGCTGCCCCACGACTACAGAGCCGTCTTCAAGCTGCGCCGCCAGATGCAGGCTCTCGCTCACAATGGGCAGTACCACGCCGCGCGTCTGCAACAAACGGCTCAAAAAAGCCATGACAGGGCCAAACACACGTTTATGGTGCAGATAGCCGCCAGCCAGAATCAGGTTGCCCAGACAGGCCCTGAAAGGGTCAAAATCTTCGGGCATGCGCTGCAGAAAAAAATTGAGGTGCAGCCTCAGGGCATCGGCAAACAGGGGCGGCATCCCTCCCCAGACAGGATGCGACTGGCTGCCCATTTGCCGCAGCTGCAGCCGCAACAACTCGGGGTCGCTATGCTCGTGGGATTTGTCCGGCAGCCGGCTGGCGCAAAAATCCGTGACCGCAGCAGGTACCACCGCGCTGTCAGCCAAGGCCAGCAGGCGATTGCGGATATCGCCCACGGCAGGCATGGCAAAGGCCCGCCGCAGCGCGGCGGAACTGCCGCCGGAATCAAACGGCGTGACCAGATGGACGGAATTGTGGGTATAATGGATCAGCTCGCGGCTGAGGTCGCGCAGGGCTGTGCCCCCTGTAAAAAAAACCAGCCTGGGGCCAAGCGGCGGAAAACAGAACGGCGAAAACTTTTCACTCACACCGGGCTCCCTGCGGCCGCCAGATAGTCCTCCGGCAGAGGCTCGCAAAGATTGCGACAGGAGGGGATCAGCCCCATTTCACACATCCGCAAAAAGATCAGCCTGCCAATCCAGGCGTCGGTTGCGGCATAGGCGATCTGGCGGGGCGTCAGCTCCATGAGACTCCAGTTGGAGCACTGCGACCCCTTGGAGATACGCCAGCCAAAAAAGTTTGCCGCCAGCGTGCGCAGCCCTTGGCTGGGCATTTTGTGCGCGCGGGCCACGCCGCCAAGATCGACCAGGCCTGCGGGTTCAAAGTCGTACAGACGGGCAAGATCACGCATGTCGTCGCGTATGCCCACGCCAGCTTTGACTTGGTCAGGATTTGCCAGAATTTCAACAATATGCGGCCCAAATGGCAAAAATGCCAGCTGCACCAGATATACTGCATTGGCGGTAGCCAGCTGGATAAGCGCCGGAGAATTGCGGCGTCCCTTGCGAAACGAGGGCCGCGTTTCCGTATCAAACCCGATCAGATCAGCCGAACGCAAGTCTGGCAGAGCGTTTTTCCAGTCCTCGAGAGTGCGAATTACCTGCACTGCCCCTTCGTAATGGCAAAGGGGCATGGCGTTGATTTCTTCGCAACTCAGCCGACGGCGCAATACGTCCATATCCATAGGTTACTTACCGATGCAGAATTGGGCAAATATGCTGTTCAGCACTTCAGCCGGGCTGGAGAGCCCGGTAACTTCCCCCAGATACGCGGCGGCCATATCCAGCCTGACCGCGCAACAATCGTAAGGCTGCCCAGCGACAACGTCCGCACGCAGCCCTTCAAGCTCCTTCAATGCATTTTCGAGCGCCAGCGATTGCCGCGTGTTGGGCGCAAGGCCTTCTTCCGGCGCGTCCCCGGCACTGCCCCCAAGCAGAACCGCACGCAACGTACCCGCAAGCTCTTCAACATATGTATCGGAAAGTGCGCTTACTGCGCAACAGGTTCGCTGCCCAATCCACCGTGGAGGAAACACTTTTGGCATGCAAATGTCGCATTTGTTCCATACCACGAGCAGCGGCGTATCGCCCGCAGAATCGAGGACCTCAATGGCTGCAGGGTCGGGGCAGGTCTCTGCCGCCGCGCCCTCTTCGCCAAGTTTGGCGCCGTCGAGCACCAGCACAACAAGGTCAGCCTGCAAAAGTTTTTCGCGGCTGCGGGTTACGCCCAGCTGCTCGACCATTTCTGCGGCCTGCCGCAGACCTGCCGTATCCGTGAGGCGCACGGGCAGACCGTCGAGCACGCAGGTTTCTTCCAAAAAATCCCTGGTGGTGCCGGGAATATCCGTCACCAGCGCCCGCTCCCGCCCCAGCAGGGCGTTGAGCAGGCTGGACTTGCCCGCATTGACGGCCCCGGCCAGCACGACCAGTGCCCCCTGCTGCGCGATCTGGGCACGACGGCTGCCCGCCAGCAGGCGGCGCACTGAATGCATGACGCCATCAAGTACCCTACACAGGGCTTCGGGCTCCATGCCTTCCACTTCTTCTTCGGGAAAATCCACCGCAAGGCACATCTGCGCCCGCAGTATTTCAAGCTCGTCGCGTAGTTCAACGGTACGCTGACCAAGCAGCCCCTCAAGACGGTTGAGGCCGTAACGCAGGGCCTCGCGCGAGGGCGCGGCAATAAGCTCGGCCACCGCCTCAGCCTGGCTGAGATCAATGCGCCCGTTCACAAAGGCCCGCCGCGAAAACTCGCCCCGCTCCGCCTGACGCGCCCCGTAGCGCAGCGCGCTTTCAAGCACGGCCTGCACCAGATACGCGCCCCCGTGGCTGTGTATCTCGGCCACATCCTCGCCGGTAAAGGTTCGCGGCCCAGGCATAAAAACGGCCAAAGCGTCGTCCAGGGCTTCGCCGTTCCAGTCGATGACGCGGCCCCGGTGCAGATGCCAGGGAATAAAATTTTCCACCTGCGCGGACAGGGGCAGAAACATGCGGGCCAGAACTTCCTTGGCGCGTGGGCCGGAGACCCTCACAATGCCGATACCCCCCGAGCCGGGCGGCGTGGCAATGGCGGCAATGGTGTCGCCGCGTTCTGTCTGCACTACTGTTTCCATATCTGCCCTTTACTCTTGCGCATAACACCGTTTTTTGCATCTGTCCGGCGTCCATCCCCGGCCATACCGTGCTGCGCGCGGAACTTTAAAAAAGCATTGCCGGAGACTTTGCCCAGCTGGGCCGTTTCTCCGGCAACGCTACAAGCTTTCAGACAACGATGGCCAGCTTGCAATCAGCGCTTACGCGCATGTGCCGTACGGCCTCAAGCTAGGGGCGGTCTCCCTTTTTGCGCATGATCACCACACGCTTCATGGGGCCGTCGCCGGTGCTGCGGGTCTGCACGTCAGCCGCTTCCTGCAGGCAGACATGCACAATGCGACGGTGATACGACGAAAGCGGACGCGTGGAATATGAACGGCCGCTTTGGCGAACCTTATCCGCCAGGGCCAGGGCCATTTCGCGAAGTTTTTCGTCCTGACGGCGGCGGTATTCGCCAGCGTCCAGCTGCACGCGCACGGCGGCGTTCATGCCGCGCGAAACAATGCGCGAAATCATATACTGCAGAGCGGCCAGGGTCTGTCCCTCGCGCCCGATCAGCAGCCCTGAATCCTCGTCGCACTCAATACCCACGTACACCCTGCCGCCGCCGGTTTTAACGGCAATGCCCACCTCGTCGCCGGTAATGGGACGAATGAGCTTGCGGACGGTTTCGTCCACCAGGGCCTCAAGCTTGGCTGCATCAAGCTGCTCAAGCGGCGTTACGGGCAGGCCCTCGCCAGCGGCGTCAAAGTCGTCTTCAAGTCCGTCCGCAGGGGCCTCGACACGAGGGGCACGCTCCGGCCGGCCGCCATCGCGGCGCGGTGCCCGGGCGTCGCCCTTGCCGTTGCCCCGGCTATCCTGACGGACATCGTTGCGGCGGGCCCGAGGCTCACGCCCGTTGGCTTCCGCAGCATTGACTGTTTCGGTGGTTTCGTCGCCGTCGGCGTTTTTGGCGGCACGGTCGCGTCCGCGATCATTTTTGCCATTACGGTTTGACGGCCGGTTGCTGTTTCTGTCGGGCTTGCCATTGCGCTCACGCCGGTCAAAGGGCTTCTCTGCCGGTTTTTCTATCACGTTGCCGTTACAGGCCGCGTCCAGCGCGTCTTCACTTTCATAAGCGTCGAGCGGCTGTGGTTTGTTGCGGTTGCGCCCACGGTTGCGCCGGTCGTCCTGCTGTCCGCGCGGCGCGCGGGGCTCTTGCAGACGCGGTGTCTCGCGGGTTTCGTCCCGCCCCATGTCGGTCTGGGCTTCAGAAGCCTTGGCTGCTGCATCGGCACCGGCATCATTGCTGGCCTCAGCCTCTGCTACGGGCGTCGGCGCTGGTTTTGCGTTGCCTGTTTTGCGCGGTTCGGCCGCTGCAGCCGTCTGCTCGCCGGTGGCGGCAGGGACATCGGGCGGCGATGGGGGCAAAGAGCCCTCGCCGCCTTTTCTGCCCAGGATGCTGTCCACCGTTTCGCGCAGCTGCACGCGGCGGGCGCGTACCTTGGCCTTGCGCGCTCCCACTATGCCGAATATGCCAGACTTGGCGTCCTGCACAATTTCGATTTCAAGCTTTTCCCGCGCGGTATTAAAATAGCCGCAGGCTTCCTCGATGGCGCCGTCAAGATCCTTGCCCTGGAATTCTTTAAATCCTTCCATACGAACCCCTTTGTGTCACGCGAACCCGCCGGGGCGGCCTATTTCGCTGCGGCTGTAGAGAACTTCTTGGCCATCATCCTCTGCTGCGCAATGGACAGGATGTTGTTGACCAGCCAGTACACCACCAAACCAGAGGGGAAGCTCAGGAACATGGCCGTGAAGATCAACGGCAAGAACATCATGACCTTCTGCTGGGTGGGGTCTGTGGCCGGGGGGCTCATCTTTTGCTGAATAAACATGGTCAGGCCCATAACGATGGGCGTGATGTAGAAGGGATCCTTGGCCGAAAGGTCGGCCAGCCAGATGATGTCCGTGCCTGGCAAATAGGAAATAAAGGGGGCGTGGCGCAGCTCGATGGACGTGAGCAGCGCCTGGTACAGACCAAAAAACACTGGCATCTGAATAAGGATGGGTACACAGCCGCTGGCCGGGTTAACCCCGTAGGTCTTGTAGAGCGCCATGACTTCCTTGTTCATGAGCTCCTTGTCATCCTTGTACTTCTCGCGAATAACCGTCATGTGCGGCTGCAGTTTTTTCATCTTTTCCATGGAGGCGTAGCTCTTGGCCGTAAGCGGCCAGAACAGCGCCTTGATGAGAACCGTCAGCAGGATGATGGCGACGCCCCAGTTGTTCACGTACTTCTGGAAAAATTCAAGCAGCCACAGCAGGCCCTTGGCAATGACATGAAACATGCCGAGGTCAATGCTCTTGGCCAACTGGTCGGAAACAGCGGCAAGCCTTTCGCGCTCCTTGGGTCCGAGCCAGTACGAAACGGTCAGCTCGCGCTCCTGCCCGGGGCCGAGCATCACTTCCGGCTCTTCCACTGCGGCGCGAAACACGTTCTGCTGCATGCGGCCCTTGACGGTCACGTTGCTTGTATCGCCGGGAAGCACCGCCGCCAGAAAATAGGTGCTCATGGTGCCAGCCCAGTAAATCTTGCCGGATACCTGCGCACCCGTTGTTTCAAGAGTTTTGGGCGAAGATTCTTCGCCGAGGCTGCCGTCGTTATCCCAGGCGAGGCGCATGGCGTCGTAGCGGCCGCCCGCGGCATTGCTGGCGTCGGCAGCCACAGTGTAGCTCACGCGCACGCTGCGGGCCTGATCGGTGGTATTCACCACGCGGATTTTTTCACGGATAAGATAGCTGTCGGCGCTAAAGGTCATCTCGCGCACGACGCGCAGGTTGTCCACTTCGCCGTTAAAGCGCAGCACACCCTGCTGGCCAGCAGCAATGTTCAGGCCGTTTTCGGCATTTTCCACAGACCACTGGCCGGTGCTCCACGAGGGCTGGCTGTTGACCACCAGGCCCAGCGGGGCCACCGTGGCGGTCTGGGGATCCACAAGATTGACCAGAGGAGAATCTGCATCAAGGCCGGTCTGGTACTGCTTGAGCTTAAAGGAGCGCAACGCACCGCCACCCGTGTGAAAAACAGCTTCATAAAGCGGAGAATTGACCGTCAGATCGCGGCCAGGAGCAGGCGTAAACACAGGCAGGGTCTGTTGCACCGCAGCAGCGGCCTGCTGCTGCGCCTGCTGTTGCTGGGCGGCCTGCTGGGCCTGCTGTTGCTGCGCAACAACGGCCGGATCGGGCTTGCGGACCCAGCCCATATGTTCGGACAGGTAACTCCAGCCCACAATAACGACGAGGCACAAAAGGATGGCTATGATCAGATTTTTTCCGTCTTGCATGGGGGCGTTCACTCCTGGGACAGTGGCGGGACGTCACGAGGACGCCTTGGTGGTGGAACAGGGTCATAGCCTGAGCCGCCCCACGGGTGACATCTGGCAAGACGCTTGAGCGCAAGCCAGCCCCCCCGGAAAATGCCGTGGGTCATGATGGCCTCTACGGCATAGGCGGAACAGGTGGGATAAAACCGACAGGCGGGGGGAAGCACTGGCGAGATGCAAAGCTGGTAAACGCGTATAGGTAAGATGCACAGGTTACGCAGCAAATGACTCATGGCAGCCCATCCAATGCCGGGCGGCCCGGCTCGCGCCGAACCATGCGCCGCATCAGCGGCAAAAGCTCGGCGGCCACGCTGGCCAAATCCAGCGCAGCCTCTCCGGCATGCTTTTTGGCAACGGTAACGATGTCGGCTTCATTGGGCAAATCGCTGCGGTGCAAACGATAAAACTCCCGCAAAAGCCTTTTGACGCGATTACGCACAACAGCATTGCCAACCTTGCGGGAAACAGCCATGCCAGTGCGCGTAGCTAGACCGGGACAATTGCCCGACAGCACAAATACAAGAAAATGCTCGGTGTGCAGACGCCTGCCCCGCTCATAGCACGCTACGAATTCCGCCCTGCGGCGTATCCGCAAATGCTGCGGCAGACCATTCTGATGCATGGGAATACCCATGTCGAACGGGGCAAGCCCGCCCCGCTAGGCGCTCAGAACCTTACGGCCCTTGGCGCGGCGGCGACGAATAATCGCGCGCCCGCTGGGGGTGGCCATGCGGGTGCGGAACCCATGGGTGCGGGCCCTTCTGATTTTGCTCGGCTGGTATGTTCTTTTCATTGCAGACTCCTTAAAAAATTTCCGGCAGGGCCTTGGGCCGACCACCGGAGCGATGCGGCACGCCGGGCCTGAGCGGTTTTGGGGCTACCCCCCGGCTTTTAAGCGCGGAAGGGCGGCATTGCCCTGGCGTTAAAATATATGGAACAAGCTACATACACGCCAGCAAGCGCTCCGTCAAGCGCCAGATGCCCCAAACAACGCGCGACTATCATGCACGTGCAGCCGCAAGGGCGCAAGGGCAAAGATGTCCCCGCCTGAATAAATCCAGCGCTGACGATTGCAGACCGCCCCGACTGCCCGCTATTGCCCCGCAGCGCCAACGCAGAGGACGGCAGTGCCCGGCATGCAAAAGGGAGCACACGGCTTATCCAAGCTGCAATACTCCCAATCATGCCCCCCAGCAATAGGTCGGAACATGCGGCAAACGGCGTGCACGGTCGGCCGCTTCATTGTAATACAGACGCATACGCGCTGCCCGATCCTTTTTATAAGCCGGACGGATCAGCGCAAGGCAATAAGGAAGCGGCACGAAACTCGTTCAAGGCCGGGCGTTGGCGCGGGGCAACAAATCATCGGCTGAAAAGCCCGGTGCAGGTGCTGCGCCTGTGGATGCGCCAGCGCCTCCGCCCGTCACCCCGCCCACCGGCGAAGCCGCCGCGGACGAATACGGGACGTCGGTTCCTGCGCCAGACGGGGCAGGGCCAGCACTGCCCGGTGCTCCCAGAGGCGGTATGGCGCTGCTCTGGCTTGTCGGAGCCTGCAGTGAAGTTTTGCCGACGCCCTTGGGCACTGCCGCCGGGGCGGCCTTAGGGGCGGCCTTGCTTACCTTGACCTTGCGGCTGGCGTGCCGCACGGGCTTCTTTTTGTCAGCAGGCGGCGTCATGGCCAGTTCGGGCACTGCCGCAGGATCCTCAAACCGCGCCCCTTCAAGGGCGATCTGCCGAGGCGCGACCAGAGTATTCCAGTACAGACGGCCGCCCCCGCTGTGCAGCCACACGTCGTTGATATTTGTAGCTCCAGAGGGCGTGCGCGCAGGAACCTGCGGCGGCAGGGGCTGCACATCAACAGCGGCAGACTCCGAAACAGGGCAGACAAAAAACGCCAGAAAGGCCAGCATTGGCAGCATAGCTGATTTGCGCATGGTACTCACCTCTACAGCCCTTATCGGCTGGCGCAGCCGCAAACTTTAGCCCTGCCGCTGGGGCGTCGATCTCTTCCGTCGGCACGCCGGGCACAATGAAACTGCCGCGCCGCAGGGCCGCAATCCATTTTTTGACGAAGCGCCCGCCGGAGGATGTACGCGCATTGACAGGCAGCTTTTGCTTGGGCACATTCGCACCAAGACAATCATCAGCAATGCGCCGCAGTTCGCCGCAGGCAATGCCGGGCGATTCGGGTTTCCCGTTCAGGCAACAATCAGGAGCCAGCATGTCCACCAAGCCGAATCTCACCGCCGCGCCGTCCGCGCCAGCCCCCTGCATCACCCTTATCGGCATGGCCGGAGCGGGCAAATCCACTGTGGGTTCAGCCTTGGCCCAGGAGCTGGGCTGGGCTCTGGTTGACAGCGACCACCTTATTGAAGCCGCCTATGGCGCGCGCCTGCAGGATATTACCGACGCCTTGGGCAAGTCGGCCTTTTTGGATACCGAGGCAAAGGTGATCAGCGCCATCAAGGCCAACCGCACTGTTATCGCCACCGGCGGCAGCGTTGTTTACCGCGATGCCGCCATGAAGCACCTGGCCGCCCTGGGGCCAATTGTCTTTATTGACGTACCCTTTCGCCTTATTGAAGAGCGCGTCGCCCGTAACCCCGAACGCGGCATTGCCATGAACCCTGGCGAAAAACTTGAAGATATTTTTAACGAACGCCAGTCCCTGTATACGCGCTACGCAACACTGCGCTGCCGGGCTGAGGGCAAAAACCCAACCCAATGCGCACACTGGATACACACCCACCTGCCCCCCGATGTGCTGAAAGGCGACGGCGCGTAGCCCGCGACATGCCGTGCACAGGAGCCTGCTGTACCGCATGGCGGAACCTTTCCGCCAGACTCAGACTCCCTGGCAATGTGCCTGCCTTTGCAGACAGCTGGCAGGCATCACCAGGGGTTGCCAATGTCGCCAACTCCAAGCCAGCAACACCCGCGCGGCCTGAGCCTCAACGCCCCTTCGGCCAGACTCGCTGGCTACCTCCGCCTGTTCCCCAACATAACGCCGCCGTTTTGTCCGGCAGCAAAAAATAAAGCGGGGCCGAAGCCCCGCCAAAATTTCAGTACGCGTCAGTTGCCGCGCAAAGGACACCCGCTCCGGCAGAACGCAGCAATGCGGCGTGCGGCCAGAGCGGCGTCACAACAATATTAGTACTGCCAGGTCGAACCGTCGTAACGAATAAGTTCGTTAAGGTTACGCGCTTTGACCTGCTGGCACGAAGCGGTAGTGATGGCTTCCTGCTTGGTCTTGCCACGGCACTCCATTACCTTTTCCTGATAACGGACATACCCCACGTACTGACCTGTGGCGCCGGGGTGCAGTTCGGTGGTCACATTGGATGCGTCGACGTCGACGTAGCTTGCAACGTAGTCTTTGCCGTCCTGGCGTACTTCCTTGGCGGACTTGGAAGGCATCACCGTGCGGGCAGCCTGGGCGGCAAGCCTGTTGCCCACCATGGTGAGCTCGGCCGCGATCTGGGCTTCAGTCTTCACGACCTTTTTGGAAGCGACAGGTTTGGCTTCAGCCTGCTTTTCGGCCTTGGTCTTGGCCTTGGTCTTGCCCTTGCCCTTGACGTCCTTGGCAGGAACTTCAGGAGCCGGAGCCGGTTCGGGGGCAGCAACCTGTTCCTGCGGCTGGGCGGGCTTTGTTTCTTCAGATGAAGAGCCGCCGAACCAGGCGCAACCGCCGGAGGCCAAACCCATAGTGAGAATAAGTGCCAAAATCTTACGCATGTGCGATGCACCTCATAAAAAGCCGGGCGGCATAGACCACCCGGCTTTTGCTTTAATTCGACAGAAGCGAAGGCCTGCGATTACTCGAAGGACACTTCGGTGCGGCGGTTCATGGCGCGCCCTTCGTCGGTCTTGTTGTCATACTTGAAGGACTTGCCACGACCAATGGCGGTCATGCGGCTGGCGGGGATGCCCTGCTTCACCAGGTAGTTCTTCACGGAGCTGGCGCGTTCCTGCGAAAGCTTCATGTTGTAGGCGTCGGAGCCCACAAAGTCGGTCCAGCCAGAGAGAACAACGCGCTTGTTGGGGTTGTTCTTGATCAGGGTGGCGGCTTCGTTCAGGATGCCCATGGCCTTGCCGTCGAGGGCGAACGAATTGAAGGCAAAATGCACGCCGCGCAGCACGATGACGTCTTCGTCCTTGCAGAACACGGAAAGCACAAAGCGTTCAACAGCGGCGTCGCTGGTGGCGAGCTCTTCAGCGCGCACCACAACGGCGTTGGAATTCAGAGCGGCGATCTTTTTGACGGTGGCTTCACCGTTGGGGGTGTCGGCCAGGGAGATCACATGCACAACCAGGTTACGCTGGCTGGCGTACATCTGGCTCACAACCTGCACGAGGATCGGTACCGCGGTTGTTGTCGCCGTCGGTAACGAGGATCAGGGCGGCGTCGCGCTTCATGCTGGAGATGAAGGGTTCATACGCCTGCAGGCCGTTGCCCATGCTGGTCATGCGGCCAAAAATCTGGAAGTCTGCTGCTCAGCTTCTTGAGACCAGCGGCCATGGCGGCGCGGTCCCAGGGGCCCTGGGCGACAATGGCGCCGTTGGGCGAAAGGGTGTGCAAACCACCGTTGTAGCTCAGAGCGGGGATAGCGGCGTTAACGCGCGTGAGCACATTTTTGGCCACAATGATCTTGTCCTGCTTGAGCTTGTCGTTCTTCATCATCATGGAACCAGAGTAGTCCACGACGAAGTCGAAGCTTTCAATTTTCTTGTTGCACGCCGGAGCGGCCGCAGCGGCCACGGCGTAGCTCAGAACAAGAGCGGCCGCAAGAGCAAGAAGACGAAACGATTTCATACTGCCTCCCAAACGTTGTTAGTGTCGTCGATTACCGTCAACAACAGTAAATCGCGGTGTGCCCGCCACGTTACCGGCTCGCTCACAGCCATAGGCCTTGGAGACGGCAACTGCCTTTGACATACCCGCGTTTGGAAAAACCGCAAGTTGTAAATAGGAAAGACTCTTTCGCTTTTACGTCACTCTTTAATTGATGCACACGCGATTATTTTTCACCGCACTATTCAAAGTTCTCTTTTGCGCCCTGCATCGGGCAGCGCTGGACAGCCCGCCGGGGCTGGGGCATACTCGTGAGTGAACCAAGGATTTTTCATGCCTGCACTGACTTTTTCCAAGTGGAGCCCAGGGGGCAACACCACCCTGCTCTTCCCCGACGTCGGACAGCGACCTGCCGAACAGGCCCGCCTTGCGGGTCTGGCGCTTGATGCCGCCATACTTGGGGGCGAGCAGGCGGGCTTTGTAAATTTGCCTCAGGGCAAGCTGCGCATGGCTGGCGGAGAATTTTGCGTCAACGCCTCCCGCGCGGTGGGGGCGCTGCTGGCATACACCGCCCAGGAGCGCAAACCCCGATCAGGCTCCGCTTGAGGGCTTGCCCCCGGCGGTGCGCCCGTTGCGAGCTGCGGCAGCGATCCAGGCCGAGCGCATTGACGAAGTTCTGGTCTCTGGCTGGCACAGCCCGGTGCGGTTGCGCACCAGAGGGTGCGCTCCGCTCTGGCAGGTAGAGGCCCTGTTGCGTCTGCCTTCGTGCAGCATCGCCACTGTCGGGCAGGGCGCGCACCTTGTGCGCCTGCCGGGCATTTGTCACCTGCTGCTTGGCGGCCCGGTCCATCATCTGCCCGAAGACTGCTACGCGGCTGCGGCCCAGATGCGCGAACAGCACAATCTTGAGGCGGAGCCTGCGGCCGGTGTTATCTGGTGGCGCGAGCGGCAGGGCCAGCTGGAAATGCTGCCCCTCGTGCACGTACGCGATGCCGGCACGACGTTTATTGAAAACGCCTGCGGTTCCGGGGCGCTTGCGCTTGCATTGTGTCTGTCGCGGACAGGCACGCGCCGCATGTTTTCCATCATGCAGCCTGGCGGCTCCGCACTGGACGTGCGCCTGTTTGCCGAAAACGGCGCCGACATGGCAGGCGTTGACGGCCCGGTGGCCCTTGTGGCCCGAGGCAAGGTCTGGCTGCCGGAGCCGGATGAGCTCACCCGCCCTCTGCAGGGCTTGATGCATGGGCAGCAAGCTGCGCGAGGGCTTTACCACAGGCAGCGCCGCCACAGGTGCGGCACTGGCGGCACTGCAGCTGCTGCGCATGGGCTGCGCGCCTGCGGAAGTACACGTGCCCTTGCCCCCCTTTGACGCAGGTGCCCCAAGGTTGCGACAGCAAAATTTTTGCCCCGCGCGGCTGGCTGCAGTTGCCAGTAGCAAACTGCGCCCCCGGTCCCCGCGCCGGAACTGGCTGCGGCCTGGAACACGGGCACGTCTGCCCAGTCCGACCCGCCGCCGCAGGGTATCATCCGGGCCGCCCACGCCAGCATCATCAAGGACGGCGGCGATGACCCCGATGCTACTTCCGGCGCGCGCATAACGGCCACCGTGGTTGAGCACGTCGCCGCGCAACAGCATGCAGACCTTGCAGACCTCGGCTCCATCATTATAAAGGGAGGGCCGGGGGTAGGCCGAGTTACCCTGCCGGGCTTGCCCGTGCCAGTGGGACAGGCAGCCGTCAACCCTGTGCCGAGGCAGCAGATCACCCTTGCCCTGCAGGCTTGGGAACGCCAACGCGGCAACGTCCCAAACGGAGCGCAGGCTGGAACGCAGGAGGGGCATACCGCCCTGACGGTATTTGTCAGCGTGCCCGAGGGCGCACAGCTGGCGCAAAAGACCTTTAATCCCCGGCTGGGCATTGAGGGCGGCATTTCCATACTGGGAACGCAAGGCACGGTGCGGCCCTTCAGCCATGCCGCATGGAAGGCCACCATCGAGCAGGGGCTGTCTGTCGCCGCCGCCACCGGCTGCCGCAGCATCTGTCTGACCACGGGCAGGCGCTCCGAACGGCTGCTTATGGAGCGCAACCCCTTGCTGCCCGCCCGCTGTTTTGTGCAGGTTGCCGACTTTGCAAAATTTTCGCTGCACGCGGCGGGCCTGCTGGGCTTTGAGCGCATTGTCTGGGGCTGTTTTTTTGGCAAACTGGTCAAGCTGGCCCAGGGGCATGCGTACACGCATGCCCAAAACGCCACGCTCGATATGCAGGCTCTAGCGCAGATGGCCAGGGCTGCAAACGCAACCAGCGCAGAGGCTGTAGGGCCGCTGCATTACGGCGGCGCACGCGCTGGAGCTGCTGCTGGCCGATAAGGCCGGGCCGAGGGTGCTCGAGCAGGTGGCCCGTCAGGCCGTGCGTACGGCGCAAAATTTTGCGGGCTGCCCGGTGAGCCTGCACCTTTTTCACACTGACGGCAGGGAATTATTGGCGCTATGAAACAACAGGTCTCACTGCCCGGCTTGGCCGTGCCATCCCATGCGCACACCATCCCCACCAAGGATGACGTTGCGGCCAGCCCCCTTTTGCGCGCGGCAGAAGCGGGCACGGGCGCACCTGCAAGCAACGCCGCCCAGCAGCCCGGCCCTGCAGACGAGGCCACGACGCAGGCGACCCCTACGGCCCAGCCCGAAATGACCGCGCCGCAAGACCACGCTCCGGCTGTCGCCATGGCGGCTGACAATGCGGCCCCAATAGGCATGGCTGAACCCGCGCCGCTGACCGGGACATCTCCCGAACCAGACATACGCCCAGATGACAATCCGAGCCCGAGGGCAACTGCCCCGGCTACGGAATATGCCCTCCACGCGTCTGTCACTGACCTCGCCGCCGACGCCATGACGCCTCAGCCTGCCGGCCACGCAGATTTTGCCGGTTTTATCGACTTTGCCGAGCCAGCATACCCGGCTGACACCTCGACAGCCCAACCTGCGGACACGGCTGAGCAGACGCCCTCTGCAGGCCCGGCGCACGCGGCAGATACGACAATATTGGCGGAAGTGGCCGCCACCGTCGCTCCCGCCGATGCCCCGGCATCCTCCCCCCTTGCATACGCCGTCCCGGCAACCGATCCGCTTGCAGAAGCTGCCGCCCCTGCGGTCGCAACCTATGTTGAACCCCCTGCCGCAGCACATGCCGCAGCACATGCTGCTGTTGAGGAAGCGGACACGGCCAGAACCACTGCCGAGGCTGCCCAGTCACCCGTCGTCATGGCCGAGCAGGACGACTGGCCGCCCATGTCTGAAATGCTCCAGTCGTTTTTTGTTTTTGAGCCAACGACAACAGCCCCCCACCCCATTACGGTCATGGGGCTCGACTGCGCCCGCCCGCGCGGGCTGGCAGGACTTGCCGAAGCCCAGCGCCGCCTGGCGGAAGAGGCTGACGTCATCTGCGCCGGGCGCATGCTGCTTGAAGAATTTTCTGGCCGCAGCCTCAAGGCTGGCGGCCCGGATGCCGATGGGGAACAGACCGCGACCGGAGCCCCCGCGCTCAAGGCGCGCCTGCTGCCCCTGAGCACGCCGCTTGAGCCGCTGCTCACCCGGCTGAGCCAGTTGCGGGCAGCAGGCGAGCGCGTGCTTGTGCTGGCAGACGGCGACCCCCTGCTGTTCGGCATTGGGGCAACACTGGTGCGCCGCCTCGGGCCGGATGCGGTGCAGCAGCTGCCTGCCGTCAGTTCGCTACAGCAGGCCTGCGCGCGCCTTTCGCTGCCGTGGCACAAGGTTATCTGCCTCTCGTTGCATGGGCGCGACGACCTGCGCCCCCTCAACGTGGCCTGCGGCAAAAACGCGCCGCTCTGCATCCTTACCGACGCACGCATGTCTCCAGACGTGCTGGCCCGCCACCTGCTCGACCGTGGGGTGGACTGGTTTGACGCGCATATTTTTGAACGCATGGGCGCAGAGGACGAGGCTGTAAGCCATCTGAGCATGGCTGATGCCGCCGGGCGGGAGTTTGGCCCGGCCTGCACCATGGTGCTGATACCCGCCGCCCCGGCTCGCCGGCCGCACCTGGGGCTGGACGCCGACCAGCTGGCTGTTGATCGCGGTCTTATCACCAAAAAACCCGTACGGGCGGCCGCCCTTGCCCTGCTGCGCATCGAGGCCGGGCATGTGGTGTGGGACATCGGCTCCGGCTCTGGAGCCGTGGCGCTGGAGGCCTCGGTGCTGGCGCACGAAGGCCGCGTTATCGCGGTTGAGCGGTCCGCCGGTCGCGCCATGGGCATTCAGGAAAACCGCCGTCGTTTTGGCGCTGCCAATGTGGAAGTGCGCCTGGGCCAAGCGCCCGAGTGCCTGCCCGGCCTGCCCGACCCGCAGCGGGTTTTTATCGGCGGCGGTCTTTCCGGCGATGACGGCGACGACATCCTCGGCCATGTGTGCCTGCGCCTGCCGGTGGGAGGCCGCGTTGTGGTCAGCTGCGTGCTGCTGGACAGCTTCAGCCTGTGCCGCCGCTTTTTTGAGGACATGGCCTGGCCGGTGGAAATTCTGCAGATATCCGCCGCCGAAGGCAAAACCCTGGGCGGCGACGTGCACCTTTCGGCCATGAACCCCGTATTTTTGCTGGCCGCTCAAAAACCCGCGCCCGCACCCATTCAGTCCGGCGCGCAGCCAGAAGGCAGGTAAGGTATGGATACCGCGCGGCAAAACGGGACAACCCCCGGAACAGTGACATTTGTCGGCGCCGGGCCCGGCGACCCAGACCTGATAACCGTCAAGGGGCGCAAGGCCATCCAACAGGCGGCGCTTGTGCTCTACGCGGGCTCGCTGGTGCCGCGCGAGTTAGTGGCCTGCGCCGCGCCGCAGGCCATGGTTGTGGATTCCTCCCCGCTGACGCTTGAGCAGTGCCACGCCCTGGTGCGCGCCACCGCCCTTGATGGCCGCCCCGTGGCTCGAGTGCACACGGGCGATCCCTCGCTGTACGGCGCACTGCGCGAACAGGCGGCACTGCTTGATGCCGACGGCATTCCCTGGCAGGTAATACCGGGGGTTACCGCCGCCTGCGCTGCGGCCGCTGCGGCGGGCATCACCTTTACCGTGCCCGAGGTAACCCAGAGTCTCATCATCAGCCGCCTTGAGGGACGCACCCCGGTACCTCAGCGCGAACACCTGCACCTGCTGGCCGAACACAAGACATCCATGGCCGTGTACCTTTCCGCCGCTTCGGCCCAGGCCCTGCAGGACGAACTATTGCGCAGCCTGCCTGCGGAGACCTCCATTTTTTGCGCCCACATGGTCAGCTGGCCCGAGGAGCAGCTGTACTGGACAACCCTGGGTGAGCTTGCCCAGTGCATCACCAGCCACAACCTAACCCGGCAGACGGTTTTTCTTGTGCTGCCTGCACAAAACAGTCAGGGCGCGCCCTCGCGCCTCTATGCCGCCGATTTTTCACACGGTTACCGGCCAGCTCAGGGCTGACCCCTTCCCGCTTTACCACGCCTCATCTGAAGCAGGCAGGGTGCGTTAGCGCATCCTGCCTTTTTTTCGTCCATTTTTTGTTGTGACTGTCCTGATACGCAATATTATCGTGACACGTTTGCAAAACACGTATCAATCGTTTTAGTTATCGCACAACAAACAGATTTTGCAATGTTGCATGGTTTAAAAAATGTATTATTAGATTGTATTTTTTTTCACAAATTGTATTATAATCGTGATAGCATCTGCAAAATTCTGCCATCATATATGGAGTTGCAATCCATATAACCAAACTATTGTCTTATTGACAATCATGGTTTTTTAAAAAGGAGTGATTCATGAACAAAGTTGACATTCAGGATTCGTACTCCCTTTTCATTGACGGCCAGTGGAAACCGGCCTCGGATGGCGGCACCTTTGAGACCTTCTGCCCTGCCAACGGCGAACGGCTGGCAACCTGCGCCGAAGCCACCAGGGAAGACGTGGACGCCGCAGTGGCAGCCGCCACCAAGGCCTGGGACAGCTGGAAAAAGGTTGACCCCATTAGCCGCGCCAATCTGCTGCTGAAAATTGCCGACATCATCGACGCCAACAAAGAGCATCTGGCCATGGTGGAGACGCTGGACAACGGCAAGCCCATCCGGGAAACCATGAATGTGGACATCCCCTTTGCCGCCGACCACTTCCGCTATTTTGCAGGCGTAGTGCGCGCCGATGAAGGCACCGCCGTCATGCTGGACGAAAACACCATGTCGCTGGTTTTCCGCGAACCTATCGGCGTGGTGGGCCAGATTGTGCCGTGGAACTTCCCCTTTCTCATGGCGGCCTGGAAGCTGGCCCCTGTGCTTGCCGCCGGGTGCTGCACCGTGTTCAAACCTTCCAACCACACCTCGCTTTCTGTGCTGGAATTGGCGCGGCTCATTGCTGGCGTGCTGCCAAAGGGCGTATTCAACGTCATCACCGGTCGGGGTTCCCGCTCCGGCCAGTTCATGCTTGAGCACCCGGGCTTCCGCAAGCTGGCCTTTACCGGTTCCACAGAGGTGGGCCGTCAGGTTGGTCTTGCTGCGGCCAAGCGCATCATCCCCGCCACCCTTGAGCTGGGCGGCAAGTCGGCCAACATCTATTTTCCCGATTGCCAGTGGGATCTGGCCATGGACGGCCTGCAGCTGGGCATTCTGTTCAATCAGGGGCAGGTGTGCTGCGCAGGGTCGCGCGTATTTGTGCATGAGAACATTTACGACCAGTTTGTGGCCGAAGCGGTGGCGCGCTTTAACCGCGTCAAAGTGGGCCTGCCATGGGATCCCTCAACCCAGATGGGCTCGCAGATTTACGAATCGCACCTCAAGGCCATCCAGCTCTGCATTGAGCAGGCCAAGGGCGAGGGCGCAACCGTGCTCTGCGGCGGCAAACGCATCACCGATGGCGAGCTTGCCAAGGGCTGCTTCATGCGGCCGACCCTGCTCGGCAACGTCACCAACAACATGCGGGTGGCGCAGGACGAAATCTTTGGTCCTGTCGCGGTGATCATCAAGTTTCGCACTGAAGACGAAGTCATCGCCATGGCCAACGACAGCCTGTACGGCCTTGGCGGCGCGGTGTGGACGCGCGACATCAACAGGGCCATCCGTGTGAGCCGCGCCATCGAGACAGGCCGCATGTGGGTGAATACCTATAACAGCATCCCGGCGGGCGCGCCCTTTGGCGGACACAAGGAATCGGGCATAGGCCGCGAAACGCACAAGGCCATACTTGCGCACTACACGCAGCAAAAAAATATCCTCATCAATCTGTCTGAAAAACCCACCGGCTTTTACCCCTAGCGGCAACCGCGCATGCTGCGAGCGATCTACGGTTGCCGCGTAACTAAAACGGCCCCGAAAGGGGCCGTTTTGACTGCAACAGGCTAAAGACCGCTTCACGGCAGCGCGAGAGGCGGGCTGGCACTGACTGAAAGATCGGCGAGGCTTGAAATAATGCGAGAGGCGGAGGCCCCACGCCCCCGCTACTGGCTCAGAGGCCGCACCTCCGGCGCGGCAAAGGCACGAAAACTGCTCGCTGCCGCTGCGGCAAAGCCGCTAACGGCTCGCGGTTTTCGGCGCTGCCGCTTCACGGCAGCGCGAGAGGCGGGCTGGCACTGACTGAAAGATCGGCGAGGCTTGAAATAATGCGAGAGGCGGAGGCCCCACGCCCCCGCTACTGGCTCAGAGGCCGCACCTCCGGCGCGGCAAAGGCACGAAAACTGCTCGCTGCCGCTGCGGCAAAGCCGCTAACGGCTCGCGGTTTTCGGCGCTGCCGCTTCACGGCAGCGCGAGAGGCGGGCTGGCACTGACTGAAAGATCGGCGAGGCTTGAAATAATGCGAGAGGCGGAGGCCCCACGCCCCCGCTACTGGCTCAGAGGCCGCACCTCCGGCGCGGCAAAGGCACGAAAACTGCTCGCTGCCGCTGCGGCAAAGCCGCTAACGGCTCGCGGTTTTCGGCGCTGCCGCTTCACGGCAGCGCGAGAGGCGGGCTGGCACTGACTGAAAGATCGGCGAGGCTTGAAATAATGCGAGAGGCGGAGGCCCCACGCCCCCGCCTCTCATAGGTGGAGAATTCGTTATGGATTGCGGACTGCCATGCCCCCTATCATGTCACGGAAAAGTGATGCTAGTGGTTTGTGTTCAGCAACGCGGGCCTAAGCCCTGCATTGCGAACGCATGGTCCTTCTGCAGCCGGTCCGGAGCTCCACTTTGGAGACCGTCCGGTTTATTGTTCGGGCGCGTCAATAACGCGCCTCACAAGAGCCAGGGCCAGCAAGGCCGGAGACATTCTGGGCTTTTCGGCTGGTCTGCGCAGCTGGCGCTTCACAAAACCCGCCATGTCCAAAGCCATATCTGCATCGGTTACAGCCGCGCAGCATGCCTTTTTGTTTTCTTCCAGTACTACAAGGTACCGCTCGATCAGCAGCAAATTCCGACTTCGCGTCGGGTCTTCGGCCACTTCGGGCGGCGAGGCTCCCGTCTGGAAAACGTCACCGATGTGTTGCGACATGACCATTCCTCCATGAATGGATCACTGCTTCCTTGCAAAGGGGTTGGCCCTGTCCGCCTCCTTGTTGGTTGTACCGTCTCCCCTTCCCCACCTGTCATTGAACTTATCGGTACTATAGGCCGCGTCTTTAGGGCAACGCAAAAAAATGGGGCCAAACACATGCCTATTGACGCAAATTGAATGCGAACAACAAATTATATCAGCCATGTAAGAGAGATACGACAAAACTGTTGCTTGCAACTAATGTCGCTCGCAGCTACCATGCAGCAACTCACATGCCTGACGAGGAGAACCTATGCCAACACCCATATTGCACAAGGAAAGCCTGATCCCGGGCAAAACCAGCAAACTGGTGCTCCATGCGCCGCAAATCGCGCAAAAAGCGCGCCCCGGCCACTTCGTCATGCTGCGCATGAGCGAACAGGGCGAGCGCATCCCCCTTACCATTGCTGACACCGACCGGGAAAACGGCACCATTACCATAGTCTATCTGGTCATGGGCAAGAGTACCGCCATGCTTGAGGAGCTCGGCGCCGGAGACGCCATCCTTGACGTCTGCGGTCCCCTGGGCCACCCCACCCATATCGAAAAACGCGGTACGGTCATCTGCGTGGGCGGCGGTACCGGCATTGCCGCCATGCACCACATTGCCAAGGGCCACGCCCGCATCGGCAACAAGGTCGTGGGCGTTATCGGCGCGCGCAGCAAAGACCTGCTGCTTTTTGAAAACGAACTAAAGTCGTTTGTGGACGAGCTGCTTATTTCGACGGACGACGGCAGCTACGGCCACAAGGGCCTTGTTACCGAACTTTTGCGCAACAGGCTTGAAACGGACAAAGACGTGTTTGAAGTCGTTGCCGTGGGCCCTGTGCCCATGATGGCCGCCGTGGCCGAAACAACGCGTCCCTTTGGCGTCAAAACCACAGTGAGCCTCAACCCCATCATGGTTGACGGCATCGGCATGTGCGGCGCCTGCCGCGTCACCGTTGGCGGCAAAACCAAGTTCGCCTGTGTGGACGGCCCCGAGTTTGACGGTCACGAAGTGGACTTTCCCGAGCTGCGCCGCCGCCTGGCCGCATACAGAGAGCAGGAAACCGTTTCCATCGAAGAATACCGGAGAGTCAGCCATGGAGAATAGCAAGCCCAAAAAGACCGTGGCTCCCCGTGTGGATATGCCCTGTCAGCCCGCCCAGGTGCGCCGCGGCAACTTTGACGAAGTCGCCCTCGGTTACACCAGGGATATGGCCCAGGCCGAAGCCAGCCGCTGCCTGCAGTGCAAAAAGCCCCTGTGCGTCACCGGCTGTCCGGTCGAAGTGCCCATCCGCGACTTTATCCACCAGGTGGCCGAGGGCAACATGGACGCGGCCTACCGCATCATCAAGACCACCAACAGCCTGCCCGCCGTCTGCGGCCGCGTATGCCCGCAGGAGCACCAGTGCGAAGGCAAGTGCGTGCTCAAGGCCAAGGGCCAGCCCGTGGCCATTGGCCGTCTTGAACGCTTTGTGGCCGACACCTACATTGCCACCACTGCCTGTGAGCAGGTGACGGGCACCAACGCATGCGCCCTGCCTCTGGGCAGCAAAAAGGTCGCCTGTATCGGCTCCGGCCCCTCGTCCCTGACCTGTGCGGGCGTTTGCGCCACGGCGGGCATCAAGGTGGACGTTTTGAAGCCCTGCACGAGCCCGGCGGCGTGCTCATTTACGGCATCCCCGCCTTCCGCCTGCCTAAAACCGTGGTCGCCACCGAAATCAACGGCCTCCGTCAGGCCGGGGTAGACTTTCACCTCAATTCCGTGGGCGGCCGCACCATCGACATCGCCGATTTGCGCAAGGAATACGACGCCGTGTTCATCGGCGTGGGGCGCCGGTCTGCCCGTCTTTTTGGGCGTCCCCGGCGAGAACCTGGTGGGCGTGTTCTCGGCCAACGAGTACCTTACCCGCGTCAACCTCGGGCGTGCCTACAACTTTCCCACGCAGGACACCCCTGCCTACCCCGGCAAAACACGTGACCGTGTTCGGCGCGGGC
>Ga0268359_10530_pt1 | contig 44316 bp, 42 predicted proteins | sample BioMet11_FD_194416 | JGI IMG/M metagenome (GOLD analysis project Ga0268359, IMG submission 194416) | Sewage microbial communities from Oakland, California, United States - Biofuel 11 (PacBio Assembly) | ecosystem: Engineered > Wastewater > Sewage > Unclassified | place: USA: California | collected...
CTGACAGCAGGCACTGCATCCATCGTCATAGTCATGCTTGCAACTCAGACGGGCTGGTACAACCCTGTGGTCACATTGGCAAGGCTTGCTACATCGCCCGAGCGTACCCAGTTTGCCAAACTTCACGCTGTGCTTAACAAACTGCCTGACTTTCCAGACAATATTAATGTGTGGGTGCAATCAGGGCTTGGGCCACACATATTTTATCCGTACAGCCGCATGACCGCAGATTCAAGGCGTATGAAACAGAAGCTGGAAATGGCATTTGTGGTTATTTCTCCCATTGTTGGCGCCATGCGTCTCAACGACGAGGATGCGGATAAAAAGGACGTGGCATACGCTAACGCAAAAGCAGTGTTTGATACTCACCCAGACCTTGAAAAAATCTATGAAAACGATGTTGTTGTTCTGTATGTCAGCCACGACATCATGACTAGCAACACAGATTTTTCCAAAAAAACTATGGATTTTATCAGTGCGTTGCCCAAATAAGTCACCTAATTTCCGAGGCAAAGCCTACCCAATATATCACAGAGGTTAGTACAAACGATAGCGGCAGAACTGGGGCCCGCATTGTCAATTCATCTGTCATATAAGAAGTGCAGAGGTCTGTTTAACTGTAAACGACCATTTCCGTGAGCACCAACAAAAAAAGGCGAGCTGCCGCAAAGCAACCCGCTCTTTTACTTGCTCACAGTAAAGCCTACCCTTCCGCCTCAGCCCCGTCACCGGGATAGCTACATCCCCAACCGCCCCTTCAATGACCCCTGCCAGATAGTCAAGGTTGGGGGCAACGCACGCAGGTAAATATTCCGACGTGGTGGGCCGCTGGTGGCCCAGAAGCTGCTGTATGCCTGTTACTGCCTGCTGTGATTTGACCAGACTGAGGCAGAATAGTGCCGTATGGCATGGAACCCGAAGGGGGGCTACCCCCGCCTTTTCGCAAAGCCGCTTCAGCAACAGTTTCATTGATGGCTGCCGCATGGAGTATGGGGCCGAGGCAACCGGATTAATGGACACAAAGCCCATATTGCCCGTAACTGGCCGTTTCTTGCGTCTGAGTGGGGTGAAATTTGGCGCGGCGCGTGGTGGCCAGGCCTTTGCGAGATCAGCCCAAAGCCGCCCACTGCGTCCTGTGCCACTTACTGTGAAGAGGCCGCAATTCCCTTTAAAAAAGCAAAATATTTACCGTCTTCCTTAACCATGTGGTTCAGCACAAGGTCGTGTATTATGCATTGCAGCATCTGCACTGAAGGCACGGGATTTTCAGCATTCTGCCCGAGCAGGCCCGCGCACTTTTGCAGCAGTTCTTTGTGCCGGGCTGCATGCTCTTCGACCTCCGGGTATCCGCTGTTGCGCAGCACCGCTTCTTCGTCATTAAAATGTTTTTCCACAATATGGCACACGTCGTTAAACCGAGAATTGAGGTCGAGGGCATCTCCCTCTGCAACTACACGCTCAAGCAGGCCATTCACGATTGAAACCAGCTCAATGTGTTGCCCGTCAAGCTCCGCGTTGCCAGAAGCGTGCTCGTTGTTCCATATAACTTTCAGTCCCCAGCTGTTCCCGCTATGCATCTGAACATATAGGCCGTCGTCATCTGACCGGAATTTAACGCAGTTGCGGCCTTCGTTCTTTGCCAGATAGAGCTGCTCATCCGCGCGCTGTACAATCAGCTCTGGAGTAGTGGACTCCTGGCAGGTACATGACACCACCCCGATACTGACCGTCACCACGCTGGCAGCCCTCGATGCCGCATGGGGAATCCCGCACTGCATGACCGCCTTGCGTATGCTCTCGGCCAGGCTCACCGCACCGAGAACATCGGTATCGGGCAGCAGGCAGACAAACTCCTCTCCACCGTATCGCGCTGCCAGATCTGTAGGGCGCTTAAGACAGCGCGCCACGGTCTGCGCAACAGCCTGAAGACATTCATCACCCTTCACATGGCCGTACGTGTCATTGTATTTTTTAAAAAAATCTATGTCCAACATGATGAGCGAAAGCGTTGCCCCGGAGCGGGCATGACGATTGCGCTCATAGGCGAGCATGGCGTCAAAATGCCGCCTGTTGGAAATCTTTGTCAGGCCATCCTCGTTGGTCATCAACTCGAGTTTGCGGTTGGATTCCGCAAGGGCAATCTCTGCAAGCTTACGCTCCGTGATGTCTTCGTGCGCTACCACAACCATGCGCGGCCCCTCGCCGCGAAAAGGATTGACCCTGCCCAAAAACCAGCGCTTGCGTTCTGGCGAATGACAGCCATACTCCATTGAGAACGTCTCAAGCTTGCCGTCAAGAACATCCCTTATGCCCTGCGCAAATGAATTGGCTTCCCCAGCATTATCAACGCACACGCCCTCACAGACACGCAGATAGTTTACCCCTTCAGAAACAAATTCCTGCGAAATGCCATTCGTAACAGCAAATTGGCGCCAGGCCTCATTGACCAGCACTATCTCGCCTGCGGCGTTGATAAGGGCGATATTGGCAGAAAGACCGTTAAGCGTGGACTCAAGAAACAGCTTGGATGAACGCAACTGGTCGGACAGCCTCTGGCTCACCAGCATAATGAGCCCAATTGTCAAAAAGGTGCTGGTGGTCATAAGAAGAAAATACGTTGCCGCCAGAGGGGATGGACTTGTAAACATGGGCATTTCCGGCCCTCCCCACCAGGGAAGAACTGGCGAAAACAAAAAGCCACAACGTGTTAAAGATAAATACGTATTTTAAAAATATGGCAGGCAGCGCATGCCTACAGTTGCCCCCGGCAACTGTAATGGCTGCAAACAGCGAAAGTATGGAGCATGAAAAAGAAAGGAGTGTACGCCGTAAAAAGATACTGCCATCAATAAACACCAGATAGCTCAGCGCAATCAGGGTAATGCCAACTATAAACAGCACTGGCCGCAGCAGTTTTTTATTTTCCACAAATTCGCTAGGCCAATATAGATGCACAAAAAGCAAAGTAAAAAAGAAGCAGTATAAATAAAAATCACTATGCCGGATAGTGACTCTACACTTCTGAACACGTTCATGAAAAAGCCAAAAACCATCAAGCCGCTGCCCAGTATCCACCACTGAATCCCCTGCCCAACCTTGTTAATGCGGTATTGCAGCAAAAAGGCAACAAGCTGGGTGCAACAGCACAAACCATAGCAAATAACTAATGTTTTTATTTCAACAAAATCAGCCATCTTGCTGCACTCTCGGTTGAGGGATCACCTGCTTCGACGCACATACATCAACACAGGGCTGCCTGATTGTAAACAGCATTGTTTGCACGCACAGGCACGGCAAATGACATGGAGCTTCACTAACCGAATGCGGCAGGATGAATTTTTTCAGCTAACTGACGGGGATCGCCTGCCAAGAGAGCATGCAGGCTCAAACCCGCGTTGGGCCAAACAAGGCAAAACCGCCCGGCATCATGGTGCGGAGCGGCTTTGCCAAACGCCCTGAAACTGGGAAAAAGCGTGGAATTTGCGTATGCGCTAAAGCGCGGTGGTCAGATCCCGCCCCAGAAACCTGCTCAGCAGAAACAGCGGGGCCAGTACGGAAACGATCAAAATAGCCCCGTAGGCAGAGGCAGGGCCAAAATCTCCGCTGCCAATATACTGAAAAACCTGAACGGTCATGGTGCTCCACGGGCCATAGTACAACACGATGGTAGAGCTCAGCTCCGCCAGTGTTGTAACCCACATGATGATGGCCCCGGCCACCACCCCCGGCAGCATGGAGGGCACAACAACCTTGAGGAACGTCGCAAACGGCGGAACGCCCAGGCTGATGGAGGCTTCTTCCACCGACACTTCAATCTGGTGCAGCAGGGCCGAAGTTGTTTTGACGGAAAACGGCGTCTTGCGGATAAAATAGGCCAGCACAATAATCATCCATGTGCCGGTAAGCACCACTGGCCCTTTATTATATGACGCGGCCAGCGCAATACCCAACACAGAACCGGCTATGACCAGCGGCAGCATCATGGCCAGATCAAGAACATAGCCGGCCACCCCGCCTTTGCGCACCACCAGATAGCTTACGGCCAGACCAAATACCATGCCGATAACCGTGGCCGTTGTGGATAGAAAGAACGAATTGAGAATAGGCCGCGGCGCCACCTGAAGGGCAATCAGCAGGTTATCGAGTGTAAACTGCCCGTAGTACATGACTGGCCCGCTTGTTTTCGTAACAGCAGCCACCATGACCACGGCAAACGGCGCCAACGAGATAAAGACAATACCGGCGCAGAACGACCAGGCCAGCTTTTTGCCCAGGGGGGACAGGGTTTTTATCTCAGGGGGCCGCAGTGACGACATGGCATAGTTTTTTCGCTCTACCCACACTTTTTGCAGTACGGTCAGAATCAGCGTCACGACCACCAGCACAGTGCTGAGCGTGCCCGCCATTGAGGGGTTGCCCCCCATTTCGCTGACAAACTCGCTATATGCCTGCTCAGCCAGCACCTTGTAATCATTGCCGATAATAGTTGGCACACCAAAGTTTTCAATAGACATGCAAAAAACAATCAAGGCCCCGGATGCAATGGCGGGGGTAACCACCGGCAGCGTTACCGTACGAAAAACCCGCCATGGCGATGCCCCAAGATTGCGGGCAGCTTCTTCCAGCGACCTGTCCACAGAATTGATAGCTGCGGAAACCATCAGAAATACAAAGGGGAAAAACTGCAGGGTAAAGACCAGCACAACCCCCTGCCAGCCGTAAATACTGGGGATATGCAGGCCAACTTCCGCAAGCTGGCGGGTGACGATGCCGTTGCGGCCAAGCAATAGCAGCCACGCTTCCGCCCCAATAAAGGTCGGCAGAATAAGGGGCAACGTGGCCAGCGTGCGCAGCGTGGTAGCGCCGGGCAGCCTGTAGCGCGTGGTAAAAAAGGCAAACGGCACGCCGATAAGCACGCTAAATACCGTGGAAAGACCACTCATGAACAGGCTGTTGCCCAGACAGCGCCGATAAAAGGGGGTGCTAAAAACGCTGGCATAATTATTCCACGTAAACACGCCAGTGTCAGGGTCAAGCAAGCTGGCCTGAAAAATGGAGTACATGGGGTAAACTACGAGCAAAACAAGCGTCAGCAGGGCAAGCAGCAAAACCAGGTTCCATGCGGAAAAAAGTTTTCGCAATCCCATCACACGCCCACCTTGACCGGGCTGGTCGGCGAAAAGCAGAGCGTAATGGCATCGCCAACTTTCTTGAAATCTCCGCAGTGCAGCGCGGGAACATCCACCCGCAGCAGCGTGCCAAGAGCGGCAACCTGATACACCACCACTGTGCCCAGAAACATGACCTCATGAACATGCCCGGTAAAAACATTCTGCGCAGCAGAACCGGGCGTTACCTCGTGTATCCAATCCGGGCGCAGCATTACGCTCATTGGCTCATGCAGCCGGGGTTGCACAGGGGCTTGGTCTTGCAACTCTCCATGGCTGACGCCATGAAAATTGCGCATGCCTACTTCAAACTCCTCCCCGCCGCAGAGCATATGGGCAAGACCCTGTGCGGCATTCCATGACAATGGCGTCATTTCCAGGATATTGCAGGACCCCATGAATTCTGCCGTAAACCTGTTGGCGGGCGAAAAGTATATGGCCTGCGGATCAGCCACCTGCTGCAGGCTACCACCATAAAAAATGGCCACCCTGTCGGATACGGCCATGGCTTCTTCCTGGTCGTGCGTCACATATATGGTCGTTATACCAAGGCGTTGCTGAATATGGCGTATTTCTTCACGCATGGTGACGCGCAGCTTGGCATCCAGATTGGACAGTGGTTCGTCCATCAACAGCACGTCAGGGCGAATAACCAGGGCACGGGCCAGGGCCACGCGCTGCTGCTGCCCGCCCGAGAGCTGGCGGGGGTATCTGCCGCGCAGATCAAGCAGCTGTACAGAGTCAAGAATATCCATGACCCGCTTGTTGATAGTATCGCGCGGCAGTTTTCTGGCCTGCATGCCATAGGCCACATTGTCAAAAACAGTCATATGCGGAAACAGGGCGTAGTTCTGAAAAACCATGCCCGTATTGCGGCGGTGGGCAGGCAGCGAAAGAACGGACTTGCCTCCAAAAAGGATATCGCCGCTGTCGGGGTCGTTAAACCCGGCAATCATTCGCAGCAACGTAGTTTTACCACAACCGCTGGGCCCCAGCAGGGTAAAAAACTCACCGTCGCCAATGGTCAGATTGACCTTGTCCACAACCGTGAGGGAACCAAACTGCTTTACAATATCAATCAGTTCTATACGCACAAAAATATCCTTGTCTGCAAGGTCAACCTGCTTGCTGCCGCCAGCCATGGCCGCAACCAGACCCAGGCGGACAACAAAGCCTTACGGCAAGTCTGCGGTCATAAAAAGGCGCGGAAGGGACCGCGCCTGAATGATCGCTACTGCTTTTGCAAAACCAGCTTTTTCCACTTGGCGAGCATTTCTTTTTCCAGAGCGTTGGCTTCAGCAGGATCAAAATCCTTGAGCATATTGAGCTCTTTCAGCGAGGGCATGCCCTCTACCGCTGTTGCGTCGGGCCGTGCAGGGCGACGAAAATACTTCTGGAATATGGCCTCCACCACGGGCCGGGAAAGCAAATAGTCCGTGAGGGCCTTGGCTTCTTCGGGATGCTTGCAGCCAGCAACTATGGCGACTCCTTCAGGAGCGGCAATGACGCCATCGGCAGGATAGATAACCCGCACGTTCTGCGCGCCGCCTGCCACATAACGGTGAGCGGCGTATTCCATGGTTATGCCAAGGGCAAATTCGCCTTCGGCGGTTCCTTTGTAGACAAGGCTTGAGCTATCAAGGATTTTAACATTGTTAATGAGCTTTGTCAGACCTTCCCAGCCATACAGCTTGTACAGGCCATACACCTGCGCATAGGCAGACCCGGATTTGAGCGGATTGGCCATGACGACCTTGTCCTTCCACTTGGGATCAAGCAGATCGCTCCATGCTTTGGGCAACTCTGCAGCAGGCACAAGCTGGGTATTGGCCATGACGACCATCAGATGCATGTTGGCCGCCGTCCACTTGTGGTCTTTTTCGATGAATGAGGCTGGCAGGCTGGTGGCTTCCGGCGAGGTGTAGGGCATGAAGTTGGCTTTGGCGTTGTCCAAAACGGCCACATCCCCACTCCAGAACACATCGCACAGGGGGTTGGCTTTTTCGGCTTCAATACGCTTCATGGCTTCGCCGGTGCCCATGCGGACCACGGTGAGCTTGATGCCCGTTTTGCTTTCAAAGTCCTGCGAAATGGCGTCCAGCATGTCCGGCTGGTTGGAAGAATACAACACCACTTCTTTTGCAGAGGCACGCGCCGACGTGCCCAAAAATATGGCAAACAACACCAGTACAAAACACAGATTTTGAGACAGGCCTTCATACTTCCCCCAACATGCAGCGATTCAACAAATAAACGTGCCTTCACCCACATCCTATACGCAATCATGCCAGGACGGTATCCCCCCCCATTGGCTGGTGGTCAAGGCAGGCAGACAGTTTTGCCTTGTCCGCCACGTTGCTGGCTGTGGCCCCCTTTGACCGTGAACACGGCAAAGAGCGCGGCGACGCAGCAACCATATCAGGGGCATTAACGGTTCAATGGCGTACTTTCCGAGGCGCCGGTATCTACATAACCGCTCATTGGCCCAACTTCATTTCACTGGCGGCATGGTTGTATGGAAAGGCCACAGGCGCCAAATTTCATGACGCGGAACATCTATCCTGCGACTCGACTTTTTGCAGGCTTTCATCTGCCTTGCAGCGCAAAAAAAACTTGTTCACATCGGGAGCAATTCAAGCCATGATCTTATCAACTCGCATATAGAAGCATGCTCTGCATTTCTCTCCCAAACACTAGGTTTTAGCCTCACAAATCCTCTTGCGGCTGTGAACCATTCAATACTCTCAGGGCCATTTTTATACAACACCAGAATTTTGCTGAATAAAATCTTTCCACCTTGCTATTGACTATGGGCACTGATAACGTGTGGAGCAGGTCGATGCACCTGCCCGATCAATCTTCAGACAGACTTGGCCGCAAGGATATGCATGCTCAACAATTTTTTTGTAGCAAGACAGCCCATCTTTGATAAAAAGGGCAAGCTTTGGGGCTTCGAGCTGCTTTTTCGCACGGGGCTTTCTGAAAACTCGGCCATCATCAACAACCCTGATGCGGCGACGCTGCTTGTTGCCTCCAACGGCTTTTTGCGGGCAACCGCTGGCCTGCCTGACGACGTCAAGATATTTATCAATTTTACGGAAGACCTGATTTTCAAGCGCTTTCCGCTGGCGCTGCCACCGCAGAACACTGTTGTGGAAATTCTGGAAAACATCCCGGTCAGCCCGCAGCTCATAGAGCGTCTCAAGGAGCTGAAGTCCGAAGGCTACGTCATTGCGCTTGACGACTTTGTGGGCGACACCGCATACAAGGACATCTTCCCCTACATCGACATCATCAAGCTTGACTGTCTGGGCCGTAGCATCCCCGAGATACTTGAAATCAAAAAAAACTTTTCCAATACGCCCTGCCTCTTTCTGGCCGAAAAAGTCGAGTCCGAGGCCGCGTTTCTGGCCTTTAGGGAACAAAAGATATCCTTTTTCCAGGGCTACTATTTTGCAAAGCCCCAGATTCTCTCAGGAAAGGAACTTACCAGCTCCACAGCCTCGCGGCTCAAAATAGCTGCGGAGATCGAAAAAGAAGACATGGATACCGCAGCAATACTTGAAGCCGTGCAAACTGACGTTTCGCTCAGCTACAGGCTGCTGCAGTACATCAACTCTGCCGCATTTTCGTTCAAGGAAAAAATCACGTCCATCCGCCAGGCTCTACGCCTGCTGGGCACAGTCAAAACCCGGCACTGGCTGCGCCTTGTGCTCTACTCTGACATGCTCAGCCCCGAGTCCAATCGAGAGGCGCTCCGCATGGCCCTGCAACGCGCGCATTTTCTGGATGCGCTGGGCAAGGCGTCAAAAATCTCCGCAGCAGAAAGCGAAAGCCTCTTCCTCGTGGGCATGTTTTCTCTGCTTGAAGTCATACTGAATATCCCGATGGAAAAAATCCTCAAGGAACTACCCCTGAGCAATGACATAAAAACCTCGCTTCAGGGAGAAGGCGGCATTTATTCAGACTACATCGCGCTTGCCAACTCCATAGAAAATCTGGAATTTGAGCGTGCCAAGAGCCTGTCCATATCGCTGAACATCCCCGAAGACGTGGTGTCGGAATCTTTGCAGCATGCCATTGAGATGTCAGACAAAGCCATGAACCAGATTGCTACCGTTTAGCAACCGAGCCTACGGCCCAAATCTACGTCAGGGGGGCAGGTTGCCACTGACAGAAGCAAAAACTGCGCGTGCCTTCAGGGCGACGCGCAGTCTTTGCTTACAGCAGCCAACCGTTTTAAAAATCAGCACCATGTTTCAGGCTTGTATTCGTTCAAAATATTCTCGTGGCATTGATGAACGATGGCATCAATCAGCTGCTTGTGTTGCGCAATGACATCAAACATTTCTGCAGAAATTTTTGCGGCAATCCTGTCGCGCAGTATTTCAAAAGCCGTGTCTATGGACAGGCTTTTTCTGTATGGCCTGTCTTCCATAAGCGCGGCAATCACGTCCGAAAACGCAATAATCTTGCAACCCAGATCAAGGTTTTCGCTCTGCAGCGCATAAGGATACCCCGATCCGTCCGCTTTTTCATGATGGTTCTGGGCCCAGGGCACAATTTCGTTAAACCATTCCGAGTTGCTGAGGCTGCTTAAAATCTGCCCGGTGTAGTAGGTGTGCAGTTTTACCAGATCAAATTCGTCATCGGTGAGAGGACCGTTTTTTTCTATCAAACCGGGGTCTATGCCTATTTTGCCTATGTCGTGCAGGTAGCCGCTGATCTTCAGCTTGAGGCAGCGCTCGGGCGAAAAGCCAAATATTTTGCCCAGCTCATAGGCAATATTGGCGACGGTATACGAGTGGGAGGCTGTAAAATGACTTCTGAAGTCAATAATACGCGAGATGGTCAGGGCAAACTCGAGGATATTGTCCAGACTGAGAATAAAATTCAGCGACGAATCAACCCGCCTGAAGAGCATATCGATCTCAAGATTGTTGATTTCTATCCAGAAGATGTCGGGGATGCTGGCCGCCGCAAAGGCGTCAAAAACCTCGGGGTGAAAAATGCTGCCCACGTTGGACCGTATTTTTTCTACAACGGTCGCCTTTTGCTTTAAAATAAAAACTTCGGGATTGATGACCACATCCACCCTGTCGGCAAGGTGCAGAATATGGCTTTCTAGCGGGACCTCGCCTTCTGGCATGCCCAAAAAATCATCATAATGGATGTGGTGATATTTGATAACTCGGGCAACACCCTCAAACGGCCCGAATGAAGACAACATTCGCGAGCCCATTTCGCAGTGAGGACGAGGGTTGAGCACGTCCTCCTTGATGAGGGAATCGCGCTCCTGAACAGACAAAGCCCCGACATCGTGAATGGCGGCAGAAATGACCAGCCTGAAAAGCTGATCCTGCTCCAGACCCATTTTTTTACCAATATGGTAGGTAATAACGGCTGTTCGCCGATGATGCGACTTTAGCAGATAATTACAACTATCGATGGCCTTTATGATCGGAACAGCCAATTCTTTTAACGACAGCTTTTCCATAGTGGCGACCCTGCGTTTAAAAGGCAAAGATAGCTGATTCAAATAGAACTTGAGCTTAACAAGATAGCCAGCACATGAAAAGAATATATTTTAAATACTGTTTTGCACGGCTTGATGCCAACAGGTTTTATTTTGTCCGCAATTTTTCTGTATGCTTTTTTGATAGTTGCACTTCCGAGTTTCTCAAAACTTGCTGCCATGGAGGGCGATCTGCCGCATCCGGGGCAGCACACCCGCAGCGCACTGTGCGGTTGAAAAGTAGTGCGCGCGAGCCTAAAATCAGCATGTACGCCGTATCTGGGGCGCACGTCGGCCATGAGGCCCTCGCGGCTTCAGCGCCCAGCGCACGCACCCTCCAACGTCAGGAGCCCGCATGCTTCGTTATGTACACACCAACATTATTGCCCGCGATGCCGCACGGCTCATAACCTTTTACAAGCAGGTACTGGGCTGCAAAAGCATCGGGCAGGGGCGCGACCTGCGCGGCCCATGGCTGGACCGCCTCACCGGATTGCCCGATGCCCACATCACAGGCGAGCACCTGCTGCTGCCCGGCTACGGCGAATCCCACCCGACACTTGAAATATTTTCGTACGACAACCCGCACAGTTCGCTGCCGCCGCAAATCAACCGCCCCGGCTTTGCCCACATCGCTTTTGAAGTGGACGATGTGAAAAAAACCCTGGCCGAAGTGCTCGCCGCTGGCGGCGGACACGTAGGGGGAAGTTGTTACCGCCGCCTATCCTGACGGGATGGAAGCGGTTTTTGTATACGCCAGCGACCCCGAGGGCAACATCATAGAGCTGCAAAGCTGGCGAAAAATCCGCGCATAAGGGTTTCCCTAGTCCTCCCACATACGCAAGGCAGCCCCTGACGCTCCCTGTGGAGCGGCAGGGGCTGCCGCAAAAAAACATCGTTCTTTGCGGGCAAAGCCGGTTAGCTGGTGCGCAGGGCCGCTATGAGCTGTTCAAGCTTTTTGGTCTGCTCTACCAGGGCATCCACAGCGTCGGTGGACTGGGCCATGGCGCTGTCGGTTTCAGACGCAATCACGCTGATGGAGCTTACCGCCCGGTTGATTTCCTCTGACGTGGCGGACTGCTGCTCGGCCGCGGTGGCGATGGAACGCACCTGGTCGCCCGCCAATTCGACCATATCCACGATTTCAGACAAAGCCTCCCCAGAGCGCTGCGCAAGCACCACGGCTGCAGCCACACGGTCTGCGGCGGCGTCCATCTGTGCAGCGGCAGTATTGGTTCCGCCCTGTATGCCGCTTATGGCCGTGCGCACCTCAGTGGTGGCGTGGGCGGTTTTTTCCGCCAGTTTGCGTACTTCGTCAGCCACCACGGCAAAACCGCGCCCGGCGTCTCCGGCCCGCGCAGCCTCAATGGCCGCGTTGAGCGCCAGCAGGTTGGTCTGGTCGGCAATGTCGGAAATAACACCCATGATGGCTCCGATGCCATGGGCCTGCTCGCCCAGTCCACGCATGCTGGCGGTCATCTGCCCGGCTTCGTCGCGTATGCTCTGCACTGCTGCGCCCACTTCTTCCACCAGCCGGGCTCCGTCCTGAGCCTTCTGCTTGGCTTTTTCCGCATTTTCAGAAGTGGCGGAGGCGCTTCTGGCCACCTCAAGGATCGTGGCGTTCATCTCTTCCACGGCATTTGCCGTGTCGCTGACGCGCCCGCTTTGATCGCGCGCGCCCTGGCTGGAATGCGCAATCTGGCGTGAAAGCTGCTGCGAAGCGGCGGAAATGTTTTCAGCCACCTGCGAAACCTCAACAGCAGTTTGGGCAATGGCCGCGTTTTGCGCTTCAATGCGGGTCTTCTGCCCGTAGATTTCCGACAGGTCTGTCCAGAAGGTTATGGAGCCCAACAGGCCGCCGTCCAGATCGTAAAAAGGCGTGGTCTGCACGGTCACGCGCAGCTGCTTGCCTGACTGCGCAGCAAAATCATATTCGCGGCTCAGGGCCTTGCCCTCCTTGATGGCTGTGTCGGAGAGCGTTTCGTGGTTGGCATCGCCGCGCGTAAACTGACCGGAGCGTAAACCAAGATAGCTTTCCTTGGGGTCGGGCTTGCCCAGCAGGGCGCACATCTGATCATTGAGCCAGGTGACCTTAAAGTCGCTGTCAATGATAAAACATGGCGTGGGAATACCGTTGAGTACGCCTTGCGCAAAACCCAGGCGTTTTTTCAGCTCGTCCACCATGGTGCATAGGTTACTGGCAAAGCGCTGCATTTCCGCGCGGTATCTGCCCGCAAGCTCGGCTTTGAAATTGCCGCTGGCCACAGCCCCTGTAAAATCGGTGAGGCGCTGCAAGGGGCCAAAAACAAGGCGGGAGTTGACAAACCTGATGACCAGGGTCAGCAGAATAACCGCGCACACGCCCACCAGATACAACACCGTACGCTGGTCGGCAGCAGGGGCCGTAAGCTCGGCATCGTACGCGCTCATGCACACCAGCCAGCCCGTAAGCGGAATCTTGGACACAGACATAAACTTGTCTTCGCCCCGCCACTCATAGCGAAACGTGCCGTTACCCGTGGCAAGCGCGTCCTGGATAAATTTTTCTTTGGAATAATCCTGCAGCAGCAGCTTTTTGTCCATGCTGTGGGAGATAAAGCGCCCCGCCTTGTCGAGGGTAAAGCCATAGCCGCGCCGTCCGAGCCGGATGGGGTCAATGGTTTTAGCGGTAAAGTCCGTCCAGCGGGGGCACACGGCCACAGCGCCAAGCAACGCGCCGTCCTTGCCGCGCACGGCCCTGGCCGCCACATATATGAGCACGTCGCCGGATGCGGCCTTCATCACGCTTTCGCTCAGGGCAACATCCTTGCCGCTGAAAATCTGCTTGGCGTAATCCCTGTCGCCCCGCTCGCCCCCGGTCAGGTCGCCCATGTCGGCATTCACCCCGGCCAAAATACGCCCCTTGAGGTCAAAAAGCAGAAAGGACCAATACCCCGGCAGCACCTTTACATAACCGCGCATCAACTCCTGCGCGGCTTGCGGATGACCGGAAAAAGCATCGAGAACCGCGTCCTGACGGGCAAGCATGCTGGCCACGTCAATGGATTGGTTGATGTATATCTCGGCCGAGCGCGCCACAATTTTGCTGGCCTCGTCCAGGGCTTCCGTCTGCACGCCGGCCACCATGCGGTACGACGAGGTAGACACATAAATGACAAGCACCGTGATCACTGCAACGATGGCGGCCGTTACAGACAGGGTGCAGATGCTGTTGATGCTGACTTGGCGCATGTGGGGTACTCCGATGGCAAACGTGAACCGGCATTACGGCTGCGAGGTGTTGGTGCTGAAAAAACCTTTATATTCAATCCCTACCAGTATTGCTGCTTAACGACAATACAGGCGCAAGCATTAGGGGGTTTTGTCCACATCAGGCAAACAATAATGACGGCTGTCCGGCGCAAAGACGTTGACACCGCAAGATATTTGCCCATAGATATCTGCTGCAGGAATATATTAAAATGTTCGTCCCCTCCCCACAGTATCCGCCGCAGGACTTTTACGTAATGAACCACCCAAGCTCCAGTTCCGCACCCCTCCAGGCATCCCGTTGCGCCGCTCTGCGGCGCAACCGCATCATATTCGCAAGCCTTGTCATCCTGGCGGTGATGTCGTGGTTTTGCGCCATGACGCCATGGGTCAGCGACGATGGTGCATATTCAAAAAACGAGGCTGGCCTGTGGGCAACCCAGGCCAAGGAATACATGGAGTGGAGCGGCAAGTTTGTTGGGCACTTTATGGCCCGCGTGCTGCTTTCCGGCCCCGAATGGGTACACCCGGTGCTTACCCCCATCATGTTCATGCTGCTTGTCGCGGGCGGCGCACTGCTGGCGCTGGGGGCGCAGTGGCGCGAGCGGCTCTGCGCATGGCACCTTGTGGTGGTGGCCGGGCTTGTGTGGATAGCCCTACCCGCCTTTGGCACTGTCTTTTTCTGGCGCACGGGCACGGGTGATTACGGGTATAGCCTGGTCTGGGCCACGCTGTTTCTTGTGCCCTACCGCATTTGGGCCGACAGGGCTGACTTTCGCCTGCCGGGCGGCGCGCTCTTTGTTTTTTCCGGAATCCTGGCGGGCTGGAGCAACGAAAATGTAGGTATGCTGGCCCTGCTTGGGGCTGCGGGCGTGGCGCTGTACCGCTGGCGCACGTCAGGGCGTCCGGCCCTGTGGGCCATGGCTGGCATGGCGGGCGCGGCGCTGGGCTGGGTCATGATGATGGCCGCGCCGGGCAATGCCGTTCGGCTGGCGGCCATGGGCGGCGCAGAAAAAATACCGCTGCTGTCCACAAAGGCCCTGCTGCGCTTTTTGCAGTTTTGGGGCACGGAACAGCTTGAAATGCTGCCCTATTTTGTGGCGGCGCTTGTGCTTGCTTGGATGCTGCACCGTCGCGGACAGTTAAAACCCGCCGAATGGATCCCCGCTGTGGTCTTTTTTCTTATGGCGCAGGCCAGCCTGGCGGCCTTTATCATGAGCCCCTCAACGCCCTACAGGGCCATGAGCACCACATTCTTTTTCACCGCGCTGTGCCCTTTTTGCCTGCTTGCGGCCCTCAACCCCTCAAGTCTCAAGGCCAGGGCACTGTTTATCTTTTTTTGCGGGCTGCTGCTCTCAAGCGTACTGCTTGAAGCGCGTGTTTTTCTTATGGCGCGGCCTTTTTTTGCCGCGCGAAGCGAATACTCGCTGCGGGCCCTGAATTACCCGCAAGCCGACAAGTACTTCTTTCCCGGTTACGACATCCGCGAAATCGACCTATTTTCGCTGGCGTGGCGGTCTCTGGTGCCCTGGGAGGAAGCTACCGTTTTACGGGTCTACGGCGCGCCCGATGTCCGGGCGCTGGTGGCGTGCAATATCGTGTTTCTGGACAACCTGCCCCAGGGCGAGGTGCATGTGGCCGCGCGGGTGCGCACCGCCACTGCCGCGAGCTGGCTGCAGCAGGCTGCACGCGCCCTGACCCCCGCCAATCAGGGCGTTGTTTCCGCCCAGGCCGTGGGGCTGCGGTACTTTCCCGCTTCGGCCGAGGTAACCGACGACGGCAAGGCTGCCGTGTTTATCCCCGGCATCAAATCAGTGGACGACATCGCCTGTATCGCAGTAAACCAAGGCGACGCGCCGTTGGTCTGGCGCAGTGTAACCGTCTCCCGATCACAGAACTGAGCCCGCCTTGCGCAGGCTCCGCATGGAGGAAGCAGCATTGTCCCGCCCCGCCCCACTGTTGGCCCTGGTGGTTCCCTGTTACAATGAAGAGGAAACCCTGCCCCGCACGCTTGACGCCCTTGCCGACCTGCTGAGCGACCTCAAGCAGCAGGGACGCGTGCACGCCGACAGTTTTGCCCTGTACGTCAACGACGGAAGCCGCGACCGCACCTGGGAAATTCTGGAGCAGCGCCACGCTGCGGATCCTTTTTGCCGGGCAGTGGGCTTTGCGGCCAACGCCGGGCACCAGAAACGCCGTATGGGCGGGCATGATAACTGCCCGCGACTGGGGTGTGGACTGCATCATCAGCCTTGACGCCGACCTGCAGGACGACATCGCCGCCATCCCCGAAATGATCGCCAGCTATGCCGCAGGCAACGAAATTGTCTACGGCGTGCGCAACGACCGCAGCACCGATACGGCCTTCAAACGCCGCACGGCCCACATGTTTTACAATTTTATGCGCTGGCTCAAGGTTCCGCTTATTCCCGACCATGCAGATTACCGGCTGGTGGCCCGTCCCGTGCTGGAGGCTCTGGACGGCATTCACGAGCAAAGCCTGTTTTTGCGCGGGCTCTTCCCGGCCATGGGCTTCAAAAACGCGCAGGTCTACTACGTGCGCCAAAGCCGCATGGCGGGCGAGAGCAAGTATCCCTTCTGGAAGATGGTTTCATTCGCATGGAAGGGCATCACCGCCTGCAGTGCTGCGCCATTGCGCATCGCGGGCCTCATGAGCATGCTCTGCATGGTGGCGGCCCTGGCCTTCAGCGGCGTTTCACTGCTCAAATACGCCATGGGCGAAACCATTCAGGGCTGGACATCACTGATCATTGTGGTGCTGCTGCTGGGGTCGGTGCAGCTTTTCTGCCTGGCGCTGGTGGGCGAATATCTGGCCAAGGTTTTTACCGAGGTGCGCCACAGACCGCGCTACATCATCGCCAAAAAGCTGTAGGCGGGGCCCGCCCCTACCCTCTCCCCCAACGCTTTCGGGCAGGGCTGCGCTGTTGCACCTGATAACCGGCACGCCCGGCGCCCCCCCCTGTAGTGCAGGGAGCTGGCCGCCATCTCTTGCCCACGGCGCTCTCGCCCGACATCAGCCCGGCTATGCGGCGGGCAAAAAAATTGATTCCAATCTACCCCATGCGCCTGCTCACGCATAATATTTCCCGGTGATTGCATGAATGGTGATTTCAACCACCGCCGTCATTTGAGCATGTTGGCGGGATACCCCGCTCCGTTATGCTGAGGGGTATACTTGGCCACGATTGCGTCCAGGGCGGCGGTCTTGGCGGCCCTCGTCCTCCACCACAACAGCGCTGCCCATGATGATCACGCTCTGATAGGCGGTATTGGTGCCGCAAGGTTTTTCGGCCTGGATAAACGAATGCGGGCCCGTCACCTCAAAACAGACCTTGGGGTTGGCGCGCAGGTTTTTCAGCTTTTGCCCCGCTGCAAGACCGTGAAAATACACGCGGTCATTCATGAGCGCAAAATGCAGGGGGGTGACGTAGGGGAAGCCGTTGTCGCCCTGCGTGGCCAGATGCCCCACCTGGGCTGCGCCCAGCAGACAATTGATCTGTTCAGCGGTCAGGGGATGCTCTTTCATACGGGCCTGCATGGCTCCTCCTTGGGTATGCGTCGGCACATGGTCTGCAAAAAAGGCACAGATGCGCATGGCTGTTATGGGTCGCCATATTGTCCGGCTGCCAGCGCACGGGATAAACACGGGTTACGGGCGTTTTCCATAACATTTTTTATTTCATCCATGCATTATTTCAAAGTAAAATTATGAGCTCACAGCGGTTTTGGCTTCGCGATGGCCGGATGCAGAAATAACCGCGGGGCGTCAGGCCTACGTCTTTTTTACAGCCCGCCAACCGCGATGCCGACGCACTGCCGGGGCAAACGTGGTTTGACGGCACGGGCTGTTCCTGCGGTCAGGGCAGCCTGACCGCTACGTGCCGCCAGCCCGGCAAACCTGAGAATTCAGGGGCTAGACGCCGTATTCCCGCAGTTTGCGCCACAGGGATGAACGGCTGATGCCCAGCATGTCTGCCGCCAGGGTGCGGTTGTCGCCAGCCAGCTCAAGAGCGTGCAGAATATGCTGTTTCTCCATCTCGGCCAGGGGCACGAGGTGCGCGGACGCATCCGGCCCTGCCGCCTGCCCGGCTGTCAGGTCAGTCGCCTGGCCCGCTGCAAGCCCCGCTGCCAGAGGTTGCGACGTGACAAGGGCCTCTGTGCCCATGGCCACGGGTGGTGCTTGGCGAGGAGGATCTTCGCGTACTTCTGGCGGCAGATGCGCAAGGCCGATGCTGCCGCCCGGCGGACAGAACACCGCCGCCCGCTCCAGAATATTGGCCAGCTCGCGCACATTGCCGGGGAAGGGATACCGCCTCAGCGCATCCAGGGCGCTGTCGTCAAGGTCAAGCGGCACGCCGCCGCCCTGTTCCGCCAGCCGCGCCAGAAAAAACCGTGCCAGCAGGGGCACGTCCTCGGCGCGGCTGCGCAGGGGCGGCAGCTCCTGCGTTACCACGGCCACGCGGTAATACAGGTCGCGGGCGAAATCGCCCGGCCTCCACCTCTTCCTTGAGGTTGCGGTTAGTGGCGGCAATGATGCGCACGTCCACGGGGATGTCCACAGTGCCTCCCACGCGGCGCAGGTTCTGCTCCTGCAGCACGCGCAGCAGTTTGACCTGCATGCCTTGCGGCATCTCGCCTATCTCGTCCAAAAACAGCGTGCCGCCGCTGGCGGCCTCAAAAAGCCCTTCCTTGCGGCGCACCGCGCCGGAAAAAAGCCCCCTGCTCGTGACCAAACAGCTCACTTTCGAGCAGTTCGCGCGACAGAGCGCCGCAGTTGACCGCCAAAAAACGCCGCCGGGCACGCTGGCTCTGGGCGTGCATGGTGCGTGCGGCCAGCTCCTTGCCCGTGCCCGTCTCGCCCTGCAGCAGCACGGCCACATCGGTGGGGGCAAGGCGCATGAGGGCCTGACGCAGACCGCACATGGCAGGCGATGCGCCCACCATCTCGGGCACGGAGCCGCTGGCCTCAAGCTGGGCGCGCATCTGGACGACCTGCTGGCGCAGGCGGCGCTTTTCCAGCGCGCGAGCCACCAGCATTCGGGCCTCTTCCAGCGAATAGGGCTTGGCCAAATAATGAAACGCCCCGAGCCGCATGGCCTCCACGGCGCTTTCAATCATGGGGTAGCCGGTGACCATGATCACTTCCACATCAGGCTTGCTGCCGCGCACGGCCTTGAGCACTTCCATGCCGTTCATGCCCGCCATGGCGATGTCGGTGATGACCACGTCAAAATCCTGCTCGGCCAGCAGCTTCAGGCCTTCCTCGCCGCTGCCCGCCTGGGCCGACTCGTGCCCGCCGCGTTCCAGCGCCCGCGCCAGATTGGCCCGTGCCATGCGCTCATCGTCAATGATCAGCAACCGGCCGCCCTTGCGCGGCGGGGCCTCGCGATCGCGCCACTCCAGGGGCTTGGCGCCGGAATCCGCCTCTGTCGAGGGCTGATCTGCAAGGCGAAAGCGATCCGTAGTCATACATCCGCTCCTGAAACATCGGCAGCCTGTCGCGCCGCCAAGGGCAAGCGCACGGTAAAACAGGCCCCCTCTCCGGGTTTGCTCTGCACTTCAAGGGTTCCGCTATGCTTGCCCACAATGCCAAAAGCGATGGACAGCCCGAGCCCGGTACCCTCGCCCACAGGCTTGAGGCTAAAAAAACGGGTCAAAAATGCGGCCAATATACTGCGCCTCAATGCCCTTGCCGCTGTCGCTCACGCACAGCTCGACCATCCCGGCAGGCTCGTCCGCGCGCGCCGTTATGCGCACCAGCCCTTCGCCGTTCATGGCCTGCGCGGCGTTGAGCAACAGGTTGATGAGCACCTCCTGCATACGCTGGGCATCCATGGGCAGCCGCAGCCCCTCTGGCACGTCTACCTCGATGCGCACGCCCGCGCCCATGTCGTGCCGCACCAGGGCCACGGCCCTGCGCACCACCCCCGCCAAGCTCATGCAGTGCCACGCTGAACGGCCGGTCACGGGCAAAATCAAGCAGGCCGCGCACGATATCGCGGGCGCGCACCACCTCGGCCTGAATTTCATTGAGCTGCGCGGTTACGTCGTCCGCCGTGGGCATGGGACGCACGCCTTGGCGCGCGTCGTTGACGTCCTCGCCCAGCAGCTGGCAGCCCATGGAAATATTGTTCAGCGGATTATTGAGCTGGTGAGCCACACCGGAGGTCAGCACGCCAAGCGAGGCCAGTTTTTTTTCCTGCAGCAGCAGGGCGTGGCGTTTTTCAAGCTCGGTCGCCATGCCGTCCAGGGTCTGGAGCACATGGCGTGCCTCTGCCTCCAGCTGCGGCGGCGGCGAAGGCAGCGGCATGCCCGCGCCCACGTTGCGGGCGGCGCTTTCGATGGCGCCGAGCGCGCGCATGATGTGCCTGCCGATCTGCCAGGCAAAGGCCACGCCAAAGGCCAGCAGGGCCGCAATGGCCGCCAGCAGCTGGGTGCGCAGGTCGCCCACGGCGGTAAAGATGCCCTGCCGCATGCGCCGCACCGCCGAATCGGCCAGCTCGCTCAGCCGCTGCCCCTGATCGGTCAGCGCCGCGCCGTCGGAGGGCGCGTCTTCAAGTAGAGCCTCGTAGGTTCCAATGCCTTCAAGCAGCAGGTCGAGGTTACGGTGCGCCCCGTCGCCCACGCGGCGGCCCATGGCGGCATTATACCCCTGCCCGACCGACGTGGCCCGCTCCCGCGCAAGCTCCACAAAACTGCGCAGGGCAGCCAGATCGCCCTGTCTGCCGGGGAAAAGCTGCAGGTTTTTTTTCGTACCTGCGCATTTCAAGCACGTCACTGCGCAGGTCGTCCACCATATCTATAAGGCGGGCCGCCCTGTCGATACGCCCCAGATCGTAACAGGCAATACCGCCCAACAGCAGCAGCATGGCCAAAAAAAGGCCCGTGCCGATGGCGATTTTGCCGCGTATTGTATGCCAGACAAAAAAATGCGGAAGCATGCTCCACCCCCGCAGGCGCAAGGATTCAATCCCGCGCCCGTCTCCGTTTCAATTTGCAACAGCGTACAGAAATAAAACATCGCTGACAAGGCTTGCCAGGACAACAATTTGCGACCCCAGGCCTGCGCAGTGCATGTCATAATGCAACAGCCGAGGGACGGCGGGCATGAGCCGGTCGAAAAAATATATTCTTAAAAAACAGCATGTTGCCATTTGAACTTTTTGGCACAATAGTTGTAACTGTGCGAGAAGGAGGCCGCCATGAACACCCTGCAAAAAACAATGGAAAACTGGTTTACAGCAGTTGCTTATGCCGACGCCGGACAGCCCGGCTGGACGGACGACTTATGGACGATGAGCGGCAAGGCACAGAGCCCGGCGCTCAGGCAAACCCTGCTGTTCGGTGCTGGCAGCATCGTCATTTACGTGCTGGCGTTTTCTAACGCCGACGCCTTTGCCGCCTTGTGCGCAAAGGGCGGGCTGTGGACGGCCCTGCCCATCGCCTCGGTACTGCTGCTCTCGTATGTGCACGGCCATTTTGCCGGTGCGCTCTGGGAGCTGTGCGGCATCACCGGCGTGCAAAAGCAGGCCGCCAAGGCCGTTCAAAAGCCCGCCGTCCGCAAGACGTCCGCGCCTGCGCCCAGGCTGGACGCCACAGCTGTGGCTCACGGCTAGACCCGTATTTTTTGCGGGCCGGGCCGCGTGCCCGGCCCCGCGCACGCCATACCAGGACAAACATGTCTGGGCACCCGGACATCATGTCAGTCGGAGGTAACCAATGGATCTGCTCAGTCTTGACCCGTCGCAGTTTATAACACTCACACCCGTATCCGTGGCCTTTTTGCTGGCCGTAGGGTTTGTGGGCGGGCTTGTGAGCGGCTTTATCGGCTCCGGCGGCGCTTTTATTCTCACACCGGGCATGATGGGTCTCGGCGTACCGGGTGCGGTGGCCGTAGCCAGCAACATGTGCCACAAATTTCCCAAGGCCATGGTGGGCGCCATCAAGCGTTACCGCTTTGGTCAGGTGGATATCAAGCTGGGCATGGTCATAGCCGCCACCGCAGGTGTGGGGGTGCAGATCGGCATACGCATCCAGCGTTACATTTTGGAAAACTGGGGGCAGGCAGGGTCTGACCTGTACGTCAGCGTTTCCTTTGTGGCAGTGCTGGTTGTGGTGGGCAGCTACATTCTCAAGGACGCCCTGCGCTCCAGCCATGCTGGTCTGGATGATGATGAAACCACGCCGCCTCTGGCCAAAAAACTGCAATCCATCAATCTGCCGCCCATGATGTCGTTTCCCCAAATCCGGCCTGCGCATCTCGCTGTGGTTTACGCTGCCCGTGGGCATCGCCACCGGCATGCTGGCCGCCACCATTGCCGTGGGCGGGTTTGTGGGCGTGCCGGGGCTCATCTACGTCATCGGCGTACCGGGGCTGATCGCCTCCGGCACCGAACTTGTAACCGCCTTTGTCATGGGCCTGTGTGGCTCGGTCAACTGGGCCATGCATGGCATGATAGACATCCGCCTGGTTTTTATCATCCTGGCAGGATCCCTGCTTGGCGTGCAGCTGGGTGCCATCGGCACCACCTACGTCAAGCCGATCATGATTAAGTACGTCATGGCGGCCATCATGCTCATAGTGGGCGGGCAGCCGCATCGTCGCCCTGCCGGGCTACCTCACCGCCCTGGGGATTATCCAGATGGGGCCGGGCATGCTTTATATTTGCAAGGTGGTCAGCTTTGTGACCATGTGCGCCGGTCTGCTCGTGGGTGCAGGCATGATTCTTGGCGCCATGTGGCGCGGCCAGCAGCGCGTTCGCAAGGCGGCGGCGCTTGGCAGCGCGGCCTAAACAACTCTCTTCTCCTCAAACCCTATAGCCAAAGGGGGGGTGCATTGCGTCTGCACCCCCCTTTTTTACGGTCAACCGCTGACTACCAAGCCGGGAAAAATCCATAGCCCATTGCATAATTTTCACATTCCTGTATTTATACACAATCGACACCAAGAGCTATTGTCTTTTTTCGTCATGCACCCGCAGGAGGCGTCATGCGCATGTTCACGCGCAGCCTCAAGGCGCAATTTATTGAGGCCTTCACGCTGCTCATCCTGCTTTTCCTCCTGTTTTCTTGCGGCCATAACTGGGCGCGAGGCCAGTAGCGAAGCCCGCTATGAACGCGGCCTACTTCTGACCAACCGCGTGCAGTCGCTGGCCAAGGCTCTTGACCAGTCCATGTGGTTTTGGATCAAGGAAGTGGACACCCTGCGGCATACCGTGGGCCTGCTCGGCCCGGACATGAACAAGATTTCAACGGCAATCAACCGCCTGCATGACACCATGCCCGCCTTTGCCTGGATCGGGCTCATGGACTCCAAGGGCTATGTTGTGTCCTCCACCGGCGGGGTGCTGCAAGGCACGGACCTTTCTATCTGCGCCATTTTTCACCAAGGCAAAAACGGCCTGTTTGTGGGCGATGTGCGCAGGGCCAACCTGCTGGGACAGCTGCTGCCCCACCCGGAGGAGATCCCCCTCAAGTTTGTGGACATAAGCATGCCCATTGACCAAGGCGAACTTAAGGGCTGGGTTATTGTGGCTCATCTCAGCTGGACCTGGGCCAGAGAGGTGGAGGAATTTATCCTGTCCGGCGAGGGCTCGGACACAAACACAAAAATCACGGTTCTCAGCGAGGACGGAATCCCCATCCTTGGCGGCGACAGCACTACGGAACCGCTGGCCCTACCTCTGCTGCAGCAGCTGGAAAACTCCCCTTCGGCATGGGCGGTAGAGCCGTGGCCCGATGGCACTTCCTACCTGACCGCTGCTGTGAGATGCAGCGGTTTCAAGGATTATGACGGTCTGCAATGGAGCGTGGTGGCCCAGCAATCGCTTGAAGCCGCCTACGGACCCGTGCGCAGGCTTGTAGCCCGTATTCTGGTGGCAGGGCTGGCGCTGGCCGCGCTGTTTGCGCTGGTTGCCGGCTACATTGCCCAGCGGGTCATTGCGCCGCTCAAGGCCCTGAGCGATGCGGCCGACAAGCTGAGCAAGGGCGAACGCGTGTCCATCCCGCGCAAGCAGGACATACGTGAAATCGAAGTGCTTTCCACCTCGTTGTCGACCCTGGTTGACAACCTCACCCGCACAGAAAGAGACCGCAACCGCATACAGCATACAGCGGAACGCGACGCCCTCACCGGCCTGCTTAACCGGCACGGGCTTGCTGCGCGCATTGAAGAAGCCATGCCTGATCTGCAGCAGCATCAGGGCATTGTAGAACTGTTGTATATGGATCTTGACGGCTTCAAGCCGGTCAATGACACGTACGGGCATCATGTGGGCGACTCGGTGCTGACCATTCTGGGGCAGCGCCTCTCGGGCTGTCTGCGCAAGGACGACGTGCTTGTGCGCCTTGGCGGCGATGAATTTTTGGCGCTGCTGAGCCACCGTAACGGAACGCCCGACATATTGCGCACAGTACGGCGCATCCGCGAGACCGTGGGCGCGCCCATCTCTACCGAGGGGCTGCTGCTGCACATCGACATCAGCATTGGGCACGCCACATGGCACTGTACGCAGGAATCTGTTGAAGACGCCCTGAAAAGGGCCGACGGGGCGCTGTACATGGCCAAGAAAGCCGCAAAAGACCCTTCAGACGCGCCCTGACCAGCCCACTCTATGAGGTGGCACGCAGGCGGGATTCTGCCGCGCCTGTCATTGTCAGCCCGTGTACGGACACCCTCCAAGGCAATAGCAGAGATGCCCCCACGCCTTGCCCAGACCTTACACCACCTTATCGCTGCCCGGTAAAGACGCTCAGGCTTCTGCCTGTCCGCCCTGCTCCTGCAGGTAGCGCAGGCACTTGCCCGCCGTGGCAAAGCCGCTGCGCAGCCCGGCATAGTCGGCAACCGTCCGGGCGCCGCCCTTGTCGTACAGCACAAGCCCCCCGGCAAAGGTATCCACATCGTCCGGGTCGTGACTGATAATCACCGCCGGGATGGTCAGGTCGCTGATAAGTTCAAGCAGTTCTTCACGCAGCCGCTCGCGCAGCAGAGGATCAAGGGCCGAAAAAGGCTCGTCGAGCAACAGCAGCAGAGGGTCGGCGTTGAGCGCCCTGGCCAGCGCCGCGCGTTGCCTCTGACCGCCCGAAATCTGCGAGGGCAGATGTGCGGCCAGATGCCCTATGCCCAGCCTCTCCAGCATGGCCTGCGCCTTGTGGCGCTCGTCACCGCACATTCGCCAGGGCCAGCAGCCGGTGCGGGGGTAAGCGACATTCTGCAGCAGGTTTAAATGCGGAAACAGCGCGTAATCCTGAAACATGTAGCCGATGCGCCTTTTTTGCACAGAGACGGAGACGTTTTGCGCACTGTCGTACAGCGTGCAGCCGCCCACGCGGATGTGCCCCGCATCGGGGCGGATCAGGCCCGCCAGACACTGCATGGTCAGGGACTTGCCGGAGCCGGAAGGCCCGAAAAGCACGGCGCACTTGTGCTCGTCGCCAATGTCGTAGCGCACGTCAAGGGTGAACGGAGTTACCCCGTTGCGGAACTTTTTTTCCAGATGCAAGGAAATCATCAGCGCCGCCTCTTGAGTTTTACAAGCAGCTCTGCGGCCATCAGCAGACCCACGCACACGGCGGAGGTAACCGCCACAAGCCACGAGGCCTGAAGGTCGTTGCCCGCCTGAAAGGCGTCGTAAATGGCCAGGGCCAGCGTCTGCGTCTTGCCAGGAATATTGCCCGCTATCATCAGCGTTGCGCCAAATTCACCCATGCCGCGCGCAAAGGCCAGCATTATGCCGGCAAAAATGCCCTTCCAGGCCAGCGGCAGCGAGACGCTTATGAACACCCGCCATTCCGACGCGCCCAGCGTGCGGGCTGCATCCTCCAGATGTTTGTCCACCTGTTCAAGCGCGGCGCGCGCCGATTTGTAGATGAGCGGAAACACCACCACCGTGGCCGCCACCACGGCTCCCTGCCAGGAAAATATCAGGTTGATGCCAAGCTCCGCCAGCCCTGGCCCCAGCACGCCGCGCCGCCCCACCAGCAGTATGAGGTAATACCCCAGCACTGTGGGGGGCATCACCAGAGGCAACGAGCATAGGGCGTCAAGCAGGGCTGGCATGGGGCCCCTTTTGCGGGCCAGCCGCCAGGCCGCCAGCGTCGCCACGATGAAGGATATGGCCGTTGCCGCACCGGCAACGCGCAACGAAAGCTCCAGGGGGCTCCAGATAAACGCAACATCAAAATCCATATCCATCCCCCCTGCCGACTGACGCCTCGCTTCTGCAAAATTCAGGCGGTTGCCGTCTCTGCCAAAACGGCAACCGCCTTTCAATTCACGCCCGCTCCACTCGCCCTTTTGGGGCGCGTGCCGGGCCAGCCCAGGTTACGGCTTGGAAAAACCGTACTTGGCAAGCACTGCCTGCCCCTCGGGGGACAGCACAAAGTTCAAAAATTCCTGCCCCATCTTGGCGTCCTTGCCGGTGGTTGCCACAGCAATGGGGTAGCTCACTGGGTCGTGGCCTTCAACTATCATAACCACGTCCACCTTGCCGGCAAGCTGCTTGGCGTCGGTACGATACACAAAACCGGCGTCGACCTCGCCGCGCGCCACATAGTCCAGCACCTGCCGCACGCTGTTGCCGAGGATAAGCTGAGGCTGCACGCCCTCCCAGAGTTTGGCCGTATTGAGCGCATCCTTGGTGTAGCGCCCGGCGGGCACTGAATCGGGGTTGCCCATGGCAATGCGCTTGTAGGCCTTGATGTCCTCAAGCTTGGCTGGCTTTTTGGCCCCGGCGGGCACGATGAGCACCAGATCGTTGAGGGCGAAGTTTTTGCGGGTAGCGGGGTCGACAACCTTGGCGGCCACGGCCTTATCCATGGTGGCCTGGTCGGCGGAGGCAAAAACATCCACCGGCGCGCCTTCCTGAATCTGCTTGAGCAGCGGGTTGGAAGCCGCATAATTTGTGTTCACCGTCAGCCCGGCGTGCTTTTTTTCAAACAGGCCCTTGACCTCGGTAAAGGCGTTGGTGAGGCTGGCAGCTGCGGAAACGGTCATTTCCGCAGCCTGGACAGGAAGGCTGAACAGGGTCGCGCAGGCCAGCGCCAGTACCATGCGGCCCAACGTCCCACGAGCATATGCAGTCGTTTTCATGAAATTCCTCCGTGCGCCAGAAGCGCTGTTTGTACGTTCACAGTACAGAAGCCACCCATGCGGGCAATGCAGTCTCGTTTTTTTGCAAAACCGTGAACACTGTACAACAAGGGAGTTTTATTTGTATAAGACTGGAAAACTGACGGGAAGCAGCATGGAAAAAAACAAAAACCGTGAGGAAATGTCCGCGCTTTTGCGCTCGCTCTCTTCTGCAGACAGAGCATGGCTGCGTCAGCGGCTTATGCGCCGCGACTCGGCGGCGCTGCTGCAGGACACGGGGCGCATCAGCCCGCGCGAGCTTCTGGCCGCAGAAACATGGCTATGGGAGCGGGCCAATGCCGCCCGCGGCCCGCGCGAAAAACGCCCTCGCCTTGCGCATGTGGCTTATCTTCATGCTGCTGCGCTATGCGGCCCTGCGGCTTGTGGAAATTTTTGACATCATGCCCTCGCATCTCGATTTCCAGGAGGGCGTCATCCACGTACCCGGCACCAATGACAATCCCGGACGCGAGGTCCCTCTGCCGCTTACCATCAGCCGCCGCCTCAAACGGGTGCTTGAAGACCCCACGCTGTTTCCCGAGACGCGCGAGCTTATGCGCTGCGACGCGAGCTACGTACGCCGCTGCCTGCAGCAGGTCGGCGCGGCCTGCGGCCTGCCCAAGGGTCTGCTGAGCGCGCGTGCGCTACGTCACACCCGTGCTCTTGAGCTGGGTCGGCAGGGGCTGCCGCTGCCGGTGGTGGATATTTTTTTGGGCAGGCGCTCGGCGCCGGGCCAGAGCGGCATTGTCCGCTGCGACCCGCAGGAGGCCAAGCGCCTGCTGCGCGAACAATTACAAAGGGAGCGACCCATGAAAACCAGTGCCCGAAATGTTTTTCAGGGACGCATCACCTCATTGCGCCAAAGCGGCCTGCTGGTGGAGGTAGTACTGCGCACCGCAGGCGGATTGCGCGTCTCTTCGCTTATTACGGACGAAAGCTACAAAACCCTGGGTCTCAATGAGGGCAAACTGGTTAATGCCAGCATCAAGGCCCCCTGGGTGCTGGTGCAGGCCGGGGAGTTGTCGCCCAAAAGCTCGCCTCCGGCGGAAAACTGCTTTACCGGCGTGGTCGAGCGCGTGCGCGAAGACGACATGGTGGCCGAAATTCTGGTGGCTCTGGGCGAAGGCAGCCAGGTGTGCGCCCTGCGCAACCGAGGGCCTGAAAACCCCATCAACCTGACCGCCGGGCAGACAGGTTACGGTATTTTTCAAGGCTTTTTCCGTTATTCTTACCGTGGACTAGGCCCCGCAGGGGCTTCCAGATGCACGGCAAAAAGCCGCGCCGAACGCAATACGGATCGGCGCGGCTTTTTTGCACGGTTACCCTGCCAGTGCAATTTTTTGACCACGCGGCCCCCCTGCGAGGCTCAGGCCCAGAGGCGAAGTCTTGCTCCATAAACAGCCGAATACCTTAATGGCCCGTGCGATGCCCCGATGGCCAACCCCACGGCAGGTTGTCAGCCGCCGGTGATCATTGCCCATGCCCCTGGTCTGCAGGCCCAGAGGCGCGATCTGCTGCCCGAACCACCCAGACGGCATGCCCGAAGCGCTTATGCCGAACATGACGATATCGGTCTGCACCGGCGTCAGCGTAAACTCGTCATACGACGCCAGCGCCCCCAAAAACCGCCGGACAAACCACAGGGCAATCACAGGCCTTGCCCTGCCACAAATCCCGCGCACCCAACGCCCGGCGCAAATCGCCCAGCAGGCCGCGCTTGTCGCTGGCCCAGGCGGGGGCAAGCAACTCGCGGGGGGCGGGGTCGCTTTGCAGGCGATGGATGACAATGTTTGAGGGAATACGCGGCAGGGCGGCGCAGAGCATGTCCACATACTCGTCGCGCCAGAGGGGGTGGTACTGCCCGGAGGCATAAAACCCGGCCAACGCTGTGCCCTTGGGAACGTACACATTGTGCAGCTTGAGGCCGCGTATAGGCAGGGAGAGCACCCAGTCGATGCTCTGCATGAAATGGCGCTCGTCTTCGCCGGGCAGCCCGGCCATCAGGTGGGCGCATACGGCTATGCCGCGCTGGGCAGCCATGCGGACCGATTTTTCCGACGCGGATGCATTGTGTCCACGGTTTATGAGGGTTAAGGTTGCGTTATGGACGGTTTGCAGGCCCAGCTCCAGCCACAGGTCGCAGTCGAGAGCCGCGAGCAGGTCAAGCTTTGGGGCATCCAGACAGTCGGGGCGGGTTGCCACGGCCAGGCCAAAGCAGTCGGGCAGGTCGCGCGCGGTCTGGAGCAGTTGTTGCAGGTGTTTCTGTGGGCCATAGGTATTAGAGAATGATTGCAGATACGCAATAAAGCGCGTATTGGGGTCGTCCCGTAGATAAACGGCACGCTTGGCGTTCCACTGCTGCAACAGGGAATCGCCGAGTTTTGCACGCCCGGAGCCCGAACCGTCGGCATTGCAAAACGTGCAGCCAGAGCGCGAAATCGTGCCGTCGCGGTTGGGGCAGGAAGCCCCGGCATCAAGTGGAATTTTTTGCACCCGGCAGCCGCACAGATGATTATAATGTGCGGCCAGAGTATGCCAACGCTGCATGTTTACATGCCTTGAGGGCTTATATCCGCGTCTGCGGACGGGACAAATATTTTAACCCTGCGTCCACCGTCTTGACTTCATGCCGGTTTTAGCAGAACAGTTTTCAGCCTGACGTTACCAATTCCAACAGCGCCCCCGCTCCAGGCCTCTTCGCCTCGCCGGGCGTGGATGCTGTTTCAACATGACGGTAAGGTAGCACACCAGCACAGCGAGGCAAGTAGAGTAATGTCCAAAATTCTGGATTTCGCACTAGGATTGTTTTCCAATGACCTGGCCATCGACTTGGGCACGGCCAATACCTGCGTCTACGTAAAAGGACAGGGAATTGTGCTGCGCGAGCCCTCTGTGGTTGCGGTCAAAAAAGACCCGCGCGGCAACAACGTGGTTTTGGCCGTTGGGCATGACGCCAAGCGCATGCTGGGCAGAACCCCCGGCAATATCTGGGCTATCCGTCCCATGAAAGACGGCGTTATCGCCGACTTTGAAGTTACCGAGGCCATGCTGCGTCACTTTATCGCCAAGGTTCACAATTCGCGGCGTCTTGTGCGCCCGCGCATCATGATCTGCGTGCCCACGGGCATCACCCAGGTGGAAAAACGCGCGGTGAAAGAATCGGCCCAGTCCGCCGGTGCGCGTGAGGTTTACCTCATCGAGGAGCCGATGGCGGCGGCCATCGGCGCCGACCTGCCCATTCAGGAGCCTACCTCCAACATGGTGGTAGACATCGGCGGCGGTACCACCGAAGTGGCGGTCATCTCCCTTTCGGGCATTGTGTACTCGCGCTCTGTGCGCGTGGGCGGCGACAAGATGGACGAAGCCATCATGACCCACGTCAAGCGCAAGTATAACATGCTCATAGGCGAATCGTCCGCTGAAGAAATCAAGATCAAGATCGCTTCTGCCTATCCGCTTGATCCGGAGCAGCAGATCGAGGTCAAGGGCCGCGACCTTGTGACGGGTATTCCGCAGAATATTATCATTACCTCCGAAGAAGTGCGCAAGGCCATTTCCGAGCAGGTAGACAGCATTGTACAGGCTGTGCGCATCGCCCTGGAGCAGACCCCCGCCGGAACTGGCGGCGGATATTGTGGACAGGGGCATTGTGCTGACGGGCGGCGGTGCGCTGCTCAAGGGTCTTGACCAGTTGCTGCGTGAAGAAACCTCGCTGCCCATCACGGTTGTGGACGATCCCTTGTCCACGGTTGTCATGGGCACCGGCAAGGCGCTGGACAATCTGCACATTCTCAAAGAAGTGTGCATCGACTAGAATCGACTGTCCTCGCGCCCCTGTGCGGTTGACGCAATGCCGGAACTCGGTTCCGGTTCTGCGTCTCCGGCGCAGGGGCGCGGTTTATTATGCACCGTTTTAAGGGCGTTTCGTACGTTAAAACGCCCCGGCAGGGCTGCGCGAGCCGCCTTGCGCCACGTAAGCCCAAGGCTCGGCATCCGCGCGGCCTGACGGCGAAGTGAGCGTGACTTTCACCTCTGAACGTGCAACGCTTCATAGGTAATCTGCTCTAGGAGCTTCGGCCAGTGACATTGCGGCGTCTTCTCCTCCTCGCGGGCACTTTGCTCATCCTGTTTCTGGGTATGTATTCCTGGAACCAGCGGACGCGTTTTCTGGACGATTTGGCCGCAAAACTGGGCTGGAAATCACCGGCGCGGTGCTCACCCCCATCCGCTCAGCGCAGGACACCGCAGAAAGCATGTGGGACCGCTATTTTGACCTGGTGAGCGTGCGCGAAGAAAACGAGGCCCTCAAGCAAAAGGTAGCCGAGCTTGAAGCACGCCTGCTGGCCAACGGCGAGGATCTGGCCGAGCTCAAACGCCTGCGCGCCCTGGTGCAGTTGCCTGTGGACCAGACCTGGCGTCCGCTTGGCGCGCGCGTACTCTCGGGCCGCATGGGACCCAACGCCGTTCTTGACAGCATCACCATCAGCCGTGGCTACAGCACGGGCGGGCGGCCCGGCACACCGCTGGTCACCCATCTGGGTCTTGTGGGCCGCGTGCTCAAGGCCAGCGCCCACAGCTCCATCGTGCTGCTGCTCACCGACCCCAGCAGCCGCATTGCCGTTTTTTCGCAGGAGACCCGCGCTCCCGGCATTCTGGTTGGCATGGGCACAGGCCAGAAGCTTGAAGTCAACTTTGTGCAGCGCGACGCCAAGGTAAAACCCGGCGAGATCCTCATCACTTCCGGCCTGGACGGCAAGTATCCCAAGGGCATACCCGTGGCCAAGGTTCTCAAGGTCGCCCCCTCGGACTACACCCAGTTTATGGCCATCAAGGCCGACCCGCTCGTCGATCTGCAGCACCTTGAAGAAGTGCTGCTGCTGGAGCCCACCGGCGCGCCGCGTCCGCTGGACCTGGGCGAAGCGCCCAAAGAATTTATCGGGCCGCCCGCGCCAAAAAGCGCCACGCCATGAGCAAGTTCAGCAGCACTGCATGGTGGCTTTGTTTTATGGCCGGGGCCATTATTTTGCAGGCGGCCGTGCCGGGGCTCGATGTGCTCACGGTGGGGCTGATCATCCTGCTGCAGGAGCGCGATTACAAAAACATGCTCTGGCTGCTGCCCCTGTTTATCCTGCTGCAGGAGGGCATGGGCACGCGCCCGTTTGGGGCGGTCATAGTCTGGTATGCGGCGGTGATAGTGCTGTTCAAGATGGGCCGCTGGCTTTTTGAAGTGGAAAACTTCATCTTTGTCTTTTTACTTTCCGCCTGCCTGGGCGCTGCATACTACGCGGTGGCCTGGCTTATGGCCCCCTTGCAAAACCTGCCCCTCGACGTGCAGGGAACCCTGGACCGAAGCCTGATTCAGGCTATCTTTGTGCCTTTCGCCTGGCGGCTGTTGGTGGCCACCCGTCACTGGAACCCCCATGATCAGGAAAACTGACAACACCTCCCTGCTCGCGCACAGCGACAAAGGCTCGCACAAGGGCATACGTTCCTGGCTCAAAATTCAGGTTGAGAGCGAGGGCTATCAGCCGCCGCGCGCTGGCGCCATCCTGCTGCAGGTCATGGTGGGGCTGATGTTTTTTGTGCTGGTGGTGCGCTTTTGGTATCTGCAGGTGCACCGGGGCGAGGAGTTTGCCCGTCAGGCGCAGGACAACCGCCTGCGCATCGAGCGCATTTTTGCCCCGCGCGGGCGTATCCTGGACGACAAAAGCAGGGTGCTGGCCGACAACCGCACGGCCTACGGTCTTTCCATCGTGCGCGAAGACTGCCACGACATACCCGCCACGCTGGCCCAGATCAGCGAGTGGTCGGGCATACCCCTGCAGCAGATCTGGGACAAGTTCCGCCAGGACCGCTTTAAAGTTAAGCCTTTTGAACCGCTGTTGCTCATCACCGACATTGATTTTGATCTGGTGGCGCGCATAGAATCCGAAATCCACGAGTGGCCGGGGCTGGAAATTGTGGTGCGCACCAAGCGCAGCTACCCCGAGCGCGAGCTTTTTGCCCATATTCTGGGCTACGTGGCAGAAGCCAACGAACAGGAAATGGCCGCCGACAGCGCCCTGGCCATGGGCGACCTGGTAGGCAAGCAGGGGCTCGAGCTCGAGCTGGAAAAACAGCTGCGGGGCCGCAAGGGCCTGTATGATGTGGAGGTGGACGCCCACGCCCGCGTGCTTGGCAAAACCCTGCGCGAAGAACCGCGCGGCGGCCACGAAATACACCTTTCGCTCGACGACGGGCTGCAAAAGGCCGCATGGGACGCCCTGGGCGGCGAGGCTGGCTGCGTCGTGGTCATGGAGCCAGACAGCGGCAAGCTGCGGGCGCTGGTAACCTCGCCCGCCTACGACAACAACCTTTTTGCCGCTGGCATTTCGCAACGCGACTGGGACGCCCTGCGCACCAACAACCGCTTTCCTCTGCAGAACCGCGTCATCCAGAGCGTTTACCCCCCCGGCTCGGTCTGGAAGCTGTTTATGGCCACCATGCTGCTGGAAAAAGGCGTCAACGCGCGCGAAAGCGTATTCTGTCCCGGTCAGGTCAAACTGGGCAACCAGATATTCCGCTGCTGGAAAAAAGGCGGGCACGGGTCAGAAGACCTGGTGCACGCGCTCATAGACTCGTGCGACGTCTACTTCTACCAGATGGGCGACCGTCTGGGCATTGACAAGATCGAGGAATTCGCCAAGGCTTGCGGATTCGGGCGGCCCACGGGCATTGACCTGCCGCACGAAAAGTCTGGCCTCGTGCCCTCGCGCGACTGGAAGCGGCGGCGCTTTGGCCGCCCCTGGACGCGCGGCGAAACCTACAACGTGTCCATCGGCCAGGGCTACACCCTGGTTACCCCGGTGCAGGTGGCCGTGTTTGTGTCGGCCCTGCTCAACGGCGGGGAGCTGCTCAAACCCCAGCTGGTCGACGACGCCACCCGCGAGGTACGCGGACGGGTCCCCGCCAAGCCGGAGACGCTCAAATTTGTGGTCGAAGCCATGCGCCGCACCGCCAACGGCGGCACGGCCAAGGTCGTGGGCCGCAAGGACGCCGACATTGGCGGCAAAACCGGCACGGCTCAGGTGGTCAAGCTCAAGATGACCGCTGGCGACCGCCGCCTGAAAACCTCGGAGATGGAATACGCCCAGCGCGACCACGCCTGGATAGCTACCTGGGGCTCCAAGGAAGGCAAGACCTATGTGGTTATCGTCATGGTGGAGCACGGCGGCGGCGGTTCAAGCGTGGCCGGTCCTGTAGCCCGCAAGGTGTACGATTATCTTTTTGGCCCAGACCCCAACGCGCCCATGCTCGCCAGCCGGAACCCGCCCCGGTGGTCGAACACCCCGACTAGCCTGCAAGGCGACGCCCCCGGCGCATGGGGCAATATTTACTATGAAACCTGCAACCACACAGCATCAGCAAGCGAACATGCAGCATGGATAACCGCCTGTACAGCTACATTAACTGGGGCCTTCTGGCCTGCATGATGCTGCTCTATCTTGTGGGCGTGGGCAATCTCTATTCCGCCAGCGGCACGCGGGTCGAGTCGGGCCTTGCCTTCAACTCGTTTTACCAGCGCCAGCTGGTATGGGGCCTGTGCGGCGTGGCCTGCATGCTGCTGGCCATGCTGTTCGACTACCGCCAGCTGCGCAACCTTGCCTGGCCGTTTTTTCTCATCACCGTATTTTTGCTGCTGCTTGTGCCCATTGCCGGCAAAACGGTTTACGGGGCCAAACGCTGGATATCGCTTGGCTTCATGAGCCTGCAGCCCTCGGAGATGGCCAAGCTTTCGGTGCTTGTGCTGGTGGCCCGCCTGCTGGCCCGCGACAGCCGCCCCCTGGGTTGGAAGCACTTTTTCAGCGTGCTCTGCGTGGGGCTCATACCGTGCGGGCTTATCGTCATCCAGCCCGATCTTGGCACTACCCTGCTGATACTGCTGATCATGGGCGGCATGATCCTGTTTCACGGGCTCAAGGGCTATGTGCTCAAAACATGCCTGCTGGCCGCGCCCGCCGCAGTGGCCCTCATGTGGTTTGTGGGCATGCACGATTACCAGCGGCAGCGCATCCTGACATTTCTTGATCCGGGCAATGACCCGAGGGGCACTGGCTACCACATCATCCAGTCGCGTATTGCCATCGGCTCGGGCGAGCTGTGGGGCAAGGGATTTCGCGAGGGCACGCAAAGCCAGCTGCGCTTTTTGCCCGAACGCCATTCAGACTTCGCCGTGGCCGTTTTTGGCGAAGAATGGGGCTTTGTGGGCTGCGTGGCGCTCGTTACCCTTTTCTGTCTGTTTCTGCTCTCCATCTTTTCTTCGGCGGTGCAGGCCAAAGACCGTTTTGGCAGCACCCTGGTGGTGGGCGTATTTTTTTACTTTTTCTGGCAGATATTCATCAACATGGGCATGGTGATCGGCCTTATGCCGGTGGTGGGCATTCCCTTGCCCTTCATCAGCTACGGCGGCAGCGCCACGGTGGTCAACTTCACCCTGTTGGGCATAGTTCTTAACGTGTCCATGCGCCGATTCATGTTTAAGAGCTGACAGCAAGTCAAAGGGGAATAACGTGGCAAAGGACGAAATAGCCTACCTCGGCTCCGACACCGTGTATGAAGGCAAGCTTCACTTCAAGGGTACAGTGCGTATCGAAGGCCGCTACACCGGTGAAATTGTCAGCGACGGAACCCTCAACGTGGGCAAGGACGCCCAGGTGCAGGGCACCCTTGATGTGGGCGAACTGCTGCTTTCCGGCCGCTTTAGCGGCGAGGTGACCGCCAAGCGCCGCGTGGTGGTGTACAGCTCCGGCATGCTCGAAGGCCAGGTGGTAACCCCCAACCTGCTGACGGAAGAAGGCGGCATCATCGAGGGACAGATCAGCATGAAGGGTCCGGCCAAGCCCAAAGCCTGACCACAGCGCCAGACATCCCCTCCCCGGCGTGCGCGCCCGCTGCCGGGTCATGGGGGCCATATTTGCCTGATGCGGGAAAATAGCGCATAGTTGATCTTGGAATACGTGTTACAAACCAGATCAACAACACTTGCGCGACAGGTCTGAAAGCCTGTTGAGCGCTTTCCTCAGGAGGCACCTATGGCACACGATTATTTCCGTGCGCTCAGGGATGTGGCGCTGGTTATCAATTCCAGCCTTGAGCCCCGCGAAGTCCTGCACAAAATCACCGAGCAAACCGCTGCAACCATGGGCTGCAAGGCAAGCACCATACGCCTGCTTGACAGCACGGGCCGTTTTTTGCTGCCCAGCGCCGCTTACGGCCTTTCCTCCACCTACATGCGCAAAGGCCCCGTGGAAGTAAAACGCAGCGGTCTTGACGGCGAAGTACTCTCCGGCAAAACCATCCATCTCAAAGACGCCACCGCAGACGGACGTTTTCAGTATCCCGAATCCGCCAAGGCCGAGGGTCTGGTCTCTGTGCTTTCGTCGCCCCTTATGGCCGACGGCAAGGCCATTGGCCTTATCCGCGTGTATTCGGACGTGGAGCGCGAATTCAGCGCCGACGAAGAAACCTTTATGGAAGCCGTGGCGGCCATCTCCGCCCTGGCCATTGAGAACTCGCGCCTGCACGAAGCCTTGCGCAATAACTACGAGCTGATGGCCAAACACGCCTACTCGCTTTACGAAGACTAGGTCGCGTCTTCAGACGGTTTTGCCGCTGCAGGCCGGAGCTGCAGCCGTGCGCTGCAGGCAACGCGGCGCAACAGGCTGGCGCATCCGCAAGCCGCTCCCGCAGACAGCGCCCATACGCCTGAAGGGCCGTCATCCGCCATTTCCCTCTACGTTATGAGGATCTTGCATATGAACAAAATCAAAGTTGGCATTAACGGTTTCGGCCGCATCGGCCGGCAGGTTTTCCGCGCCCTGCACCAGAGCTACCGCGACCGCGTGGAAGTGGTCGCCATCAATGATCTCTTCGACGCGGAATCCAATTTTCATCTGCTGGAATACGACTCAGTCTATGGCCGCGCATACCTCGACGCCAAGGTTGAGGGGCAGGACGCCAGCGTGGGCGACTGGAACATCCACTGCTTTGCGGAGCGCGACCCCAAACAGCTGACCTGGGGCGCGTACGATGTAGACATCGTGGTGGAAAGCACGGGCATCTTCCGCTCTGCCCCCCAGGCCGCCGTGCATATTGAAAACGGCGCCAAAAAGGTCATCATCACCGCCCCGGCCAAGGAAGAAGACATCACCATCGTTATGGGCGTAAACCACGAGCAGTACGACCCGGCCAAGCACCATGTGGTCTCCAACGCCTCGTGCACAACCAACTGCCTTGCGCCCGTGGCGCTTGTACTGCAGCGCAAGTTTGGCATCGAGATGGGCAACATGACCACCATCCACTCCTACACCAACGACCAGCGCATTCTCGACATGGCCCATAAGGACCCCCGCCGCGCCCGCGCCGCCGCCTGCAACATCATCCCCACGTCAACGGGCGCTGCCCAGGCCGTGGCCAAGGTTATCCCCGAGCTCAAGGGCAAATTTACCGGCTACTCGCTGCGCGTGCCCACGCCCACAGTTTCGGTGGTGGATTTTTCCGCCATTCTGGAAAAATCCACTGATACCGAAGGCCTGCTCGGCGAGCTCAAGCAGGCTTCGGAAACCTACCTCAAAGGCATCCTGGCCTACAACGAAAAGCCGCTGGTCTCCATGGACTTCAAGGGCGACCCGCATTCCTCCATCCTTGAGGCTCCCTACACCACGGTGCAGGAAGGCCGCCTGGTCAAGATCGTGGCCTGGTACGACAACGAATGGGGCTACTCAAACCGCGTGTGCGACCTCGCCTGCCTCATGGGGGCCAAGGGGTTTTAGCCTCGCCGTCTGACAACGGATAAAACCGATCAGGCCCCCGGTTTACGCTCCGCACGGTGCGTACCGGGGGCCTTTGTCGCAACAGGGAGCGTGGTTATGGACAGTTCGACACAGGGCGGAGCCCCGCACATTCTGGACATGGCGGTGGGCATAGACGCCGTGGGCGAAAGGGAAGAATTTGACAGCATGGGGCGGATCATGGTGCCCGCCGACCGTTACTGGGGAGCGCAAACACAGCGCTCGCTCGAGCATTTTGCCATCGGCGACGACAGAATGCCCATGGAGATCTGCCGCGCGCTCTGCCTGATAAAAAAGGCCAGCGCGCTGGTCAATGCCCGTATGGGCAAACTGCCTCCATGGAAGGCGCAGGCCATAGACCGCGCCGCGCAGGAAGGCATGGACGGTCTGCTGGACGGGCATTTTCCCCTCTTTGTCTGGCAGACGGGTTCGGGCACGCAAACCAACATGAACGTCAACGAGGTTTTGTCCAACCGCGCCATACAGTTGCTGGGCGGCGTCATGGGCAGCCAGAAACCCGTAGGCCCCAACGACGACGTCAACATGAGCCAGTCGTCCAACGACGCCTTTCCCACGGCCATGCATCTGGCTGCCGTGCTGAGCTGCGACGCCAAACTGCTGCCTGAGGTGGAGGCGCTGGCCCAGACTGTTGAACTCAAGGCGGCCCAGTGGATGGATGTGGTAAAGATAGGTCGCACCCATCTGCAGGACGCCGTTCCCCTGAGCGTGGGGCAGGAGTGGTCGGGCTACGCCGCCCAGCTGCGCGCCTGCATGGAGGACCTGTGCGCGGCCCGCAACGGTCTTTACCCGCTGGCCCTGGGCGGAACAGCCGTGGGCACGGGCCTCAACGCGCCTGCGGGCTTCAGCGAGGCAGTCGCGCACGAGCTGGCGGTTATCACGGGCAAGCCCTTTGTCACGGCCCCAAACAAGTTTATGGCGCTGGCGTCGCAAGACGCGGTGGTGCGCTTCAGCGCCGCGCTGCGCGGGCTGGCCGTGGCACTCATCAAGATAGCCAACGACATGCGCTGGCTTGCGGCAGGGCCCCGTTGCGGGCTGGCCGAGCTGCAGCTGCCGGAGAACGAACCCGGCTCATCCATCATGCCCGGCAAGGTTAACCCTACCCAGTGCGAGGCCCTGATCATGATCGCCATACAGGTCATGGGCAACGACAGCGCCGTTGCCCTGGCCGGAAGTCAGGGCAACTTTGAACTCAACGTCATGCGCCCGGTCGCGATCAAAAACGTCCTGCACTCCATAACCATTCTGGCCGACGGCTGCCGCAAGTTCCGCCAGCATTCCGTGCAAGGTACCGAGCTCAACAGGACCAGAATAGACTTTTTTGTCAACAACTCCCTCATGCTGGTTACAGCGCTTTCACCGGTTATCGGCTACCAGCAGGCGGCAAAAATTGCGGAAAAAGCCTCCGCAGAGGGCCTTACCCTCAGAGAGGCAGCCCTGGCGCTGGGCGCGGTAACTGCGGAGCAGTTTGACAGCATCGTACGGCCAGAAACCATGATCGGCCACGGCCTGGCCGGGGCCTGACAGGCTGGCCGCGCAGCGGGTCCCTCAGGGCGACAGCTGAAAAATCCGGCAGGGGGGCGACCCCTGCCGGATTTTTCAGCTGTACCAATCCGCGTCCCGCCGTCGGGCGGGCCGCGCTAGGCGAAGTTGTAACCCTGCTCCAGCGCCTTGGCGTTGGCAGCTATCAGCTTGGCATAGTGCGCGCTGACCACGCGGTTCAGGGCTTCCTGGACCACGTTGAGGGGCAGAGCGCCGGTGGCCTTGAGCCACGCGCCCAGCGCCACCATGTTGGCCATCTTAACATTGCCCAGCTCGTGCGCCATGTCGTTGACGGGGATATACACCGTGCGTTTTGCGGCATCGAGCAGTTTTTTCGTCCACCAGCGAGGCGTTGACAATCTGCACGCCGTCCGCCGCCAGCCGGGGCTGGAACTTGTCGAGCGAAGGCCCGTTGAGAATGATGGTGGACATGGGCTCGCGAACCAGGGGCGAACCGATGGGGTGCTCGTCGAGCACCACCGTGCAGTTGGCCGTACCACCGCGCATTTCCGCCCCGTACACGGGGATAAAGCTCACTTCAAGCCCGTGCTCCATGCCCGCCTGGGCCAGCAGGTTGCCAATAAGCATAACGCCCTGGCCGCCAAACCCGGCCATGATCACATCCTGATATGCGCTAGGCATGGTCGGCCTCCCCATTGACGGTCATGTCCTTGTACACCCCAAGGGGGAATACGGGTATCATGGCCTCGGCAATGCGTTTGTTGGCGGCAATGGGGTCCAGATGCCAGTTGGTGGGGCAGCCCGAGAGCAGCTCGATAAAGCCAAAACCCAGACCCTGCAACTGCACCTCAAAGGCCTTGCGCAACGCCTTTTTGGACTCGCGCACGTGCTTGACCGAATCCAGCGAGCAGCGGGCGGAGTATGCCACACCGTCCAGCTGGGCCATAATTTCGGCCATGCGGATAGGCCCGCCCTCGTTGTTGACCGAGCGCCCCTGCCGCGAAGTGGTGGTCTTTTGCCCCACCAGCGTGGTGGGGGCCATCTGACCGCCGGTCATGCCGTACACCGTGTTGTTGATGAAGACGGCGGTGATCTTTTTCGCCACGGTTGGCCGCGTGCAGCGATTCGGCCATGCCGATGGCGGCCATGTCGCCGTCGCCCTGATAGGTAAACACCACAGAGTCCGGACGGGCGCGGCGCACCCCTGTGGCCACGGCGCAGGCGCGGCCATGCGGGGCCTCAAGGCCGTCCACGTTAAAGTAGTCGTAGGTAAAGGTGGCGCAGCCCACAGAGGCCACCAGAATGGTGCGCTCGGCCACGCCCAGCTCGTGCAGCACCTCGGTCACCAGCCTGTGGGCAATGCCGTGATGGCAGCCGGGGCAATAGTGGGTGGGGCGCTCGTTGAGCACGGGGTTGGTATCAAAAACCAGGCTTTCGCCCTCGGCGGGACGCAGGGCGTCCAGTTCCTGAGCTTGCATGATCAGTTCTCCTTGAGGGCCTGCAGCATGGGGTCGCGCAGGGCATCGGCGCCGATGAACAGCCCCGGCATAACGCCGTGCCACAGCACGGATGCGGGCGATACCCCCGGCTGGCCGAAAAGGGACAGGCGAACGTCTTCCACCATCTGCCCCGTGTTCTGCTCCATAACCAGAAAACGCCGTCCCAGGCGCGAGGGCGCGCAGGGCTTCTTCCGGAAAGGGGAACAGCGTAATGGGCCGGAACAGACCAACCTTGTGCCCCTCGGCCCGCAACTGACGTATGGCGCTGCGGGCGATGCGGGCAATGGAGCCAAAGGCCACCACGATGAGTTCCGCATCGTCGGTGTCCACGCATTCAAAGGCGCAATCGGCCTTCATGGATTCGTACTTGCGCATGAGCATGCGGTTGCGCTCGGCCAGCGCGCCTTCAGCCAGATACACCGACTTGAGCAGTCGCGGCGCGGCATTGGGGCCGCGACGGCCAAAGCCCTCCATGCGCCAGGGCGCGGCAAGGGCGGCCAGATCTTCGGCGGGCACTGCGTCCTTGGGCGGCACGCGGCGCACGGGTTCCTTGATCTGGCCAACAATGGCGTCGCCCAACACCATGACGGGGTTGGCGTATTTGAACGCCAGGGCAAAGGCCCTGAACATGAAGTCGTAGCACTCCTGGGCGGTGGAGGGGGCAATCACCAGATTGCGGTGGTCGCCGTGGCCGCCGCCCTTGACGGCCTGAAAATAATCGCCCTGCGAGGGGCCGATGTCGCCAAGGCCCGGCCCGCCGCGCTGCATGTTGACGATGACGCCGGGTATCTGGCTGCCCGCCATGTACGAAATACCCTCCTGCATCAGCGAGATGCCGCAGCTGGAGGACGACGTAAGCGCGGGTATGCCGCAGGCGGCTGCGCCCAGCACCATGTTGATGGCGCTCACCTCGCTCTCGGCCTGCACAAACTGCCCGCCGTTTCGGGCAGCAGTGAGGAGAGGGCCTCGGGCACTTCGTTTTGCGGGGTGATGGGATACCCAAAATAGCAGCGGCAGCCCGCGTCAATGGCGCCAAAGGCCACAGCCTCGTTGCCCTTGATGAGCATGCGTTCAGTAGTGGCGCTCATGCCTTGTCCCCCCTGGTTTTCGCGCTTTTAAACACGCGTATGGCCACATCGGGGCACATGACCGCGCACGAAGTGCAGCCTGTACATTGGCCGTCCATTTCCATCACTTCATAACCGTGACGGTTAAACCGGCCCGAAGGTTTAAGGATGTGCACCGGGCAGACTTCCACACACAGGCGGCAGCCTTTGCAGCGCTCTTCCATGAATACAACTCTTGACATTTCAACTCCTTGGAATTCCATACCCGCTTTGTGAAACACTCAGCGAATAAGCATGGCATCCCCATATGAAAAAAAACCGGTATCCCCTTTTCACGGCCTCGGCGTATGCCGCAAGCACACGCTTGCGCCCCGCCAGAGCAGAAACCAGCATGATCAGGGAAGATTCAGGCAAATGGAAATTGGTCAGCAGACCGTCAACAACGCGAAAGGGCCTGCCGGGATACAGGAATATGTCTGTCCAGCCGGTAAAGGGTTGCACCCTGCCGCACAGTTCGGCCACGCCTTCCAGAGAGCGCAGGCTGGTGGTGCCCACGGCAATCACGGGGCGTCCCTGCTGCTTGGCCTCGGCAATGGCCAGCGCCGTCGCCTCGGGAATTTCCACATATTCCCTGTGCATGCGGTGCCCGCGTATGTCGGCGCTGCGCACAGGGCTAAAGGTTCCGTACCCCACATACAGGGTTACGTCTGCCCACTGAAAGCCTCTGGCTTTCAGAATTTCACGCATCCCGGGGGTAAAGTGCAGCCCTGCCGTGGGGGCAGCCACAGACCCCGTCTTGTCTTCGCGGGAATAGATGGTCTGGTAGCGGCTCAGGTCTTCCTCCGCATCAGACCGCTTGATGTAGGGCGGCAGCGGTATGTGCCCGGTGGCGGCAAAGGCCTTGGAAAGGTCGCCGTCCCAGGCCAGACGCACGCGCCGGTGGCCAAACTCGCCCGATTCAAGCACGGTTACGCTTATGCCCGCGCCAAATTCAAGCCGCTCGCCGTCGCGTATGCTGCCGCCGGAACGGATGAGCCCTTCGACCCTCGGCGCTGAAACCGCCAAGCTTGTCGGGGCCGTGCCCTCTCAAGCACGAGCGGCAGCGGCGTGAGCAGCAAAAACTCCACCTTGCCGCCGGTAGAGCGCGTGCCCAGCAGCCGCGCCTGCAATACGCGCGAGTTGTTGGCCACCAGCAGCGCCCCCTCGGGCAGGCAGTCGGGCAGGTCGCTGAACTGCCGGTGCTCAAGGTCAAGCGCACCCTCGCGCGGCATGACCAGCAGGCGGGAAGCCCCGCGCTCCTCTGGCGGAAACTGGGCTATCTGTGATTCAGGCAGTTCAAAATTATAGCTTTCGAGAAAAAAATCCGCTTCCTCAGTGGGCATGATACATGGGCCTCGTTAATGCACCCCCCGTACCGAAGGCTTGTCAGCCTGCGGTTGAGGGGCTAGTGTACTTGGGTTGCTTCCGGGGCGTTACGCGCCGGCAGGAGGAGATTATAGCCATGCAACGCCCGCTTGTCATCCTTGCAGTAAGCCTGCTTGCCGCCCTGATGGCGGGCTGTACCTCTATGGAAATAAGCAATCCCTTTTCCAACGACCCCCTTACGGGCGGAGTCGATACGGGCAAAAGCCAGCTTTTGGGAGTATCCACCCCTGCTGGCATGCAGAAGTTTCCCACCCACGGCTACCAGACCTCCGGCGCCGGTGGCGCTCAGGGGCTTGAAATATTTCGCGGCGATGCCGACATGGGCTTTGTAGCCCAGATCATGTTTACCGGCCTGCAAGGCCAGGGCTGGCATCTGCGCATGGCCCAGCGCAAGGGCACGCGCGCCGTGTACGTGTACGAACGCGGCTCTACCGTCGCCACCCTGACAGTGGAGAGGGAAGCCGTGGGCACGGTGCTGGCCATCTGGGTTGCAGACCGCATGCCCGACGGGGCCACCCCTGCCCATGCAGGAAAACACCGGTGCCAGCGGCTACGGCGGCAGCAACAGCAGCAGTGGAGGCACTGGCGGCTACAGCGAAAGCACGGGCGGCGGCGGAGGCATGAACACCACCCCCAAACCCGGTTTTACCGAAACCTGGGGCGGCAACAAGGGCGGCCTGCAGGAGCGCAACCTATGAGTGAAGTAAAAAGTGGTCTGAACACCCCCTTTGACCAGAGCACCCGCTTTGAACGCAAGCGCCTGCACCTTGGCGTGTGCGGTTCCATTGCCTGCTACAAGGCCGCCGACCTGCTGCGCGCCTGGACTGGCATGGGCATCCATGTTTCCGCCACGCTCACGCCCGGCGCTCGCCTTTTGTGACGCCCCTGCTATT
>Ga0268359_11287_pt1 | contig 44190 bp, 44 predicted proteins | sample BioMet11_FD_194416 | JGI IMG/M metagenome (GOLD analysis project Ga0268359, IMG submission 194416) | Sewage microbial communities from Oakland, California, United States - Biofuel 11 (PacBio Assembly) | ecosystem: Engineered > Wastewater > Sewage > Unclassified | place: USA: California | collected...
TGTGCCTGCGGAAAATATAAGAAGATCCGTTACCAGGGCGTCATCTGCGACAGATGCGGCGTAGAAATTACAAAGTCATCTGTACGTAGAGAAAGAATGGGACACATTGAACTGGCTGCTCCGGTAGCTCACATCTGGTACTTAAGAGGTATTCCTTCAAGAATGGCTCTGCTGCTGAATGTCGCTCCGAAGTCACTGGAAGAAGTTGTCTACTTCGTATCCTGGATCGTCACTGATCCTGGTGATACAAAGCTCGCATACAAGCAGATCCTTTCTGAAAAGGAACTGCGTGAGAACAATGCCATCTACGGACCTGGTTCCTTCAGTGCCCAGACTGGTGCTGAAGCAGTGAAGACACTGCTCGAACAGGTCGACATTGAAAAGGAATACAAAGAGATCGAAGATGAACTGGAAAAGGCCAGCGGTGAAAAGCGCAAGAAGCTGATCAAGCGTCTGGAAACAGTTGAAGCATTCCGTGGTTCAGGCAACAAGCCTGAATGGATGGTGCTGACTGTACTGCCAGTCATCCCACCGGATCTTAGACCTATGCTGCAGCTGGACGGCGGACGTTTTTGCGACATCCGACCTGAATGATCTGTACCGCAGAGTCATCACAAGAAACAATCGTCTGAAGAAGCTGCTGGAGCTCGGTACTCCTGCCATCATCGTTCAGAACGAAAAGAGAATGCTGCAGGAAGCAGTCGATGCACTGATTGATAATGGACGCCGTTCCAAGGCAATCACTGGTGCTGGTGGAAGACCGTTAAAGTCACTGTCTCACTCCTTAAAGGGCAAGCAGGGACGTTTCCGTCAGAACTTGTTAGGCAAGCGTGTTGACTTCTCAGGCCGTTCTGTTATTGCAATCGGTCCTACATTAAAGATGTGGGAATGCGGACTGCCAAAAGAAATGGCAATTCAGCTCTATAAGCCGTTCGTTATCAACGAATTGGTCAATGAGCAGATTACAACAAATCCGAAGACAGCTGAAAAGCTGATCCTCCGTCAGGATTCCAGAGTATGGGATGTTGTTGAACGTGTTATCGCCGAGCATCCTGTGTTCCTGAACCGTGCACCTACTCTGCATAGATTAGGTATTCAGTCCTTTATGCCGAAGCTGGTAGAAGGCCGTGCAATCCGTGTTCATCCGCTCGTATGTCCTGCTTTCAACGCAGACTTCGATGGTGACCAGATGGCAGTCCATCTTCCATTAGGTGAGATGGCAAGAGCTGAGACGGAAGTATTGATGCTTGGTGCGAACAACATCCTTGGTCCTAAGGATGGCAAACCAATCGTTACTCCTGGCCAGGATCTTGTATTAGGCAACTTCTATCTGAACATGGAATGTACCGCCCAGGAATTCTATGACAAGGCGGATGCACTCGATAAGCTTGGTGAAACAGTAGAAGCAGAGAGATGGAGAAGATACGGCGATAATGAAGCGCATGTCTTTAAGGATCCGAATGAAGTCCTGATGGCATACCAGACAGGCGTCGTTCATCTGCATTCCAGAATTGCTTTACCAGCCAGAACATTAAAGAAGACCTGCTTCACAGAGAAGCAGAATGAGCAGTACATACTGACAACTGTCGGAAAGATCATCTTCAATGCAGCAATGCCTGCTGATTTCCCATATTTAAATGAGACAAGTGCAGAGACTCTGAAGGCAACTCCAGATTCTGAATTCGTTCCAATGGGTACAGACCTGAAGAAGGAAATTGAAAAGAGACCGCTCCACGGTGAGTTCAAGAAGAAGGATCTGGGAAACCTGATTGCTGCAATCTTTGCTAAGTATAAGAATGGTGATGGTTCAATTCATTCTGAAGCACCGCGTACTTCCGATATCCTTGACCATTTGAAGGATATGGGCTACCAGTATTCCATGATTGCCGGTATGACTGTTGCATTAAGTGATATCACACTGGCTCCTCATAAGGAAGAAATGGTTGAAGAAGGACGCAAGAAGGGCGAAGCTCTGAACCAGTTGAGAGACAGAGGTCTTTTAACACCGCAGGAATGGGAACATGCATTCAATGATCTGTGGTCAACTGTTAAGGATCAGATTGGCGATACACTGATGGCATCCTTACCACGTATGAACCCAATCAACATGATGGCTATTTCCGGTGCCCGCGGCAACAAGAACCACTTCACTCAGTTAGCTGGTATGCGTGGTCTGATGGCGCGTCCTACTCAGTCCAAGAGCAGAAGCGGTGAATATCAGCCATCCATTATCGAAGTCCCTATTTATACATCATTCCGTGAAGGTATGAGCGTATCTGAATTCTTCAACTCTTCTCATGGTGTACGTAAGGGATTGACTGATACTGCCTTAAAGACAGCTGAATCTGGCTACTTAACAAGAAGACTTGTCGATGTTGCCCAGGAAGTTGTTATCACTGAAGAAGACTGCGGTACTGATAAGGGATACGTTGTATCTGATATCATCGACCGTAAGAATAACTCTGTCATTGAAAAGCTGTTCGACAGAATTGTCGGACGCTATACACATACAGATGTTGTAAACCCAGAGACTGGTGAAGTAATTGTTGAAGCTGACGAATATGTCACTGAAGCAATTGCTCAGAAGATCATCGATGCCGGCATCAAGGAAGTATCCATCCGCAACGTATTCACATGCGAAGCTGAAAAGGGTATCTGCCGCAAGTGCTACGGCCGCAACATGGCAACTGGCAACCTCGTCGAAGAAGGCGAAGCTGTTGGTATCATGGCTGCCCAGGCTATTGGTGAACCAGGTACTCAGCTGACAATGAGAAACTTCCACGCCGGCGGAGCTGCATCTACATCTGGTGATATTACACAGGGTCTTCCTCGTGTAGAAGAATTGTTCGAAGCACGTACTCCTAAGGGTGTTGCTGTCATCTCCAAGATTGATGGCGAGATCACAGATATCCGCGAGAATGATTCTCATACAGGACAGATCATCACAGTTACCAACGAAAAGGAATCCATTGAACATAAGGCTAACCTGACCCAGATCGTCAGACCTTGGATGAAGGTAGGTACAAAGGTCCATGCAGGTGAGAAGCTGACAGAAGGTCAGATCGCACCGAAGGAACTCCTTGAAGTTGCCGGTGTAAAGGCTGTTCAGGAATACATCCTGAAGGAAGTCAGAAAAGTTTACACAGGCCAGTCTATCGATATTTCTGATAAGCACCTTGAAGTCATGATCAAGCAGATGATGAAGAAGGTCATTGTCATTGAGAGCGGCGATTCCAACTTAAGTGCCGGACAGACTCTGTCACTTGCAAGAATCAATGCCGTCAACGAAGACCTGCTCGATGAAGGAAAGTCACCAGCAAAGTTTGGACCTGTCTTATTAGGTATCTCCAAGTCGGCTGTTGAAACAGATTCCTTCTTGTCCGCAGCTTCCTTCCAGGAAACAACACGTGTCTTAACAGACGCTGCTGTCCGCGGCAAGGTTGATCACCTTGAAGGCTTAAAGGAAAATGTTATTATCGGTAAGCTGATTCCTGCTGGAACAGGCAGAAACTTCGACCGTGAATCTTCCCGCCGCATTGAAGAACGTGCTGCTGAGTTAAGAGCCGTCCGCGAAGAGAAGAACAGAGCATTGGCTGAAGCAACCGCTACAAAACTTCCGGAAGAGATTGTTGGAAATGCATCAGATGATGCTGACGAACAGTCCGAAAACAACGGAAGCGCAGAATAAGTGATTTAACGAAGAGCCCTGAAATACGGGCTCTTTTCTTTTGATCAATAGCAAGAACATGCATGCATAAAGCAGAAAATAGGAATTTGATGCCTTCATGAAATATTTGAAGTTAAGTTAATATATAAAAGTTACTTCTTTTATTCTAAAAAGGATGATGGTAAAATTCGTATGTTAATGGAGGTTATGCCATGTGTGGAATTGTTGGTTATAACGGAAGCAGAGAAGCAGCTCCAATTCTTCTGGAAGGATTGTCAAAGCTGGAATATAGAGGATACGACTCAGCGGGACTAGCTGTTAGGAACGGTACAGCAGATGCAGAGATTGTTAAGGCAAAGGGAAGACTGAAGAATCTTTCTGAAAAGACAGACAACGGAAAAGCATTAAAGGGAATGATCGGCATCGGTCATACCAGATGGGCGACGCATGGGGAACCGTCTGAGAACAATGCACATCCGCACTGTTCCGATGACCACAATGTCATCGGTGTCCATAACGGCATCATTGAGAACTATCAGGAACTGAAGGAAAAGCTGACAAGACACGGCTATACTTTCTATTCTGAGACAGATACAGAAGTAGCAATCAAACTGATTGACTACTATGACAAGAAGTACCAGCAGGGACCGCTTTATGCTGTGACACATGCTATGACGCGTATCAGAGGATCCTATGCTTTAGCAGTGATGTTCAAGGAATTCCCGGATGAGATCTTTGCGGCACGGAAAGATTCTCCGATGGTCATCGGCATTAAGAAGGGTGAATCTTTCTTAGCATCAGATGTTACCCCGATCATCAAGTATACAAAGATGGTCTACTACATCGGCAATGAACAGGTTGCCCGCTTAGGCAAGGGCACCGTATCCTTCTATGATATTGATCAGGGTGAGGTGACCGTTGAGCCAGCAGAAGTCAACTGGGATACAGATGCAGCAGAACGCGGCGGTTATGAACACTTCATGATCAAGGAGATCCATGAACAGCCTAAGGCAGTTCTGGACACTATCAACAGCTTAGTCAAGGAAGGAAAGATCGACCTCAGCGGTGTCGGCATTGATGAGACAGTTGCCAAGAAGATCAACCGCATCCATATCGTTGCCTGCGGCTCGGCATATCATGTCGGCATGGTTGGACAGTATGTCATTGAAGACCTGGCAAGAATTCCAGTCAGAGTTGAACTGGCATCAGAGTTCCGCTACCGTGATCCAATCCTGGATGAGAATGACTTTGTCATCGTTGTTTCCCAGTCTGGCGAAACAGCAGATTCCTTAGCTGCTCTCCGCCTGGCAAAAGACAAGCATGTGCCAACGCTTGCCATCGTCAATGTTGTCGGTTCCTCGATTGCCAGAGAAGCAGATCATATCCTCTACACATTGGCAGGCCCTGAGATTGCGGTGGCTACCACCAAGGCATACAGCGCACAGCTGATTGCCATCTATGCATTAGCCATTCAGATGGCACAGTTCAGAGGAAACCTGGAAGCACAGAAGTATGATGAACTGATCAGCCAGATGAAGGCACTGCCGGATTCAATGGCTAAGGTATTGGAGAACAAGGAACGCATTCAGTGGTTCGCTGCCAAGTACAGCAATGCTCAGGATATGTATTTCATCGGCAGAGGACTGGATTATGCAATTTCACTTGAAGGTTCATTGAAGATGAAGGAGATTTCCTATGTTCATTCCGAAGCTTACGCAGCTGGTGAGATCAAGCATGGACCAATCTCACTGATTGAAAATGGAACGCTGGTCGTCGGAGTCTGCACACAGAATCATCTCTATGAGAAGACAAGATCGAACATGGTCGAAGTCAAGTCCAGAGGTGCATACCTGATGGGCATTACCAACTATGGCAACTACAGCATTGAAGATACGGCTGACTTCGTTGTGTATATTCCTAGAACAGACGAGCACTTTACAACATCACTGGCAATCATCCCGCTGCAGCTGCTGGGATACTATCTGAGTGTCGCCAAGGGCCTGAATGTTGATAAGCCGCGCAATCTGGCAAAATCAGTTACTGTTGAATAATGAAACAAGATCCTGTTCTGCTGAAGAATGGGATCTTTTTTGATGGGCATATTCCTTGAACCGAAATGAGATTCGTTCCAAGATATCTGTACAATCATACGAGGAGAAAAACAATCATGAAATTTTATGACTATACAGTAAAGAACCCGGCAGGAGAAGAAGTGCCGATGAGTGCATTCAAAGGAAAAGTCGTCATCGTTGTCAACACAGCAACCGGATGCGGCTTTACACCGCAGTATAAGGAACTGGAAGAGATGTACGAGAAGTATCATGACAAGGGACTTGAAATCCTGGATATCCCATGCAATCAGTTCCATGGTCAGACACCTGGCACCGATGAAGAGATCCATGAGTTCTGCACGCTGCACTACAACACACAGTTCCCGCAGATGACAAAGTCTGATGTGAATGGTGAGAATGAACTTCCTCTATATACATACCTGAAGAGCCAGAAAGGATTTGAAGGATTTGGCAGAGGTCCAAAGGCGCTGATGATGTCTGGCTTATTAAAGAAGATCGATCCGGATTATCAAAATAATGCAGCCATCAAATGGAATTTCACCAAGTTTGTTATTGACCGTGAAGGCAATGTCGCTGCCCGTTTCGAACCAACTGCAGATATGGGTGATGTTGAGAAATGTGCAGCTGATCTTCTATAATAAGAAGCCAGCAGTGAATGCTGCACAGTATTGATTTGTATGGGAGACAGTTTGAATGACTGTCTCTTTTCTATATCAGCTGTATCATTAATATGCATGCATGTTGTGCCATGTACAGTGAATCATGAAGTAAGCGATTACATAAAAACATTTTTAAATTCTTTGAAAAAAGTTGTTGCACAGGATAAAAACTGTGGTAATATCAATGAGCCGCTGATAAGAAGCGTCAACACAATCCATACAAAAGCTCGTTCTTGAGTTTCGTATGGCCTGCAAAAATTCTTAGAAAAACTTCTAAAAATAATTGTTGACATGACATATCACCGGTGGTAAGATTTATCAGCACGCTTCGAGAAGGAGCGATGTGAGAAGCTCTTTGAAAACTGAACAGGAATTAGACAAGAATAGACACACATTAACAAACGAACGTCAACATTTTATGTAAGAAATCTCAGACGAAGATCTGAGTAAAACGAGTCAATCAAATGAAGAGTTTGATCCTGGCTCAGGATAAACGCTGGCGGCGTGCCTAATACATGCAAGTCGATCGATGGAAACCTAGCTTGCTAGGTGGAAGTAGAGGCGAACGGGTGAGTAATACATAAGCAACCTGCCTACAAAGACTGGGATAATCTCTGGAAACGGGGACTAAGACCGGATAGGTAATAGGACCACATGATCTTATTATTAAAGGTGAGAAACACTAGTAGATGGGCTTATGGCGCATTAGTTAGTTGGTAAGGTAACGGCCTACCAAGACGATGATGCGTAGCCGGGCTGAGAGGCTGAACGGCCACATTGGGACTGAGACACGGCCCAGACTCCTACGGGAGGCAGCAGTAGGGAATTTTCGGCAATGGGGGAAACCCTGACCGAGCAACGCCGCGTGAGTGATGAAAGTCTTCGGATTGTAAAGCTCTGTTATAAGGGAAGAACGTCCCGGATAGAATCCGGGAGTGACGGTACCTTATCAGAAAGCTACGGCTAACTACGTGCCAGCAGCCGCGGTAATACGTAGGTAGCGAGCGTTATCCGGAATTATTGGGCGTAAAGGGTGCGTAGGCGGCTTGTTAAGTTTAAGGTGAAAGCGTGGGGCTCAACCCCATAAAGCCTTAGATACTGACGAGCTAGAGTACTGGAGAGGGTAGTGGAATTCCATGTGTAGCGGTAAAATGCGTAGATATATGGAGGAACACCGGTGGCGAAGGCGGCTACCTAGACAGAGACTGACGCTGATGCACGAAAGCGTGGGGAGCAAATAGGATTAGATACCCTAGTAGTCCACGCTGTAAACGATGAATACTAGGTATCGGGGCAACTCGGTGCCGCAGTTAACACGATAAGTATTCCGCCTGTGGAGTATGCACGCAAGTGTGAAACATAAAGGAATTGACGGGGGCCCGCACAAGCGGTGGAGTATGTGGTTTAATTCGACGCAACGCGAAGAACCTTACCAGGCCTTGACATCCCTCGCAAAACTATGGAGACATAGCAGAGGTTATCGAGGAGACAGGTGGTGCATGGTTGTCGTCAGCTCGTGTCGTGAGATGTTGGGTTAAGTCCCGCAACGAGCGCAACCCTTGCCTTCAGTTACTAACATTAAGTTGAGGACTCTGAAGGGACTGCCGGTGATAAACCGGAGGAAGGTGGGGATGACGTCAAATCATCATGCCCCTTATGGCCTGGGCTACACACGTACTACAATGGCTATTACAACGTGAAGCAACACTGCGAAGTGGAGCGGATCACTTAAAGATAGTCTCAGTTCGGATTGAAGTCTGCAACTCGACTTCATGAAGCTGGAATCGCTAGTAATCGCGGATCAGCATGCCGCGGTGAATACGTTCTCGGGCCTTGTACACACCGCCCGTCATACCATGAGAGCTGGTAATACCCGAAGCCGGTGGCCTAACCGCAAGGAAGGAGCCGTCGAAGGTAGGACTAGTGATTGGGGTCAAGTCGTAACAAGGTATCCCTACGAGAACGTGGGGATGGATCACCTCCTTTCTAAGGAGAAAGATGTACAAACACGTTCGGACACGACAAGAGTGGAGATTCTGATTTAGATCCTGTTCAGTTTTGAGAGGGCCTCTTAGAGGAAATCTCAGAAGACGTTCTTTGAAAACTGAATAACAAGAAAGACATAACAGATAAATTATGAGATTAAGATATTATCGAGAAAGGTCTTTCTGAAAAGTTGTGATAACAAAAGATTAACTAAAAAAATTAAGTTTGCATGTAAAATGCATATTTACTGAAAAATAGTTAACAGTTCTCAAGTAAGAAGTGATTAAACGAACAAGAGCGTATGGCGAATGTCTTGGCATATAGAGAAGAAGAAGGACGCAGAAAACGGCGAAACGCCGCGGGGAGATGTACACGATCAACGATCCGCGGGTATCCGAATGGGGCAACCCGGTCAGGCTGAAGGGCCTGGCCATCCTCTAGCGAACACATAACTAGTGAGAAGTCAACCCAGGGAATTGAAACATCTTAGTACCTGGAGGAAGAGAAAATAAAACAATGATTCCCGGAGTAGTGGCGAGCGAAACGGGAAGAGCCTAAACCAGCTTTCGAGCTGGGGTCGTAGGACCGCAACGTGGTATCTGAAATGGTAGTCGAATGAGATTGAAAGCTCAGCCGCAGGAGGTGCAAGCCCTGTAGACGAAACCACGACAGAACCTAGCGGCATCCTGAGTACAACGGGGCACGAGAAACCCTGTTGGAATCCACCGGGACCATCCGGTAAGGCTAAATACTCCTATATGACCGATAGTGCACCAGTACCATGAGGGAAAGATGAAAAGAACCGCGGGAGCGGAGTGAAATAGATCCTGAAACCATATGCTTACAAAAAGTCAGAGCACATTAATGTGTGATGGCGTGCCTTTTGTAGAATGAACCGGCGAGTTATCCTTGCATGCGAGGTTAAGCAGACAATGCGGAGCCGCAGCGAAAGCGAGTCTGAACAGGGCGAGCAGTATGCAGGGATAGACCCGAAGCCGTTGTGATCTAGTCATGATCAGGTTGAAGACTGGGTGATTCCAGTTGGAGGACCGAACCGACCCCCGTTGAAAAGTTGGCGGATGAATTGTGATTAGCGGAGAAATTCCAATCGAACACGGCGATAGCTGGTTCTCCCCGAAATAGCTTTAGGGCTAGCGTTGAACGGATTACCTTGGAGGTAGAGCACTGAAATCACGCGGGTGGCATCTAGCCATACCAATTGATATCAAACTCCGAATGCCAGGTGTAAATATTCAGCAGTCAGACTGTGGGTGATAAGGTCCATGGTCAAAAGGGAAACAGCCCAGATCATCAGATAAGGTCCCAGAATCTACGCTAAGTGGAAAAGGATGTGGAGACGCGCAAACAGCTAGGAGGTTGGCTCAGAAGCAGCCATCCTTCAAAGAGTGCGTAACAGCTCACTAGTCGAGTATCTCTGCGCCGAAAATTAACCGGGGCTAAAGCGTAGTACCGAATCTATGGATTTGTGCAGCAATGTATAAGTGGTAGGGGAGCGTTCCTGTCAGCGTCGAAGCCATACCGTAAGGAGTGGTGGAGCGTCAGGAAGTGAGAATGCCGGTGTGAGTAGCGAAATGTAAGTGAGAATCTTACACACCGATTGACCAAGGTTTCCAGGGGAAGGTTCGTCCTCCCTGGGTAAGTCGGGATCTAAGGCGAGGCTGAAGAGCGTAGTCGATGACCAGCAGGTTTATATTCCTGCACCCGCGATATAAGTGATGGAGTGACAGACAAGGTTATACTGAGCCCTTAATGGATTGGGCAAGGCAGCGAGGAGACAGTGGCAGGCAAATCCGCCACGGACGTCAGAGCGCTGACTCGAGCGAACGAGCGATCAAGTAGTGAAGAGGTTGATACCAGGTCTCAAGAAAAGCTTCTAGCGTTAATTATATAGCGGCCCGTACCAAAACCGACACAGGTGGTCAAGGATAAATGTCCTGAGGTGAGCGAGAGAACTGTTGCAAAGGAACTCGGCAAATTGACCCCGTACGTTAGCTATAAGGGGTGCTCGAAAGAGCCGCAGTAAATAGGCCCTAGCAACTGTTTAACTAAAACATAGCTCTCTGCTAAGCCGCGAGGCGAAGTATAGGGGGTGACACCTGCCCGGTGCTGGAAGGTCAAGGGGATTTGTCAGGCGCAAGCCGAAGCATTGAACTGAAGCCCCAGTGAACGGCGGCCGTAACTATAACGGTCCTAAGGTAGCGAAATTCCTTGTCAGGTAAGTTCTGACCCGCACGAAAGGTGTAATGATTTGGGCACTGTCTCTGCAGCAGACTCGGTGAAATCTTAGTACCTGTGAAGATGCAGGTTACCCGCAACTAGACGGAAAGACCCCATGGAGCTTTACTGTAGTCTGCTATTGAGTTTCGGTTAAATATGCACAGGATAGGTGGGAGGCTTTGATGCTGGTACTTCGGTATCAGCGGAGCCACTGTTGGGATACCACTCTTATTTAACTGAAATTCTAACTCATGGCCGTGATCCGGTCAGAGGACCGTGGCAGATGGGCAGTTTGACTGGGGCGGTCGCCTCCCAAAGAGTAACGGAGGCGCGCAAAGGTACTCTCAGAATGGTTGGAAATCATTCATCGAGCGTAAACGCAGAAGAGTGCTTGACTGCGAGACATACAGGTCGAGCAGGGACGAAAGTCGGCGTTAGTGATCCGGCGGTGCAGTATGGAATGGCCGTCGCTTAACGGATAAAAGCTACCCTGGGGATAACAGGCTGATCTCGCCCAAGAGTTCACATCGACGGCGAGGTTTGGCACCTCGATGTCGGCTCATCGCATCCTGGAGGTGAATTCGCTTCCAAGGGTTGGGCTGTCCGCCCATTAAAGCGGTACGCGAGCTGGGTTCAGAACGTCGTGAGACAGTTCGGTCCCTATCTGTTGTGGGCGTTGGGAATTTGAGAAGAGCTGCCCCTAGTACGAGAGGACCAGGGTGGACGTTCCTACGGTGCACCAGTTGTCACGCCAGTGGCACAGCTGGATAGCTGAGAACGGATCGGATAAGCGCTGAAGGCATCTAAGCGTGAAACCGACTTCAAGATGAGATTCCCCATCAATTCAATTGAATAAGACCCCTTAAAGACGATGAGGTTGATAGGTCAGGGATGTAAGTGCCGTGAGGCATTGAGTTGACTGATACTAATAGGTCGAAGGTTTATTCACACGAGAGAACTACGTCCAGCGAAGTAAGAAAGACTAAGGAAATTTATCTATTGAGTCAAAGATTGTTATTCAGTTTTCAGGGAATGTAAATTTCACTGAATATCTGGTGGTCATAGCGGAGTGGTCATACCTGTTCCCATCCCGAACACAGAAGTCAAGCACTCCCGCGGCAAAAATAGCCGAAAGGTGAATCAAGCTCGCTGCCAGGTCATCAAGAGAAGAGCAATCTTCTCTTTTTTTATGTCCTGTCTGTTTCAGAATGTCTGAAAGATAGGACTTTTTCTTTAAGTACGTTATAATGATACAGATGAAAAATACACCGGAGAAAAGCTTTTATCTAAAGCTTTATATTATTATCGGCATGACGGCAGTGATCTTCTTAGGGCTGCTGTATTTGATTGTGAGCGGCGGTACAGAGAAAATACGCAGTACAATCGCCAACAGTAATGCATCCGCATCCAGTTCGGCAGAGGTCACAGCTGCTCCAGCATTCTCAGTTTCTCCAGCAGCTCCTGCATCATCATCAGCTTCTTCAACATCTTCTCCTGACAGCACTGCATCAGCAACAGCAGCAGCCACCGCATCTCCAGAATCAACGACCGTCCCGGATACAGGAACAAATACGTCTATTCTCAAGATTGTCAACAAGACACACATGATTGAAGCATCCTATGTTCCAGCAAACCTGGTACAGCCGAACGTTCCAATGAACAATACTCAGCTGCTTCGTCCTGAAGCTGCTTCGGCTCTGGAAAAGATGTTTGCAGCAGCAGAAAAGGACGGTGTTTCGCTGTACTTTGTCTCTGGCTATCGCTCATATGAAGATCAATTGAGCTTATACAATTACTATGTGGATCAATATGGTTCAGATTTTGCGGACAGCATCGACTGTTTCCCAGGTGCTTCTGAACATCAGATCGGCCTTTCTGTGGACCTCGGTGCATCAAGCCGGGCATGTGAGCTGGATAACTGCTTTCAGACTACAGACGCCTATGCATGGCTTGCAAAGCATGCCCGAGAATACGGCTATATCCTGCGCTATCCACAAGGCGGGGAAAGCAGCACGGGCATCTCCTATTCTCCATGGGCGTTCCGCTATGTAGGAGATGAAGCAGTAAAGATCAGTCAGTCCGGGAAGACACTGGAAGAATATTTTGATCTTAAATGAACAAAATGTGAAGCCATATACATAAATAACTCCTAAATGCTATAATAGAAAGTGCCTCAGTACAATACAGCATTGTTTATGATCATTTACTTTTGTAGATTGGGGGTATTCGATGTCAAATTATGATTTGAACAGTATTTCCATGGTCATTCAACTGATGCGTCTTCCACGTTATGGATGGAGGCGCAGCGTCAGAAATCTTTCAAGTACAAAAATGTCCAATGCAATGTATAACATATGTATTATTGTGTACATGAATGATGGCATCAGTCAGGATGGTGTCGCAAAAGCCCTGCGGATGGATAAGAGCTCGGTTGCCAAGATTGTCTCCAAGGCAATCGAAGAAGGCTATATCAGCCGTATTATAGATAATAAAGACAGAAGGAAGTATCAGCTCAAGCTGACACCAGTAGGAACATCCTGTGTTGATGATATTTTAGGCAGACTGAAGGCTTGGCAGGATGAGGTCCTGTGCAAACTGGATGAGAGTGAGAGGAAGCATTTCCTTGAACTTCTTGATCAAGTTTATGAAAATGCCGAAGCATTAGACAGATAATTCTGCATTATAAAAGCCCCTTTTCATTGATTTCAGTTGAAAAGCAAGCGCTTACGCATTAAAATAAGTCTATCAAATCCAAGAATGGATCAGAAAGAAGGAAATTTAGAATGGCTAAGAAAATTACGTTATTCTGCTCAGCTGGTATGTCCACATCTCTGTTAGTCAACAAGATGAAGGCTGAGGCAGAAAAGAGAGGAGTAGACTACGAAATCGCTGCTTTCTCTTTAAATGAAGCTCCTAAGCATGCGCCTGAAGCTGATGTTATTTTAATTGGACCACAGGTTCGTTTCGCTCTGGATAAGCTGAAGAAAGAATATCCTGGCAAACCAATCAGCGCAATTGAAATGCGCGCTTACGGCCTGATGGATGGCAAGGCTGTCTTAGATCTTGCTGAATCATTAATGAAGTAATTTATCTTCAATAGATAAATCACAGATCGGTTTTCACAGGAGACTGTGGGGACCGATTTTCTTTTCCTGATATGAAATACTATTTCCAAAATTAGAAATTTGAGTGCCCGTTTTTATATTGCGGATGCAGTCGTTTCATATTATGATGGTACATAAGGAGAACAAGTCATCAATTATGGCAAAGAAAATTGTTCTGTTTTGCGCCGGTGGATTTTCAACATCGCTTCTGGTCAATAAAATGAAGGAAGCTGCCGCTGCGAAAGGCAAAGAGTATGAGATTGCAGCATATGCAGTGACGCAGTTCGATGAAGTCGGGCTGAATGCGGATGCAATTCTGATTGGACCGCAGGTCCGCTATGTTGTTGCAAAGTTAAAAACGGAACATCCGGAATTGAAGATCAGTGATATCCCGATGAAGATGTATGGCACCATGGATGGAAAGGGTGCTTTAGAACTAGCTGAAAAGCTGATAGGAGAGGAATAATCATGGAAGGAACAGAATTAATTGCTTTTAACATCATCGCAACCGTAGGAACCGCACGTTCTAACTACATCGGCGCTATCGACGCTGCTGCAGAAGGCAACTTTGAAGAAGCTGAAAAGCTGATCAAGGAAGGCCAGGATGCTTATGTCGAAGGACATGATGCACATGCAAAACTGCTGACACAGACAGCACAGGGAAATGCAGTTACAATGGATCTGCTGCTGACACACGCTGAAGACCAGCTGATGTCTGCTGAAGCATTCGGCATCTTAGCAGAGCGCTTCGTAACACTGTACAAGAAGGTTTACAACAAGTAGTAGTGAAAGATCTCCTGCGGGAGGTCTTTTCTTTTGCACTTCAACAGGAGGAGAACATGGCAGCAGAATACAATCATATTCCAGAGAACTGGAAAGAAATGACACATCAGGAAAAAAGCATCTGGCTGGCAAGACACTGTACGAACTATACACGTGAAGGCGAAGTCAGCGGCATCAGAGAAGATGCACCGGAGGATGTCATCAGTGCATATCAGTTTTATCTCAATGAGGAAGGCGAATGAAGCTGACAGGGATCAAGGCAGTCTTCTTTGATTTCGATGATACCTTGGGAGACAGAGAATACTACGCCTATGAATGTGCCAAGACAATTCTGAAGAAGAGCACGGACATTACAGATCCGATTGTTTTTGAGTCGATCCTGCAGGACTGGATGCTGTGGGATGAAAAGGGAAATATCGACAAGGAACATGTCAGGCATATGCTGAAGCAGAAATATGATATTGATCTGTACTGCAGTGATATCAATGAGGCCTGGGATGAGAACTTATGGAAGTACTGCCGTGCTTTTGATGATGCCGCAGATACACTTTTCTATCTGCAGTCAAAATACAAGCTGGGCGTGATTACGAATGGACCGTCGCTGGGTCAGCGGAAGAAATTGGAAGTATGCGGTCTGGACCGTTTCTTTGCCAAGGAAAATATTATTGTGTCAGGAGACTATGACTACGGCAAACCGGATGTCCGCATTTTTCAGCATGCATGCAGGTCGCTTGGCGTAAAGCCGGAAGAGAGTGTTTATATCGGTGATATCTATGCCAATGATGTCCAGGGAAGCAGCCAGGCAGGCATGACTCCTGTATGGATGTGGACAGCTGGAAACCGCCGTCAGAGCACGGATATCCTGACAATCCATCATTTGTCAGAATTAAAAGAGATTCTTTAAGATACAGCCTGATTCCGCAGTCATGTCGATAGGCTCAGGAATAGCGAATGTGGTATGATAATGAGGCAGATTACTGGAGGTAAAGCAATGAACACAGAAGAACTCCGCAAGCATGCGAAGAACATTCGAATCAACATTATAAAGGAAGTAGCCAATGCCAATTCTGGGCATCCGGGTGGATCCTTAGGAGCAGCAGATATCCTGACTGTTCTGTACTTCAATATCATGGATATCACACCTGAAAACGCAGCCACGCAGGACCGTGACCGCTTTGTCCTGTCCAAGGGACACTGCTCACCGCTGCTCTATGCAGTGCTGGCAGAAAAGGGCATTATTTCTGATCCATCAGAATTGATGACATTCCGTAAGTTCCACAGCAGACTGCAGGGACATCCTGATATGAGGAAGCTTCCTGGCGTTGATATGAGCACAGGATCTTTAGGACAGGGCATCAGTGCCGCTGTCGGCATGGCAATTGCCAATAAGTTAAGCAAGAATGATCACCGGATCTATGCAATGTGTGGTGATGGTGAATGTGAAGAAGGACAGGTGTGGGAAGCTGCAATGGCTGCCCACCACTATAAGCTGGATAACCTCTGCCTCGTCGTAGACCAGAACGGTCTGCAGATTGACGGTAAGACAGAAGATGTCATCGGCCCGGCACCTTTTGAAGAGAAATTCAGAGCGTTTGGCTGGAATGTCATTACGGTAGAAGACGGCAATGATGTTGAACAGATTGAAGATGCTTATCGGCAGGCAATGACAGTCAAGGGCGTACCAACATGCATTGTTGCCCATACGGTCAAGGGCAAGGGCGTTTCCTTTATGGAAAACGATCCGGGATGGCATGGCAAGGCACCGAATGCAGAACTGACCGAAATCGCACTGAAAGATCTGGAGGCAATGTAAGTCATGGCAAAGGCAACGAGAGAAGCATACGGCGAAGAATTATCAGAACTCGTCGTTAAGAACGATAAGATTGTCGTATTGGATGCAGACCTTGCAGGTTCAACAAAATCTGCAATGGCACAAAAAGTATGTCCGGAGCGTTTCTTTGATATGGGCATCGCTGAAGCTGATATGATTGGTACTTCAGCGGGTCTTGCCGCATCGGGATATATTCCGTTCGCATCCACATTCGCAATGTTTGCGACAGGGCGTGCATGGGATCAGATCCGCAATTCAGTTGGATATCCTCATCTGAACGTCAAGATCGTCGGTTCCCATTCCGGCATTGCGGTCGGTGAAGACGGCGCAAGCCACCAGGCAATTGAAGATATTGCCATCATGAGAGTCATCAACGGCATGTCACTGTTCGTACCGTGTGATGCCAATGAGACCAAGGCAGTTGTAGATTATATCGCTGAGATGAAAGGCCCTGCATATCTCAGACTGGGCCGTTCTGCAGTTGAAGACGTTTATCAGGACAAGAATATTGATGTTACCAAGGTCCATGTCTTAAGAGAAGGAAAAGATACAGTCCTCTTTGCATGCGGTCTGGAAGTACAGGAATCCCTGAAGGCTGCTGACCTTCTGAAGGCTGAAGGTATTGATGCGGCGGTGGTCGATGTATGTGCCGTCAAGCCATGTGATGAAGACGGCATCGTGGAGCTGCTGAAGAAGTATGATCAGATCTTTACTGTTGAGGAACATTCTGTGACCGGCGGCATGGGATCCATGATCTGTGAAGTGGCTGCTGAGAAATGTCCGCGTGTGGATCCACCGCCTTGGCATGAAGTCATTTGGTGAAAGCGGAGAGGCAAAGGTTCTTCTCCATGCATACAAGCTGGATGGCGAAGGTATTGCAGAACAGGTGAAAAGCCTCATAAAATAAGCACTTTTTAAATTTTTTATAGGAATAATCCCTTGTCAGAGAGGGATTATTTTTTGTGTTGCAGAATCTGGAACAGAATCTAGAGAGTCATTATCTTAGGTACCTTGACTTCATATAGTACAGGAGTATAATAAATCCGCAAGGTACCTAAATAAATTGGTACGCATGCAGAAAGAAAAGAAAATGAGTCAGGAAAAAACAAAGAAAATACAAAAGTGTCCGCTCTGTGCCAAACACTGCAGCGTGAACAATCTGGTCTGTGCCCGCGGCTATCAGCTGTTCGATGATTCGGATGATCTGTTCCGTCTGATGAGAAGATGCGGGCATGTCCTGTATCATTCCCAGGATCAGAACAATGGTCAGGGCAGGATCATCCATATCCTGGCAATTCGGGGCAGTCTCTCACAGCGGGAACTGCAGGAGATTCTTCACATCCAGGCTGGATCGCTGAGTGAGATCGTCGGCAAGCTGGAAGCGAAAGGATATCTGACCAAGGAACGTGATGAACATGACCAGCGGAAAATGATCCTGAAGATCACCGCCAAGGGCAGAAAATCACCGGAAGAACAGGCATATTTGAAAAGCCGGGAAGACCTGTTCAGTTCATTGACGGAACAGGAGCAGGAACAAATGAAAAAGATCCTGCGGAAACTGCTGGATAACTGGCTGAAAGCTGAATAGGAAGGAATGATAGACAAAATATGTTGAAAACATTGATGAAGAGTATCCGTGAATACAAGAAAGCGACGATACTCGCTCCGATCTTTGTCATCGTTGAAGTTGTGATGGAGGCGCTGATCCCATTTGTTATCTCGTTATTGATCAATGAGATTCAGAATGGTGCCGGCGTAGGTGTAATTCTGAACTATGGCTGGAAGCTGATTGCGCTGTCCTTGGTTGCCTTGGCAGGCGGCTGGGCATCCGGCATCTACTGCTCTCAGGCAAGCTGCGGCTTTGCCAAGAACCTGAGAAAGGATGTCTTCTACAACATCCAGGATTTCTCATTTGCCAATATTGACCACTTCTCCAATGCATCATTAGTGACACGTCTCACGACGGATATCCAGAATATCCAGATGGCATTCATGATGATCATCCGTACAGCAGTGCGTGCACCGCTCAACCTGATCTTCTCGTTTGTCATGGCATATATCATGGGCGGTTCCATGGCTGTCATCTTCTTGGTCGTTGTTCCGATTCTGGGCGTTGGTCTGTTTGGCATTGCCAAGATCGTCATGCCGATCTTCAAGAGAGGCTTCCCGAAGTACGATGCCCTGAACCGTTCTGTTGAAGAGAACGTCAAAGGCATCCGCGTTGTGAAATCCTTTGTCCGTGAAGACTATGAGAACCAGAAATTCGACTATGCTTCAGAAGATATCCAGAAGACCTTTACCAAGGCTGAGCGTATTCTGGCATTGAACGGACCGCTGATGCAGCTGTGCATCTACGGCGTCATGCTGTTCGTATTGTCGGTTGGCTCCAGGCACATTGTTGCGGACGGCACACTGAACATCGGCCAGTTCTCAACATTATTGACTTATGCCTTCCAGATCATGGTATCTCTGATGATGCTGTCAATGATCTTCGTTATGATCACATTTGCAGAAGAATCTGCCAACCGTGTGGTTGAAGTCCTGAATGAAAAGAGCACAATCGTATCCAAGGAAAATGCTGTGAAAGAAGTCAAGGACGGTTCCATTGACTTTGACAATGTCAGCTTCAAGTATTCCAAAAACGCGGAAAGCAATGTCCTCGAAAATATTGAACTGCATATCAAGAGCGGTGAGACCATCGGTGTCATCGGCGGTACTGGTTCAGCGAAATCATCCTTTGTACAGCTGATTCCTCGTCTGTATGATGTGACGGAAGGAACTGTCAGAGTCGGTAAGGAAGATGTCAGAAATTACGATATCGTTACACTTCGTGATTCAGTGGCAATGGTGCTGCAGAAGAATGTCCTGTTCTCAGGAACAATTGCTGACAACATCCGCTGGGGTGACAAGAATGCGACCTTAGATGAAGTAAAGCATGTATGTCATCTGGCACATGCCGACGAATTCATTGATCAGATGCCGGACGGCTATGATACATGGATTGAACAGGGCGGCACAAACATCTCCGGCGGTCAGAAGCAGAGACTGTGCATTGCCAGAGCATTATTAAAGAAACCTAAGATCCTGATCATGGATGACTCGACCAGTGCTGTTGATACAAAGACAGATGCTGAGATCCGCGCAGCCATGAGAACATATATTCCAGAGACTACAAAGATCATCATTGCCCAGAGAACATCTTCCGTTGAAGATGCTGACAGAATTATCGTCATGGACAATGGACATATCAATGCAGTCGGCACTTCGGAAGAACTGCTGAAGACAAACCAGATCTACCGTGAAGTCTACCTTTCACAGAATAAGCAGGGCACGGAAGCAATTGCAGAACCTGCAGGAAAGGAGGCGCTGGCATGAATCAGAAAAAGAGACTGTTAAAACCGGGTGCCTTCAAGCGCCTGGTGAAGATGCTGATGTCATTCTATCCGGTGATGCTGCCGACAATTATTGTATTGATCATTGTCAATGCGGTCATCGGTGCACTGCCTTCCATCTTCATGCAGAATGTTACTGCCGTTATTGAAAATGCTTTAAATACTGGTGCATCATGGGAAGAGACACAGCCGCAGGTCATGCACTATGTCCTGATCTTAGCGTGCCTATATGGTCTGGCACTGCTGGTCAGCTTTACTTACAATCAGCTGATGGCATTCTTTACACAGGGATCTTTATCCAAGATCAGAGAAAAGATGTTTGCCCACATGGAGTCACTGCCAATCCGCTACTTTGATACACATCAGCGCGGTGATGTCATGTCTTATTACACCAATGATGTTGAGGCAATGCGTCAGATGATCTCACAGTCATTCCCGCAGCTGCTTGTATCCACAGTCACAATCACAACAATCCTGATCATCATGATGTACTACAGTATCCCGATGGGAATTGTCATTATCTTAGGTTCCATCTGGACAATTGCCATCACAAGAAATGTCGGCGGCAAGTCTGCTCACTTCTTCATGGCACAGCAGAAAGCCATCGGCAAGACTGAAGGTGTTGTCGAAGAAATGATCAATGGGGAGAAGGTCATCAAGGTCTTCAACCACGAACATGAATCTGAAGCAGAATTTGACAAGGTCAATGAAGAACATTTCCAGGCAGCGTATCAGGCAAACAAGTATTCCAATACTTTGATGCCGATCCTGAACAACGTCAACTACATCATCTATGTAGCTGTTGCGGTTGCCGGCGGTATCTTCATGGAAATGAAATTCCCGAACTTCTCTATCTCCGGACTGCCATTCTCCATCGCTGTCATAGTGCCTTTCTTAGGCATGTGCAGACAGTTCTCCGGTGCAATCCAGCAGGTATCCCCGCAGATCAATGCTGTTGTCATGGGTCTTGCCGGTGCTGACCGTATCTTCGGCCTTCTGGATGAACAGCCGGAACAGGATGACGGCTATGTCACTCTGGTCTACGCGACAGAAAAGAACGGCAAGCTGGAAGAATCAAAAGAACCAACTGAAATGTGGGCATGGAAGTGGCCGCATAAGTCAACTGGTGTCACGGAATATGTTCCATTGAAGGGCGATGTCCGCTTCTTCGATGTCGACTTCTCCTATAACCCGGATAAGGTCATTCTGCATAACATTACTTTATTCGGCAAGCCGGGACAGAAGATTGCCTTCGTCGGTGCTACCGGTGCCGGCAAGACGACGATTACGAACCTGATCAACCGCTTCTATGATATTGCGGATGGAAAGATCCGTTATGACGGCATCAACATCAATAAGATCCAGAAGTCTTCATTACGAAAATCTTTGGGCATCGTTCTGCAGGATACTGTCCTGTTTACAGGAACAGTCATGGACAATATCCGCTATGGCAGACTGAGTGCAACAGATGAAGAGTGCATCGCCGCTGCTAAGCTGGCCGGTGCAGACGGATTTATCCGCCATTTACCGCAGGGCTACCAGACAATGCTGGATGGTGACGGGGCGAATCTGTCACAGGGACAGTGCCAGCTGCTTGCCATCTCCAGAGCTGCAGTTGCTGATCCGCCAGTCATGATCATGGATGAAGCAACTTCCTCTATCGATACCCGTACCGAACAGATTGTTCAGGAAGGCATGGACCGTCTGATGAACGGAAGAACTGTCTTCGTCATTGCCCATCGTTTATCCACCGTCAAGAACAGCAATGTCATCATTGTTCTGGATCACGGTCATATCATTGAACGTGGTACACATGATGAACTGATTGCTCAGAAGGGTGAGTACTATCAGTTGTATACAGGCGCATTTGAACTTGAATAACAAAACAGACCAGAGTGTAAAAGCTCTGGTTTTTTGCTGTTCAAGTGCACTGCCTGTATATGCAGAGCAGATGAAAAGAAATGCAATATCAGATATAATGATAAAGCTCAATTCTCAATGAAAGTCCCTTATCACGGAAAGTTCCTGTGAAATAAGGGACTTTTCATCTGGTCGGGTATTCTCAAAATATGTGAAGTGTGATAGACCATAGGTATAGACAGATATGGATGAGCACGCAAAAACTCAGCTTTTCTAAGAATTTCTTCGAATTCTCATGGAAAGTCCTTGCAGGATGATTGAGGATGTGCCGCCAGATCTGCTTAGTGGAGAATAGGTGTGAGCTTGACTTGATCGAGGCGAAGCGATGTAAGTCTGTTGAGCTGCAGCACCTTTTCATTTAGGAAAAGCACGGACAGTTCCAACGGTGATTTGTAATGGAACAGCCTGCGTGGATAGTTGTTGATCATATTGGATGCGTAATTGATGTCATGAGTGGAAAGTGTGTACATGCTCAGACCGGGAGGGATGATCTCTCTCAGCTGCTCATGGTTCTTCTCGCACTTTCCTTTCTGGTCCGATCTCCTTGGCTCACAGAAATAAATATTGATCAATTGCTCGCCAGTCTGCGGATCTGTCTCAATGAGAAGAGGCTCACTGAACTCAGTGCCATTGTCGGTCTTGATCACAGTGAAAGTCTCTTTGAACAGGTCTGGTCCAAGGAAATCCTTGATCTTGTCGAATACCTTGACGACATTCTCTGAGGTCTTGGAATCAAGAAGGAAATACAGCTGCAGGTTCGTCCTGGTATATAGCAGTGTGAGCAGGCATTTCTCCTCTGATCCTTTCTTCCCGATGACGGTGTCCATCTGCCATACATTCACAGATGGGTCTCTTTCCATCCTGTCATTGAAGTCCGTCAGTCTCCTCCCGTTGAGGAAATCAGGGTTCTTCGGAATGATCTTTGGCTTGCTGGAAGAACGTGGCGAATAACGGGTCTTGCGCTTGAGGTCGATGTTCTTGACGGCAGGGATGAGATGGGCATCGATGTAGCGATATGCAGTCGCTGTCGAGATGTTGAGCCCATACTCCTTGATGATGACATCGACGGACAGCCCGTTCTGTATGCCTTTCTGGAATGCACGGATGATGGCAGCCATGTCATTCTCGGATTTCTGGCATCCTTCCTTCCAGTCAGAGACGCAATGGCAGTGATCGATATCAGCCTTGTCAGCGAAATAGAACAGCTTCGGCAGATGGCAGTCCGACAGCTTTGCACAGCCATTGCATACATAGGGCCATCGTGAAGAGCGGCTGCACACAGGATGGTCATTGAAGTCAGGACAGATCTGATTGCAGTTGTCATGCCTGCACTCACAGCACTTGCCAGTGATGCAATCTGGGCACAGCCTGACTTTGGTACAGATGTCCTGAAGACCGCACTTGTTATGCTGGTTGGAACGGACTCTCACAACTGCACGATGTGTCACTTCATAACGGATCGACTTCGGATCCCTGTTCAGATGAGCAGCGATCGTCTTTAGCTTGATGTCTGGATCATTCAGATCGGATTCAATAGAAAGCCTTTCTTCTCTTGATAATTGTTTATATGTTCTGCCTGTCATAAATAGGCTCCTTTCTCTCCACATAGGCAGCACATCCTTGTCTAGATATCATAAACAGGCACTTTCATTGAGAAAAGTGCACATAAAAGAACTTTCAATAATAATTGAGGATATAATGATAAAAAGAAGTATCCTGCATATTTGTTTCATCATAACTGATCATGAGAGGAGCCTGCCATGTCTATCGCTGAAAATATCAAGGATGCCCGCATAAAAGCAGGCTTTTCGCAGCAGCAGCTGGCAGATGGGCTGGGCGTCACAAGACAGCTCATCAGCAAATGGGAGACAGGGATCTCCATGCCGGATGCTGAACAGGTCAGATCATTGTCGGAAAAGCTCCATATCTCCTATGAAGCCCTGCTGGATGGCCGGGAACCGCAGGAAAAGGATGTCTCTGGGATCACCCAGATCAATGTTAAGTCAGAAAATGTACAGCTGATGATCATGCTCTGTCTGATGATCCTCTCCTGTGTGGCACAGCCATACGGTGCGATTGCAGCCGCTGCGAATGTGGTCTACTGCTGGAAGCACAGACTGGGCATTTTCCTGAATCTTGTATGCCTGGTCATGCTGGCATATACCGTATATCAGTTTATCCTCTATGTTTTCCCACAGTGATCAGCGCGTTCTGCATCATGCAACGAAATCAAACATCACTGCAACGAGATAAATCTTGTTAGGCAGCAGGATACCAGCTATGCTTCTGGTATAGAAAGGTAGGTGACTGCACATGATCGTCGTAACAGACAAGAGAACGTATTTATTTTTACTGTCAGTCCCGATTGGCTTCGCCAAGATCTTCTTCTTTGATATCACTTCAGCCGGCGTGAACTATGGAAATATTTATGTCTCCATCATGGTCATGCTTGTGGGAATCTATTTATTCATCAGAGTGAATACATATTCTCATATTTATAATCCAGATCATCCAAAGCATAAATAAATGAGCAGAGAAGACAGACGAAAGGCGGATCATAAGACCCGCCTTTTCATATGCTTATAGGTATTTCTTTTTATGCTCATTGGCAGCTGCGATGACATCATAGTCATCAATGATATTGCAGCCGAGCCCTTCCACAACAGACAATGCACGGTTGAGGTCAGTATCGTCCAGGAACAGCTTTGGATCATGAACATCCAGGCCGATCACAATCGGGCATTTCTCCCTGGCAAATTCTTCAAAAAAGGCGCGGGTAGGATAGGCATACCGTTTTCCATCTTCGTATTCCCGCATACCATGATGGACACCGGAACCTGTGTTCAATTCCAGCGGAACATGATACTGATTGGAAATTGCAGCTATCTTTTTTGCTGCGTCACGGACAGATCCATCGATTCTCGGATACGACCAGAGAATGACATCCGGGTGGCAGATATATTCACATAAGTCATGTGCACAGGCATATTCCAGCCGGCTGACATAGATGTCCAGAAGGTCAGGTGTAGTCGCGAGGTAGCTCAGGTCATCATCCAGATTCAGACTGTGCTGACCAAGAATGCAGTAATCCATCTTTTTGCGGTATTCTGTGAGAATTTCAATTTCCTCAGGATAGCATTCAATTTCAGTACCTAAATACAGGGTGATCTGGTCCTTGTATTTTTCCTTTAGCGCACGGATGGAAGCCATATAATCGGGGAACTGTTCCAGATCCATGCGATCTGTTCTTCTTGATTTTGTATAGGCAGCGTGATCCGAAAAGCCCAGAGTGGTCAAACCTCCCTGAATTGCGGCCTGAACGTATTCTTCATCCGTACCGACGGCGTGCCCGCAGCGAAATGTATGTGTATGCCAGTTTGTCTTGATCATGACTTCGTGCTCCTTTAATGGTGTCATTATAACTTCTTTTATAATGGATTGACAGCAGGATGCGCCAGTACTAATATGATATAGGAACAATTGAACAACTATTCAATTGTTTGGAGACAAAGATATGACATACAAGTATAAAATCGATGGTATTGACTGCGCTGCCTGCGCAAAGGAATTAGAAGAAGAAATCTCTGAAATTGATGGTGTATCACAGTGCACATTGGCTTTTGGCGTTCATTCTCATCTTTCATATGAATATGCAGGAGAGGATGCTGCGAAAGCAGAAGCACAGATGAGGAAGATCATTGAAGACGACCAGGATCATCCAGTTATCACCAGGGAAACAGCATCTGCAGAGAAATCATATAAATACTTCATCAAGAATATCGACTGTGCTGACTGTGCCAATGAGCTGGCAGAGAAGACTGCCAGGATCAATGGCGTGACACATGCCGAAGCAGATTTTATCAATCAGACACTGACATTTACCTGCAGTCCGAAGGAACACAGCAGAATTGCCGGGGAAATGACGGCGATGATTTCGAAGGAAGAACCAAGCGTAGAAGTCTCTGAATTCTCCATTGAAAAGAAGGGGGATGAAGAGGAAACAGAAGGAAAGGGAATGCTGGTGAGACTGATCATCGGCGCCATTCTCTTTACAGCAGGGATGCTGACGAGCGGGACTGTACAGATTGTGCTCTCGCTGGCGGCATATTTCCTGTTAGGATATGATGTCATCTTCAAAGCTCTTCGCAATATGGGCAGAGGGCAGCTGTTCGATGAAAATTTCCTGATGACAGTTGCGACAGCTGCGGCCATCTACCTCCATGACTGGAGAGAGGCGGCAGGCGTCATGCTGTTCTATCAGATTGGCGAATACTTCCAGGATCTGGCCGTCGCAAGAAGCAGAAAGTCGATTGGAGATCTGATGGATATCCGCCCGGAATTTGCAATGGTCCAGGAGAATGGCGAATACGTTAAAAAGGAACCGGAAGAAGTGAATGTCGGAGATATTATCCGCGTCAAGCCGGGAGAAAAGATTCCTCTGGATGGCGTTGTCCTGACTGGTTCTTCCAGTTTGGATACAGCTTCGCTGACCGGTGAATCCAAGCCAAGAGATGTGGATGTAATTGATGAAGTCATCTCTGGTTCTCTCAATCAGACCGGTGTGCTGGAAATCCGCGTCACCAAGGAATATGGCGAGTCTACAGTAGCCAAGATCCTGAATCTTGTCGAGAACAGCGACAGCCATAAGGCACCGCAGGAAAAGTTCATTACGAAATTCTCCAAATACTACACACCGATTGTGGTCTTTTCAGCTATTGCGGTAATGATCGTGGTCGGCATCCTGTATCAGGATATCAATGTCGGTATTGCCAGAGCCTGCACCTTCTTAGTCATCTCGTGCCCTTGTGCACTTGTCATATCAATCCCGCTTTCCTTTTTTGCGGGCATTGGCGGTCTTTCCAGCCGCGGTGTTCTGGTGAAGGGTGCAGATGTGATTGATTCCCTGGCAAAAGTGGAACAGGTCATCATGGATAAGACCGGCACTTTGACATCAGGCAAGTTTGCGGTGGAAGAAGTCCTGCATGCGGCTGATCAGGAACAGATAATCCAGGATGCAGCAGCGGCGGAACACTTCTCCAATCATCCGATTGCGGCAGGAATCAAGCAGGCATATCACGGTACATTCACAGATGCAGAGATCCAGGATGTCAAAGAAATTCCCGGCAGAGGCCTGCAGATCACCAGAAACGGAGATGTCATCCTGGCTGGCAATGAAAAGCTGATGAAGGAACAGAATATCGTCTGTAAAGAAGAAAATACAGATGGAACGCTGGTCTATGTTGCCAAGAATGGTGTCTATGAAGGATGTCTTGTCTTACGTGACCAGCTGAAGGAAGATTCTGCTCGGGCAGTCAAGGAACTGCAGGCAGACGGCAGAAAGTGCATCATTGTATCCGGTGATAATCAGAACATTACAGATCAGGTTGGCAGGAAGCTTGGTGTTGATCAGGCAGTTGGTGGATGCCTGCCGGAAGATAAGGTCAACACCGTGCAGAAGTTCATGAAGAACGGCCTGACGGCCTTTGTCGGTGACGGTGTCAATGATGCACCAGTCATACATTCAGCGGATGTCGGCTTTGCGATGGGCGGTCTTGGTTCTGATGCGGCGATTGAAGCTGCCGATGTTGTCCTGATGGATGATTCTCCAAGCAAGATCTCACTTGCCATCACTTCTTCAAAGCGGATCCTGCAGATTGCCAATGAAAACATCTATGGTGCCATTATCATCAAGGTCGCAACATTGATCTTAGGCGCCCTGGGCATCGCCAATATGTGGATGGCTATCTTTGCGGATACTGGCGTGGCGATGATCTGTGTATTGAATTCGATGCGTCTTCTCTATATTGCAAGAAAGAAGTAATCAGCAGCGGCGCTGTATCTGCAGTGCCGTTTTTTCTTTGCATTCAAAGTCAGCGGCATTACAATAGGTACTATGCAGAAAATGTTCTCAAATAGGGATCTGACAAGATTGATTGCGCCTTTATTTGTGGAACAGCTGCTGATGATGTTAGTTGGAATGGCGGATACCATTATGGTATCCATTGCCGGGGAAGCAGCAATCTCGGGTGTTTCCATTGTCAACGATGTCAATAATCTGATGATCCAGCTGCTGGCAGCTTTAGCCGGCGGCGGTGCTGTTGTTGTATCACAGTATCTTGGATCAGGGGATGACAGACAGACCAGGCTTTCCGCTTCACAGCTGGTCATGATATCGGGCTTGATATCTCTGGCATTCGGCGCAGTCAGTCTGCTGTTCTATCAGCAGATCCTGAGTGCACTGTATGGAAGTGTTGCCCCTGAGGTCATGGAAGCAGCCAGGACCTATTTCTGGATCACAGCACTGTCCTTTCCATTCTTAGGGATATACAACAGCGGAACCGCTCTGTATCGGTCGATGAACCGCACCAATACGACGATGCTTGTGTCGATCTTAATGAATACAATCAATGTGGTGGGAAACTATATTGGTGTATATATCCTGCATCTGGGTGTAGCCGGGGTCGCCTGGCCGACCTTGATCTCACGGATGGTGGCTGCTATTGTGATGATCTCCTTAGCTTTTGAAAAGGAGAATCCGGTATCCATCAATTTCAAGGATATCTTTGCCTGGCATCACGTAGTGCTCAGAAAAATTCTTTCCATTGCCGTTCCGAACGGTGTTGAGAACGGTCTGTTCCAATTAGGCAAGATCCTGCTGTCCACCTTTGTGGCAACCTATGGGACCTCACAGATTGCGGCTAACGGGGTCGTCAACAGTCTGAGCACATTATGCTATGCAACAGAGAGTGCACTGCAGCTTGCGGCTGTATCCGTCATCGGCAGATGTGTCGGTGCCAATGACTATGACCAGGCTGTCTACTATATCAAGAAGATGATGAAGCTTGGCATTGTCTTAGCTTTCGCGGATAATATTGTTGTGTACCTGATCATGCCGTATGCCCTGTGTCTTTATACACTGTCGGATGAAACATACCGGATTGCGACAATCATCCTGACGATGGAATGCATTGCCACAGCTGTTCTGCATACCGCAGCATTTGTCCTGCCGAGTGCGATGAGAGCGGCGGGAGATGCGAAGTATACGATGATCATTGGTGTAGCTTCGATGTTCATCTGCAGAGTCGGCGGTGCGTATCTGCTAGGCACGGTCATGGGGATGGGTGTCATCGGTACGAAGATTGCCTGGTATATTGACTGGACAGCCAGGATTATCTTCTTTGTCGCACGTTACCGCAGCGGCAGATGGAAGAACTATCGTCTGGTAGGATAAGGAGGAAACAGGATGTTTGGCTTGAATCTGTTTGATACGATCTGTGTTGGTGTCTTAGCTGCCTTTGTCATTGGCTTCCTCTGGGTCAAAGTCGTCAAGGCAATCAATCCAAAGGATGAGTAGAAACAAGAAGCAGAGGGGAAAGAAATCTATGAAGAAAATGATGATTGTATGGGCAGCGAATATTATCTCGCTGTGGGTCGTGGATGCTCTGATGAAGTCAATTGCATTCTATGACTTCTGGGCACTGGCATTAACAGCACTGCTGCTGTCCATCTTGAATGTAACGCTGAAGCCGTTCTTAAAGCTGCTGTCACTGCCAATCTCCATCCTGACGCTGGGACTGTTCTCCTGGGTGATTGATGGGATTGTCCTGTATCTTGCCATCAAGCTTTCTGGATCCTATATCAGTTCCTTCGGCATGGCAGTGGTCGACAGCATCATCCTGAGCTTGGTCAACAGCGGGCTTGGACTATTAATGGAGTAATCAGGGAAGATGAAGATCTTCCTTTTATATTGGGCTAAAAAAAGACCTCTACATTTAGCAGAGGTCAATTTCATTATTTAACGTAGATGTAACCAATGTTAGCTTGGAAACCATCACCGGATGCAGATACCCAGCGCTCATTGTAATGACCGGCATAGTTGCCTTCAATGATATGGACTGCAGAACCGTCTGCAGAAACTGCATCGACATAAGCTACATGGTGTGAATAAACTGCAACAGATCCAACAGCTGGAGAACTTCCAGTTGCGTAGCCGTCTGAACTTGCACTGTAGAGCCATCCGCCGGCATCACCAAAGTTTGGTAAGGAGACACCTAAGTTCTCATAGACAGCTTCCCAAGCACCTGCAGTACAGTTGGACCATCCGCCTGAATATGGGTTCAGACCGGAGACGCCATAGAGCTTGCCGGTAATACTTGAAGAATTCTGTGCGGCAGCCAGAGCAGCGGCAGCAGCTTCTTCCTTTGCCTTCTTCTCTTCAGCGGCTTTCTGAGCAGCAGCTTCTTCAGCAGCTGTAGCAGCGGCAGCCTGTGCATCAAGGACTTCCTGAGGTGTCTTAACAGTCACGTTCAGGACAGCTGTTGTGCTGACACCCTCCGCATTGACTGCAGTATAGGAAGCGAAGTAATCGCCGTCCACACTCATATTGACATTATCGACTTCCTTCAGTACTGGTAAAGCACCAGAATCATCAGAGACGGAAGCGATGTATGCGGAAGGATTCCAAGTATCACCATTATTGACTACAACAGAGAACTTCTTCAGTTTCAGCGTAGGAGTAGATGTCTTAACAACATTGATAGCAGCTGTTTCTGTAATAGAATAGCCAACGGATGAAGTTGTACCGCCAAGCTCGGTCAATCCAATCTTGATGGTAACAGCCTGAATACCTGGCTTTGAAACATTCAATCCAGATACAGACATCTGGCTGTTGGCGATATCAATAGTGTCAAGCGAAATAGTGCTGTCTTCTTCGGCAAGCTTTGTAATGACCTTTGTCTTCAGTGAGTCAGAAGCATACGGATCATTTGAGTTCAATGTATAGACGGCCATTTTTTTGCCGGCATCATCGGCTGCGGCAACCTTCTGGGAAGGAATGAGCATTCCCGTGATGGCTGCAGCGCCAAGTACTGGTAAAATATATCTAAAAGGGCTTTTTTTATTGTAAGGTAATTTCTGCATGCACCTATTTTAGCGAATCGATTCTCAGCCAGTCAACCTTTTTGGGCCATTTCACACACCTTTCACACTAAAAATTATGCAAAATTACTCATGCTTTATACAAAAAAAGTGCCAAAAACGCTTTTATAGAGCGAAATGACACAATTTTCATAAAATTAAAGCCTTAAAAGTAGATATAACCAATTAATGGCTGTGAAGAAGTACCGGATGCGGAGATCCAGCGTTCATTGTAGTGACCGCAGTAGCCGCCTTCGATGATATAAGCCTGTGTTCCGTCTGCGGAAACGGCACTGACATAAGCTACGTGGCCGTAGTATACCGCAACGGATCCTGCCCTAGGGGTACCGCCTGTCGCATAGCCATAGGCCTGTGCACTGGCGACCCAGCTGGACGCATTGCCGAAGCTTGGCAGAGAGATGCCTAGGTTCTCATAGACAGCTTCCCATGCCCCATAGGTGCAGTTGGACCAGCCGCCGGAGTATGGGTTGGCACCAGCAGTGCCGGATACTGGGGAGGATGCAGCAGTTGAGGCAATCGATGCCAGACGTGCAGCTTCTTCGGCCGCTGCCTGTTCTGCCTGTGCCTCTGCTTCTGCAGCAGCCTGGGCAGCTAATTCTTCTGGCGTTGGTTCCGGCGTCGTTACATTGACTGTGAGAGATTTCTTGGAAGATCTGCCTTCCAGGTCGATGACTGTATAGCTGACGGTATATGTTCCATCTGTGCTTGTATCTACATCACCTGTGATCTTGAGGGTCGGCAGCTTGCCGGTCTCGTCATAAAGGTATTTGATGTAGGAAGATGCGTTCCATGTATCTCCGTTGTTGAGATTGACAGTGTCAGTGGAAAGCTGGATGGCTGGATTTGTATCAGTATCTACTTTGACAGCTGCTGTTTCCGTATAGGTAGTTGACAGACTATCCTTTCCTGTAGAGAGATTCAAGGTCACACTTTGAATTCCTGTTTTTGTGCGGTCAAAACCGATAGCGGTCAGAGTTGAAGATGCGGCATCAACGGAAACACCGGTTGAAGCCTTCTCGGCAATCATCTGCGTTTTCAAAGTTTCCAGCGGTTCACTGTCAGAAGAAGACACGGTATACACGTGCAATTCTTTTGTTGCAGGAGTGAGTGTTCCATCAGCCATGACAGGCAGAACTGAACCAGTCAGAATGACGGTCGCTGTGAACATGAAGAACGCTTTGAAAGTTCTCTTTTCTTTTTGTTTTTTCTGCATGGGCAAAACCATAGCGGAAAAGTCCCACTTTTGGCAAGCTTTTTGCATCATTTCACACACGATTCCCATATTAAAGCGCTTACAATAGACATATTTCAGTTGGTGTTCACCATTTTTGCATGCTTCATATCCGTGGATGAAAGGCTGTTTCAATGGTATACTTGTAGACAATGAAAACAGTTATTCAAAGGGTAAAATATGCCTCTGTCACCATCGAAGAAGAGGTCCATGGGAAGATCAATCAGGGGTACATGATCCTGGTCGGAATCAAGAATGAAGATACTCCCGAAATCGTTTCCAGGATGGCAGACAAAATTGCCAATCTCAGGATCTTTGAAGATGCTGACGGCAAGATGAATCTGAATCTGAGTCAGGCGGGAGGTGCTGTGCTTTCCATCAGCCAGTTCACTTTATACGCTGACTGCCATAAGGGAAACCGTCCTTCTTTTGATACTGCCGGTGAACCGAAACATGCGAAAGATATGTATATCCGTTTTAATAAGGATATGAGAGAAAAAGGTTTTCAGGTCGAAGAAGGAATCTTTGGTGCCGATATGAAAGTAGAACTGCTGAATGACGGACCAGTTACAATCATTCTGGACTCAGACATCGACATCAGACATTGAGGTGAACAATGACAACTATTATATATGGAAGCGAATTGTCCAAAGAATTAAAACAGGAAATGAAACAGCAGGTCGATGCCTGGAAGGCAGAAGGAAGAAGAGTACCATGTCTTTCGGTCATCCTGGCAGGAGATGATCCTGCTTCATTATCTTATATAAAGGGAAAAGAAAAGGCGTGTTCTGAGATTGGCATTCTTTCGCAGATGCATCATCTGCCTGGGAATGTATCACAGGAAGATCTGGAGAAGTGCATTCAGGCTTGTTCCGATGATCCGGCAGTCGATGGGATCCTGGTCCAGCTGCCGCTGCCAAAGGGGCTGAATGATGAACGGGCAATTGCCTGCATCGATCCAGCCAAGGATGTGGACGGCCTGCATCCGATGAACTTCGGCAGGTTCTTCATGAATCAGCCTTCCTTTATTCCTTGTACGCCGTTAGGTATCATGGAGATCATCAAGAAGATGGAAGTGGATCCGGATGGAAAGCATGCAGTTGTGGTAGGCAGATCGAAATTAGTCGGTACACCGGTTGCCCGCCTGCTGCAGAATGCCAATGCCACGGTGACAATCTGTCATTCGCATACCAAAAATCTCAAAGAAGTCACGCAGGGTGCAGATATCTTGATTGCGGCAATCGGCAAGACAAAGATGCTGGATGCTTCCTATATTAAAGAAGGAGCGTATGTGGTGGATGTCGGTGTCAACCGTACGGAAGACGGCCATCTGGTCGGTGACTGTGACTTTGATTCCATGAACGGCAAGGCAGCCGCAATTACACCAGTTCCAAAGGGTGTCGGTCCAATGACCATTACCATGCTGCTGAAGAATACACTGCAGGCATATCAAATGAGGGAAGACCATGAATGAAATCGAATATGGGCTGAATGATATCGTAGAAATGAAGAAGGAACACCCTTGTCATCTCTCGAAAAACTGGAAGATCATCAGAGTTGGCGCGGACATCAAGATCAAATGTCAGGGCTGCGGTGCAGTTGTGATGTTCCCAAGACACGAATTTGAGCGTAAAATGAAAAAGCTTGTGGAAAAAGCTCCGCAGAGTGAAGAATAGAAAGAGGTAGTAAAGATGTCATTGACCGCTGGTATCGTAGGATTGCCGAATGTCGGTAAATCTACGTTATTTAATGCAATTACAAACAGCCAGGTGCTGGCTGAAAATTATCCGTTCGCAACCATCAATCCAAATGTAGGTGTGGTGGAAGTGCCGGATCACAGAATGGAAGATTTTGTAAAGATCTTCAATCCAAAGAAGACAATCTATACGACATTCGAATTTACGGATATCGCTGGACTTGTCAAAGGTGCGTCCAAGGGAGAAGGATTAGGCAACCAGTTCTTAGGCAATATCCGTCAGACGGATGCCATTATCCATGTTGTCAGATGTTTCGATGATTCCAATATTGAACATGTGGAAGGGTCTGTTGATCCTGTCCGTGATATTGAAGAGATCAATCTGGAACTTGCCTTAGCAGACCTGGATTCTGTGCAGAACAGAATCTCCAAGATTGTTAAGAAGGCACAGACAAAGGACAAGGATGCCGTCAAGGAAATGAATACCCTGTCCAAGTTTGAAAAGGCTCTGGAAGAAGGCAAAGCTGTCCGCAACCTTGAATTGAGTCAAGATGATCTGGAAATCATGAAGAACTATGGTCTTTTGACAGCCAAGCCGGTGATCTATGTTGCCAACATGAGCGATGATGAGATCTCAGAGCCAGCTTCCAATCATTATTATAATGATGTCAAAAAGTATGCCGACAATGAAGGCTCAGAATGCATTGCTATCTGTGCCAAGATGGAAGAAGAACTTTCCGGTCTGGAAAAGGATGAAAAGAAGGCCTTCTTAGATGACCTGGGCATTGAACAGTCAGGTCTGGATCAGATCATCAGGGCAGCATATCATCTGCTGGGCCTGCGTACATTCTTCACCGTTGGCGAACCAGAGTGCAGAGCGTGGACATTCCATGACGGCATGAAGGCACCGCAGTGTGCAGGCATCATCCATACAGACTTTGAAAAGGGCTTTATCAGAGCTGAGATCTATGGCTATGAAGACCTGATGCAGTATGGCAGCGAAAAGGCATTGAAGGATGCCGGCAAGTTAAGAGTTGAAGGCAAAGAATATCTGATGCAGGATGGTGACGTTGTCTTCTTCCGCTTCAATGTATAGTCAAGAGAAGAGAGATCTTCTCTTTTATAGTTGATAAGCAGAAAAATAGGTGCACTGTCTCTGTCATCAATGGATGAAATTTTGGTAAAAAGATTCCCGCAGGCATGACATATAGAACTACTGTGGTAAAATAGAGGTAGAAATAAGGAGGTCGTTCTTATGAAACTAGTCCTTGCGATTGTATCTAATGATGATGCTTCAGCAGTCTCTGCCGCTCTTACAAAAAATAATTTTTACATGACACGTTTGGCAACAACAGGCGGATTCCTGAGAGCTGGCAATACAACATTGATTGTCGGTACTGAGGATGACTTGGTAGATAAGTGCATTGAGATCATCGGCTCTGAGGCAAAGAGAAGAACAGAGATTGTTCCTTCAACAGCCAGCTATGATATCGGCAGATATGCATCCTTCCCTGTGGAAGTGCAGATTGGCGGAGCCACCGTCTTTGTATTGGATGTAGAACAATTCAAGAAGCTCTAAACAAAAGCGGAGAATCTCCGCTTTTTCATAACTATGACAACAATCAGAAAAGCAGATCAAAAAGACCTCCCGGCAGTCCTGGAGATCATCAATCAGGCAAAACGATATTTTGCATCGCAGAAGATACCGCAGTGGCAGACCGGCTATCCGGACGAAATCGATATTCAGGAAGATCTGGACCGGGATGGCGGATATGTTGCGGTGGAGAATCATGAAGTGGTGGGATACTGCTTCATCAAAGTCATGACAGACCACAACTATGATGTCATCGAAGGACAGTGGCTGAATGATCAGCCATATGCGGTCATGCATCGAACATGCATCCATGATTCCTGCAAGGGACAAGGGATTGCCGGTATGTTCATTGAAACGGCATGCGGTCTCTGTGACAATGTCAGAGCAGATACCCATGAGAAAAATGCATCAATGCGTAAAATGCTTGAAAATCACGGCTTTATTGCATGCGGCACCGTTTATATGGAAGACGGCACACCGCGCATCGGCTATCAGAAAATCAGAAAGGGAGGAAATTAATCTTCCCTTTTTATATACTTCATCAGTTCTTCTTTTTCATTTGGAATTTGATCTTCCATCACGGCATTGAGCAGCTCAGTTAATTTTTCTGCAATCATTTTTCCAGAGTATCCCAGCGCCTTGATATCATTGCCGCTGACCGCCAGCTGTGCTAAGGAGGTACAGTCATGGTGGTCGATGATCTGCTGGTACAGCGCGGCAGCATCATCTGCAGCAAATGAAGGATCCAGGGCTGACCGGTAGTGCAGATAAACAGTGAAGTCTTCATGATAGATACTTAGAAATTTGTGCATGGATACACGGTCTGCGATACAGGTATCCCGATACTTGATCAAAGACGTGATGGTCTTGATTTCAGCATTTGTATATTTTAATCTTCGGCACAGAACAGATGGATCAGGCAGGCCGGTGAATAAGACGGCTGTTCTGACCACAGCGTCACTAGGTGCATTGTCAATCTGTTTTAGAACGGTATCCCAATGCGGCACATCTTTGATCTCAGGCAGGAAGACAGCGATGACTTCACGATAGGTATCTAAATAAGATGCGCATTTTTCGGCATTTAGGAAGCCATCCATTTCTTCATGGATCCGTTCCAGAGAAATATACGACAGCAGATCTTTCTTGGTAAAGATGGCATTTTTGGTATTCACTTCAATTTCAAAATGGAGCTGAGAGGCAAAGCGGACTGCCCGCAGAATGCGCAGGGCATCTTCTTCAAACCGCTGAGATGGATCACCGATGCAGCGCAGGATATGATTCTCCAGATCTTGTCTTCCATTGAAGAAATCGAGGATGCCGTCATTGTCGTTATAACAGAAGGCATTGATGGTAAAGTCGCGGCGTGCACAGTCTTCTTCAATCGCAGAAGTGAACTGGACAGCATCCGGGTGACGGTGATCCTGGTAGGTGGAGTCTTTGCGGTAGGTTGTGATTTCAATTGGATGATGGCTGGACAGGACTGTCAATGTGCCGTGTTTCAGGCCTGTGTCAATGGTCTTGTTGGAAGTGAAGACAGTCTTCATCTGCTCAGGCAGAGCATTGGTAGTCAAGTCATAGTCGTGCACCGGCAAACCTAAAAGCATGGACCGGATGGCACCGCCCACGATGTAGCATTCATATCCGCTGTCATTCAGCTGGTCCATCAGTACTTTGACGTATGCAGGGATTTCCAATTTCATGCCTTTATTTTAGCATTAAAGCGCTTTGTATAGTTATAATGGAATGAGAAGCGTGAGGAAATCCTATGCGAATTGGACAGTCAACAGACATACATAAATTAGTAGAAGGCAGAAAGCTGATTCTCGGCGGCGTTGAGATACCGAGTGAGAAGGGCCTGCTTGGCCACAGTGATGCGGATGCATTGACACATGCGGTCGCAGAAGCGGTCTTAGGTGCCCTTGCATTGGGAGATCTGGGCCATCATTTTCCGGATACAGATCCAAAGTGGGAAGGTGTCAATTCACAGATCATCTTAGAGGCATGCTGGAAGATGATGGATGAAGCTGGATATAAGATCGGCAATGTCGACAGTCTTGTTTTGATTGAACGTCCAAAGATGGCACCGCATATTGAAAACATGCGTGCAAACTTTGCCAAGGCCCTGCACTGTGATATCTCACAGATCAGCGTCAAGGCGACCCGCGGTGAAGGCATGGGCTTTGTCGGGCGCGGTGAAGGTGTCCTGGCGCAGGCTGTTGTTCTGCTTGAGGAGAAATCGTCATGTTCGAAAGATTGAATGAAGTAAAAGTTCTGCGCGATCCTGTGCATGGTTATATTCATGTGGAATTGAAGGTGGTCTGGGATGTGCTGAACAGTGCATGGTTCCAGCGGCTGAGAAGAATCCGGCAGCTGGGCGGTGCTGTTGTTGTATACCACTGCGCAGAACATACCCGCTTTGAACATTCTCTAGGTGTCTATGAGATTGTCAGACGGATGGTCACAGAAGTTCCAGATTTGAACCGAGAATTGAATGAAAAGGAAAAAGTAACAGTCATGTTGGCAGGAATGCTGCATGACATCGGCCATGGTCCATACTCGCATGCCTTTGAAGGCATTACCAATACATCGCATGAAGTCTATACCTGCCGCATCATTGAAGAGAACACGGAAATCACGAAGATCCTGGAGAATGCATGTCCGGGTCTGGCTAAGGATGTTGCGGATGTGATCCGTCATGAAAGTGCCAACCCGATCCTGTCACAGCTGATCAGTTCTCAGCTGGATGCAGACCGCTTTGACTATTTGATCAGAGATGCATATTTTACCGGTACAAATACGGAGAATTTGATATGGAGCGGATCCTGCGCACAATGCGTGTGGAGAATGGCAGAGTAGTTGTCAAGGAAAGCGGTGTGTATGCCGTAGAGAACTACATCATGGCCCGCTACCACATGTATTGGCAGGTATACTACCATCCAGTGGCCCGCTCCTATGAGTGCATCCTGCATATGGCCTTCAAGAGACTGAAGGACCTGGGTCCAAAGAAAGTAGATCCATGCGTTATCCCATTGTTCCTGCCAATTATCAAGGGACAGGAGATCCCGCTGGATACCTATTTTGATCTGGACGAATATTCCTGTGCCTATGGGTTTGCACAGTTAGTACATCATAAGGATCAAATTGTTGCAGATCTGGCAAGAAGGATCCGTGACCGTGACTTGTTTGAATATGCTGACAGCACACCTTCTTTCAATCGGAAGATGAGAAATACATTAAAGAAGGCAGGCTATGATCTGGACTACTACTGGGGCAGAGATGAAGTCTCACAGAACCCATATAAGCCTTACAGCGGTGAGTTCAGCGGCAGCATCTGGGTCAGAATGAAAGACGGCTCGACCCGCGAATTAAGCAACGCCTCCAACATCGTGTACAGTCTGATCCATGGTCCGAAGAACGATGACAATAAAGTTTTCTTTCCTGATCTTGAAAAGAAGTGAAACGTTCACTTCTTTTTTGTTACATAATTTTCATAAAAATTATGACTTTTTGTCTGTTTGTGATAAAAATTGCATTGACGTCGCAGTAATCTTCAGTATAATCATCCTGCAAAGGAGATGATTCGATGAGAGTGCATGTCTGCTTTGTACAGAATGATCTGATGAACAACGAGACCAAGACAATAGCAGATGGGATCGGATTGTTGAATGAAGGTCATCTGTTCTACCAGGAAGATGAAACGAATGCAAAACATTCCATATTATTTACACCGGCAGAAATTGTATTAGAGAGAATATCAGAAGTATCAAGCCGAACGGTACTACTGACGGATGGAAACGGGGAGTGTGTTGTAACGTCACCATATGGGGTGATGAAGTTTACAACCAAACTGCAGTACAGTGAGATGAATGAGAGCCATTGGAAGATCCATTATTCAATCTTTTCGGAAGACGAACAGTTTGCGGAAATGGAACTTGAATGGAAAATTGAAAAATTGGCATAAATCTGCATTGACTTATGGTCAGTAATGACTTATTATCACAACACAGAATATTGTTGAATCAGCCATCTAATTGTAAAGCAGCACAGAAAGAGGAGCATATCATATGACGTACACGCAGACAATGACAGATGTCGCTTATGACTGTTTGTCAAAGCGCAAAAAGGAAATTGAGTTTGTAAAGCTCTGGACGGAAGTCGCAAAGACGATGAAGATCCCAGAAGACCGTTTGAAGAGAAAGAAGGCTCAGTTCTATTCTGAATTGATGCTGGACAGCCGTTTTGCATCATTGGAAAATAACAAATGGGATCTGCGTAACCGCAGGAAGTTTGAAGAAGTCCATATCAATACCGAGGAAATCGAAATTGATGAGGATGAGGAAGACGATGAACAGCTCGATCGTTCCGGTCTGGATCTTCCGACCGGCGACGACGCATACGATAATTAATGCTTAACAAAGGGACGAAAGTCTCTTTTGTTTTGGGTTTTTTGTTCGAATTACTTTTCAAGCGAAAGGTTTTGACATAGAATAGAGTTGCAACTAAGGAGGAAATATAATCTTATGGCATTAGTTTCTGCAAAGGAAATGGTAGATAAGGCTCACGAGGGCCATTACGCTATTCCTGCATTTAACATCAACGACCTTGAGTGGACAAAGGCTGTCCTGGCTGGTATTCAGCAGGCTAACTCTCCTGCAATTCTGCAGGTGTCCGAAGGCGCTGGCAAGTACATGGGTGGATTCAAGACTGTAGCTGATATGGTCCGCGACCTCTATGAACACATGGGCATTACAGTTCCAGTAGCTCTTCATCTTGACCACGGCACATACGAAGGTGCTAAGGCTTGTATCGAAGCAGGCTTCACTTCCATCATGTTCGATGGCTCACACTTTGACTTTGATGAGAATGTCGCTAAGTCCAAGGAAATCATTGCTTTAGCTCACAGCAAGGGAATCTCTGTTGAGTGCGAAGTCGGTGGTATCGGCGGAACAGAAGACGGCGTTACATCGAACGGCGAATTAGCAGATCCAAAGGAATGCAAGGCAGTTGCTGAATTAGGCGTCGATTTCCTGGCAGCCGGCATTGGCAACATCCATGGTGTATATCCTGCTAACTGGGCTGGTCTGAACTTCGACAGACTCGAAGAGATCAACGAAGCAGTTAACGGCAAACCATTAGTTCTCCATGGCGGATCCGGTATTCCATTTGAGCAGGTCCACAAGGCAGTTACAATGGGTGTTTCCAAAGTAAACATCAACACAGAACTGCAGCTTGAATTTGCTAAGGCTACACGTGCTTATATCGAAGCTGGCAAGGATCAGGAAGGAAAGGGCTACGACCCTCGTAAACTCCTGAAACCAGGAAGCGATGCAATCACAGCTAAGGTTGTTGAACTCTGCAAGGCTTTCGGTTCTTCTGACAAGGCTTAAGGAGTTCATGAAAGAGATTCTTCGGAATCTCTTTTTCTATTCTCTGCTTGCAACTGCAGAGGAGAAAAAATTAAAATTGAAACAGGAGGAATGCATATGTTGAGAATGGCTATCAGCTGCGGCGAAGGTTTCTCATCCGGCTTCTTGGCGGATTATTTAAAAAAGGAGATCATCAAAGCACATTTAGAAGATCAGGTGTCAGTGGAAAGAATCCCGTTCTTTCAGCTGCCGCAGAGACAGAGTGAAGTCGATATTGCAATGATCATGCCGCATATTGAATGGAAGATCAAGGAAGCTGTGAATCCATGGAATATTCCGCTGTATGTCATTCCATACAAGGCAATCCTGAAGCCGACTGTCTATGACTTCATTGAAGATGCTGAGGATATTTTGAAGCTGGCTGACGGCAGGACAGGCAGAGTCTGGTTCCCGGAAGAAAAGAGAACATCTGCGGTGACCCGTCTGGAATCTCATCGGAAGTGGCTGGCAAAGCAGGAACAGAAGGATTGATCCTATGATCTATCTAACAGGAGATACCCACGGCGGTGCCGATATGAAGAAGCTGGTCAGCAGAAAGATTACCTCTGCATTAACAAGCGAGGATACATTGATCATCTGCGGCGACTTTGGCTTTGTGTGGGATATCAAACATGAGGCAAGAGGAGAGAAGACCTGGCTGGACTGGTTCCAGCAGATGCCATGGACGACTTTGTTCGTCGACGGCAATCATGAATGTTTTCCAAGACTGTTCACCTATCCGGAAAAAGAGTGGCATGGCGGCAGGGTCCATGAGATCAGGCCGCATCTCTATCATTTAATGCGGGGTGAAGTCTTCACTATTGAAGGAAAGACCTTCTTTACGATGGGAGGAGCAGCTTCCCATGACCGCGGACCGGCAGCCGGCAATACCAAGGCAGTCGAAGGTAAGTACTGGTGGCCGCAGGAGATCCCTTCCAAGGAAGAGATGGAACATGGCCTGCAAAGTCTCAATACCTGCGGCAATCAGGTGGATTACATCATTACACACTGTCTGCCAAGTGACCTGCAGCAGATCCAGACCGCAGGGAAATTTCCGCCGGATCCAATCACTGAATATCTGCATGCCGTGAATACAGCCGTAACATATACCCATTGGTACTGCGGCCATTATCATGTGGACCAGGACCTGACAGAACGTGTTACCATCCTCTTTAATAAGATCCTGGCATGCGGACAGTCTGTTGTCGGCAGTGAGCCGCTGCCGGGAAGCCCGGTCTATCAGAAGACACAGCAGGTTAAATTCCTGCATGAAGGAAAAGAAATGATCGGCATCATCAAGAACATCTACCCATGGGGGATGATGAAGGATACAAAGCAGCCGGCATATGACATTATAGATAATGAGACAGACCAGCTGATTCATTATGTGAAAGAACTGGAGATCAAGGGAATCATCCGATAATACAGAGCATTGGCAGCATCTGCCGGGCTCTTTTCTTGTGAAACGGTTAGGAAAGGTAGAATATGTTGTAAAAATAAGTAAAAAATGTTCAAAATCAACCAGTTTACTATTAAACCGGTAAACCATCATAGTACAGCGGTGTTTCTATAATTTTGGGATGTTTAATCACATAATTTACACAAATATTTGGAATAAATGTTTCACGATATTGTAAAATACTCAAATAAAAGCACTTACGCGAAAAATAAATGACAATAAATATAAAAAAAGTTTCAAAAAAGGATAAAGTTGTCAATTACTGAGGAAATTATGTAGCAATTCGTCACACAATTGTTGCAAACGCTTTCTGTAAACCTTAGATTTGAAGTATCGAAAGGGGAATAAAATTCCAAATGAACGACAAGTTTATGAACGGCCTTCTTACCGTCGCTGGTAAGATGCAATCAAACAAAGTCCTGAGTGCCATCAAGGATGCGTTTATCGACAACATGCCGGTTGTCATCATGGGTTCATTCTGCGTTCTGTTCCAGTTCATTATCTGCACAAAGGCTGATGGATATATCTCATTGGCTAACGTTCCAGGTATGGGTTGGCTCACCGCACTGACACCTATCTTCACAACAGCTAACTATGGCTGTATGAATTTCATGGCAGTAGCAATCTGCATTCTGGTTGCTATCCACTACGCTGAGAACCTGGGTCTTGCAAGAGACAACACAGTTCCTGCAGTAGCATTAGCTTCCTTCGTAACACTGATCAACACAACAGCTACAAGCACAATGAAGGCATCTGCACTGGTCGCAGCATCAGGTGATGTTCTTGCATTAGGCTCAAAGGCTACAGATACTTCTACAGTTCCTGTATCCATCGGCGCTTGCTGTTCAGTCATCTTATACATCTGCTAACGGATTGTTCGTCGGTCTGATCGTTGGTATCTTAGCTACATTGCTGTATGTTAAGTTAATCCAGGGCGGCAAGCTCAAGATCACACTGCCTGACAGTGTTCCACCAAACGTTGCACAGTCATTTGCAGTATTATTCCCAGCAGTTATTACAATCTTCGTAGTATCTCTGGTAGGATTCCTTGTTTCCTTAACAGGTACAACATTCTTCGGAGTTATCACAGCTATCTTCGCTCCATTAAAGGTTATCATGACTGGTTTACCTGGTTACTTAGTAATCGTATTCCTGATGATGCTCTTATGGTGGTTCGGTATTCATGGACCAAACGTTATGAGTGCTGTTTATACACCATTCATGACAGCTGCTTATGCTTCTAACAACGCACTGTATGGTGCAGGAATTGCTCCAGTTGCTGGCGCATCCGCAACAATCAACGGCGTTACAGAAACATACAGCATTATCTGTAACCCATTCGGAAGCACATTCTTCTCACTGACAGGTTCTGGTATCACTGGCGGTCTGATCATTGCTATCTTCTTATTCTCTAAGAGAGATGATTACAAGGCTATTGCTAAGCTGGCTATTCCTTGCGGAATCTTCAACATCAACGAGCCTATTATCTTCGGTATCCCAATGGTCATGAACCCACTGTTAGGTATCCCATTCTTCTTAGCTCCAATCGTTTCCGTAGCTCTTGGTTACTTCTTAACTAAGATTGGATTCGCTCCTCTGATGGTTGTAGATGCTCCATGGACAACACCAGTTGGTATCCTTGGTTTCTTAGCTTCAGGTGGTAAGTGGCAGGGTGCTGTAGCTCAGCTGTTATGCTTCGCTACATCTATCTTGGTCTATTCACCATTCGTTATTGCTTCCAACAGACAGATTCCTACAGAAGAAGCTGCTGCATAAGCAATCAATTCAAGAATTCTCTAAAGGAGATGTGTCAAAACATCTCCTTTTCTTTTGTCTTTGAAGCCATTAAAATAGACTTATGAGAATTATTGATCAGATCCATGAGAGAAGTGCATTCACTCCGACCGAAAGAGAAATTGCAACTTTTTTAGAAGAAAACAGCAAAGAAGCTGTTAATTTATCATTAGATGAGCTGTCAGAGAAGATATTCGTGTCAAAGAGCACGGTCATCCGCTTCTGCAAGAAACTTGGTTTTAAAGGGCATAAGGAACTCTGTGTGGAACTTGCCAAAGAACTGAGCATGTATCTGATGGATGACCGCAGAATTGATTCCTCCTTCCCATATAAGCCAGGGGATGATAGGAAGACAATGGCTGAAAAGGTCTATGCCTTGAGCTATGGTTCTTTGGTGCAGGACGTACCAGGATCTTGATCTG
>Ga0268359_11521_pt1 | contig 43510 bp, 47 predicted proteins | sample BioMet11_FD_194416 | JGI IMG/M metagenome (GOLD analysis project Ga0268359, IMG submission 194416) | Sewage microbial communities from Oakland, California, United States - Biofuel 11 (PacBio Assembly) | ecosystem: Engineered > Wastewater > Sewage > Unclassified | place: USA: California | collected...
TAAAAGAAATTTCCGCAAAACCATAACATTTTTACTTAAGGTATAATAAATAACATAGTTTCTTACATAAATTCTCATATATACATACTTACATTTAGGATGAGTATATGGTTCATAAGAGTGAGCACTAAAAGATCGTTCTTTGATTGCCTTTTCAACTGCATCAAGCAGTTTGTTAGCTGCATCTATGTTCATACAAATAAATGCAATATTATAGAGGACAGCATTTAGGTCTTGCTTAAAACGTTTTGTGACTTTAATTTTATACTGCTTTCCTAGTACCATTGTTAACCATTGACCTCATTTCTTGCAAGGTCTCGGAATAGTCTAACAACGTGGGGTCTTTTTCAAATTCTGCTTCAGCTTTTTGTAGTTCAATTACATGTTCTTTGGGTATTTTTTTAGTATCAGCCACTTTAATTCGACTCCTTTCTGCAATGGTATTGAGATGATTATAACATAGAAAAATTAATGTTAAAACTTTAAATTATTTAGGAAAAGTTGTATACAATAGAAAAATGGTGCTAATAATTCTTTTGTTAATTTTTTGTTATATTGAACCGGAAAGACTTGTATTTTTTATTTGCTTAGCAGATAATAAAAACAAAAGCTATAAGGAGACAAGATGAGAGACCTAAGTGTAATTCAAAATAAACAGGGTTTCATTTGTGATATGGATGGTGTGGTGTACCACGGCAACATTCTGCTACCCGGTGTAAGTGATTTCCTGAATTGGTTAAAGAGCGAAAAAAAGGACTTCCTTTTTCTTACCAATGCCAGCGGTCGCACCCCTCAAGATTTAAAAGATAAGCTGGCCAGAATGGGCCTTGATGTGGAAGAAAAGCATTTTTATACCAGTGCCCAGGCTACCGCCAAATTTCTGGACGCTCAGTCCCCCCAATGCACCGCTTATGTTATTGGTGATCCGGGGCTGCTTAACGCCTTATTTGAAGTTGGCGTTAGGTTTGACGATGTTAATCCCGACTATGTGGTAGTAGGCGAAACCTCTGCTTATAACTACGCTGTTATCCTAAAGGCTGTAGAGCTCATTAATAAGGGTGCTAAGCTTATCGCTACCAATTCCGATTTAACAGGACCTTCCGAGCAAGGTATCATTCCCGCCTGCAGAGCCTTGATTGCTCCCATTGAGCTCGCCACCGGTCGTCAGGCTTATTACATAGGCAAGCCTAACCCTCTCATGATGCGTACAGGCTTAAAACGCCTAGGCGTTCACTCCGAGGACGCTGTCATGATTGGCGACCGCATGGATACCGACATTATCGCCGGCGTGGAAACAGGCCTGGAAACAGTACTAGTATTATCCGGTGTTTCCACTCGGGAAAACATTAAGCGTTTTTCCTATCAGCCTCATTACATTGTAAATGGCGTAGGTGATTTGGTACCAAGTAAAAAAGCATAAAAGATTTACCACTGGGGACGGAGAAAAGTGGTAAATCCGCCTCGAAGAGGCAGGAAGATTTACCACTTTTCTCCGTCCCCAGTGGTAAATACAAAAAGACACCATCTCGAAGAGATGGTGCATCTGTCAAGAGAAAGTAGACACCAATAAAAACGAAACTCAAAACCCTGATTCAGTTTTAAACTGAATCGGGGTTTTGTAGTTTAAAGCCGAAGCATGCCTTTCGTAATTGAAATAATGTACATATTCATCTAATGTTTTGCTTATGTCTTCTGCCTTGGATACATTAAAGTCCAATGCTAGCTCAGCTTTCATCCAGCCGTTAAGAGATTCAATAATTGGATTGTCTGTTGGAGTTCCCGCTCGTGACATTGAACGAATTATGTTATAATGCTTATGAGCTAATGCAAAGGCTCTGGAGGAGTAGACCGAACCCTGATCTGTGTGTAAAACTGTCTGGGGCGCCTGCTCCTTCTTCTTGTCTATCATGCTGCACAGCCTTTCCAGACAAGCAAAATATGGTTTCGAATCCCCTCTCCGTCCTGAAAGGGAGTGAGCAATAATCTCGTTGTTAAAAGTATCAACAAAAAGCGTCCATTCGTACAGCTTTCCTTTGTTTCTGATGCAGGTCATATCTGAAACCACAACACGTAGCGGTGCATTAGCTGTCCAGCTGCCACGGACAATGTTGGGATAAAACACACTTTCATTTCCAGGTTTTCTGTATCTGTAATGCTTGGCCTTAGACTTTATCCCTGCTATCTTGCAACATTTATGTGCAAGATTATCAGAAAATACCAGCCTGTTTCCTCCCTGATGCATTTGGCAAGAGCATGGTAGCCAAAGGCTTTGTGTTCGGCATGAGTCTCTTCCAGCAGAGCTGTAAGGTCCTATCTGTCTTGTGTATATCTGTTAGGCTTGCCCAGCCTTTGGCGCCATTGTAATATCCAGACCTGTTAAGGCTTAACGCCTTACACAAGGCTTTTATGGGATACTTAGTTCTTAGCTCTTCGACAATTTGAAAATCTTGCCGCTGCCAGTAACGTATTCCTTCCGGGAACCACTTCCTTTCACAAGGTATCCTTTTTTTAGGCGGGCCAGGTCTGCTTCCAGCTTGAGCATTCTGAGCTCAAGCTTTCCCATTTCATCAAGGGAATTGCTGATGTGCAAGGCTGCATACCTGTTGCCGCATTTGTCTCTATGTGAGGCTAATCCTTCTTCTCCCAATTCACCGTATTTTCTTATCCAATTCTGTAAAACGCTACTATGCAGATCATGTTCAATTGCAAACTTATTAACGGTTTCGTGTGTTTTAAGATAATCTTTAACGATTCTTAGCTTTTCTTCTTTAGAAAACACCCTGTGCTTTTTGCCTTTGGCGAACCCATTTGTATCATCTCCTTGATTTCAGTATAGCAAAAAGTAGACACTATCAAAAACTTTCGTTTTTAATAGTGTCTACTTTTATTTTACCAATGCATCTCGAAGAGATGGTGTCTTTTTACCTATTTACTTTTGGAAGTCAATATTGTTAACGCCGCCTTGTGTTGAAGTGGCTCATTTTGCCTAAATCGATGGCGTGGGTCAGGCCCTTTTTCACAATAGGTGCATAGCCCTGTTTCCAGATAACTATATCCTGAGGACCGGTAGTTACCAAACCGCAAGTAAATTTGCCATCCTCGTCAGTAGCTGTTTCACGATTACACTCGCCATTAATAGTAACTGTATTGTTAGCAACTACCACATTTAAACCTTGTCCTGCATAAATCGTAGCTCTGGCCAAGGGAGCGCCATCAGCAAAAACAGTCCCTTTTACAATAAAGGTACCATCGCTCATGCCACCCTGACTAGTATTGGGAGTAGATGGTTTTTTCACACCCAGGTCACCTAGCACGCCGCCAATATTAAACCCTGCCAAAACGGTAGCAGGTAGAACGAGCAAGAGAGCAAATACCATCAAAATCATCTTGCGCCACATTTTTTTCATTCTACAACACCCCTTTTCTATGCTAAGCTGTCTTAGTTAGGAACGCTGGCATGCATACCTTTGGAATGACCGCAAACACACTCACCATCCCTAACGTTACCTTGTTGAAAATGGGTGCAGCCGCACAGCTTGCAATGTCCTGTAGTATCACTGCCAGCCAATACTACGCTGGTACTGCCTCCTAAAAGCATCAATCCTAATAAAGCAATAGCAATTAACTTTTTCATATTTGTAGCCTCCTTTGCTTAACTATTTCTTATTGTCTAAATTTAATTTTGGATCCGCAGTCTTTCAAATAATAAACCTGTGAACCAGCATCTGTTTCTGCTGTAGCTGTAGCAATACAAGCGTAAGAACCAACATAAATAAAGATTACATAAGTTCCCGGTTTTGCACCAACTTCAAAATCGCCGTTGCTATTTACATAGCCCTTGCCATAATAACCACTCTCAAAAATGTTGCCTTTTAGTTGGGCAGAAGCAGGTGCCAACAGTACATCTGTATACTCTGGAGGACTTTTAGTGCTTCCCTCATAATATACTTTGCCCTTAATCACATAGTTGCTTCTCTCGTCATAGCCTTCCTTGCTATCCATGGTTACTTCAATTTTCTTAGGAGTACTATTCAGCCCGCCTGCATCCCTGGTGTCCCGGTCCTGTGCTTGTGCTGCCGGCTGCTTACCGCCACCTACATCCGACACATTGATTTTAATGCCTCCCAGGCTAAAACCGGCATAAGCTGTAGTAGCCATAGCCAGTAACGATGTGCATAATAAGCTGGTTAAAAATTTTCTTTTCATACTCTCCATCCCCTTTCTAATAGCCCTTGCTCTTTATTTGATAGTTCTTAAACATAATGCCTTTAGTTCTCAGTTGATCTATTTCTAAAGAATTTATGTTAGTAAAGGTACAATCCTGAAAAAGGATGACTTGCTTGTCCCACCACTTATTATCATAACGCTCGCCCATTAGGGAATGCTTAGCAGCATATTCCAAAATGTCTCCCTTGGGTAGGAACACTTTTCTGGTAGGGTCAACCGCAAACTGGCAATCGTGAAACTCCAAGCCTTGGATGCTGCCTCTGGTCTCCATCAAACTCAAGCTGCCATCGTGGACAAACTTGGTATTAATAAATTTACTGCTCCACACGTCTGTCATATCCAAAACTGCATAGGTGCAGTGATGGATGTAAGAATCTTTTACTTCTAACAGGCCCACGTTTTCCAAGGTCAGACCATTTTGACCACAACCGTAAATATCCATATTGTCCATTTTAATATTCTCGGACCGTTCTATATGCAAGGAATCTCCTTCACAGCCCTTAGGTCTTTGGACATGGCCAATACTAAAATTGCGCAATTCTATATTTTTGCAGTCTTTAATAAACAGCACATCGCTATCGCTATAGGGAGAAAGTAGTTGTGTTCTGGCTTGCTTTGCGGCAATGATTTTTAAATTATTTACCCCGGTAATATGCATGCTGCGTGCGTAAGTGTTTTTGGCATTACGGCTGGTAAACCCTATGGCAGCATCCAGTTTATAGATGCCCGGGGTTAAATAGATGGTTCGATCCGAGCCAATGCTATTTAAGAGCTCTACCATGCTTGCTACTGTTATTTCCTGGCCAGCCCAAGCCGTACTGCTGCCTAGCATGAACAGTGTCATAACCAAAGCCAGCATTTTAAGCATACCCACCACTTCCCTCTTAGTTTAATGTGGGACAGCGGACGCGTCCCTTTGTCTCACTTTAATTATAGCTTTAAAATAGCTTAACCGTACTGAGGTCTTCCTCAGTACGGTTAAGCTATTTTTACTTTATACTGAATATTGAAGGATATTAACCAATTACCTAATTCTTAGGAGGTGAGTAAAGTGGCTGATACTTCTGTAAGTTATAAATGTCCTAAATGTGGTGCCCCGTTAAATTTTTTGCCGGGTCACGACAAGGTCACCTGCGAGTTCTGCGGCAGTGAATTTACCATAGCGGAAATTGAAAAGCTGTTTGCTCAAAAAGAAACTAAAGCGGCAGCTGCTACAACTGCAGAGCATAGCTGGGATACCAGTCAAGCAGGCACTAAGTGGGAAGAAAGCGAAACCAGTCAGTTCCAGACTTTTGTCTGCTCTTCCTGTGGTGCCGAATTAGTAGCGGATGGCAATACCATGGCCACAGAATGTGTGTACTGTGGTAACCCCACTATGTTGCCTCAACGTTTTTACCGGTGATTTAAAACCTGATTTCATCATTCCTTTTAAAAAGACGAAAGAAGAAGCAGTAGCTGCTTTAAAGAAATTCTATGAGGGTAAAAAATTGTTACCGGATGCTTTTACCGCTAATAATCGTATGGATGCCATTCAAGGTCTGTATGTGCCTTTCTGGCTTTTTGATTCCAAGGTCCATGCCCTCTTCCACTACGATGCTACCAATACCAAGACTTATCAGGAAGGCGATGATGATGTTAAGGAAACCGAGCATTATAACTGCACTCGGGAAGCCAACATCACCTTCCAAAAAGTTCCTGCAGATGGCAGCAAGAAGATGGACGATGACTACATGGATAGCATCGAACCCTTCGACTATAGCGAAATGGTGCCCTTTACTACAGCTTATCTGACAGGGCACTTGCAGACAAATATGATGTTACTGCCGAAGACAGTGCTTCTCGTACCAAAACCAGAGTAGATTCCAGTACTGCTTCCATTCTGAATGCCAGCTTAGACTACGAAGGTTTTAATACTATCGACAGCCAGATTGACCAAACAGAAGGCTCCGTAAAATATGCTATGGTACCGGTGTGGATTCTTACCACCAAGTATGAAGGCAAGCCCTATACTTTTATGATGAATGGCCAACCGGCAAATTCGTAGGCAGTCTGCCTACAGATAAGGGCAAGGAACATAAATATATGGCTATGGCCTTTGGTGGTGTTTTAGTAGCCTCCATAGTCATCATTCAACTCATTGGCAATTGTTATAAGAGGAGGTGGCAGATATGAAAAGTTTTGGAAAATTCTAGTTCTAACTTTAATCGCTGTTTTCACAGCAGCTGCCATCACCACAGCTGCTCCCAATCCCATTGTTGACCAAAATAAGGTTCTGTCTAAACAGGATGCCAAGGCCATTGAGGGACGCATTAACGAGCTAAACCGCAAGCATAATATCAGCATAGGTGTTTTACTTATTACTGTTCCTGATAGCAAGCAATCCGGTGGCGTAGCCTCCGGCTTCTTGACTCAAGGCGGTTTTGACAAGGCGCAAAATGGCGGTATTGTTCTACTGCTAGATATGAAGGGCCATAACTGGTATGTAGCTACTGATAAGAAATTAGCTAAGGCTATCACCCCTGATTATGGTGTCAAAAGGTTGGGTACAGATATTGTAGCTAACTTAAAAAAGAGTGATAATCCTGCTACTGCTATTCGCAGCTTTTTAGCAGGCGTAGATAAGCTAGCCGAATATTATGAAAAAAATAGCAAGGCTATGACAAAAGACGACGAAGTAAAGACCGTTGCCACCAAAAAAGAAGCTGCAGAAAAGGGTGACAAATCTCCCGGCATCATCGCCTACTTGGTTGGCTTAGTCGCTTCCATCGGTGCTGCTTTTGGTTACCGTAGCAATTTGCGCAGCAAAATGAGCAATGTAGCTACAGCTAGCGAAGCCATGGACTATGTTGATGAGGAAGGTCTGGAGATGCTAACCTCCACAGATGATTTTGACCATAGTGATATTGTACGTACTCCACGTGCTAAAAGCTCCTCTCGGGAAACCAAGGAAGATGTGGTTACCGAATCTCATGACGATGAAGAGAGCAGTGGTGGCGGTGGTAAATGGTAAAGTAAAGCTGCTTGAAACCAGTTAAGATTAATAATTTTAAGCTAAGGAGGAACGAATATGGGACTGATTAAAGCATTGCAAGGAGCCGCAGGTGGCGTAATGGCCGACCAGTGGCGTGAGTACTTTTACTGTGAAAGCTTAGGTGCCGATATTTTGGTTGCCAAGGGCATGAAGCGGATTAGTAACAAGGACCGTAGCTCTAATACCGAGGGTGAAGATAATATCATCAGTAATGGCTCCATCATTGCTGTTAATGATGGTCAGTGCATGATTATCGTAGAGCAAGGCAAGGTAGTGGAAGTTTGCGCTGAGCCCGGTGAATTTACCTACGACCAATCAACAGAACCCACCGTCTTTTATGGTGATCTGGGTCAGAATATTGTTGATGTGTTCAAGAAGATTGGCAAACGTTTTACCATGGGTGGTGACACCGGTAAAGATCAAAGAATTTACTTCTTCAACACCAAGGAAATAGTTGGTAACAAATATGGTACTCCCAGTGCTGTTCCTTACAGAGTAGTAGATAGGAACATTGGCTTGGATGTAGATATTGCCATTAAATGTTTCGGTGAATACAGCTATAAGGTTGTGAATCCCATCCTCTTCTACACCAATGTTTGTGGTAACGTAGAAGAAGATTATCGCAGAGACCAAATTGACGGTCAGTTAAAGACTGAACTGTTAACTTCTTTACAGGCAGCCTTTGCCAAGATTTCTGATTGGGCATTCGTTATAGCGCTTTGCCAGGACATACTACAGAAATAGCAGATGCCCTTAACCAAATATTAAGTGCTAAATGGAAAGATTTACGTGGTCTGCAAATCATCTCCTTCGGCGTAAGCAGCGTAAAGGCCAGCGATGAAGACGAAAAGATGATTAAAGACCTGCAACGCAATGCTGCTTTCAGAGATCCTACCATGGCAGCAGCCAATCTTACTGCAGCTCAGGCCGATGCTATGAAAATGGCAGCCAGCAATTCCGGTGGCATGGGCGCAGCCTTTGGCTTCATGGGTATGAATATGGCTCAGCAGGCCGGTGGCATGAATGCTCAGCAGCTTTATAATATGGGTCAGCAGCAACAGATGAACAACCCCGGTCCGCAGGGTGGCGCACCGCAAGGTGGTCCTGCTATGATGGCAGGTGGAGCTGCCGGTGCACCAGGCTGGGATTGTGCCTGCGGTCAAAAAGGCAATACAGGCAAATTCTGCAGCGCTTGTGGCAAGCCTAAACCAGAACCTGTACAAGGCTGGACCTGCTCTAAATGCGGTGCCGTAAACCAGGGCAAGTTCTGCCAGCAATGCGGTAGCCCCAAACCGGAGGGAGAACCTCTCTACAAATGCGATAAATGCGGCTGGATGCCCCCTGATCCACATCATCCACCTAAATTCTGTCCCCAATGCGGAGATCCCTTCGATGATAATGATAGGCAAAAATAGCCTACTTTCCCCATTTGTTTTGCAACTAAGGAAGTGAATATAGTATAATAATAAGAAAGTGTATTTCGGTCATAAGTGAAACTTGTGGGGTAAGACTATGCTAAAAAAACTGCTTGGGGAACAGTTCTTAATAGCATTTACAGCAGTACTAACCAGCATGATGATTAGTACTGCTTGTTTTGCTGCTGATGACATCCTTCCGGAAGAAAAAGATACTGCTACTCAGTCCTCAAAGCAAAAAGTACATCATGGTCTTGCCGTAGAAGGCAGCTTTCGTTATCTCTACGGCCAAGGCCATTTTGAAGGGTCCAGTTTAGCACGTACAGCTGGTGGCAAATATGCCATGACACCCTTCAAAGAATTAATGATCATGCAGACCTTGCGTACCAGGTTATATGCTAATTATATTTTTGATGAGAACTGGAAAATCATTACCGGTGTAGAAGACAACCGTGTCTTAAACAATCAATCCCTCACAGATACTGCTCACATTTTTAGGGCCTTTGCCGAAGGTACCTATCCTCATGCCAAATACAGAGTAGGTCGCTTTGGCTATAAGGTAGAAGATGGCAATACCTTAGATACCACCGTAGATGGTATCAGGCTAGGCTTTGGTCCTAATGAAAAGCGTTTTTCCGTTTTCTGGGGACATCTGGGCTCCAGCTTTAATCGTCGGGAAGGCGTCATTGTGGATGCCTACAAAGAATGGAAAAAATGGTATGCTTCAGCCAGCTATTTTAATTTTCGCAATCATGCTCACGACAATGCTGCCTGGAATAAGCAAGAAGTTTTTTCAGAAAGCCTGAATTATAAATTTACTCCTGATATTTCCACAGGCATAGAATTTCTCCAAGCCTCCGGCAGTGACAAAAATGAAACCTTAGGCTATGATCGTGGCTTCGTCTGCGCCCTGCGCTATAAGAACTATGATTATAAAAAGCCCGGTACCTACAGAGTGCAGCTCCGTTACTATCGCGAGCCTGCCTCCGCTGTCATTACTCACACCATGAATGCTTGGCCCGGCTACTTCCGCCACATGGGTTTTGAAGGTGTCGGTGCTTGTTTTGAATATGTACTCTTTAAGGGCGGCCTCTTAACGGTGGAAGGCTATGACCTGTGTAATTATCGTGACCAAAAGTATCTGTCAGATTTCCACCAGAAGGTTTTAGGAGCCACTCTTACGATAGGCTTTTAAAATAAAAATCAAACAGACCCTATGTTATTTATAATCATTAACCGGAGGCGATGTGCATTATGAAAAATTACTTTCTCATTTTGCTACTTACTCTGGTTAATTTTTTTCTGCCTGCTTACGCTTTTGCTACCCGAGAAACGGTAATTTATCATGATGCAGCTCTCGGCGACAGCTATGCTGCCGTACTTAAAGAAGCTGCTTCCACGTCTTTTACCCTGAAGGGCCGCAATGATTATTTTATCAGCTCCTTAGCCCATGATGCCTCTGGCATAGAAGTCTTTGCGCCCCAAGCTTTAGTACTTAGGGAAAACGATGACTATTTCTGGTACCCCCAGTATCAGGCTACCGTAGCCATTGCCGTGGCAGAAGGCATCGGCAATATTACAGGCTGGAAAGATGTACTCAATAGTGAAAACAAGGTTGCCCTTACCATCCGGCAGCCTTTCTTTTCCTATCTGTTAATGGGTCTCACCTATGGTCTGACCGGCAAATGGGAAACTCAGGCAGCTATTACCTACCTGCAAAAATTACAACAAGACGGACGTCTGCTGCTGGATAACCAGTACGGGAATATTGCTTTTTTGCATAAAAGTCCTCAGAAAGTTGATGCCCCTATCCGCATTATGTTCGATTACGAAATAGTGCAACTGAATAAGGCAGGCGAAAAATATAAAATCGTTATTCCTAAAGAAGGCACATTAACCTTCAATAAAGGTATCCTGAGCAAAAAGCCCTTATACTTTACTAATAAGAAGTTGGCAGAATGCTTAATAGCGCAGGGCTTTAGACCTACGGCTGCTTTGCAAACTCTGGTACCTGATAAAACCAGTCCTCTATATCCCCAAGATGCTGCCTATCATGTGGCAACGTACATTACCGATCCGGAAGAATTTAACGATATTGCTGATAATTTACCTCCCCAGGTAAGACGTCAGGTTTTAGGCATGCGCCATTTTTCTACAGCTGATGGCTTCGAGCACTATCTATCCTATTATATTTTATTGGCTTTAACTGTCCTTATCTTTGCTGCCTTCATCCCCAATGTTCTCCAGCAAGGCGTGCGCCGTGCCCTGATAGGGCTGTGCCTGACTATCGTGTTGTTTATTGCTATTCGCATTATGAAACTTGGCTTTACTCCTAATCACGACCATCTGATTCGTTGGTGTTGGTATTCGTATTATTTATGTAATGACCTGCTAGGCTTATTTCTTCTCTGGACGGCCTGGGCCACGGATAGACCGTCAGAGGATAACATGCCTCCTCGCTGGTGATATGGTCTTGCCACACTGGCTTGCCTTGTTCAAATTTTCGTTTTCACTAATGACCTGCACCAGATGATCTGGCAATTCCAGCCTGGGTTTGTAGACAGCAATGATATTTATACTTACGGAAAATTACTCTATCTGATTAATATTTTCTATCTGGCCATGATGGCTACCGCTGCCGGTCTCTTGATTTACAAGGCTATACGCAACAACATTTTTCGTTATAAGGTCATCCTGCCGGTAGTTGTTCTTCTTCTCTACTTTCTGTATAACTATGGTCAGGGTGTAGCCAGATGGCCTGTCATTATGCAATCAGAAAAAGTTTTCTTTACTTGTCTGGCTATAGATGTTTTTGTTCTGGTAAGTGCTCTTACCGGACTATTTACTGTAAATAAAAATTACATCGATATTTTTAAAGCGTCTTCTTTAGGCATGCAGATTGCTGATAGCCAAGGCAATATCGTATATGCCTCCGATATTATTTCCGGTGCCGGCAGTGATGTAATAATCCATAGACAGAATATTACAGCCGGGCAAGTAATCTGGTACGAAAATGTTAGGGAGCTCAATGAACTGAAACGCAGATTACAGCTGACCTCTCAGGCTCTGCAGCGCTCTCAGGCTATCTTAAGCCGAGAAAGCCAAATTCGTGGTTCTTACCTGGAACTGCGGATGCGTAATCAGCTGTATGATGAATTAGAAAATGTCTTGGCAACCAAAAACAAAGATATTCTCAGTGATTTACAAGCTTTAAAAGACACGGCCATTTCCCCTGAGTTTAAAAAGGTCTCTGTTCATCACTTAAATATTCTGGCCTGCTTTTTAAAAAAGAAATGCGTAATGCTTCTAAATGGCAAAACAGGCAACATGGTTGATACCGCTTATCTTACCGCAGCTCTGGCTGAATCCTGCCAATATGCTACTCAGGCAGGACTTGTCACTGTCCTTAAAGCAGCTTTGGTATCTGCTACCTGTGGCAGTCAACGTGCCATGTTTATCTACGATGCTTTTGAAGAAATTCTGGAAACAGCTTTAAGTAAGCAAGCAGAAAGTCTCTTGGTACAACTGACAGAAAATGCAGATAAAACTATTCTCTTAAGCTGCTACGTAGATGGCGACAGAGAAAAGCTACTAACCGCCCTGCAAGAATTGGTCATGGGAAGCTTAGCTGCAATGAACAAATTAGGAGCACGTCTGGAGGTAAAGGATCTGGACGATGCCATTTCCCTTACCATAAGTATTTAGCTTATAACACAGCTTAGCAAAGGAGGAATAAAAATGTTAGCTTTATATAAGCTTAGCGATTTAGGGCAGCAGGTCTTTATCTTGCTTGCTCTTATTACTTTATTTCTCCATTGTTGTTTTTATCAGATAGCTCTTCCGGTACGTCACCATGATCCATATCGGCATAAATTTTTAGAGCTTTCTATTTTGTTTTTGCTTTTTGTTTTATGCATGACTGTTAGTGCCGCCAACATACAAGTAGGCTCGGATTTACCAGCTGCCACCAAATATACTGAATTGCGTTATATAGCAGGTGCCATGACGGTAGTACAAGCCCTAAGCTGGCTAAATAGGAATGTAGGAGCAAGCGTAATTCTAGTGGCCGGTTTTCTGGCTTTGCCTTTTTGTGATACCTTATCTCCCTGGAATATGCTGGCAGTTAGCCTGCTCTTAGCAGGAAGAAGTATTTATGGGATCCCCAGAGCTCGGGAACGGTTGCGTCATGAGCTCAGCAGTGACAGTATTAATGAGGCCATTGATACTTTGCCAACCGGTGTCATGTTTGCCGATGAGGACGGTAACATAGTCCTGACCAATACCAAAATGCTTAAGCTGATGCAACGTTATTCCGGTGAGCAGTACCGTAATGCCAATGTTTTGTGGCAACAACTGCATAAGCTCAAAAGCACTTCTTATCTGCAAAAGCAAGCTATCGGTGATAAGCTTTTATTCAGAGTATTAAAGGGACCCAGTTATTTAGCTGCCCGCCAAAAGATTCAGACCGACATTGGACCATGCCAACAGCTGACGATTACAGATGTTACAGAAGAAGACCGCAGTGCTTTAAAATTGGAAGAACAGCTAAAGCTATTGAGAGCAGATAGTAAAAAAATGCGTTCCGCCCTGGATAATCTGGAAGCCTTGAAAAGACAACAAACCTTAGCAGAAGTAACCAGTCAGATTCACGATGTGCTAGGTCAGCGCATTACCATTCTGCAACAGCTGCTCAATAATAAAGATACCCAAAATTATGCTGATATGATTCCTTTGCTACAAAACCTGGCACAGGACATCCGTACAGACGTAAGAGAAGATGCTCATGTTACCTTAAACAATATCGTGGCTACTTACGCTGCCATTGGTGTTACAATTACTATAACAGGTAAGTTGCCTGAAGAAAAAGAAACGGCAAATGCTTTTGTAAGCATCATCAGGGAAGCCGCCACCAATTCTGTGCGGCACAGTCATGCTAATCTAATTCAAATAGTCATGACCAGGCAAAAGGGCAAACAATATCTGCAAACGACAGATAACGGCATTGCCCCTAGCGGGTCAATCCATTTTGGCACCGGGCTAAACGGCATTAAACATAGAGCAGAAAAATTAGGTGGCACCTTAACTGTTAATACCAAGCCTAGATTTACCTTACTAATCGAAGTACCTTTATAGCCTACCGAAACAACTTACAAAGGAGGTAGCGGCTTGTGGTAAAGCTGCGGACAACATGGTTAAACTTTTGATTGTGGATGACCAAAAAATACTTTTAGATGCTTTAACCAATGCGTTAGGCAAAGAAAAAGACATAGAAATAGTGGGAAGCCTTACTGTAGCTGATGTTGCTGATGTTGCCTGCACCCGCCTCCGTCCTGATCTGGTTCTAATGGATATTTGTACGGAAGGAAAAGTCAGCGGTATTTTCGCTACCGAACGCATTAAGCATAAATATTCTTATATCAAAGTAATGCTCATGACCGGTTTTCCGGAGATGAGTTTTATTCAGCGCGCCAAGGACGCCGGTGCTGACAGTTTTATTTATAAAAACAGCTCCATGGCAGATTTTGTCAAATGTATCCATGCTACCATGGCCGGACATGGTACCTTCCCAGAGGTAGATACTCATCACGGCTTTGGCGATGGTGAATGCCCACTGACACCCAGGGAACTGGAAATTCTGCGTCTTTTCTGCACTAACCATTCCCGCAAGGAAATGGCCGAAGCACTTAACATTACTACCAGCACCATAAATTATCACATCAACAACATGCTAGCCAAGACAGGCTACAAGAACCTGATGAGCCTGGCCATGGAAGCAACTGATAAAGGCTATATCAAGGCCGGTGTGTAAAACAGAACACTTGTTCCTAACTAAAAAGCTCAGTCCCTTATACGGACTGAGCTTTATTCTTTCTTACTTCCAAAAAAGCAACTTGGCAAAACCATGTTTTTCTACTGCTTTATCAAAAGGTAGTACCTCATGCAAAAATGGTTTTTTTACTTTGCGAATGGTTAGAGGCTTCATCCTAATTGTGCTTTCTGCCGACATATGTTGGTGGGTTTGCGGCATAACAGTACAGTAGGTTTCTTTATCAAAGCGGCCCACAATACCTCCGGCCACGTCGCTAAGCAAGGAGTCGCTATCTGTTCTGATTTGTAAAGACACTGCTGCCGCTTTGCCTGTTTGCCCATTAACAGCTAGACGTACCTGTACACCCCTGTCTTCATCACTTTGTCGTTTATCCAAATAATATACTGGTAATAAAATTGTACTACTTTTATGTTTTCTAAGATCTCTTGCATAATTGATGATTTTCACTGTTGGCAAATGGAATGTTTTTTGTATATCCAGGGGAATCCGTTCTGCCAACAGATAATCAAGCACATCCACTACAGAAATATTATTAGCAACTGCTGCTACTCTGAATACCCCTTCTGCAAAAGCAGGATCAAAGGCTGTCACTTCTCCAAAATCCCAGGGATCCAAATAGTCCAGAAGTCTTACATCATAAAGGGTAGTAGCAGGACAAGCCCAATCAACGATTTCCTGATAGGTCATGAATTCACCCTTATCACATTTAACATTAACCTTTAGGCTCAAATCCGCCAAAGAAAAAGGCAGATAAACTGCTGTCATATTTTGTGCAATTCTTTGTTCCATGTCCTGCCCGCTAAAAATTCTGGGTAAGTATGCACTAATTCACGGGCAGCGCTTTGGGCAGCTTCAAGAGTAATACTAAAGGGAATCGCCTTGCCAGGAAGATTTTCTGCCCCTACTCCCATGACATATTCTTTTTTATAAGCACCCGGCTTAAGGGCAGCACAAACACCTATCTTAATCTATTACGTTTAGAAGCTCAACTGATAGAAAGAATTCTGATAGCCATCCTTGCCGCCTGACTCTTGCACTGCCAGCATCAGGCTGTTTTCATCCCACCTGCAAAGAGCAGTAATCATATTGCCATCAAGAGCATTCTTCAATTCCACTTTGCCCAGTGGTTGCCCTGCTTTATCAAAAAGCAGTAACCAGTACTGAGTATTCACCACTACATATTTACCGGTCAGAGCTAACTGATTCATATATGTATACAAATAAGAAGGGTCATTCTTATCATCACTGCCGTAGAGAGCCAGCTCCTTACCATCCGGAGCTACAACGCCCCACCTATACTGCTTACCATTGCCACCGGCGATATTTCCCAGTAGATAGGCTTTATTATCAGCGTCTATAGCCAAGCTATAAATTGACTTAAAAGAAGTCTTAAGCTGCTCTTCCTTAGCCAGCTTACCGTCACTTAGCTGATATTTATAAAGTAGATAGCCATTATAGGCAAAACCTTGCTTGCCATCTGAGGTTATCACCAAATCACCCTTGGCCTTGTCACTAATTATAGGTGTTTCGTCTGTTTTGACAGTTCTCACTTCTCTGCTGTTTACAGTAAAATACAAATTATCCTGCTTATCCACTGTCAGTACGGCAAATCCCCAATTAGAACCGGACAACCCTTTCTTAAAAGTATCCTTATCCGGCCAGGCCTTAGGCCCCTCCACATTGAGACTCTTAATAGATTTTTCTCCGTCAGCATAAACTAGTTTGTCTTTATATCTGGCCATACTTCTTACCCTGGCAGCTTTGTCCGGTTTGTAGGAAGCCCCGCCCAGCTTTTGCAGCGTAGCATTAACCAGGCCAAATTGTACCTTAAGGGGCGGATCTACTTTCACATCCGGTGCAGAAGAAACCTTTGCCGCTGGTTTAGCCGGCTCTTTGGCAGGTTCTTTTGCCTCACTGCCACAACCTGTCAAAATACCCAATGACATAATGCTAAGACATACTATTCTCATTAATTTATTAGCTGTGCACCACATATAAATCCCTCCTTTAAAATGCTCTCTTTCGCCTTTCTTCCTTAGTTAATCATAACAAAATTGTCACAATACCGTACTAAGGCACACCTCAGTGCACAAGCGTTTGCTTAGTACAAAGTCGTATCTACTATAATTGCCATATTTCTACTTGCGAATTTTCTATATTGGTGTATAATGAATTAGCTATCAAAATTTCATATAGGTGTGGATGATGTATATGGGAGAACGACCTAGGTCTACCGAAGGAGTTAAACTCTCAGGTACTTGCGAAGCAAGTAGAAACCATATACGGACACAACTCTGGAGAGTCCCTTATGGGCGCCGAAGGTGCACGGACGCATTGCGTTCCTTATCTCTCAGGCAAAAGGACAGAGCACAATTTAAATACAAAGGTGTATTTGCATCGTCTCGATGATGCTAATTCCCCCGTACATTTATATTTGAGCATACCCTATCTTCAGAGTTCAACGAAGATAGGGTTTTTCTATAAAAAGGGAGGAATTAGTTATTATGGAAATGTTAAACACAATCGACAGCTTTGTTTGGGGACCACCACTATTGATTCTACTGGTTGGAACAGGAATTCTACTAAGTGTCCGTCTAGGTTTCTTGCAAGTTTTTAGACTTCCTTTTGCAATTAAACTTATCCTTACTTCTAAGGATGATGGCTCCAGCGGTGATATTGATAGTATAAAATCATTATGTACAGCTCTGGCTGCTACCATAGGAACCGGTAATATCGTAGGCGTTGCCACCGCCATTAAGGCCGGCGGTCCAGGCGCAATGTTTTGGATGTGGATTGCTGCTTTCTTTGGCATGGCTACCAAATATTCAGAGTGCTTGTTAGCTGTAAAATTCAGAACCATAGATGCTAACGGTGCTATTGCCGGCGGACCTATGCACTATATCGAGCGTGGTTTAGGCCCCAAATTTAAGCCTTTAGCTACCATGTTCGCTCTCTTCGGTGTTTTGGTTGCCTACTTTGGCATCGGTACTTTTGCTCAGGTTAACTCCATTGTAGATATCACAACCTTATCTTTGGGCATTGAGCCTCTTTATACTGCTATTTTCCTTACTGTTGTAGTTGCTGCTATAACTATTGGTGGACTAGAATCCATCTCCACTGTAGCCAGCAAGATTGTTCCTGCCATGGCCGTTATTTATTTCTTATCCACCGTAGGCTTTCTCATCACCTTTGCAGACAAAGTTCCTGCTGCTATTGCACAGATTTTCTACAGTGCTTTTAATCCTACTGCTGCAGCCGGTGGCTTCTTAGGCGCTACCGTCATGGTAGCTATGCGTAATGGTGTAGCCCGCGGCGTTTTCTCCAACGAATCCGGTTTAGGCAGTGCACCTATCGTAGCTGCTGCCGCTAAAACAGAATGGCCTGCTGAGCAGGGACTAATTTCCATGATGGGTACTTTTATTGATACCATCATCATCTGTACTTTAACTGGTTTAACTCTGGTTGTCAGTGGTTTATGGACCGGTGATTTAAATGGTGCTGCCTTAACTCAAGCTGCTTTTATACAAGCTTATCCTGCGGTTGGTAAATATCTGCTTTGGCTGGGCTTAGTATTATTTGCTTTCACCACTATTCTGGGTTGGAACTATTACGGTGAACGCTGCATGGAATATTTGACAGGCGTTAAAGGCATTATGCCCTACCGCATTATCTTCATCGTGCTTGTTGCCGTTGGTGCTTTCCTAAAATTGGAAGCTATCTGGGTATTAGCTGATATCGTAAATGGCTTAATGGCTATTCCTAACTTAATTGCTCTGCTTGGCTTAAGCGGCGTGGTAGTAAGTGAGACCAAGAGATATTATGCTCACCTTGCTTCTAAAAAAGAGTGTGCAGTAGAAACCGACAATGATCTGGATTTGGCAAAACAGGGTACCAAATGAGGGTTTGATACTATAGGAATTACAAAGCTACAAAATAAGGCGCTACCTTCTAAAAGAAGGTAGCGCCTTATTTTGTAGCATCTATCATAATTTGTCGGTGTAAATACCCCTAAGCATAATTTCTTAGCACGCTATACGTAAGTAAACGAAGCGGCAAGCTGCTTAAAAGTTGACCGGTAAGCGTTTTTCGTCTATAATAAAGTTACATTTTAGAATAGACGGATTTTATAGAAAGAAGGTGTTCCTTTGTACATTAAACGTGCTGCTGAAAATACCATTAAAAAGCTTGCCAAAATGTTTCCTGTTCTCCTGGTAACCGGTCCTCGCCAGGTAGGAAAAACAACTCTGCTGCAAAAACTTTGTACACCGGAGAGGAAATATGTTTCTCTGGATGACCCTGACCTGCGTTATCTGGCCAAAAGTGATCCCGCACTCTTCTTGCAAAGATACACCCCTCCCGTCCTGATTGATGAAATCCAGTATGCTACTGAGCTTTTACCATATATTAAGATGAGTGTTGATGCCTCCAAGCGCAAGGGCGACTTCTGGCTAACCGGTTCTCAAGTCTTCCATCTCATGAAAGATGTTAGCGAAAGCCTGGCCGGACGGGTAGGAATTGTCAATTTACTGGGTTTATCCAATGCTGAAATTTATTCCTATCTCAGCCAGCCTTATAATCCGGATGCAGAAAACTTACTGTCCCGGCTAAAGCAGACAAAAAGGCAAGGACTGAACGATATCTACGCCAGAATTTTTAGAGGTTCCATGCCGGAGCTTTATGCCAACCCAGACATGGATTGGGAAGTCTATTATCGCTCCTATGTAGCTACTTATTTGCAGCGCGATATCCGTGATTTAGCTCAGGTAGAAGATGAAATGCAGTTCTATAAATTTATGACGATTGCTGCCGCCCATACTTCTCGGCCTGTAATTTATGAAGAATTTGCCAAGGCAGCCGGAATTTCAGCACCAACAGCAAAAAAATGGCTTTCGCTGCTCGTTTCTTCTCATATTATCGCCTTGGTCCAACCCTACTCCAATAATATACTCAAGCGCATGGTGAAAATGCCTTTGTTACATTTCCTAGATACTGGGTTGGCCGCATATTTATTGCGTTGGGGAAACCCGGCAGCACTGGAAAGTGGTGCTATGTCCGGTGCCTTTTTTGAAAGCTATGTCTTCTCAGAAATTTATAAAAGTTACCTCAATGGTGGTAAGGAAGCTCCCCTCTATTATTACAGGGATAAAGACCAAAAAGAAATTGACTTGCTACTTGTGCAAAACGGCTGTGTCCACCCACTGGAAATAAAAAAAGCTGCCTCGCCCGGAAAAACGGCTATCCGTAACTTTAAAGCACTTTCCACGCTAAATTGCGGTTGCGGAAATGTTCTTTGCCTAGCAGCAGACTTGTTTCCAATTGACCAAAAGAACTGGTATGTACCTGCCTGGTTAATATAGTAAGCGGTCATCTAGCATAAAAACAAAGCTTTTACGAAAAGGTAATACTTAAATGTTAAAGAATCTTAGAGGAGTGATGATATGTTAATCTTAGTTTGTAATGTAGGCAGTACCTCTTTGAAGTACAAGTTGTTTAATATGCCAAGTACAGACATCTTGGTAGAAAGCAAGGTGGAAAGAGTAGGAAGCGATAAAGCTATTTTTCACTATAAAAATCATGTGAAGAATGTTTCAGATAGTATGGAAGGCCTGCATATTAGCTCCTATACAGAAGGCATTCAGCTATTTCTCAAATATTTAACGGATGAAAAAATGGGTGCTATTCAAAGTATGGATCAGGTAGCCGCCATAGGCTTCAAAACAGTCCTGGCTAAAGGCTATTATGGCGTTCACGAGCTGACTGCTCAGGTTATCCAAGCCATGCGGGACTTTATTGTTTTAGCACCGGCGCACAATCCGCCTTATATTGAAGCCATTGAAATGTTTAAGAAGCTTCTGCCCGGCAAATTAATGGTAGGAGTATTTGAAACCGCCTTTCATACCACCATACCTTTGAAGAGAAAACTTTATGCCCTACCTTACGACTGGTATGAAAAGTATGATGTGCAAAGATTAGGCTTTCATGGCTCCTCTCATAACTATATAGCCAGACAAATTACCAAGCTGGCTCAGGGCAAGCCTTATAAGCTCATTTCCTGCCATCTGGGAGGCAGCGGTTCTCTTTGTGCCATTGAAAATGGTAAATCTGTAGATACCAGCTTTGGTATTTCTCTGCAAACAGGTATTCCCCATGCCAACAGAGTCGGTGATTTCGATGCCTATATCATTCCTTATTTATTAAAAGAAGGACTCACAGAGGAAGATATCAGGAAAGGCCTTGCTAAAGAAGGCGGTCTGCTAGGCATCTCAGGTGTCAGTAACGACTTAAGAGATATTGAAAATGCCGCTGCCCAAGGCAACAAACGCGCCCAATTAGCAATTGATGTTTTCTGCGAAAATATTATCAAATATATTGGTGCCTTTACAGCAGAGCTGGGTGGATTAGATTATTTAACCTTCACCGGTGGTATCGGTGAAAACTCAAGTCAGGTAAGAAAATTGATATGCCAAAGATTAGGTTACTTAGGTGCTAAGCTGGATGAGGAAGCTAATAAAACTACTGGTCAGAACAAGCTTATTTCGACGGCTGATTCTACGGTAAAAATTTATGTCATTCCTGCTAATGAGGAAGTTGGCATAGCACAAACAATAGCAGAACAATTTTTTAGCTAAACAATAATAGAAAAAAGGCTCTACCTTCTTATAGAAGGTAGAGCCTTAATTTTATATTGGCGGAGAGAGTGGGATTTGAACCCACGAAGGCTGTTACACCTTGCCAGTTTTCAGGACTGGTGCCATCAACCACTCGGCCACCTCTCCAAGGTTACTAAGCAAGTATAATATACATACCGAAAAAATGTCAAGAGCCCTCTTTGTTATAAAGCAAATACAGGGCATAACCAAGTATTTTTATCATAGGGAACTAATTCATTGCTCATGCAAATAACAAGTCCCGGTTGTATTTCTAGCTTTAGTTTATTAAGGACGTTAAAATTTTTGTCGGGATTGCTTGGTGCTTTGCTTTTCTTGATTTCAATGGGATAGGCTTTATCTCCATCCACAATTAAAAAATCAATCTCTTTTTTGTCTATATCCCTATAGTAGTAATAATTCGGTGTTTTACCTGCATTGTAGTAACTCTTGATAATCTCGCTAATTACATAGGTTTCTAAAAAAGCCCCATCCATGGCCCCAGCTTCCAGCGTTGCTGCATCAGGCCAGCGACACAAAAAGGCAGCTAACCCTGTATCCATAAAATATGCTTTAGGAGTTTTGATTAATCTCTTGGTAATATTGTTAAAATAGGGATGTAAAACATAAATGATACCTGAACGTTCTAGAATTGACACCCACTCTTTGGCTGTAGGTGCCGAAACCCCTATGTCTCTTGCTATTTCTCCATAGTTTAAGGCTTGGGCAGTCCTTGCCGCCATATAGACCAAAAAATCATAGAAAGCAGAGAGCTTTCCTACCTGTGCCAAGTCTTTTACATCTCTCTCCAAGTAGGTGTTGACATAGTCCATATAATATCTCGCCGGTTCTATGTCTGTTGTAATTATTTTGGGCATTCCGCCACGGTAAATCCGCTCGTAAATTTGATGAACATTTTGAGGGTGTGCATGTTTACATCTATTTTTCACCCAAGCTATTTTTGGTGAGAAAGCTTCTGCCTTATATTTTTCCAGCTCACTATTGCTTAAGCCGGACAAATCAAAAACTGCCACACGCCCTGCCAATGACTCTGAAACATTTTTCATCATGGAAAACTTTTGAGAGCCTGTAAGCCAAAACATTCCACTATTATTTTCTCCCGCCAGGGCTTTTTCATCTACTATTCTTTTCATTTCCAGCAAAATACCTGGTGCACGTTGAAATTCATCTATTAATAAAGGATGGCCGTAGGTTTCAAAAAATAAGCCGGGATCATTTTCTGCCAGTCTTCTGGCATTAATATCATCTAGCGTAACATACTTTCTATTTTTCCCCATAATATGGTGCAGCATAGTAGACTTACCCACTTGTCGCTGTCCACATACCATTACCACCGGATATTGTTTTGATGTTTTTAATACTTGTTTTTCTAAATGTCGCGAAATATACATAGGCCCTCCTTTTCGATAAATCTAAAGTATAACTTTATTTTACTCTATCAGAGCAAGACGGTCAAGTCTTTTTAATATTAAAAAAAAAGCAGGTTCTCTAGAGAACCTGCTTTTTATGTTCATGCCTAGTTACGTAACTCTCCTACGGAGAAGCGATTGTCTTCCCTAAAATCAATGGAACCTGCTTGCTCAACCAGTCTGTTTAAATAAGCTTTAATATCAGGTGATGCCACTCGCAAAAGTTTACCATTCTTAAACATGTTATAGCCATCGCCACCGGCGGCTATATAGCTATTAGTTAAAACAGTATATTCCTTGTTCACATCAATTCTGTCACCATTAGGCAGAACATTATCTACGATTTTTTCTCCGGGCGGTAAATCAGGCTCTACAGCCAAACGAATTCCGGAGAATCTTCCCTGTCCCACCAATTGGTTATCTATGCCATAATCCAGAGCAGCCAAAATATCTATGCCCTTCATAGTGTAAACCACTGCCTGACTGGGGTAAGGATAAATCTCTTCCATATTACGAGCGGTTACTTTGCCTTCAGGCATATTACTACGAAATGCACCGCCGTTTAAAATAACAAAATCTACTTTGGCATCCTTGCGTAACAGGTCTGTTAAATATTCTGCTACAGGAGATTGGTCAAACTTATTATTGGTAAGTTCTCTTTGATTATAGGCCAACACTTGGCCATACTTAGCATCTACAGCTTGCACAATGGGAGCAACCAAGCTAGCTACTTGTGGATCGCTGGGAGCCTGCATACCTGCTACGTTAAGCATTTCCTCACGCTTAGTCAAAATCTTCTTGCTGTCAGGATCATAAACCACATGTACCTTGGCAATATATTCACCATGGCTGCCGGCTTGCAGCACCGGAATATCGTTATAACGGCCGTTAACCAAAGTCTGAGAATCGCCGGTAAAACAAATATCCACGCCCTTAAGCTGATAGAGAACATCAATGGCTTCTCCCTTAAGAGATTGATCAGCTACCCGCTGGGTAACGCCACAATGCAAAAGCAACACTACCACATCAGCGCCCTGCCTCTTTACTTCGTCAATGGCATCCTGGGTACTTTTTATCTGATCCAGGAAAACAAAGTTAACTAAGTGAGCTGGATTGGCTTGTTGCAAAATGCTGGCCGTAGTAGAACCCACAACACCAATTTTTACGCCTTTTCTGGTAACCATGGTAGACGGTTTAAACAACGTATCCCCATCTTTAGTCTGAATGTTGCAGGCTAAATAAGGGAAATGAGCTGTATCCGTGTGTTCCTTAAAAATATCCGGTTTGAAATCAAAGAAGTGACTGCCCACTACATTGGCATCAAATTCCATGATGTTCATGGCCTTCACAACCGGAATGCCATTACGGTCATCACTTTCCACCGTACCAAACACCATGTTGCCGCCACCTAGGAGCACGGTACCTAAAGGATTCTCTGCCCTAAGGTTATTAATGGCACCACCTAGCTTGGCTGCTCCCGGATAACTATGTTCCTGGCGCAAAGCTCCTCTAAAATCATTGATGCCATATATATCCAGGTCTACAGCATTCTTAGGATTAGCTATAGCCAGATTGCTGAGCAAAGCAATCCCTGTTAGCAGCAGAGGCAATATTTTGCTTATTTTTTTAAACATAGGCTGTCTTCCTTCCTTTTCGTTGCCTTTCTTGAAACTTTCATAGTATAATAATACCATAAAACATAAGAAAATTCCTAAAGAAGGTTAAATATATGGATTTAGTTACCCGCTTAGCTCGGGAAGGCATCTTAACTGAGCCTGAGTTTACCGAGCTCATAACAACAGAAGATGAGGGCCTTAGGTCCTACCTGTTTCAGGTGTCCCAACACCTAACGGATCAACATTTTCATCACAAGGTCTATATTCGTGGTCTCATTGAGCTCACCAATCATTGCCAAAGAGATTGCTTTTACTGTGGACTCAGATGTTCCAACAAAAACATTCAGCGTTACCGCTTATCTAAGGAAGCCGTTCTCAGCTGCTGCAGAACAGGTTATGCTAATGGTTTTAGAACCTTCGTCTTGCAAGGTGGAGAGGATCTTTATTTCAATGACCAGGTGATGTGCGATTTAGTATCAACCATTAAATCGCAGTATCCTGATTGTGCCATTACCTTATCTCTGGGAGAGCGTTCCTATCGTTCTTATAAGGCTTTATTTGAAGCCGGTGCCACCAGATATTTATTGCGGCACGAGACTGCCGACAGTCTGCATTATTCCAGATTGCATCCCCCTTCCTATTCTTTACCCAAGCGGGAGGAATGCTTAAAGAATCTTAAAGCCATTGGCTATCAGGTAGGAACCGGTTTTATGGTAGGCTCACCTTACCAGCTGGTGGAATATTACACTAAGGACTTAGAATTTATCAGGGAACTTGATCCTGCCATGGTAGGCATCGGCCCCTTCATTCCCCACAAGGACACACCGTTTAGAAATCAACCATCGGGCACCATTGAAGCAACTCTCCGGCTTATTGCTATTTTAAGAATCATGCTACCCAGTGCTAATATTCCATCCACTACTGCCCTTGGCACCTTGCATCCGGATGGAAGGGTGCATGGTATTTTGGCAGGTGCCAATGTACTGATGCCTAACCTGACACCGGTGGATCAGCAAGCTCTCTACTCGCTCTATAATAAGAAAGCCAGCGTAGATGGCGCTCTTACTGCCAACATGGAGCTTTTAAACAATCAATTAAGTACCTACGGTTATCAAATGACAGTAGACAGAGGAGATTACAAAGGATAAAAGATTTACCATTGGGGACGGAGAAAAGTGGTAAATCCGCCTGTTAAGGCGGAAATATTTACCACTTTTCTCCGTCCCCAGTGGTAAATAAAAGTAGCCTGACCAGGTTTAACCTGGTCAGGCTACTTTTTTTAGTTTATCCTATTTTAATTTTTCCATCATCTTAATTACTGCTTCTTCCTGCACTGCTGCTACTAAGATGTAGAGATAATCACCGGCCATCAGCCTGGTATCTCCCCGGGGAATAATATCCTTATCCCCTCTCTTTACATCTACCACCAGCACACCCTGTGGCCACTCAATATCCTTAATGAATTTACCTTCAATAACCGTACCGCTTTCCACTACTCTTTCCATAATATTACGAGTTGTTTTCTTCACCATCTTACGAGAATCTTCTTTGTCCTTAGCCAGCGCCTTATCCAACAAGGAATCGTAAATAGGCTTGCTATGGCACAACTCTGCCGTAATATAAGCAAACAAAGCTACCAGGGACAACGGTACTAAATGCCAGAAGGAACCGGTCATTTCCATGATAAGAATGATACCGGTAATGGGAGCCCGGACAGAAGCTGCAAAGAAACCTGCCATGGCAAAAATAATAACGTGCATGCGCAAAGCAGAATCCAAAATTCCTATGCTGACAAATATATTAGCTAGAATATTACCTGCCAAAGCGCCCAAAACCAACATTGGTAAAAAGAAACCGCCCGGTACATTAGCACCGTAACTAAGCATAGTAAAAATAAATTTTCCAACTAAAAATAAAAGCAATAATTTTAATGGAAAATTATTAGTAACTAGCGAATCTACCAAAAGGTTGCCGCCACTTAAAACCTGAGGCAGGTAAAAGCCTAAGATTACAGCTAAGAACAAAGGAAAGGCTATCCGCATGAAATTATTTTTAAAGAAAGGTAGCTGATAAAACTTGCTGGCATTAACCAGGCAGTAGTTAAAGAAGGCGCCTAGCACTCCCAGACAAATTCCTACTATAACCAAAGTTGGCAAAAGTCTAATGGGCACTCTGGATAGTTCCGGAAAAGAAAAGATCGTATTGCGGCCAAAAATAATATGTGATACTACCGTTGATACTAACGCTGCTGCCAAAGACGGCATCAAAACTACCGCAGAGAAATTTTTGTGTAACTCCTCCATAGTAAAAATAACACCGGCCAAGGGTGCATTAAAAGCTGCCGCTAAGCCTGCTCCGGCACCCACTGGTGATTAAGTATTTTTCTTCCATCTTGGTGCGTCCCAAAAGCCTACTAATACCTTGGGCCATCATAGCACCCAGCTGAATAGAAGGCCCTTCTCTTCCCAGAGAAAGTCCTGCGCCAATACCCAGAATACCACCAGTCAGCTTGGCAATGATAATGCGCCACCAGGTAGTTTGTAAATACCCAGAATATTACCTTTGACCTGAGGAATACCGCTGCCAGCGCTCATAGGCTCATACTTAACCAAGGCTTCCAAAATGGCTGCTATCAGCAAAACCACTGCCAGCACAATTGCCACATACCAAAGTGGTCCCGGTTCCAGCACAGTACGGTAAATATACAAGCGTTGTCTTTCCAGCACTGTTAAGGCATAGCGAAAGAAACCTACTAGTAAACCAGAAAAGAGACCCACAAGGAGTCCCTCCAGAACTAGCTTTAAGCGAAAGCTTTGCCAGTTATTTAATTTTTATATGTTCTGATTCTTTCTTTGTCTTGTACCATTAGGCTCTGACTCTTTCTTCTTTTTTTACTTCTTAAACAAGCCGGTGAAATCAAAGTTGCAAAATAATCCGCCGGTGTTTCTGCTCTCCTCATTAGTTCTACACTGCCATCTTCCTTTAAAAGCAGCTCTGCACTACGCAGCTTGCCATTGTAGTTATAACCCATGGAGAAACCATGTGCACCTGCATCGTGAAGAAACAGATAATCGCCCATATCAATCTTAGGCAGCATTCTATCAATAGCAAACTTATCATTGTTTTCGCACAGGCCGCCTACTATATCGTACTTATTCGTACAAGGATCATTCTCCTTGCCCAGCACGGTAATATGATGGTAAGCACCATAAATGGCAGGACGCATGAGGTTAGCTGCACAGGCATCCAAGCCAATGTATTCTTTGTAAATATGTTAGCATGAATAGCTTGTGCTATTAATGCACCGTAAGGGCCTAGGATAAAGCGACCCATCTCCGTATAAATAGCTACATTTTCCATGCCGGCAGGTACTAAGATCTTTTTAAATACTCTCCGTACGCCTGCACCGATAACCGCAATATCATTACCCTTTTGGTCAGGCTTGTAGGGAATACCAACTCCACCGGACAGGTTAATGAATTCTACAGTAACGCCGGTTTTCTCTTTCAGCTCTACTGCTACCTTAAACAAGCGGGAAGCTAGTTCAGGATAATAGTCATTGGTAACTGTATTACTAGCTAAGAAAGCGTGCATGCCAAAATGCTTAACCACCTTTAGCTTTTAAAATCTTAAAGGCTTCAATAAGTTGTTGCTTGGTCATGCCATACTTAGCATCACCGGGATTGTCCATAATGTTGTTGGCAATAGCAAACTCACCGCCGGGATTGAAACGACAGCTAATAGTTTCAGGAATGCTTGCCACTTTCTCTAAGAAAGCTATATGAGTAATATCGTCTAAGTTAATGGTAGCATTAAGTTTTCTGGCCAATTGATAATCCTGAGCCGGAGTCTCATTGGAAGAAAACATGATTTCCCCGTCCTTAAACCCGCAGGCATCGCTCATCAAAAGCTCAGTGTAAGAAGAACAGTCAGTACCGCAGCCTTCCTCACGCAAAATTTGCAAATCTTAGGTGTTGGAGTAGCTTTTACAGCAAAATACTCCTTGTAGCCTTTGTTCCAGGAAAACGCTTTTAATACGGCGCGGACATTTTCCCTAATTTGCTTTTCATCATAGAGATAAAAAGGTGTAGGATATTTTTTTACTATTTCTTCCACTTGCTCTTTTGTTACAAAAGGTTTCTTCACTGCTCCATCCCCCTAGCACTAATTGTATAAACATAAATTAAATATAAACTTTATTTACTTTACTTGTCAAGCTTACTTCACTAAATTCACATAACACCAAAGAACACCATACAGCACTATCTGATGGCATAAATAAAAGCCCAGGCTATGCCTGCCTAAAAGCTGCAGACAGGTAAAGCCCTTATACTCATATTGCTCAGACTGTCCCTTGGGCCAAAGCAAAATACCCAACCAGAAAACAAAAATATGGGGCAGCATAGGCACATAATCTGCAGAGCTGATGCCTACTGTGGGCAGTCCTAACAGAAAGGTTCCCATCTGAGAAAACATCTGAGAGACGGTTACCAGCTTAAAACCGTACAGGCCTATATAACCGGAAGGCAAGCCCTCGGTCAGTACAAAACCGGCCAAGCAGAGTACAAACAAAACAGTACGCTGAGCAGAGCTAAGCTCCTTCTCGCCCCAAATATACTTTAAGAGAGCTGTCAAAAGTATGGCAGTGCCCAGAAAATTAAGCACGCCAAAAATAATAAGTTCTCTGGGAATTACAAAATAAGTAATGGCTGTAATCAATAGTCCCAAAAAGTTTAATTCCAAGCCATGTCTGGCTAAATGCTTAGTATAATTCACCGCAGAGCCTGAAATGAAAATAAAACTAAGCACTATGGTCTGCTGCCAGAAAAAGAGAAATTCTTCTCCCAGATAGTTAGGCCATAGGCTGAAAATAAAGACTAAATCATAATAGCCATGAAAAAAGAGCATGCTCACAAGGGAAAATCCCCTGTAAGCATCTAAATAACCATTTCGTTTCATCCTAATAACATCCTATCGTTATCCAAAGCTTCACCAGCTGCTTTTTCAAACAAATTAAGCAAGTCACCGATGCTTAGTTTGGCTTTCTCTTCGCCTTTTACATCTACTACAATATGTCCTGCGTTCATCATGATTAACCTGTTGCCGTAATGCAAGCATCCTTCATATTGTGGGTGATCATTAAGGTTGTTAGTTTGTTCCTGTCTACTATTCTTTGTGTTAAGGTTAAAACCTTTTCGGCAGTCTTAGGGTCTAGGGCTGCAGTATGTTCATCCAAAAGCAATAGCTTGGGACGAGCAAGGGTTGCCATGAGCAGAGTCAGAGCCTGTCTTTGGCCACCGGATAAGGTTCCTACCCTGGCAGTCAGTCTCTCCTCCAAGCCTAGATCTAATTCGGCCAGCATGGTTTTATACTTGTCTCTTTCTTCGTCACGCAAAGCCCAGGCAAAACCAGGTGTCTTACCACGTCTGGCAGCAATGCCCAGATTCTCTTCAATCATCATGCCTGCTGCTGTTCCCAGCAAAGGATCCTGGAAAACACGACCGATATATTTAGCTCTTTGATGCTCAGCTAATTTAGTAATGTTTTGACCATCAATGGAGATAGTTCCCTTATCAATAGGGAAAACGCCGGCAATAGAATTAAGCAAGGTAGACTTACCTGCTCCGTTGCCGCCAATGACGGTAATGAAATCTCCCGGCTCCATATCCAGATTAACATCCAGCAGAGCCTTTTTCTCATTAACACTGCCTGGGAAGAAGGTCTTAGATAAATGTTCTACTTTCAGCATTTAGCTCACCTTCCTTGCTTGCATTTTGCCCTTAAACAGTGGCAATGCTAAAGCCAGCGCAACCAGCACGGCTGTGAATAATTTTAAATCATTAGGTGGCATACCCATTTGCAATACCACGGCAATAACAATTCTATAAGTAATAGATCCTAAAATAACAGAGATCAAAGAATTCTTAAAGCTTCTGGTACCAAATAGTACCTCACCAATAATAACAGAAGCCAAGCCAATAACGATGGTACCAATACCCATGCCTACATCAGCAAAGCCATTGCTTTGACCAACCAAGGCACCGGACACAGCAACTAAAGCATTGCTGGTTAACAGTCCCAGAATAATGGTAACGTTGGTATCTACGCCCTGTGCCCTGATCATTTGAGGATTAAAACCGGTAGCACGAATAGCAGAACCAATTTCTGTACCGAAGAACCAGTACATGATGGCACCAAAAATAAAAGTGCTTAAAACGCCAACCAAAAGAACTGCATTGGTATTGCTTAGTCCTAAATCTTTAATCAGATTAAAAATCGTAGCTGTTCCCAACAGCGACAGATTAGCCTTTGCCCATGATTCTTAGGTTTACGGAATAAAGAGCAATCATGGTTAAAATACCTGCCAACAAAGCCGGTATTTTTAATTTGGTATGCAATAAGCCGGTGACAATACCGGAAATACCTCCGGCAATAGCTGCCACCAATATGGCTACCCAAGGGTTAAAGCCTTTTACCAAAAGGCTGGCTGCCACAGCAGCTCCCAAGGGGAAAGAACCTTCAACAGTTAAATCAGCAATGTCCAGTACTCTGTAGGTAATGTAGACGCCTAGCGCCAGTATGGACCACAGAAGGCCTTGAGAAATGGTTGGTAGTAACAAATCTATCATTATTTCTTGCCCTCTTTAGCTTTCTTTAGAATATCTTCAGGAATCTTAACATCAAGCTTCTGGGCAACTTCTTCATTAACAATTACTTGGAATTCCTTTTGAGTCTCGATGCCCATATTCTGAACTTTCCTCTTGCCGTCTAAGATATCAGCAGCCATCAGGCCTGCCTGATAGCCCAGCTTGTGATAATCAATACCCAGAGTAGCTAAGCCACCGGCTTTAACCATGTTGCCTTCGCCGCAAATAACAGGAAGTTTTGCTTCATTAGTGATAGCGGACAAGGTAGGCATAGCAGATGCCAAAACATTATCGGTAGGAATATAAATAGCTTCGCATTTACCAACTAAGCTGTGAGCTGCTTGTTGAATATCGTTAACAGTGGAAACTGTTGCTTCTACAGCCTTAATGCCTTTGCTTTCAGCATATTTCTTAGCTTCGTTAACTTGAATCTGAGAGTTTACTTCGCTGGAGCTGTAAATATAACCAATGGTCTTGCAGTTAGGAACAATCTTCAAAAGCAAATCAATTTGCTCTTTGATGGGGTTCATATCAGAAGTACCGGTTACGTTAGTTCCGGATTTAGCATTGCTTTTTACCAGCTTAGCTTGCTCATAGTCGGTAATAGCAGTACCTACAATAGGAATGTCCTTAGTGGCATTGGCTACAGTTTGAGCTGCCGGTGTAGCAATGGCACAAATCAAGTTATCTTTATTATTTACAAAGCGTTGTGCAATAGTCTGCAGGTTGGATTGATCTGCCTGAGCGTTCTGCCTATCAAAAGTAATATTCTGGCCTTCCTTATAACCTCTGGAAGCCAGTCCTTCCACAAAGCCCTTGTTGGCTGCATCCAGAGCCGGATGCTCTACCAATTGCACAATACCAACTGTTACCTTCTTCTTGCTACTGTCAGCAGCTTTGGGAGCCTCTTTCTTTGCTTCTCCGCCACAACCGGCAATTAATGCCATTGCTACTGCTAACGCTACCATCTTTACCATTTTTTTACTGATTAATTTCATAAATCCCGCTTCCTTCCATTCTACTTTAGTTATTTTTTATATATAAAAAGCACCTACTTTTTGGAGTAGGTGCTTAGCAGCCTTATTCCGAAATAATTTTGTCGTATTCGTTTTTGGCTTTCTCCACGTCCGGATAAGACGCAGCCGCAGCATTAAAATCGCCGGCCTTCAAAGAATCGGAAACCTTACAAATATTGGTGTACAAAGACCCTAAGCTTAGGTTACCTGCCACGCCCTTTAGAGCATGAGCAGCCTTAAAAGCTTCTTCCGTATTTTTTCTGCCATGTTTTTCTTTAAAGCTGCAAAATTCTCGTCAGATGCAAAAATTTTCAGGCATTCAGTATATAATGCCTTATCGCCATCGAATCTTTCTAGTGCGGAGGGAATATCGCAACCCCAGGCAGCTAATTCGTCAATAATGTTTTTCATTAAGATTACCTCCTTGATATGTAGACATATTTTACCATATAAAAAATGTTTCTACAATATTATTGTAACTTTTTACTTTTTTTCTTGGGAAACAACTTTGCCAAAAATATTAAGCTCCCAGCAAGGTACATAAGGATGTCTTCTTAAATATAACTTGTAGTCAGGATTAATACTGCGGATTAATTCCGGAATTTGCCAAAGATCACCATCATGATGATAGGCCGCCACAAAAAGTTTTGGAGCCTGCTCTGCCAGAATTGTCTTGCAGCCTGTGAGGGCTTCTTGTTCGGCGCCTTCTACATCCATTTTCAGATAAGTCAAAGGTGCCTTGCCCACCACTTCATCCAGACTAACTGTTTCCACACTTACCTTACCTTCGCTAGCCAGATAAGACATACGCCCGCCCTTTTGGCTAAAATTCAGTGTACAGGCAGCTGACCAGATCGCCTTATTAACCAAAGTACATTTACGAATCTGGTTCTGTTCTACAAAAGCTTTCAGCTTAGTATAGTTTTTCTTATCCGGTTCCAAGCATAAATATGTTCATAGTGACCACCAGTAAGCTCTAAAAACTCCTTAATGGGTGTCACCGTTATAAGCACCTAAATCTGCATAGGCTTCGTTTGTGCAAAAGTAAAAAGCTGTTGCAGGTCTACCTGCCTGGTAGTTACGTCGGCCAGATAGCTTAGCTTGCCACTGATTTTATAATTGAGCACAGCTGCCATAACCTGTCTGGATTGCTCGTCGGCCCATTTTTCATATACTTTTTGCAAAACTGCCTCATGCTCAGTAAGCCAAGCCTTGGAAACCAACTCATCACCGGGAAAAAGCTCCACGTGGGGAGCGTAGGTTTCGTGGCTTTGGGCCATGGTAAAAATCTTTTAAAATAACAGGATCTTCACTGGCAAAAGCAATTACCAGAACAAAATCGCCCCACTTTTCCTCAGCCTGGGCATAATTCAAAACCTTGTAGCCTCGGAAGCTTTGTCCTCTGACAAATTCATCGCTGGCAAAAAGCCCGACCACAGGAATATGCTCCGCTTCGCACTTATCCAGGATGCGATCTGCCCCATTGCCCATGCCATACAGCACAATATGCTTAGTGGTCTGCTTTAAATTATCCCACACCGTGGCACTTTCTTTAATAAAAGCCAACATTAGCCAAATACTCCTTCTAGCTGTTTATAATCTGACAATCTGTATCCAAATCTATAACACCGGAGCTTGCCGGTCCAACCTTATAGGGATTAAAGAGCAGATGCACATAACCATTACTGCCTATATAGTAATTTTTAGGTGTGGCATCCATCTTAGTAGTATCCAGATAAATAACATAATTATCTTGCACTGCTGCCTGACGTAGCTGCTTTAAAATATAATCCTTACTCAGCTTAGCAACATCTTCGTTTTTGACTAATTTCTGCCAACCAACAGGTTCGCCGCTTGTAAGATCAAAGGTCCAGCCTTCTTTAAACAGTAAGGCTTCCCGCTCTCCTTGGGCAAAAGTAGTGGTGAAGATAATGCTGGCTAAATTATTGCTCAAGTAGGTTACTGTATAATCTACATCTTTAGATTTATAATTTTCTTTATCTTCAGTAGCAGTTTGTTGCCAGGTAGCTTGCATATCGTTGCCCTGATTTATGGCTAGCTGCCGCAAGACAGCATTGACATGGGCGACAGCTGCCTTCTCTGCCCTAGTATCGCTTTTAAACACAGGATAGCGAAAAACAAAATAGCCTTGGGGCGCTTCCAATTCCAGCTTATTGGCCTGGTTGGTGATGGCACCTAAACAAGTACTGCATAAACCAAAGACTAAACACCAGGTAACCAGTAAGATTCTCCTCATGCTGCTTTCCCTCCCTGTTGATGAACTGCTGTTTTATTAAGCATTGTCTTGTCGACGGTTTGCTTGATAACCGTGCCGGCTTATTCATGATAATTGCCCATTGCTGCAGCTTGGCTGCTAGGGTAGCAGCATAGTCACTGAAGCTGACATTCGGAGGACAATCCTGTTGGAAAACTCTTAAAATCTTGGTATTTTCATAATAAACATCAGAGTAATTATCACTGTCTGCCGTAATGAAATGGGTTTCATCAATAGGCTTATGCTGCTTAATTACATACATGGCACCGGCCATTAATCTAGCTCTGTATTCCGGCTTGTTGCTACCTGCGCCATTATTAAAGACAAAGCGCCAGTTGGTATCGGCAACTGTCCAAGAGCCATCGGCATTCATGGTAACGATAGGAGTAATATGCAAGGGCTCTAGTGCCTTCAGTGCTTTCACTTTTCTGGTAGCTGTATCAGGGTGAGAAGCAAAAATACCATAATCCGGTACATTCTTTTCTTTGCTTAAATCGTCCAGCTTGCACATGGTAATGTAAATACTGTAGGGATTGTAGCCTGCCTTTTCGGTAAGATCAATGCCCTGCATGTCAGCCTCTCCTTCATCGTGCCTGCTGTAACCGGCCATCAAGGCTTGTGAAGTAGTAGAAGCTAGCACCAGGCCTGCTCCCGCATCTCCTGAGCCTGCCGCCGCAATAATAGTCAGCAGGGAAAGCGCCAGTTGCTTTTCTACCTGATGCACGGTGTGTCGTTTCACTATGTGGCCGATTTCGTGGCCGATAACTCCGGCTAGCTCGTCATCAGAAGGCATTAAATCAATTAAGCCCTTAAACACATAGATAAAACCACCGGGACAAGCCATGGCGTTCACATCCTGACTATTTAATACCTTAAAGGTATAGTTCAGGTCCTTACGTCCACAGTATTGCACCAGATTTTGCCCAATACGATTAATACGGTCCTGCAATTCATCATCATGAACCAGTCCGTATTGGTTTTCCAGTTGGGCTGCAACATCCTTACCCATATTAATTTCCTGTTGCTTGCTAATTAAGGCTGCCTGTACTTGGGGATGTGGTAACATGGTCCAAAAAAAGAACAGCACAATAAATATTTTTTTCATAGTATCTACCTTCCTTACGACTTCCATTATACACTATTTTTATTCACTTTATCACTCAGAAGTGTTATCATAATAGGACAAAATTAGAACAGAATGAGAGATATAATATGGTAAACAATGTGTTAACAAATATACTTTATGGTTTAAGCGGCTTTTTCTTTGCTATGTTTGCTTTGCGTTACGGAGTTAGAGCTACGGATAAAATGCGTATTGCTTTTCATGAGCACGGTTTTAGTACTTCCTTCTTTTTAGCTTGCATTCCTTCCTTCGTATTTTTATTAGTAGCCTTATTTTTATTCCCGATTTTGTTATACACCAGGACTCCCGTAGGAGGCTTTGTGTATTTAGCAACCTATATTTTCTTTAACATGAAGGTAAAAGAGAAAAGATGAGAATTCTACATACCTCAGATTGGCATTTAGGACGTTCCTTCCATGGCTTGCATCTCTTAGAAGATCAAGCAGTGGTGCTGGCTCAAATCTTACAGATTGCCAAGGACAGCAAGGTGGATGTTGTAGTGGTAGCCGGTGATATTTATGACCGGGCCGTACCTCCCACTGATGCAGTAGGACTTTTAAATGCCACCTTAGAAGAATTAATTTTAAATTTACATCTGCCTGTTATCCTGATTGCAGGAAACCACGATAATCCTGACCGTTTAAATTTCGGTCAGGCTCTTTTTGCGCAAAAGCAGCTTTATATTTACGGTACGGTAATGGCTAATGCTACACCTGTAGCCTTGGAGGACAAATATGGTTCTGTATATTTTGCTCCTCTAACCTATTGTGAACCTTTAACTGCCACCGAGCTAAGTGGTGAGAAGCAGCCTAATCACGATGCCGCCCTGGCTTGGCAAATCAAGCAAATGCTAGCACAAATTCCGGCCGATGCCCGTAAGATTGCTGTGGCTCATGCCTTTGTGGCCGGTGCTATGCCTACTCCGGATAGTGAAAGGCCCTTAGCCGTAGGTGGTACTACCACCGTAGAACTTAAAAATTTTGAACCTTTTAACTATACAGCCTTAGGACATTGCACGCTACGCAAAATTGCAGTCCTATCGTGCGTTACAGTGGTTCTCTCCTAAAATATTCTTTTGCGGAAGCTACCCAAAAGAAAGCTGTTCACATCGTAGATTTAGATGGCAGCGGTGCAGCCAAGGTAGAAACTATTGCCTTAACCCAGCCTCATGATTTAATCAGATTAAAAGGCAGCTTTCAGGAATTGTTAGCTAAGGACCCTGCCGATTATGCTGCCGCTTATATGCAGCTTACCTTGACAGATGCCGCTCCTATTTTAGATGCTAAGCATAAACTGGAAACTGTTTATCCGCAAATCTTGGAATTAACCTACGAGCGGCTTACCCCTGCCCAGAAGGAACTTAGCGTAGAGGCTGCCCCAAAAGAAAAAAGTATCTTCTCACGAGTTGTTCAGTACTTTCTTTCAGGCTGTTAACGAAAGAAAGCTGGAAACCACAGAGGATACTCTTTTGCGTCAGGCTTTAACACATCTGGAAGACAAAGGGAGGCGAGCTTAATGAAACCTCTCTGCCTTACCATGGAAGCCTTTGGTCCTTATGCCCAAAAAGAAGTTATCGATTTTCGCCAGCTAGGAGACAAGAACTTCTTCCTTATTACCGGTCCTACCGGCAGTGGCAAAACTTCCATCCTAGACGCTATCACCTTCGCTTTGTATGGCAGTGCCAGTGGTGATTTGCGTAACAACCGTTCCCTGCGCAGCGGACTATGCTACTCCGGAAACCAAGACCTCGGTAACACTACTTTTTGCCAATAAAAATAAAACCTATGAAATTACCAGAACTCCCGAACAAGAGCTGAAGAAGCAACGGGGCGAAGGCACTAGGACTGTGCCTGTAGGTGCCTCTCTGGTGGAAATCGATAAAGAAGGCGACCGCAAGATTTTGGCTACCTCCAATAGTGATGCTACCAAAGCCATTGAAGAATTGCTGGGCTTTAAGGCTGAGCAATTCAGGCAACTGGTTATTCTCCCTCAGGGAGAATTTCGCCGTTTCTTAATGGCAGACTCCAAAGAAAGAAAATTGATTTTGGAAACTCTGTTTAAGACAGGTGAATACAGGCAGCTGGAAGACGTCTTAGACGCCCAGGCCAAAAAGCTAAAAAATTCCTACGAAGAATTAAGTCAGCGCTTTACCACCCTCTTGGAAAGCAGTGGTTCAAGTACCATAGCAGAATTGCAAGCTGTCATTGACCAAAACGAAAAGGCTTGCCAAACTCAAGAGTCCTTGCTAACCAAACAAAAAGCAGAACTGGAAAAAGTAAGTAAAGCTTTGCACGAGCAGGAAAACTTATTTGAAGCCTTTACTCAGGCAGAAAATTAGTAGCCGAAAAAGCTGAATTGGCCGCTCAAAAAGCTGAAATTAATAAATTAAAAGAGCAACTGCAATTGTTAGAAGCAGCTGCTAGTTTAAAGACTCCTTATGAAAAAGCTTCCCAAAGTCTGGCTCAGGTTAAAGCCAGCCAGGCTTATCTTGATCAGGAAAATGCTAATTTAAAAATTGCCAACGAAGCTTTGGAAGCTGCTGCTCAGGAACTGACTCAAGCCGGTTCCGGTGAGGATTTAGACAATGCCATCGTCGCTCTTAAGGAACAGGCGGCCACCATGACTGCTACTTCTCAGGAAACTACCCGCTTAGCCGAAAGCTTAAAGCCCGGCGTGCCCTGTCCTGTGTGTGGTTCCTTAGAACATCCCCATCCTGCTACCGTTAGTGCCAAAGCCAAAGCAGCCTTAGAAGCCAAGCTAGCCAATATTGAAGCCCAGGCCCAAAAGCTTAAGCAACAAAGGACAACTTTGAAAAATGCTAATACTAAGGTAGCAGAAACCAAAGGTAAAGTAGTTGCTGCCCAAAAGGCGTTAGACTCTGCTAATGAAATTTCTCAGCAAATGGTAGAAGAATTCAAAGAAGTATTTACTGCCTCGGTGTTCACAGAGCAACGCACTTTTCTCAGCCTTTTAAAACAAGGCAGCCAAAAAACAAGCTGGCAAAACACCATCAGCACTTATGAAAAAGCAGAAGCTGCCCTCCAAGCTAAAGAAGGTTTAACCTTAAAACAGATTAAGGATAAACAAAACCTGACCTTACACCCTATCAGGAGTCAGAAGAAAAAGCCCGGCAGGCCATGACTGAAACGGCTACTAAGCTAGGCGCCGGACAAGCTCAGGTCAAGAGTGCCAAAGCTTTGCTAAGTTCCTTGGAAACTACTCAAAAGCAATTAGATAAATTGCAGGCAGCTTATGGCCCCATTGGCCTCTTAGCTGCTACTGCCAAAGGCGACAACCCTTACAAGCTATCCTTCTCTGCTTTCGTTTTGCAAGCCCTGTTAGACGATGTGCTAACTACCGCTAATCTGCGCTTGAACAAAATCAGTCAAGGCAGGTATGCTCTGCTAAGAAGCACAGGTATTAACGACGCTCGCAAGGAACAAGGCTTGTCCTTAGAAGTACTGGACGCCTTTACCGGTCAAAGTCGTGATGTGTCGACTCTCTCCGGAGGCGAAAGCTTCTTTACTTCCCTCTCCTTGGCCTTAGGCTTATCCGATGTGTTGGAAGCCTATGCCGGCGGTTTACATCTGGATACTATTTTAGTTGACGAAGGTTTCGGCTCCTTGGATCCGGAAACCTTGGATAGCGCCATCAACACTCTTACCGAATTACAAGCCGGCGGTCGTTTAGTGGGTATTATTTCCCACGTTGCCGACTTAGAAGAACGTATTCCTACCCGGCTGGAAATAATTCCCGGGCAGCATGGTAGCACTACCAGTTTATAGTGTAAAAAAACGGCCATAATTAGCCAGTTACATTGTCAGAACTTGCGTTTGCTCGGCTCAGCGGACCTTGATAGTCCAGCTTCCCTCGCAAGCCTCGTTCTTCCTCGTATCTGACTAATTCTACCCGTTTTAGCTAATTCATAACAAAGAAGCCAATTGGGAACACTTCCCAATGCATCTGTCAAGAGAAAGTAGACACCAATAAAAACGAAACTCAGAACCCTGATTCAGTTTTAAACTGAATCGGGGTTTTGTAGTTTAAAGCCGAAGCATGCCTTTCGTAATTGAAATAATGTACATATTCATCTAATGTTTTGCTTATGTCTTCTGCCTTGGATACATTAAAGTCCAATGCTAGCTCAGCTTTCATCCAGCCGTTAAGAGATTCAATAATTGGATTGTCTGTTGGAGTTCCGGCTCGTGACATTGAGCGAATTATGTTATAATGTTTATGAGCTAATGCAAAGGCTCTGGAGGAGTAGACCGAACCCTGATCTGTGTGTAAAACTGTCTGGGGCGCCTGCTCCTTCTTCTTGTCTATCATGCTGCACAGCCTTTCCAGGCAAGCAAAATATGGTTTCGAATCTCCTCTCTGTCCGGAAAGGGAGTGCGCAATAATCTCGTTGTTAAAGGTATCGACAAAAAGTGTCCATTCGTACAGCTTTCCTTTGTTCCTGATGCAGGTCATGTCTGAAACTACAACGCGTAACGGTTCATTGGCTGCCCAGTTGCCATGGACAAGGTTGGGATAGAAGATGCTTTCGTTTCCTGGCTTTCTGTATCTGTAATGCTTGGCCATGGATTTTATTCCCGCTGCCTTGCAACACTTATGTGCCAGATTGTCAGAAAATACCCAGCCGGTTTCCTCCCTGATACATTTGGCAAGGGCATGGTAGCCAAAGGCTTTGTGTTCGGCATGAGTTTCTTCCAGCAGAGCTGTAAGGTCTATCCTGTCTTGCATATACCGGTTAGGCTTACTCAGCCTTTGGCGCCATTTGTAATATCCAGACCTGTTAAGTCCTAACGCCTTACACAGGGCTTTTATGGGATACTTAATCCTCAGCTCTTCGACAATTTGAAAGTCTTGCCTCTGCCAGTAACGTATTCCTTCTGGGAACCACTTCCTTTCACAAGGTATCCTTTTTTTAGGCGGGCCAGGTCGGCTTCCAGCTTGAGCATCCTGAGCTCAAGTTTCCCCATTTCATCAAGGGAATTGCCGATGTGCAAGGCTGCATACCTGTTGCCACATTTATCTCTGTGTGAAGCCAATCCTTCTTCTCCTAATTCGCCGTATTTTCTTATCCAATTCTTTAAAACGCTACTATGCAGATTATGCTCAATTGCAAATTTATTAACTGTTTCGTGTGTCTTAAGATAATCTTTTACGATTCTTAGCTTTTCTTCCTTGGAAAACACCCTGTGCTTTTTACCTTTTGGCGAACCCATTCGTATCATCTCCTTGATTTCAGTATAGCAAAAAGTAGACACTATCAAAAACTTTCGTTTTTAATAGTGTCTACTTTTATTAGTGCTATCCCATAAACTGTGGTGTGGTCGACCCTATAACAAAAACTGTGGTCATTTTTACCTCTCCCACATCCTGTGGTTGACCTCTGACAAATGCTGTGGTCAGCCTTTAACAACATCGGTGGTCAAGCTATAACACTTTCTGTGGTTTTAGCCTGACCACCGCTATTTTATGACAAAAAGAAACCTCCTGTTTTACAATAGGATTGCCTAAACCACTATCGTAAAAAGGAGGAAAGACAAATTGTCTTTAAATCAGTTTATCACAGAGATCTTAAACATTAAAGAAGAGGATTTAGAGGACGTCCAGCCTTTCAAGCAGTCTGATGATACCCTGCTGATTAAGTTAAAGCTGAAAAACCATCAGCCCTTATGTCCTTACTGCAATGAAAAAATGAAAATTCACTGGTACTATTCCAGAAGGCTTACCCATTCCACCTTCAACAACCGCAAATGCCTCCTTATCTACCAGCAGCGGCGTTACCGCTGCCCCAACTGCGAGTTAACCTTCCATGAGCCCAATCCTTTCATTAACTCTAAGGAAAACCTTACCTTTGAGACAAAGATAAATGTCCTGAAAGAACTTAAATACCCAGAACAGACCTACACTGCCGTTGCCAGAAGATGCAACCTGTCCACGACTAAGGTCCAAAGGATATTCGACCAGCATGTCAATATTCCGCGCAAGTCGCTTCCCAGGGTGCTGTCCATGGATGAGCACTACTTTCCGGAGTCCAATTATGATTCCTTGTACTGTTGCCTGCTGATGAATTTTGAAACCGGTAAAATGGTAGACATCCTCCCTGACAGAAAAAGTCTTATTTAATCCATTATCTCAGCAGCATTAAGAAGGACACCTTTAACGACGACTCCTTAAAAAGCGAACTGGATAATGTGGAATACCTGTCCATTGACCTGTTCGACAATTTTCGGGAACTGGCCCATGCCTATTTCACGAAGGCAACCGTCTGCGCAGACAGCTTCCATGTCCTGCAACACCTCACCAAAGACTTCAGGGACGTCCGTCTGCGCTGCCGCAGGACCACGGAAAACACTGTACTTATTTACCTTTTAACCAAATTCAAGCACGTCTTTCACCATGCAATCTATCTGGACAACATTCCAAAGTACAACAAACGGCTGAAAAGAGATGTCAATTACAGGGAGATACGTGATATTCTTTTTACCAGTTTCCCAGATTTACGCCTAGCCTATGAGCTTAAGGAATATTACATTGCCTTCAACGAAAGCGCTTCCGTTGAAAATGCAGAAGACAGGCTGGCAGAAATTACCTGCAAATTTGCAGATTCAAACATACGTGAATATGACGAGTTCTACACTTTGCTTACCAATTGGAAGGCAGAGATTATTAATTCCTTTATTGAGATAAATGGTACCAGGATTAACAACAGCTACATAGAATCTAAAAACAGGCAGCTGGAGAAACTCCTGTACAACGCTAACGGCTTTACCAATTTTAAGAGAACAAGAAACCGCATACTTTACTGTCTGAACAGGAATGATACTTTCATTATTTAAAAGAAAAGTGGTTAAGGCACAAGGATGACCCGAAAGGGTCATCCTTTATTGCACTTAACCACAGTATTTGTTACAGGTACCACCACAGCATTGTTACAGTGGTCACCACAGCATTTGTTAAAGCCTGACCACAAAAGATGGGAGAGGTCAACCACAGCATTTGTTAAAGGTATTACCACCGTTTGTTTAAAGGGTCGACCACAGCATTATTTACGATTCCCTTTTATTTTACCAATGCAGCGAGAAAAATCGCTACACCCTTTTTTAGTCTTTATAAATATAGTATTTAGTTTAAAACTGGCCAGTCCGTCGCCACTTGCCAGATTTATACTCTCGAAAGAAATGCACCAATTAACTAACCAGCCTAATGGTACAGCATACCAAACAAAGGGAATACCGTACTTGGGGGCAAAAGTAAAAGCGAATAAAACTCGAATTAATAAATTAGCAAAATTGGCTATAGTGAACATTTTCATATCACCTGCACCACGTAAATTCCATCCACAGCCATTTTAAAACCAATCAGACAAAAAAACCATGCTAAAAAGCTTATATATCCGCCTCCCGTTTCAAGTGCTGTAATAGTACCATGGTCTCCTAAAAAGAAGCTTACCATTTGTTTGTGAAAGGGCTCAACTATCATACAAGTAAGAAGAGCACTGAGTAGAATCATTTTATTAGCTGCGTGATAGCCTTCAATGACTCGATCGGGTTTTCCTGCTCCTAAATTTTGGGCGGTAAATGGCGAAACAGCATTGCCAAAAGCATTCATAGTTACTGTGCAAATATAATGTATCCTAACCCCGGCGGAATATCCAGCTAAAGCTTCAGAACCGAAACTATTGACTACTGATTGTACTACCATCATTCCTATGGATACGGTTGCTTGCTGAAAAATAGACGGTAAAGCAACCTTTACCATAGCAACAAGTTCATTTTTATCAAATAAACTAAATTGTTTTTTCTCAAAGATATTTAGCATTTTGATTAATACTAAAAAGGATAACACAGCAGAAAGACCTTGGGCAAGTAAGGTTGCCCATGCCACACCTGCAACACCCAAAGCAAATCCGGTTACAAATAAATAGTCTAAAAAGACATTAAGTATTGAAGAAAAAATTAAAAAAAAGAGTGGAATTCGAGATTTTCCCATGGCATTAAACATGGAAGAAAGAACATTGTACATGAAAAGGAAGGGTAATCCCAAAAAATAAATTCTTAAATAGATAACAGCATCTTCTAAACAATCCGGAGGAGTATTAAAAAAAACCATAAGCATTTTACTATAGCCAAAGCCTAGTAGGCCCAGTAAAAAACTTACAGTTAGAAAGGAAATTAAGGCGGTGAAAATTGCAGTTTTCATTTTTGCATATAGGTGACCGCCAAAATAATGACTGACAGT
>Ga0268359_11432_pt1 | contig 43322 bp, 42 predicted proteins | sample BioMet11_FD_194416 | JGI IMG/M metagenome (GOLD analysis project Ga0268359, IMG submission 194416) | Sewage microbial communities from Oakland, California, United States - Biofuel 11 (PacBio Assembly) | ecosystem: Engineered > Wastewater > Sewage > Unclassified | place: USA: California | collected...
AGCTAGCCCCGGAGGCCTTCATCATGGTCATGCGCGTCACCCAGCAAAGCCTTTATGGCACCGTTCATCCGCCAGGCCAACTCCACGTTGCTCGATCTCGTGAACACCAACGAGCAGGTGTCCACGGAAAAGCGCATCAACACGCCGTCGACGATCCCACCCGTACGGTGACGGTGCTCAATACCCGTTCCGACATCAGCCGGCTCACCCAGTATACGAGCAACATCACCCAGGCCTCGGGCTGCTGACCCAGGAAGACAGCACCCTCACGTCGGTGAGCACCCTGGTCACCAGCATCAAGTCCCTGGCCGAGCAGGCGGCCACCGGTACCATGACCGCCGACAACCGGCAGGAAATCGCCACCCAGGTCCGGCAGTATTTCGAGCAGCTCATTTCCCTGGCCAACACCACCTACAGCGGTCAATCCCTGTTTTCCGGCCAGAAGACCGACACCGAGGCCTATGCCGAGACGCTGTGGATGACCTCGAACGACGATGCCTTCGACCGGTCGTGGCTTCCAACGGCGGCTTCACCATCTCCGGCGACGCCGACTACACCGTGCTCGTGCAGTTTCCGCCTCCAACGCCGGCACCCACCAGCCGTCCTTCCGCTACTCCCTGGACGGCGGCGACACCTGGGCCAGCAACGGCACCTACGCCACCTCGGCCTCGGCCGACACCCAGATCCTGAACCTCGGCAGGCTTGACCTGGAACTCTCCAACGACGCCCTGGATGCGGTGAAGGTCAGCCCGAATACCAAAGACGCCACTGCACCTGGCTGTGGATCCGGCCGACCGCCATCTACCAGGGCAACGACAACGACACCGTGACCGTGACCTCGGCCAACAACACGACGGTGACGGGCAGCGCCGCAGGGACGTCTCCAGCAATGTGGTGGTGCGCGTGGACGGGAACACGAGCTTCGCCAGCGGCTCCACCTTTCCTATTCCTACAGCCTGGACGGCGGCAGCACCTGGTGTCCGGCAACACCTCGGGGGTGTGCGACGGCTCCAACGCCACGTTAAGCGTGGCCGGCGGGATTTTGACGCTCTCGGCCAACGGCGGTTCCCTGACCTCGGGCAGCCAGTTTTTTCATCCAGCCGAGCACGGCCGACATCTCCATCGCCATATCCGATTCCGACTCGGTGGTGGTCAACGGAGTGGGCAAGGATATCTTCGGCGGGGTCGCCAAGCAGAACGGGGCGAGCAACGCCTCGGTGGTCACTTCAGCGGTTCGGATTCCGCCAATTTGCTCGAGACCGTAGGGAACTTGATCGGCTATTTGGAGACCAACAATGAGGACGGCATCGGGAATGCGTGGATGATCTGACCTCCTCCCTGGAGCATATCGAGAACGCCCTGACCAAGGTCGGGCGCAAGGAAAACCGGGTCACCTCCGCCAAGACCGTGGTGGAAACCCTGTCGGACAACGCCACCACCACCTGAGCAGCGTCGAGGACGCGGACATCGCCACCCTCATCACCAAGCTCGCCCAGCAGGAGCTGGCCTACCAGGCCGTGCTCAAGTCCTCGAGCATGGTGATCGGCCTGTCGCTGCTGATTATGTGTAGCGATTCTGGCCGACGGCGTTGACAACAACCGTCCCCGGTGGGTAAGACTGTTTGTAACAAGGCGCGATGACGGTATTTTTCCGCGCTATGAACCATAAGTGGGGGCCTGGGCGTTCATGCTCATTTTGACTCGAAGACCAGGCGAAAGCCTGCACCTGGGCCCATATCAAGATCACGGTCCTGGGCGTTCAGGGAAAGCAGATTAAAATCGGGCTGGAAGTCCCCGATGACATGCAGGTCTATCGGGAAGAGGTCTATCTTAGAGTGCTGGAGCAGAACCGGCAGGCGCTGTGTGCGCCTCCGATTCCGATGTCCTGGCGGCGGCACAGTTATGGCCAAAAAAGACGAACGATTAGTGGAAACGCGCCTTGGGCGCATGCGTTTGCCCGAAAGTCAGGTCCTGTCCTTCCCGCGGGGGCTGATCGGCTTTATGGGCCATCGGGAATTCACCCTTCCAGGTCCGGGAAGAGTCTCCTTTCCTGTCCTGCAAAGCTTGACCGATCCCTCGTTGGGCTTGCTGGTGACCGATCCCTACCAGTTCCTGACCGACTACGAGGTGGTCATCGGCGAGGCCGATCTCAAGGTCCTCGGCGTCTCCTCCCGGGAGCAGGTCACCATCCTGGTCACCGTGACCATCCCCCAGGGCATGCCCGAACGTACCACCCTCAATTTGAGCGGACCCATCATCGTGAACAACGATGCCCGCATCGGCTTGCGGTCCCCAGACCGAGGGGCGCTATCCCTCCCATTTCACCCCCGGGATGACGCCGCCCCGCAAAAAAAGCGCCTCCCGAACCGCCGGTCGCGGCCCGAAAGGCGCTCGTGTGGCTGCCGACACGCCGGAGGATGCGGATTAGCCGAACAGGTCCGACTCCATCGTCAGGAGCTTTTCGGCAATCTTCGTCGAATCCGGCTGATAGGTCCCGCATCGACCGGGCCTTGAGACTCGCCACCTTGTCTGCCGGATGTCCGAGGCGTCTTGCGCTTCCCGGGCTGCCTGGGAACAAGCTTGGCGTTGTCGGAAAGCGTCACCCTGTCCGTGGGAAGACGACTGCGCGGCGTCCGTGCCCGCCGTCTTGCCGCCGGTCCCGGCGGCTTCGCCCGCATCGCTGCGGCCGAGCCGGTCCTGTCCGTAGGTCTGATTGAGTCCGAGTATCTTGATATCCATCGGGGTGCCCCTTCCGCAGTGTGCCGTTACCGACCTTATCGGCAGCGGGGCGGCCGGAATTTAGAGCATGGTTTCATCGACTTTTTCCGGGCCAGTTCCCAGAGGCGCTTGAGGACGGCATTTCGCTCGCTGCCCGTGATGGCCGTGGGGCCGTCGGGCGTGTCCTGCCGGAGGATCTGCATTTCCTGTTCCTCCGGTGGATAGGGTGGATAGGCGAAGGTGACCCGGAAGCCCAGCTCGTCCTCGAGGGCGGCCTTGATGTCGTCCACCACCGGGGAATCCGAACCGGTGACGATGCAGTTCTCGACGATCTCGGCCGCCACCCGCCGCACCAAGTCCTGGCGTTTGGCCTCGCGGGCCTGCCGGGCTTCGGCGTCCTCCTCGGGCGTCGGGCACCGGCCGGGACAACCGGCGGTAGCGGGCCAAACGCCTGGCCGTGGTCACCTGTCGTCCGTAGGTCCGCAACATGGTGCGAACGGGGTAGGTGTCGCGGTCAAGGCGTTTGCGCTCCTTTTCATATCTCCTATCGGATTTTCAAAGCATACCTTTAGAGTCAAGACAAGGGGAAATTGCGGGAGCCTCCGGCGGCCGGGGGCATGATGCCCCCGGACCCCTCGATGCGCGGGCGTTTTGACGACAAGCGAAGACGCTTGTCGTCAAACGCCCGCGAAAGGGGGGTCCGAAGAAGGTTGGACAGGCGAAAGAGCTTTTCGGGTCAGGGGGTTGGGGGGAATGATTCCCCTAAGCCAGGTCAGGGGCAGCGCCCCTGGCGGTGAGGGTCCGGGAGAGGCAGCGCCTCGCCCGGCCCGCCGGAGGCGTCTTCCCGGCTGCCGTTTCTTGTGCCGCGGGGGGGATTGCCGTATAGCTTGGAGGGTTTCTTTCCGAACCGGTGTTTCCCGAGGAGCGGCATGACGACGATGTGTGAGGTCAGGACGGTGTGCGTTCTCTACAAGTCCGGGCACGACCAGGCCAGGGGGCTGGCTTGGTCGGTGGCCGATTGGCTGGCGGCCCGGGGCTTGATCGTCCAGGTGCGGGAAAACGCGCCCGAGGCGATGCCGACGGTGGTGCCGCCCGGGGCCATGGTGACCGCGCCGTTCTCGCTGACCGTGGTTCTCGGCGGCGACGGCACCATGCTGGCGGCCGCCCGGCAGGGCGCCGTCGACCAGGTGCCGCTTTTCGGCATCAATCTCGGCCGGGTGGGTTTCATGACCGAGGCCGGGCTGGACGACTGGCCCGAACGGTTGGGGGAGATTCTCGACCACGGCTTCACCGTGGCTCGGCGCATCCTGCTCGATGTGTCGGTCATCCGGGGCAATGCCACCGTCTTTACCACCACCGCCGTCAATGACGCCGTGGTCAGCCGCGGGGCCATGGCCCGGCTGGCCGCCTTCGACGTCAGTCTGGGGGAGGCCGACGTCTGCACCTTGCGGGCCGACGGGGTGGGTGGTGTCCACGCCCACGGGCTCCACGGCCTATTGCGTGTCGGCCGGCGGACCGCTCATCCACCCGGACCTGGACGTCCTGTGCGTGGTGCCGATCTGTCCGTTTTTGAGCGATTTCACACCGGTGGTGGTGCCGTCCTCGGCCACGGTGCGCCTGGCCCTGTCCGCCCCGGAGACGTCGATGTACCTGACCTGCGACGGTCAGGAGCTTTTTCCGTTGGACGACTGCGACGTGGTGGTGGTGCGTCGGGCCGAGCGGACGTTCCGGCTGGCCCGGGGCGCGCGGGACGGCTATTTCGAGAAACTGCGGCTCAAGGGGTTCATCAACCGGCCATGACCGACCTCACGCCCGCCATGTCCCCGGCCGACGGCCGGATACGCCGCTACGGCGAGGACCCGCTCCTCGACGCCTGGCTGCTCCATTTCATGACCGAAAATCATCTGGAGCACTCCATCGATCCGGAAAACGCCACGCCGGAGCAACTCCGGTTCATGGTCGCCCTGCCGCCGGACCGGATTTACATTCCCTGCACCGATGAGATGTTCGCCCGCCTGTCCGGAGACGCGGCCGATCCGGTGGTGCTGGCCGAATACGCCGTCCAGCTCGACCGGGTGAACGAACTCCTCGACGCCTTCGTGCCCGACCCTACACCCGGACCAAGATCCGCACCCTGTGCGAACTCAAGTACCGGCAGGCCCTGGTCAATCCCACCATCATCCCGTCCCGCCTGGGCAAACGGCTGTGCACCATTTTTCTGACCCAGTCCGGGCTCGACGACCCCTACCGCGAACGCAAGCAGCGTCTCAACCGCCGGGCGGCCGACCGCGTCAAGGACACGTCGCTCGTCGACATGCTCTACGCCGCGCCCGCGCCGCCCAGCGCGGCGGCATCCCGGAGATGCGCTACGGCCTGGACTGCCTGGAGCTGGCCCGGTTGCTCGTGCTCGGCACCGTGCCGGGCATCTGGGAGCGCGAGGACTGGCGGCCGAACGCCGCCCGGCTGGAGCACGACGTGGCCGCCATGCCCGAGGGCTTTGCCCGGCTGACGGCCTTGCTCGATCCCCGGCGGGGCGGGGCGCTCAAGATTCTGTTTCTGCCCGACGCCTCGGGCGGCCTGCTCTTCGACCTGCTGGCCATCCGGGCCCTGCTGCGCCTGGGGCACCGGGTCATCCTGGCCTTCAAGGCCGGCTTCTACTTCGATGCGCCCACCATCTGGGACAGCGACAACGATCCGGTGCTGGAGGACGCCCTGGGCGGGGCCTATCTGCTGGACGAACCCCGGGTGGCCAAGAACGCCTTGCTCCAGGCCATCCGCGAAAATCCGCTGACCATCATTTCCGACGGCACCCGCGAACGCCTCAACCTCTACCGGGTGTCCGTGACCTTCGCCCGGGCCTGGAAGGAGGCGGACCTCATCCTGGCCAAGGGCGCCCTCAACCACTTGCGGCTGATCGCCACCAGCCAGCAGTTCACGCGGGATATCGCGGCCTTCCATCGGGACGAGCAGGGCGTGTTCCGGCTGGACTTCAAGCCCCGGGCCGCCGGTGCCCGGTCCTTCACCGAGGCCGAAATCACGGCCAAGGCCGAGGAGATCGTCAGCGGCATGCGCGCGGCCAAGGCCGCCGGCAAGGCCGTCATGTTCTACAGCGCCATCATCGGCTCCATCCCCGGCCAGACCCAGACGGCCATCGCCCTGGTCACGGCCTTCGTGGCCAGTCTGCGGGAGAAGATGGCCGGCACCTACATCATCAATCCGGCCGAACACTTTGAAGAGGGCATGGACGCCGACGACTTGATGTTCATGTGGGAAAAGGTCCAGCGGAGCGGCCTGCTCGATGTTTGGCGCTTCCAGACCCACTTCGACATCGAAAAGAGCTTCGCCCTGCTCGGGCAGCCCATGCCGCCGGCCTGGGCCGGCAAGGACGCCACCTTCTCCACGGGCTGCACCAAGGAAATGCATATCGCCCTGTCCATGCAGGCCCGCCAGCCGGAACTCCAAATCATCGGCCCCGATCCGCAGAAATTCTTTCGCCGCCGCGAATACGGCGTCGGCCGCTTCTTCGATTCCGCTATCAACGGACGGTAAAGGGGAGCCTCCGGCGGCCGGGGAGGGCGTCGCCCTCCCCGGACCCTTCCTGACCAGGGCGCTGCCCTGGACCTGGCTTAGGGGAATCATTCCCCCCAGCCCCCCTGTCCCGTTTCCCCCCCATTGCTCCAGGCGTTTTGACGCACCCTTCGCGGGCGCCCCGGCGGCAAGCGTCTTCGGTTGCCGCCGGGGCGCCCGCGCATCGAGGGGTCCGGGGGCATCATGCCCCCGGCGGTGAGGTCCAGGAGAGGCAGCGCCTCTCCTGGCCGCCGGAGGCATCGTTGTCTCTTAGCTCCGCTCTTCCTTGGGGGTGTGGCTGGCGCGGAAGACGACTTTGACCGGGGCCATTTTGATGCCGAAGAGTCGGCGCAGACCGTTTTCCAGGTATTTGGCGTAGGAGGGCTTCACCCGGTCCACGTCGCTGACGAAAAAGACGAAGGTCGGCGGCGTTTCGGCGGCCTGGGTGAGGTAGTAGAACTTGGCGCGGCGGCCGTTGACCATGGGCGGCTGGTGTTTGTCGAGCACTTCGCGCATGGCCCGGTTGATGGTCCCGGTGCCGACCCGAATTTGGCATTCCTTGCGGATGGCCTCGGCCATGGGCAGCACCTTGCCCACGCCTTTTTTCTTCATGGCCGAGATGTAGAGCACCGGCACGTGGGGGCAGATCTTGAGTTCGTCCTGGATGTCCTGGCGCAGTTTGCCCATGGCCGACTGGGGGATGGCGTCGGTCTTGTTGACGGCCACCAGGAACGGGGTGCGTTCCTTGTCGAGGTAGGCGATCAGCCGCTTATCCTGGACGCCGATGCCGCCGGTGGCGTCGATGACCACCACCGCCACCTCGGCCCGTTTGGCGCTGCCCAGGGCCTTGCTCACGCTGTAGCGTTCCAGGCCGTCGGTGATGCGGGTGCGTTTACGCACGCCGGCCGTGTCCACGAAGACGTAGCGTTTGCCGTTGCGTATGACGGCGATGTCCACGGCGTCGCGGGTGGTGCCGGCCACCTCGCTGACGATGAGGCGCTCCTCGCCGAGCAGGGCGTTGACCAGCGAGGATTTGCCGGCGTTGGGCCGGCCCAGGACGGCCAGCTGCAGGCCGGGTTCGGGCGGGACGACCGCTTCGGCGGGCTCCTCGGCCTTTTCGGGAAGCAGGTTGGCCAGGGCTTTTTCCAGCGCGGCCTGGCCCAGGCCGTGGGCGGCCGAAATGGCCAGCAGGGGGAAACCCCAGGCGTGGAAATCGCCGGTCATGGCCGTCACGTGTTCCGGGCCGTCCACTTTGTTGACGGCCACCAGCACCGGCTTGCCGGCCCGGCGCAGCTTTTCGGCCAGCGCGTCGTCCGTGGTCGTCTTGCCGGCCTTGCCGTCCACCAGGAAGAGGACCACGTCGGCCATGGTCACGGCGATTTCGGCCTGGTCCACGATGTGTTTGGTCAGACCGTCCGGGACGTCGAACTCCATACCGCCGGTGTCGATCAGGGTGGCCACGCGGCCGCGCAGCATGACCGGCGCTTCCAGCCGGTCCCGGGTGACACCCGGCCGGTCGTGGGTGATGGCCTGCTGCCGTCGGATGAGCCGGTTAAAGAGGGTGGACTTGCCCACGTTGGGGCGGCCGACAAGGGCGACGATAGGGGGCATGGGAGTCTCCTTGGGGGTGGAGGAAAAGAAGAAGATACCTCCGGCGGCTGGGGGCATGATGCCCCCGGACCCCTCGCACGGTTCGATTCTAACACCGCGTGCGCAGAATTGCTTCTTATAGAAATATGGGCCCCTCGCACAGGGGGGCTGGGGGGAATGATTCCCCCCAGCGGGTCCAGGGCAGCGCCCTGGCCGCCGGAGGCATCTTCATATGCTAGCCGCGCAGGCGGGCGGCGATTTCTTTTGCGGCCTTTTCGCCGGACAGCAGCATGCCGCCGAAGATCGGGCCCATGCGGTAGGAGCCGAAGCCGGCGTTGGCGGCCATGCCGGTCACGTAGACGCCGGGGAAGATTTCCCGGGTATTGGCCGGGGTATTGGATTCGGCCACATCGGCCCACATGGACTGTTCGCCCTCGATGCCGCCCGAGGGGGTGTTGAGCCGGATGTCGTTTTTGCGCACCAGGGTCTTGAGCACTTCCACGGGATGGCCGGTGGATTCGATCACGTATTTGCTAGCGATCATCACCGGGTCCACGTGCAGGCCGGCCATTTCCACGGTGGAGGAATTGATGACCAGGCCGGTGACCCGTTTGCCGCCGTTTTCCTCGCGCAGGACCACGTCCTCGACGCTTAAGCAGTTGAAGACCTTGACGCCGGCCAGGCAGGCGGCCGAGGCCAGGGTGGTGGTGGCGGCCACGGCGTCGGCGGTGAAGTAGTTGTCGCGGAAGCGTTTGACCGGGATGCCCAGGTCGGTCAGCAGGTGACAGCTCTCCTCCTGGATGACGATGGTGTTCCAGGTCATGCCGCCGCCCCACATGCCGCCGCCGAGGGAGAGCTTGCGCTCGAACAGGGCGACGTTGAAGCCGTCGGCAGCCAGCAGGCGGGCGGCCGTCAGGCCGGAGGGGCCGCCGCCGACCACGGCCACGTCGACATCCAGGCACGATTTGAACTTGGCGAAATAGGATTCGAGAATGGCTTCGGTGATGATACGTTCGTCCAGAGGCATGAGAAGGTGTCCTTGCAGCAGAAGTTGTCGTTATTTGCCGCCGATGAGAGCGCGGATGGAATCGGCATAGGGGGCGGCCAGCACGCCCCGCTCCGTGATGATGCCGCTGATAAGCTCGGCCGGGGTGATGTCGAAGACGTAGTTGAAGACCGGGACGTTTTCCGGGGTGATGCGGTGTTCGCCGATGTGGGTGACTTCCTCGTCGGGCCGGGTTTCGATGGGAATGTCCGCGCCCGAGGCGATGGTCAGGTCGAAGGTGGAGGCCGGGGCGGCCACGTAGAAGGGCACGCCGTGGGCCTTGGCGACCAGGGCCACGGTGTAGGTGCCGATCTTGTTGGCGGTGTCGCCGTTGGCGGCGATGCGGTCGGCGCCGACCACGACCTTCTGGACCAGCCCCTGCTTCATGAGGTGCCCCACGGCGTTGTCGCAGGCCACGGTGACCGGGATGCCTTCCTTGGCCAGCTCGTAGGCGGTGAGGCGGGCGCCCTGGAGGAACGGCCGGGTCTCGTTGGCGATGACCTTGATGCGCTTGCCCTGTTCCCAGGCGGCCCGGATGACGCCGAGCGCCGTGCCGTAGCCGGCCGTGGCCAGGGCCCCGGCGTTGCAGTGGGTCATGATGGTGTCGCCGTCGGCGATCAGGTCGGCGCCGTTTTGGCCCATGACCTTGTTGGTCTCGATGTCCTCGCTCTGCAAGTCCTGGGCTGCGCCGAAGAAGGCCGAGGCCAGGACGTCGCAGGGCGCGTCGGCCATGGAGGCCCACAGGGCGCGCATCCGCGAGACGGCCCAATGCAGGTTCACGGCCGTGGGTCGGGCCTGCTCCAGTTCGGCCAGCAGGCCGCGCAGCCGGTCGGCCCAGCCGTCTCCGGCCTCGGCGGCCTCCCGGGCGGCCAGGTGGCAGCCGTAGGCCGCGGTGACGCCGATGGCCGGCGCGCCGCGCACCACCATGGTCTTGATGGCGTAGATGGTGTCGGCGGTATTGCGGCACACGAAGTATTCCTCGCGGTCCGGCAGGAAACGCTGATCCAGCAGCACGAGCGCATGCCTGCTGGTGGAGAAGGCGATATGGTCGGTCATGGCGATACTTCTTACTTGTGGTGAACGACGAGAGGATGCCTGCATCCCAGTGGCGGGTGTCCGGGAAACCGTTTTCGTTGTCGACCGGGGTGTCGCAGCGAGACCCCGGTGTGCCCTATCCGAGCTTCTTGCGCAACAGTTCGTTGACCAGGGCGGGATTGGCCTGTCCCCGGGTGGCTTTCATGACCTGGCCGACGAAGAAGCCCATGAGTTTGGTCTTGCCGCCCCGGTAGGCTTCGACCTCGGCCGGGTTGTCGGCGAGCGCCTTGTCCACGGCGTCTTCCAGGGCCGAGGTGTCGGAAATCTGGACCAGCCCCTTCTGGCGGACGTAGTCGGCCGGATCGGCCCCGTTGGCGAAAAGCTCCGGGAAAATCTGCTTGGCGATCTTGCCGGAGATGACGTTGTCGTCGATGAGGCGGATCAGGCCGGCCAGGCCGGAGGGCGTGAGCAGGCAGGACAGCGGGTTTTGGCCGGAGGCGTTGCATTCGCGCAGCAGTTCGCCCTGCATCCAGTTGGCGGCCTTTTTGGGATCGGCCCCGGCGGCCACGGTCTGCTCGAAATAGTCGGCCAGGTCGCGTTCGGCCGTGAGCACGTCGGCGTCGTAGTCCGACAGGCCGAAATCCGCGACGAAGCGGGCCCGGCGGGCTTCCGGCAGTTCCGGCAGCTCCGCGCCCCAGCGGGCCACGTCGGCGGGGTCCAGGGTCAGGGGCACCAGGTCCGGGTCCGGGAAATAGCGGTAGTCGTGGGCCTCTTCCTTGCCGCGCATGGGGGCGGTAGCGTTTTGGGCGACGTCGTAGAGGCGGGTTTCCTGGGTGACGGTCAGGCCGTCGTCCAGCAGGTCGGACTGGCGCTCCACCTCGTATTCCAGGGCCTTTTGCACGTGGCGGAAGCTGTTGAGGTTTTTGAGCTCCGTCCGGGTCCCGAAGGCGGTCTGGCCGACCGGCCGGATGCTCACGTTGGCGTCGCAGCGAAACGACCCTTCCTCCATATTGCCGTCACACACGTCGAGGTAGACCAGGATGGCGCGCAGGGCCTTCAAATAGGCCACGGCCTCCTCGGGGCTGCGCATGTCCGGTTCGGAGACGATTTCGATCAGCGGCACGCAGGCCCGGTTCAAGTCCACGAAGCTCAGGTTTTCGGCACTGGAGTGGATGTTCTTGCCGGCGTCCTCTTCCATGTGGATGCGGGTGATGCCGATGCGGCGATCCTTCCCGTCCACGGTGACGTCGATGTGGCCGTGCTCGCACAGGGGCTGTTCGTACTGGGAAATCTGGTAGCCCTTGGGCAGGTCGGGGTAGAAATAGTTCTTCCGGGCGAACAGCGAGACCGGATTGATGCGGCAGTTCGTGGCCAGACCGGCCTTGACGGCGAAGTGCACGGCCGTGGCGTTGAGCACGGGCAGGACGCCGGGCATGCCGGAGCAGACCGGACAGACGTTGGTGTTGGGGGCATCGCCGAAGTGGGTGGAGCAGCCGCAGAAGATCTTGGTTTGCGTGCGCAAATGGGCGTGCACCTCGAGACCGATCACCGTCTCGTACCTGGCCATGAATCGCTCCTTGGGGGGGCCGGGTCGCAGGCCCGGCGCGGAAAGTTCGTCCCGGATGTACCGCGCGGAGCCCGGTGGGTCAATGGCGCGTCCAGTCGTGGCAGCGGGCCAGGATGCTTGTATTTTCCCTACCCCCGACGTACATTGACCTTGTACGGCTTTTGTCCGGCGGGCTCGGTCTGTCGGGCGACTCCATTTTATGCGAGGCATGTCATGTGTAGGGTTGCCAAAACGATTTTTCGCGGATTGCTCGCCGTTGTCGTCATGGGCGCGCTGTGCGGCGTCGGAGTGGTGTCGGGGTCGCGTCCGGCCAACGCCCAGGGGAACGATGCGTCCTTGGATGCGCTCGTCCAGGAGATGGAGCAGGCGCAGGACCAGTACGAACTGGTGCTGGGCTATGCCAACGCCGCCACCGAGGAGCGCGTCGCCCGGCAACAGGCCGGTGCCACCAAGGCAGAGATTCGCGCCCTCAAAAACCGGGAAGCCAACTTGATTCTGCGGGCCCAGAACCTGAAGGTCAAGGCGGATTACCTGGAAGAGACCTACGAGAATCTGAAAAAGAAACGCGACGCGAAGTAGGCCGGCGGCCTTCGCCGCGGTCCTAGCGGCCGCGCGCCGCGGCTGCCGTGAAATCGAGCCAGGCCCAGACCTGGTTGCGCCGGTCCGAGGAAGGGGATTCCTCGGGGCGGGGGGCGATATTCCATGTCCAGGTCCGTTCCGGCGCCGGCGGCCGCGCCCCGTACAGGGCGTCGGTGACCGCCGTGATCCGTCCTTTCTCCACACGTTCCCAGCGGGCGTCGCACACCACGCAGACCCGGCCCGGCAGGCGGGCCAGCGCCGCGAAGTGCGCTTCGGTGATCTCCCGGGCCAGTCGGTCCTGCGCCGCTTCCTCCAGACGCGATCCCAGCAGTCGCAACACGGCCAGCGGCAGTTGCGAGGCCAGATTGACCGAGACGGTCAGGTCGGGCCGCGTCCCCAATCGTACATCCGGCGTCGGCAGCGGCTCGGGCAGCGTGCCGCCGCGGCGGCGTACCCGGCGCGCCGTTTCGGCCAGTCCGGTCAGATCGGCCGTGACCAGCCGCACGTTGGGGTGGCGCTTGGCCAGGCGCCGGGCCGGGCGCGGCTGATGGGCGTCGGCCAGGACCACCGTGGCGAACCGGGCGGCCAGCTCGGCCACCGGCACGTCCAGGCAGGCCCCCGAGCCCAGGACGAGCGCCGTCCCGCGCCCCGGACAGGCCGCGGCCGCGTCGAGGATGGCCTGCCGGCTGGCCGCCAGATGCGGCGCCCAGGCCGCCCGTTGCCGGCGGTAGCGGGCGGCGATGGCCACGGCCTCGCGGTCGAGGCCGAGCGTCCGCCCTGGCCCGGTTCCCGGGCAGGTCAGCCATTCGAACAGTTCCCGCAGCATGTCGACTCCCTGAGGATGCGGCTTCCGGCGGCCTGATGCCCCGGCCCCCCCGCCCCGGAGGGGGAAATGCGTCCCGCTCATGGGGCAGTAGCGTACGGCGCCCGGCGGGACAACCGGCGGCGGGCGGAAATGCGTTTGTGTTTCGGGATAATTCTTCGTAGAGAAGGGCCTAAACGCCGTGTCTGCGGCGTGCTGGCGAAGAACGTCTGCCGGATTGGCCGGAAAACGGTCCGCCGTACCTGTGGCGGACCCCCTATGGAGGCATGCATGCGCCGTATGTTTGCAACCCTCGCCCTGGTTGTCCTGCTGGGGGCGACGGCCGCCCAGGCCGCGCCGCCGGCCGACGCCCCGGAGACCGCGCCGAAAGCGCCCGCCCAGGCCGCCACGGCGGCCAAGGCTCCGGACATCACCCCCGAAACCAAAAGCGCCCTCGATGCCACCTGCGCATTTCTCAAGGCCCAGCCGGTCATGGCCTTCCGGGCCGAAATCGCCCAGGACGAGGTCTATCCCAAGGGACAGACCGTCCAGACCAACCGCGTCCTGGACGTGGTCCTCAAGCGGCCGGACAAGCTTTACGCCCGGGTGACCGGCGACGGCCGGGACCGGCTGTTCGTCTACGACGGCAAGACCGCGACCCGGGTCGATCTGGACAAGGGCGTCTACGCCGTCCTGGCCGCGCCGCCCACCGTGGACGCGCTGTTGGACATGCTGGCGTCGCAGTACGGCGTTTCCGCGCCGCTCTCGGATATTCTCTACGCCGATCCCTGCAAGAGCATGCTCGACAACGTGCGGGTGGGCGACACCTTGGGCGACCATCTGGCCGCCGGCCGCTCCTGCCGGCACTTGTACTTCACCCAGGCGAACGCGGACTGGCAGTTGTGGATCGAGAACGGCAAGCAGCCCGTTCCCCGCAAGCTCGTCATCATCGACAAGGAGAAGATGGGCTGGCCCCAGTATGAGGCCACGTTCGTCCGTTTCGACTTCCATCCGCGCCTCGCGCCCGGGCTGTTCACCTACACCCCGGCCAAGAACATGCGGAAAATCGACTTCCTGCCTGTGGGCGCGACCCAGGCCGGGGAAAAATAGGGAGGCCCTGTATGCGCACCTTCCTGCGGCGCCTGGCGCCCCTGGCGGCGGCCCTGGCCATTGCCGGCCTGGTTGTTGATCCCGGCCATCTCCTGACGCTGTCCGGCCCGGTCCTTTCCCAGGCCGAGGCCCGGGGCGGCCATTTCGGTGGTGGCGGCTTCGATGGCGGCCCGCATTTCGACGCCGGCCGCGCCCCTCGTTTCGGCGGCGGCCGGCCCGAGCCGGCCCGGCCGCATGTCCGCCCGGAACCCGGTCCGGGACCGCGACCGACGCCCGGACCGCACCCCGGCCCCGGACCCGGCCCTGGCCCGCACCCGGGCCCCGGCCCTGGTCCGCACCCCGGCCCTGGCCCGCACCCCGGCCCTGGTCCCCATCCGGGTCCCGGTCCGCACCCGGGCCCCGGCCCCCATCCGGGCCCCGGTCCGTATCCCGGCCCCTGGCCGCACCCCGGTCCCGGACCGTGGGGTCCGCCGCCGCCCTTTGCCCCGGGCGCGTGGCTGTGGGCCTTGCCGGCGGCGGCCGTGGCGGTGTCCATTGCCGGCGTCACCTACTATAATTATCATAACGTGTGTTATCTGCCCCAATACCAGGGCGACAACCTGGTCTATGTGCCGGTGCAGGGGGCCTGTCCGCCGCCGTATTGATCGCGGGGCGGCCAGGTGCCGTTGATCCGTCGTCGTGCCGGGACGCTCCTGTGGGGCGTCCCGGGTCGCGCGCCGGCGGGCAACCCTATCGCGGTCCGCGGTCCGGACCCGCGCCTTCGCTCCCGGCGGCCCGAAGCGGGCGGTCGGGCCTTGAAGCGCACCGCATTTCGGCGTAAGCGGACTGTTCGTCGCGCAGGCGAACGGGAGGCTCCATGAGTAAACGCAGTAGCGTCGCCCTCGGCACCATCCTCAAGCAGACGGCCAAAGTGGCCCGCTACCCTTGGATGGCCAGCCGGCTGGCCGCCGTGGAAAAGGAAAAGTTTTTCTTCAATTTCCTCAATCCCAAGGCCGAGCTGGGCCAGGCCAGAAGCATCCGTCAGCTCTCCATCCGCATTACCGACCTGTGCAATCTGCGCTGTCATACCTGCGGCCAGTGGGGGGGATCACGGGTTTCTGCACGGATGCAACTTAAAGGATCTCAAGCAGAAGGAAGTGTCGCCGGAACGCTATCTGGCCCTGCTGGAGGACCTGCACGAGCACGGCCACCATCCCTCGGTCTATCTGTGGGGCGGCGAGCCGACCATGTATCCGGGCTGGCTGGACATCGTCGAGCGGTCCACGGCCCTCAAGATGCCCACCTCCATCGTCACCAACGCCACCCGGCTGCTGCCCGCCGTGGACCGGCTGGCCGCGGCGCCGCTCTTCCTGTTGCAGATTTCCATCGACGGCCACAGCGCCGAGACCCATAACGCGGCCCGGCCCTCGGCCGCCGGCGGCGACAACTACAAGGTTATCCAGGAAGCCCTGTCCGCCGTGCAGGAAGCCAAGCGGGCCCATGGCACCAAGCTGCCCCTGGTCGCCGCCCTGACCACCATTTCCAGCGCCAACGTGGACCACTTGGTGGACATCTACGAGGCCTACAAGGACCGGGTGGACCTCTTCGTCTACTATTTGTCCTGGTGGATCGACGAGGACAGCGCCAAGGCCCACGACGAGGACTTCTCCCGGCGTTTCGGCTTCACGCCCAAGCTCCACTGGGGCTGGGTCGGCGACTGGACCATCAAGGACCATGAGACCTTAAGCACGCAGCTCAAGGAAGTGCTCCGGCGCAGCCGCAGCAGCTGGCACAATCCGCCGGTCAACGTCATTCCCAACATCACCGAGTTGACCGACCTGCGCCAGTACTACACCGATCATCAGGCCAATTTCGGCTACGACCAGTGCATTTCCATCTATCAGGCGGTGGAACTCGACTCCAACGGCGATATGTCGCCCTGCCGTGACTACCACGATTACATCGTCGGCAACGTCAAGGAGCACACCATCACCGAACTGTGGAACAGCGAAGCCTACCGGCGCTTCCGGGCCAGCCTGTACACCGAGGGCCTGATGCCGTCGTGCACCCGTTGCTGCGGGCTCATGGGCTATTGATGCCCCGACCGGTCCGACTGGTCCTGCTGCTGCAGGACCTGGCCTTCGGCGGCACCCAGCGCCAGGCCGTGGCCCTGGCCGCCCGGTTGGACCGGTCCCGGTTCGCCCCGGAGTGCTGGATGCTGATGGCCGGCCGGGATTTCGCCCCGGCGGCGGCCGAGGCCGGCGTCCCTTTGCGCTGGCTGGCCGAGGGGCCCCGGGTGGGGCCGGCGAGCCTGTACGGGCTGTGGCGGGCCCTGGGCGCGGCCCGGCCCGATGTGTTGGTGCTTTTTACGGCCGTGCCCAATATCTGGGGCCGGGTGCTGGGCCGGGCGCGGCATGTGCCGGCCGTCATCGCCACCTGCCGCGGCGGCGGTTCCATCGTGCGCCAGCACGAGCGCCTGCTCAAGAACTGGGCCGCCCACCATATTGTCAACGCCGGGCCGTTGCGGGAGCGGCTGCTGGCGCTCGGCCGGGCGGCTTCCCGGATCACGGTCATTCCCAACGGCGTCGACACCGACCATTTCGCCCCGCCGTCCGACGAGGCCCGGCCGGTGCGCGAAGTGGTGCTGTGTCCGGCCCGGTTCTGCGAGGACAAGGACCACGAGACGCTGCTGCGGGCCTTTGCCGTGACGGCGGCCAAGCGCCCCCGGGCCGAGTTGTGGCTGCTGGGCAACGGGCCGCTGCGCGACCGGGTGCGGCTGCTGGCCGCCCGCCATCCGGCCCGCGACCGGATCAAGCTGTATCCGTCCGTGCCGGACCCGCGACCCTTTTTCGAACAGGCCTCGCTGGTGGTGCTGTCCTCGGTCCGCGAGGCCCTGCCCAACGTCCTGCTCGAGGCCATGGCCATGGGGCTTCCCGTGGTGGCCACGGCGGTGGGCGGCATCCCCGATCTGGTGGAAACGGACCGGACGGGCTTGCTCTGCGCCCCCGGGGATGCCAAGACATTGGGCGAGCACCTGGCCGCCTTGCTGGCCGACGCGCCCCGTCGGGAACGCTTCGGCCGCAACGCCCGGCAGCGGGCCGTGGATGGCTTTTCCATGACCATGATGGTGCGGCGTCACGAAGCCGTCTTCGAACAGGTGCTTGAAGAGACGGCAGCGGCCGGCGGGCCGGCTGCCCGATGCCCGTGAAGGAGGCCACCATGCACGCGAAACGCTTCGTCTTGCTGGGGATGCTGCTGGTCGTTCTGGCGGCCGGACCGGCCATGGCCGGGGATCCGGATATCAGCGGCCTGTGGCGCGGTGCGCTCTACGGTTCCAAGGTCCAGGCCCAGGTCGAGCAGGACAAACGGGACGTCCGGGTGGTGGCGGTGGTGCACGACCTGGCCGGCGGCACCAACATTTATCATCTTTTCGGTTCCATCGACCACGGACACGTGGTGGTGGTCCATGGCAGCGGCCATCGTTTCGAGGGGGATGCGCACGGCGGGACGATCGTCGGTGTGCTGACCACCAGGGGCGGCACCAAGCTGGAGGTCCGGGCGTCCCGGGTGCCTATCCAGCCGCGGGCCCAGGGATCGATGGGGCAGGATCAGGCGACGAACAACCGCCGCCCCGGTTGAGGCAACCATGAGGGGGAGTTTGTGGGGATTTTCTGGGCGGCGCTCATGGCGCTGCAATTGGTGGTGCTGGCCGTTTGTATCTGGTTGGACAGCGCCATGTGCGCGGCGGTCGCGGCCCCGAGCCCCGGCCGGCGGTTTCCCCCCGGGTGGCCCTGATCGTGCCCCTGACCGGCAATACGCCGGGCATGCGTGGGGCCGTGGGCTCGCTTTTGGACCAGGACTATCCGGACTACGCGGTCTACTGCGTCACCGAGCGCGCTGACGATCCGGCCGTGGCCCTGGTGCGGGAGCTGGCGGCCGGCAAGGACCATGTCCATCAACTCGTGGCCGGTTCGGCCACAACCTGCGGGCAGAAAAACCACAGCATTTTGGCCGGCATCCGGGCGGCCGGCCGGCCCGACGTGTACGCCTTCTGCGACAGCACCCATGTGGCCGACCGGACGTTTCTGAGCAATCTGGTCGCCCCCATCGGTCGGGGCGACGCCTTCATGACCAGCGGTTTTCACCGCATCGTGCCCGAGGACACCCGGACGGGCACCCTGGGCATGCTCATAACCTGTCTGGCCCTGCACCTGTTCCAGTCCATCCGGGCCATCACCCAGCCCTGGGGCGGGGCCATGGCCATCTCCCGGCAGGCTTTCGAGAAGTTCGATCTCGTCAGCCTGTGGTCCCGCAACATCGTGGACGACTTCTCCATGGGGCCGCATCTGCGCCGCTGGGGCCTGCCGGCTTGGCCCGTGCCTTCGGCCTGCCTGCGTACGCCGCTTTCCGGCGTGACTCTCGCCGGCTGGGACATTTGGCTCACCCGGCAGCTCCTCTACCTGAAGTTCTGCATGCCGACGGGCTGGCTGCTGTCCATCCTGGGCGTCCTGCTGTTGTCCGGGCCGCAGATCGTGGCCGTCGTGGCCGTGCTTGGCTGGCTTGCGGGCGTGGTCGGCCCGGGATTGGGACTGGCGTCCGTCGGCTATCTGGTGCTTTTTCTGGGGCTGGGTCTGGTGTTTCGGACGCTTTCCCCCCGGCCGGTGCCGGCGCCGGATTGGCTGCGCGGCTATTTCGCCACCTTCCTGATGCTGGCCTGGTGCTTCGGCCGGACCTTTATCACCAATACCATGCGCTGGCGCGGCATCGACTACAAGGTCGGCTGGGGCGGCGTGGTCAAGGCGGTCATCCGGCGGGCCGCCTAGGCGCGGCGGGGCGATGCCCCTTGGATCCCTTCCCTGCGTCCAGGCCCGGCTTTCCGTTCATCACATCCTGTCGCATTTTCTACGAGAGAGGGGGACGGGGTTTCCAAAGGGGGAACCCCTTTGGCTGCCGGAGGCAGTCGTGACGCCCCCTTCCCCCCCTTTCCCCGTGCCCGCTTCCTAGGCCATGCCGACCCGGACCTTCTGGGCCTTGAGTTCGCGCCACCAGGTGCGGATCAGGTAGCAGAACGGGAGCAGGGCCAGGATTTCCGGGATTTCCCGGATGCCCAGGGGGGCGGTGGCCAGGTAGAGGACGGCGCCGCAGACGGCCGCCACGGCGATGCGCCACAGGGACTTCACGTCCATGATGTGCATGGTCTTCTGGCAATAGCTGGTGGTGGTGATGGCCACGGCCGCCTTGGTGAGCAGGATGGCCAGACAGGTGCCGAGCAGGGGATGAATCGGAATCAGGGTGGAGCACAGGAACAGGTTGAGGCCCAGGGCGCACGAGTAGATGACCAGCAGCAGCCGTTCCTTGCCCTGGCTCATCATGAGGTAGGCGGACAGGTTGTGCACGAAGCCGCACAGGATGGTCCAGACCAGCCATTTCTGCATCCAGACCGAGTCGTGGTAGGCGCTGCCGTAGACCAGGCCGATGATCCGGTCGGACTCGATGAACAGGATGAACATGACGGGCAGGGAGACGCCCACCAGCCAGCGCACGGAATTGTTGGCCAGGCGGGTGAATTCGCTGCGGTTGCTTTTCCAGAGCCGGACGAACAGCGGGTAGAGGACGCTGCGCAACAGCAGGTTCGAGACCAGGATGGAAATGCCGTCCACCAGCTCCCAGGTGACGCTGTACTGGGCCACCCAGACCGGGCCGGCCCGGTTTTGCAGGAAATAGATGTTGGCCTTGTTGTAGAGGATGGCGGCCAGGGCCATGAGCACGAAGACCGAGCCGTGCTTGGCCGTGGCCCAGGTCCGGGCCAGGGATTTGCGCTTGAAGGCCAGGCCGGAAAATTCGGTCTTCTTGAGGGCCATCCAGATGCCGCCGGCCAGGTTGATCATGTTTTCGAGGATCTTAAAGAGCGCGATCCAGTGCGGCTTGGCCCCCAGGGCCAGCAGGGAGATGGCATAGCCGTAGCCGACGATTCCGGCCACCACCTTGATGCGTCCCTCCAGGTCTTGCCGCCCTTCCACCCGGATGGCCACGAAAAAAGGAGCTGGCGATGGCCTCCAGGCCGACGCCGGCCGTGATGACCAGCACCAGATTTTGAGTCCCGCCGTGTAATGCTGCCAGAAGACGAAGACCAGGACGCCGAGCCAGCCCGCCACCAGGAGCACGCTTTTGAGCAGCGTGTACTGGGCCAGGATGTCGCCTTTGTGGCTGAATTTCTTGCACAGGGCCGTGACCAGCGGCTGGTTGAGACCGAATTCCCCCAGGAAGAGGATGATGGAGGCCAGGCCGAAGGCGACGGTGAATTCACCGTAATCGCTGGTGGACAGCCGGGCCAGGTAGATCAGGAAAACGGTGTGCAGGCCGTCGTGAATCCATTGGGCCCCGGCCAGTTGAACGAATTTGGAAAGGATACCGTAGGACGGTCGGGAGGTTCCCTTGACGGCGGGAGGATGGGTTTTGGGCATGAGGATGTTTCCCCCCCGGCCGGTCGGCCGGCCGGGAGGCGTGTGTGGCACGACTAGCGGGCCTTGTCTTCCTTTTGGGCGTTTGGGTCGGGTTGCGCCGACGTCTCCGCCGAGGCTGTCCCGGAGGCGGTCATGGGCGGCAGGTCGGCCTTGACGGCCGGGGTGCCGGGGTCCTTGGCGACCGGCGCGGTCATCGGCCCTTGGGCGCGGGCGCGGCGCCCGGACGCGGACGTCGCAACCGGCGCAGCCGCTGCGGGAGCAGCATGGATGAAAGGAACCGAATTTTCTCCAGCTCGTCCACCCGGCAGCTCCACACCAGCTTGCCCTTGTAGGCGATGGGTCCGGACAGCCGTCGCACATGTTCTGCCGTCCGTCCGTCGAAAGCAGGTCGCACGGCTGGATGACCATGACGGACTGGATGTTGATCGGCTTTGGTCAGCAGCTTGGGCCGTCGGAGCAGGCGGCCAAGATGGTGCGCAGGCTCTTGTTGCACAGGCGCCAGCGGCAAGGACCTTCTGGAACCAGCGCATCCAGCACGGGCCGCGGAGTAGGCCAGATAGGTGCCGAAGAACAGGTGGTGGAAGATCTGCGTCCATTCCGCGAACTTGGGGTCCAGGTAGCCGAAGATCTCGTCCTTGTTGCCCACCCGGAGCGTGAGCAGCCATTCATGGACCAGGGAATCTCGGTGCCGTTCAGGTAGGCGCAGGGCTCGTGCTCGGGGTAGGCCATGCGGATGGCGTCGGCGATTTCCTGGGACTGGATGTCGTGGTGCTGTTCCTGTTGGTCGAGCTGATAGACGAGGTTGCCGATGTCGACCGGACGGCCGTTGGCGAACACGTCGAAATTGTTTTTCTTTCGGGCCGACCGGAACAGGATGAACACCATGGTCTGGACGATGTCGATGTGCTGGTGGGCCCAGGAGGCCAGCATCGGGATGGCCGGCAGGGTGTCGCGGTAGATGGTGGCGTTGAACGAGCAGGCCACCGTGCCGTGGCTGTTGTCGTGGATCATTTGGGCGAGCTTGAGGCGCAGCTCGCACAGATCCATTTCGCTGGCGCCGCTCCAGCCCGGCCGTTTCTGGTGGGAATCCACGTGCATGGTGAATCCGACCACGCCGGCGGCGGTCAGTTCGCGCACCAGCTCCGGGGTCAGGGCCTGGCCGTTGGAATTGATGATGGGCTTCCAGCCCTGGGCGGCCACGTAGCGGACGAGGGGGATCAGATCGGGGTAGATGAGGGGTTCGCCGCCGGCAATGGAGATGCCGTCGGTGTGGCGCAGCCGCTTGACGGTCTCCAGAGTCCGGATGACCTGTTCGAGGGGTTTGTGTCCGTTGGGGTCGTTTTCGCGGTAGCAGCCCTCACAGTACAGGTTACATTTCGTGGTCGGCTCAAGCCAGGTGATGGCGTTGTCAGCCAGGTTCCACGGAAGACGATAATAGGATTCCGGGGTCAGCGGTCTTTTTTTCATGGTGCGGTCCGTAGGCGGGTTTTGGCCGCATCCCCCCGATGCGGCTTGGCGCTCAGTTAACGCAAATGAACGGTTCTGGCAACCGGCGTCAGGATAATGGCGGCTTTATCCCCGTTTGTCGAGGATGCCGGCCACGGCGCCGGGCGCGCCGCCGCCCGGACCCGACAGCAGGCGGCCGACCAGGGGAAGGCGGCCGAGGGCCCGGCCGAAGGCCGTGGTCCGGCGGCCGTTGACGGCCAGCAGCACCAGAATCATGACCGGGAAGGGGGCTATCTGGAACAGCGTGCCGGTGAGCCCGGGCAACACGCCCTGGAGCAGGATGCCGGCCACCTGGACGGCGGCGAAGAAGACCGCGCCGCAGGCCACCCGGACCGGCCGCCATCCGCCGAAGATGACGATGGCCAGGGCGATCCAGCCGGCCCCTTCGCAGCCCTGGGGATGGCCCCAGCCGGGTTTGACCGACAGGGAATAGCAGGCGCCGGCCAGACCGGCCAGGGCGCCGCCGGCCAGGCAGGCCAGGACCTTGACCCGGCGTACCGGCAGTCCCCGGGCGGCCGCCGCCTGGGGCGCTTCGCCCACGGCCCGGTGGACCAGTCCGACCCGGGTATGGCCGAGAAACCACCAGGCGCCGGCCACGGCCACAAGCGACAGCGGCACCACCGGCGATGACCGGAACACGGTCGTCCCCAGGACCGGCAGGTCGCCCAGCAGGGGGAGGTTCCAGACGCCGAGGGTCGGACCGGGGAGCCGCGCCTGGCTGTGGCCCAGGAAATAGGCTAGGTCGCGGCAGAAAAGGGTCAGGATGAAGCCGACGGCCAATTCCGAGGCGCCGAGCAGGATGCCCACCACGGCCAGCACGCCGGCCACGGCCAGACCGGCCCCGGTCCCGGCGGCCAGGCCCAGCCAGGGACTGCCCGAGGACCGGGCGGCGACGAAGGCCGTCATGGCGGCCAAAAGCATCAGCCCGTCCAGGGACAGGTTGATGACGCCGGCCCTTCGGCCAGGGTTTCGCCCAGGGCGGCCAGGATGAGCGGCGCGGCCGCGAAGAGCACGGCCGCAAGCTGGGCGGCGACCATGTCCGGGGTCACGGCTGCCTCCGCGAGGCGGTCGGCCAGAGCGTCCGGCCGCGCACAGGGTCAGCACCATCACGCCCTGGATGACGCCGGCCAGGGACGAATCCAGGACAGCTCCAGGGGGAGTTGGATGCCGCCCACGGTCAGCGGCGAAAAAGAGGCAGGCCAAGGGCAGATAGGGCAGGCGCAGGGAGGCCAGCAGCGCGGCCAGCATGGCCATGTAGCCGTATTTGCCGGAGATGGACGGGATGAGCCGGTGGTAGAGGCCGGTCACCAAAAGGCCGCCGGTCAGGCCGGCCAGGGCGCCGCAGATGGCCATGGCCGCCAGCAGCCGGCGCTTGGGCGCAAGGCCGAGCAGGGCCGCCGCCTGGGGATTTTGGCGCACGGCGGCGAGCGTCAGGCCGAAAAAGCTGCGGCGCAGGAGCCAGAAGACGCCGACGTACGCGGCCACGGCCAAGCCTAGCCCGACGAGGCTCATGGGCTGGCCGCCGAGGGCGGGCAGGCGAAAGGCCTCGGGCAGGGGGACGGTGCCGCTCAAGGAGGCCATGCCCGGGCGTTGCCAGGGGCCGAGGATGAGCCACAGGTTGATGCCCAGGGCCACGAAATTGAGGCCCAGGCCGGAAAAGATTTCGTGGACCCGGCCGTGGGTCCGCAGCACGCCGGCGAGCAGGGCCCAGGCGGCGCCGCCGGCCATGGCCGCGGCCAGGGACAGGGTCAGGCAGACCGCCGGCGGCAGGGCGCCGGCCGGGTCGCAGGCCATCAGCCAGCCCTGGCAGCAGACCGCGCCGAGGATGATCTGTCCCTCGATGCCGATGTTCCAGAGGTTGGCCGCGAAGGTGACGGAGACGGCCGCGCCGCACAGCAAAAGCGGCGTCAGGGTGGAAAGCGTCCGCAGGAGCGCCGTGGGCGACCCCAGGCTGGACACGGCCATGACGCCGAGGGTCCGCAGGGGCGGCGCCCCGGCGGCCAGGAGCAGGCCCAGGGTGACGAGGACGGCCAGGCCGGCGGCCAGACCGCCCCGGACGAACGGACGGGGCCTGCCGGTCATGCCGCGTCTCCCTCGATCGCCCGGCCGGTCATCAGGTCGCCCAGGTAGCGGGCGTTTTCGGGCGTGGGGGACAGCCCCGGCAGGTCGGCCACCAGCCGCCGGTCGAAAAAGACCAGGATGCGTTCGGCCCGGCGCATGATTTCGTCCAGGTCCTCGGAGGCGAAGAGCACGGTGGTGCCCGCGGCTGCCCGCCGGCGGAGGTGCCCCCAGATGTGGGCCACCGAGGCGATGTCGAGCCCGCGAGTGGGATTGTCGGCCAGCAGCAGGGCCACGTCGTCCGGCACCAGGGACAGGAGCAGCCGTTGCTGGTTGCCGCCGGACAGGGCGGCCGCCGGGGCGTCCGGCTGGTCGGCCAGGTGGAACTGCTCCACGCAGCGCTTGTGGAAAAGACTGTGGGCCGTGCGCCGGTAGGTCGGGAAGGCCAGCCGGACGTGGTCGGTCAGGGTCAGTCCCGGAAACAGCCCCTGCTCCAGGCGAGCGGCCGGCAGGTAGCGCACCCCGGCCCGCAGGAACCGACCCGGGGAGCGCCCGGCCAGGTTGCGGCCGGCCACGGCCAGTCGGCCGGAGACGGCCGGGATCAGACCGGCCAGGCCGCGCAGCAGGGTTTCCTGGCCACCGCCGGCGATGCCGGCCAAGCCGACGATCTCGCCCGGCCGCACGGTCAGGCTGAGGCGGGCGAGCCGGGTCGTGGCGTCGGCGAAGGTCACGTCGTCGAGGCGAAGCAGGGGCGCGGCCTCCGGGCGGGGACGGCCGGCGGGGGACGGCGGCACGTCCGCCGGGGCGTCCGGGGCATTTTCGAACATGGCGGCCAGGATGGCCGGGGCGTCGAGGGGGGTGGCAAAGGTGCCGACCAGCCGGCCACGGCGCAGCACGGCCACGGCGTCGCACAGTTCCCGGGCCTCGGCAAGCTTGTGGGTGACCAGGATGACCAGCCGGTCGCCGTCGGCCACGAAGGCCCGCAGGGCCGCGAACAGGGCCTCCTTCTGGACCGGAGAGATGCCGGTGGTGGGCTCGTCGAGGACGAGGAGCCGCACGCCCCGGTCGGCCAGGCGCGCCAGTTCGAGGTATTGGCGCTCGGCCACGGTCAGGGTGGCCACCGGGACGTCCGGCGGCAAGGCGATGCCCAGACGGCGGCACCCGGCGGCCAGGCGCGCTCTGGCCTCGCGGCGGCCGAGCACCCGGTCGCCGCCCAGGGCGAAGTTTTCCCAGACGCGAAGCGGCGGGAAGTCGAGCGGGTCCTGGGGCAGCAGCCCGATGCCGTTTGTTGCGGCCAGGCGCGGCGTCAGCCGGGCAAGGACGCGGCCGTCCACGGTCAGGCTGCCGGCATCCGGGGGCGTCAGGCCGCAGAGCACCCGCATGAGGGTGGACTTGCCGGCCCCGTTTTCCCCGAGCAGGCCGTAGATGCGGCCGGCGGCCAAGGTCAGGCTGACGTCGTCATTGGCCGTGACCGTGCCGAATCGCTTGACGATATGGGAGAGTTGCACTTCCACGGTGATACTGCGGCAGCCCGGCCTATTTGGCGGCGCTGGTCCCGTCCATGCCCGTCAGCAATTGCGGGCAGAACCAGAGCTCCTTGTCCGTGGCCGTGCGACCGGCCGGTACGAAGGTGGCACCGTTCTGGTAGGTTAGGGGGCCGGCGTAGAGGTCCACCGCGCCCGAGGCCAGGCCGGACACGAAGTCGGCCAGGGCCTTTTTCGCCGGGGCACTGAGTCCCCCGCCTTCCACGAAGCCGACCGGGCTTTTGCGCGGGTCGTTGAGGGCCGCGTAATCCGGCGACAGCCAGGTGAAGGCCGGGGGTGTAGCTGCCGGCGGCAGCCGCCTTGATCACGTCGAGAAACGGCGGGCCCCAGTTGAAGTAGGGCACGCCCAGGCAGGCGTCCTCGGCTCCCAGGCAGGCGTTCTTGTAGTTGTAGGGCACGGCGAAGACATGGCCCCCGGCCTTGCGCCGGGCTTCGGCCACGGTCAGGGCCTCGGGGGTGTCCAGGCCGGAGATGAGCACGTCGTCGCCCTGGTCGAAGAACGCCCCGGCCATCTGGTTGGGGTCGGCGGTGACGCCCGGAATGTTGAACCAGAAGCCGATCCAGCCGACCCTGAAGGTCAGGGAGCCGGCTTTCTTGCCCCGGACGTGCTCCCAGGCGTAGCGGGCGCCGAGATAGGCGGCGTTGGCCAGGCGGCGGGTTTCGTCGTTGATGAGCGGCCCCAGGAAGCCGATCTTGCCGGTGGCCGTGGTCATGCCGGCCGCGAACCCGGCCATCATGTTGGTGTATTCCATCTTGGCGAAGAGATTGCCCAGGTTCTTGGGGGCGTGGCCGGTCAGCACGTCGTCGCCGGAGACGTGGATGAAGGTCAGCTCCGGGTGCTTGCGGGCGGCCTCGATGATGCCGTCCTTCATGTCGTCGGAGCCGGCGATGATGAGCGTGGCCCCCTTGGCCGCCAGATCGTCCACCAGCTCGGGCACGGTGACGCCGGGCCGGTCGGACGGATTGACCTTGTCGAGATAGAGCATCCTGGTCCCGGGGAGCGTGGCCTCGACGTACTTGCCGCCCTCGTATTGGGCCTGGCTGTAGCCCTTGTCGTTGTACGGCCCGACCATGAGCAGGCCGAAGACGAACGGTTTCGGGGCGGCGGTCGCGGCCCCGGTCGCCAGCAGCAGGGTCAGGACACCGGTGGAGAGGCAGGACAGCACGCGGCACATGGCGAGTCTCCTTTGGGTTATCTGTCCGCAAGGCCGAACGGACGCAGCACCCGGTCCAGGACGCCTTGGACCTTGGAAATGGCCACGCCGTAATTGGTGACGGGCACGCCCCGGCGCTGGCATTCCTTGATGCGGCGGAGCATCTCCATGCGGTTGAGCATGCAGGAGCCGCAGTGCACGACCAGGGCGTAGCGCTCCAGGTCGTCCGGGAAGTCGTGGCCCGAATGGACCTCGAAGGAGAGATCCTTGCCGGTGTACTGGGAAATCCAGCGGGGAATCTTGACCCGGCCGATGTCGTCGGCCTGGATGTGGTGCGAGCAGGCCTCGCCCAGGAGCACCACGTCGCCGTCGCGCAGCCTGTCGATGGCGGCGGCCCCGGCGGCCAGGGTCGGCAGGTCGCCCTTGTAGCGGGCGAACAGGGTGGAAAAGGTGGTGAGCGGCACCGCGTCGGGCACGTCGCCGGCCACCTTGAGGATGACCTGGGAATCGGTGATCACCAGGGCCGGCGGTTGGCGCAGGCCGTCCAGGGCCGCTTCCAGCTCGCGTTCCTTGACGATCACCCCCACGGCGTCGCCGTCGAGAATCTCGCGCAGCACCTGGACCTGGGGCAGGATGAGCCGGCCCTTGGGCGCGGCCAGGTCGATGGGCACCACGCAGACCACCGTGTCGCCCTCGTGGAAGAGGTCGCCGGCCAGGACCGGTTCGCGCATGGCATCGGGCGGGGCCAGGGCGATGATGGCCTCCTTGACCTCGGTGGCGCCCTGGCCGGTGGCGGCGCTGGCCGTGACGGTGCGGATGCCCTGGTCCCGGCACCAGGCCAGGTCGGCCTCGGTCGGGGCGGCCAGATCGGTCTTGTTCCAGACGATCAGGAAGGGAATCTCCAGGCGGCGGATGGTGTCGATGATCTTCCGCTCGGGTTCGGACAGCCCCGTTGCGGCGTCCACGACCACCACGGCGATGTCCGAGCGCCACAGCACCTTGTTGGTGGCGGCGATGCGCAGCGCCCCCAGTTCGCCCACGTCGTCCAGGCCGGCCGTGTCGTAGAAGGTGACCGGGCCGAGGGGCAACAGTTCGTAGGGCTTGGCCACGGGGTCGGTGGTGGTGCCGGCGTGTTCGGACACGATGGCCACCTGCTGGCCGGTGATGGCGTTGATGAGCGAGGATTTGCCGGCGTTGCGCCGACCGACCAGGGTGATGACCAACCGCACGCCGCGGGGAGCGTTCTCAGCCATGATGCTGCCTCCTTTTGGAGCCGCCGATGGCCTCGGAGGGGATGCGTCCTACCCGGCGAATGGCCTGCTTGACGGCGTCCAGCCGACTTTTGGCGTCGGCGCGAAAGGTGTTCTTGCCCGGATAGATGGCATAGTCGGCGCTGACCTCCTCGGGGGTGAGCGAGGGCATGACCACGTTGGCCCCGCATTTGAGCGCCTGTTCCCGGGCGCCGTCGCGCAGGGCGCTTAAGGCACTAGTGGCCGGGATGTTGGCCAGGGGGTTCAGGAGCCGCAAAATGGCCACGGACCGCAGTGCCGTCAGGATGGAGCCGCTCGGCCGGTCGCCGTAGGGGGTGTCGGGGTTGGGCACGAACGGGCCGGCCGCGATCATGTCCAGGTCCAGCTCGGACAGGCGCAGCAGGTCATTGGCCAGGATGTCCGTGGTCATGCCGGGCAGGTCGGTGATGATGCCGGAGCCGACCTCGTAGCCGGCCCGGCGCAGGCCCTCCAGCCGGTCCAGCCGGTCGGCCAGGCGCAGGCCCGGCCGGGAGGCGGCATAGAGGGCTTCGTCGAAGGTCTCGATCTTGATCAGGTAGCGGTCGGCGCCGGCTTCCCGCCAGGCCAGGAAATCCTCGGCCGGCCGGTCGCCCAGGGACAGAGTGACGGCCATGGACGAGGCGGCCTTGGCGTCGGTGATGATCCGGATGATGTCGGCGCGGCTGTAGGTGAAGTCGTCGCCGGACTGGAGGACCGCCGTGCCGAACGAGAGTTCCCGGGCCAGGGCGAGACAGTGGAGGATGTCCTCCACGGACAGCCGGTAGCGGTGCACCTTGGTGTTGGCTAGGCGCAAGCCGCAGTATTGGCAGTTTTTTTCGCAGTAGTTGGAAAATTCGATGATGCCGCGGAGGTAGACCTCGTCGCCGAAGTTTTCCCGGGTCAGGGCCTCGGCGGCGGTGAACAGGCCGGGGTCGTCGGCTCCGGCGAGCAGGGAGGTGATTTCAGCCAGACGCATGGGTTCTCCAGGGGTCAGAGGGGACGGGCCGCCTCCCGGGCGGCCACGCATTCCCGGACGAGCCGATAGGCGGCCAGGGTGGAGCGGTCGGCCGGTCCCGGCGGAATCCGGGCTTCGGCCCGGCGCACGAGAGGTGGAACCGCCGCCGGTACGGCCAACCACAGGCCGTCCGGCGCGGGCACCGGGCCGTGAAGGTACTGCCCGGCGAAAATCATGTCATCCGTCAAAATGAGGGGGACCAGGGGCAGGGTCCGGCCGACGAACCGGCGCACCCGGCCGGGGTAGCGCGCGGCCAGCGCCGCCAGGAAGGCGTCGGATTCGCGGCAGGCGGCGAGCATGTCGCCGGGAAAGCGGTCGGCCCGGAGCACCGCGAAGAATTCGTCGCGCCAGGGCACGTCGGGGGCGGCATCCAGGGTCACCACGTCCAGGCCGCGAAAGCCCGGCCGGGTCAGGGCCGTGTCCAGGGCGGCCAGCATGGCCGGATTGCGGGCGAAATTGCCGTAGATGGCGGCATGGAAAAAGAGCCCGCCCGCCCGGGCGACCGCACCGGGCAGGTCGGCGTCCGCCAGGACCGGTCAGCACGCGCACCGCGCCGCTCATGGCTTCTCGTCGTCTCCCGGCCGGCGGAGATGCAGTTCGTCATAGTCGCCCGCTTCGAAGCCGAGCTTGCGCATCCGCTTGGGCGAGAGCAGTTCCGCCGCCGCCTCGGGCGAGCACACACCCGTGGCCGCCAGATGGTCGGCAAAGGGCACGCCGGCGGCGTCGGCTTGGGCCATCAGGCGCGAGACGGCCTCATAGCCCAGGGCCGGCACCAGGACCGTGGCCAAGGCGTGGCTGCGTTTGACCAGCTCCTGGCAGCGGTCTTCCCGGGCGGTGATGCCGACCACGCATTTGTCGGCCAGGACGACCACGCCCTGGCGCAGCAGACGCAGGGATTCGAGCAGGGCATGGGCCAAAAGGGGCAGGTATTGGTTGAGCTCCAGCTGGCCCAGGGAGGCGGCCAGGGTGACGGCCTGGTGGTTGGCCATGACGCGCAGGGCCACCTCGCCCAGGCATTCGGGCACCACCGGGTTGACCTTGCCGGGCATGATGGACGAACCGGCCTGGAGCGGCGGCAGGGCGATTTCGGCCAGGCCGGCGCCTGGTCCGCTGGCCAGCAGGCGCAGATCCGAGGAAATTTTGAGGAGATTGGCGGCCAGGGCCGACAGGATGCCCGAGACCTCCACGAAGGGGTCGGCGTTGGCCGTGGCGTCGATGAGGTTTTCGGCCCGGGACACGGGCAGGCCGGTCAGGTTGCGCAGATGTTCGGCTGCCCGGAAGATGACCTGGCGCGGCGCGCCCAGACCGGTGCCGATGGCCGTGCCGCCGAGCCCCACCTGCTTGATGCGCTCGCGGCATTTGAAGATGCGCCAGCGGTCCCGGGAAATGGCCTCGGCGTAGGCCCCGAATTCCATGCCCAGGGTCATGGGTACCGCGTCCATCAGTTCGGTGCGGCCGACCTTGACCACATGGGCGAAGGCCGTTTCCTTGGCCTGAAACGCCTCCTGCAATTTGGCCGTGCCGGTTTCCAGCTCCTTGAGCAGCCTGAGCGCCGCCACCTTGAGGGCGGTGGGGTAGGTGTCGTTGGTGGACTGGTGCAGGTTGACGTGGGCCAGGGGCGACACGATGTCGTATTCGCCGGGCGCGTGGCCGAGGAGCTGGATCGCCCGGTTGGCCACCACCTCGTTGATGTTCATGTTGAGCGAGGTGCCGGCGCCGCCCTGGAAGGGATCGACGATGATCTGGTCGTGGTGCTCGCCGGCGATGAGCTCCCGGCAGGCGGTCACGATGGCGTCGGCCCGGCCGGCGTCCAGGAAGCCGGCTTCCTGGTTGGCCATGGCACAGGCGGCCTTCACCTGGGCGAAGGCGACGATGAATTCCGGAAAAATGGCGTAGCCGGAGATGGGAAAGTTCTCCGAAGCCCGCAAGGCATGAATGCCGAACAAGGCGCCCTCGGGGAGCCGCCTCACTCCCAGGGCATCACGTTCCTGTCGCATGAAGCTCGCTCCCCGGTGGCGACCTCGTTTGCCCCGGCCACAGAAACGGACCATCCGTTCTCCGACCGGCGCTACGGCGGCTTAGGTAGCACGATTGATGGCAAAGATCACGCGTGCTCGTGGGGGGCCGCGGCGCGACGCCGGCAGACCGCCCCGTGAAAAAGCCCGCCGAAGTCCGGGAGACCGCGGTTGCCCGTTGGGTGTTCCGGTCCTGGCGGGCCTTGAAACAATGCGGCCCCCGTCCGGGACGAGGGCCGCCCAAGTGCTTTGAGACTACAGGCTCTGACGCTTGAAGTAGTGGGTATGCAGCAGGTGATGCGACTTCTCAGACAGCGGCTTGCCCAGGAACTTTTCGTAGAGCTCGATGATGTACGGGTTCTGGTGCGACTTCCGCAGCGGCTTGTTGGCATCCTCTTCGTAGAGGACCTTGGTGCGCAGCTTCAGCAGCTCCATGTTGCCATGGTGGTACGGCTGACCGCCGCCACCGATGCAACCGCCGGGGCAGGCCATGACTTCGATGGCGTGGAAGGTCTCGCCGGCCCGGACACGATTGAGGAGCTTGCGGGCATTGCCCAAACCGTGAGCGACGCCGATGACCAGCTCATTCGGACCGACCTTGACGGTGGCCTTCTTGACGCCTTCCATACCGCGCACGCATTCGAACTCGACCTTTTCCAAGGTCTCGCCGGTGGCCAGCTCGTAAGCGGTCCGCAGGGCCGCTTCGATGACGCCGCCGGTGACGCCGAAGATCGGAGCAGCACCGGTGGAGGCGCCGAGCGGAGCATCGAAGTCTTCATCCGGCAGGCCGGCGAAGTCGATGTTCATCAGCTTGATCAGGCGGGCCAACTCACGCGTGGTGATGACGATGTCGGTGTCCGGATTGCCGTTGACGGAGAATTCCGGACGGGCGCGCTCGTACTTCTTGGCCAGGCAGGGCATGACGGAGACGACGATCATCTTCTCGCGGGGGAATGCCCAGCAGGTCGGCGTAGTAGCTCTTGGCGATGGCGCTGAACATCTGCTGCGGGGACTTGGCGGTGGAAGGAACGTCGAGCATATCCTGGAAGTTGTGCTCGAAGAACTTGATCCAACCGGGGCAGCAGGAGGTGAGGATGGGCAGCCGCACGGACTTGTCGCCGTTCAGGAACTTGGTCAGGCGATCCAGCAGCTCCGAACCCTCTTCCATGATGGTCAGGTCGGCGGCGAAGTCGGTGTCGAACACGTGGTCAAAACCGAGACGGCGCAGGGCCGCAACCATCTTGCCGGTGTAGGACTGACCGGGCTCCATGCCCAGATCCTCGCCGAGGGCGGCGCGAACGGCCGGGGCGGTCTGGACGATGACGACCTTCTCCGGATTGGCCAGGGCGTCAACGACGTCCCAGCTATTGTCATGTTCGGTCAGGGCGCCGACCGGGCACACGGCCACGCACTGGCCGCAGTTGGTGCACACGGAGTCGGCCAGGTTCATCTCGAAGGCCGGGGCGACCACGGCGGAGAAGCCGCGGTTGACGCCGGACAGGACGCTGCAGGTCTGGACGTCGCGGCACATGGTCTCGCAACGGCGGCACATGATGCACTTGTCCATATCCCGGACGATGGAGGGGGAGATGTCCTTGCGATAGTGGGACATTTCGCCGCCGTCATACGGGGTCTCGCGGATGCCGAACTTCTGAGCCAGGGTCTGGAGTTCGCACTCGCCGGACTTGGCGCAGGTCAGGCAGTCCTTCGGGTGATCGGACAGCATCAGTTCCAGCACGGTGCGGCGGGCGGTCAGCACGCGCAGGGTGTTGGTCTTGACCACCATGCCGTCGGTGACGGGGGTGGCGCAGGCCGGGGCCAGGTTGCGCGGCCCTCGACTTCCACGACGCAGATACGGCAGGAAGCGGCCTTGTTATTGTACTTCAGCTCTTCCAGATTGAAGTAGCACAGCGTCGGAATCTCGATATCCAGCTTCGTGGCGGCATCAAGAATGGTGCTGCCCGCCGGCACGGACGTCGTTTTGCCGTCTATGGTTATTGTCAGCGTGGACATTGCGGACCTCCTTGATCCTTAATCCTTTTTGATGGCGCCAAACTTGCACTTTTCGTAGCAGGATCCACACTTGATGCACTTGGTCTGGTCGATGCTGTGCGGCTCCTTCCTGTTGCCGGAGATGCAACCGACCGGGCAGACCTTGGCGCACAGCGAGCAACCCGTGCACTTGTTAGGATCAATGGAGTACGTCAGCAACGCCGTGCAGACATGGGCCGGGCACTTCTTGTCGTTGATATGCGCGTCGTATTCGTTGCGGAAGGTTTCCATCGTGGACAGGATCGGGTTGGGCATGGTCTGGCCCAGACCGCACAGAGCCGTGTCCTTAATGGCAACGGCCAGGCTCTTCAGGCGATCGAGGTCGGCCGGAACGCCCTTGCCCTTGGTGATCTTGTCCAGCATCTCATAGAGCCGCTTGGAACCGATACGGCACGGGGTGCACTTGCCGCAGGTCTCGTCCATGGTGAAGTCCAGGAAGAACTTGGCCACGGCGACCATGCAGGAGGTCTCGTCCATGACGACCATGCCGCCGGAGCCCATCATGGACTTGCGGGCGATCAGGGACTCGTAGTCGATGGCCACGTCCAGGTCCTTGGTGGCCAGGGCGCCGCCGGAGGGACCGCCGGTCTGGACGGCCTTGAAGGCCTTGCCGTCCGGGCAGCCGCCGCCGATGTCGAAGATGACTTCGCGCAGGGAGATGCCCATGGGCACTTCGATCAGACCCGTGTTGGTGATCTTGCCGGCCAGGGCGAACACCTTGGTGCCCTTGCTGGTGGCGGTGCCGATGGAGGAGAACCAGTCAGCGCCCTTGACCAGGATGGCCGGGACGTTGGCATAGGTTTCCACGTTGTTCACGATGGTGGGCTTTCTCCAGTAGCCGGCCTGGGCCGGGAACGGCGGCTTGGTCACGGGCTCGCCGCGCTTGCCTTCCATCGAGGCGATCAGGGCGGTTTCTTCGCCGCACACAAACGCGCCGGCGCCGTACTTCAGTTCGATGTCGAAATCGAAGCCGGAATTGAAGATGTTCTTGCCGAGCAGACCGTAGCTGCGGGCGTCGTCAATGGCCTTTTTCAGGCGCTTGATGGCGAGGGGATACTCAGCGCGGATGTACACGGTGCCGATGGTGGCGCCGATGGCATAGCCGCCGATGGCCATGGCTTCGACCACGGAATGCGGATCGCCTTCCAACACGGCGCGGTCCATGAACGCACCCGGGTCGCCTTCATCGGCGTTGCACACGATGTACTTCTGGTCGGCTTCATTACCCAGGGCGATGCCCCACTTGACGCCGGTGGGGAAACCGCCGCCGCCACGACCGCGCAGGCCGGACCGCTTGATGAGGTCCACCACTTCGGCCGGCTTCATGGCCAGGGCCTTGGCCAGGGCCTCATAGCCGCGCACGCCAATATAATCGTCAATGTTCTCAGGATCGATGAAACCGCAGTTGCGGGTAGCGATCCGAATCTGTTTTTTCTCGGTTGTCGTCGCTGCCATAATCGTCGTCTCCCGGTAGATTTACAGGACTACCCGTTCGTAATTCACAGGAATGATTCCATCGACCGGTTCGCCCTTCATGACGTACGCGGTGACCAATTCCCTGGCCTTGGCCTCGTTCACATGACCGAAGACAACCGGATCCTTGCCGGGAAGGGTGATTTCCACGGTGGGCTCGGCGTAGCAGTAGGTCATGCAGCCAGACTGCATGAATTCCACGTTGGGGACGTTGTTCTTGGCAATCTCGTCCTTCATGGCCTCCATAGCGGCTTTGCCGCCGGCGGCGATGGAGCAGGTAGCCAACGAAACGTTGATACGGACCTTATCTTTCTTGGCCGCGGCCTTATCCAGGATTTCCTGCCGCTTGGCCTTGAGTGCCTCGAGAGAGCTGATGGTGCTCATGAATGACTCCTTAGCGGGCTAGAAATCGGCCAGGATGCTTTTCACCTGACCAGGGGTGACACTGGCATAGACCTTCTCACCGACCAGAACGATGGGCGCCAGGGCGCAACCGCCCACGCACCGCAGGGTGTCGAGGGAGAACTTGCCATCCGGGGTGACGTCACCAATACCGATCTGCAAAGCTTCCTTGAAGGCCGAAACCACCTTGTCCGCTCCCTTGACGAAGCAGGCCGTGCCCATGCAGACCGAAATCGGATGCTTGCCCTTGGGAACCATGGTGAAGAAGGTGTAGAAGCTGACCACACCGTACACCTGGGACAGGGGGACTTCCATGTAATCGGCGACGAACTGCTGCACTTCGATGGGCAGGTAGCCGAAAACACTTTGTGCCTTATGCAGCACCGTTACAAGATGGCCTTCCTTTTGCGGAAGGGATTCGATGAACTGCAAGACTTCCTTGTACTGCGCTTGCGGCAGTACGGCATGCTCCGGCATCCTGCAATCGCCTGTCGCTTGACAAGTTGAGTTTTGCATACGGAAGCACCTCTCCTTGTGGCATTTTAAAGTTCCAGAAAATGACGACAAAACCTTCCGGCCGCGAAGAAGAATCTCCTCTTGCGTTCGGATGCGCGCGGCATGGTCGGCTTGACGTTCCCCTAGATTGTGATTTTTTTCACAACCTCACGAAACTACCCAATCCAACCTCGGCCCGTCAGACCTACCACGATGATCCATCGTGGGAACAAACCAACCCATGCGAGCAAAAACCGAGCCAATTAAAAAGTGATGGAATCAGAAGCATATGCCAACATTTCCTCCCCATAGGGCGCCACCTCCTGACGCGGTCGCGGCCTGGCGGCGGGACCGACACTGGGGTTGTCCATTATGATGACGGTAAAACCTTAAGGAATTCCAGTTATTATCGTCAAAAAGACAAATTGCGCTACCTAGTGGGAAACAATGGGTCAAAATGCGCTACCTCTTTCCAACTGGCTCCTGGTGCCACACCGCTAAATTTTGCGGTTCCACGGGACAGGCTGACTGGGCACGGGCTAGGACGCTACACCAGAACAGCGATAGGGGCAAAATAAAACACGCGGGCGTCCAGGAGCGCCCGCGGTGTCATCCGCCGCCGAAACGGCGTTTACGCCAAGCATTTCCTCGATCAGACGCTTGAGGTTGTCGGATTCCCGCGTCAACTCGGCCACCTGCCCCGTCCGAGGCCGTCATGGCCGAGGCCGTCTCCTGGGAGGTGCGGCTGATGGATTCCACCGCCCGGCTCATTTCCTCGCTGGTGGCCGACATCTCCTCGGAGGCCGTGGCAATGGCCTGGACCTGGTCCGAGGTGGTGGCGACCAGGCTGACGATGCCCTGGAGGGCGTCGCCCGAGCGCTTGGCCAGGCCCGAGGCCTCTTCGATGGCCTCGACCGCCTGCTGGACGCTGACGATGTGATGCTTTGTCCCGTCCTGGATGCCGGTGATGGCCGTTTCCACTTCCTTGGTGGCGGTCATGGTCTTTTCCGCGAGTTTTCTGACCTCGTCGGCCACCACGGCGAAGCCGCGTCCGGCCTCGCCGGCCCGGGCCGCCTCGATGGCCGCGTTTAAGGCCAGCAGGTTGGTCTGGTCGGCAATGTCCGAGATGACGCTGATGATCGCCCCGATGCCCTGGGCATCCTGCCCCAGGGAGGTCATGTCGTTGTGCAGGGAGTCGGCCTTGTCGCGCACCCGCTGGATGCAGGCCACCAGTTCCAGGACGGTGGAGGAGCCGTCCTGGGCCTGGGTGCGGGCATCGCTGGCCGTATTCGCGGCCAGGGATGCGTTCTTGGCCACGTCCAGCACGGCGGAATTCATCTGGCCGATGGCCGTGGCCGTTTCCGAGGCCGCGGTTTTCCTGGGCGTCGGCATCCTCGCTGGCCTTGCGCAGCTGCTCGGCCAGGGCGTCCGACGCCGCGCCCAGGTGGCTCAAGACGCCCTCCAGGGTACGGGCGGCCTGGACGCCCCCTTCGCGGCGGGCGGAAATGGCCGCTTCGCGGGCCGTCTCCGCCTCGGCCAGGCAGGTGCCGGCCCGATCGGCCTCGGTTGGGCCTCCTGGCTCTTCTGGTCGGCCTCGGCGATCTTTTTGCTTCAGGTTGGTCCACCAGGGCGCACAAGGTGGAACCCAGGGCCGTGATTTCATCGATCTTGCCGTCCTCGACGCGCTGCTGCACCAGGGCGTGGATTTCCTGGCTGGCGTCCATGCTCACCCTGGGCGATGCGTTCGCTGTGCGAGGACAGGAAGGACAGCCGGTCCAAAATACCCCGCTTCATGAACAGGAACAGCGCCGCCATGAGAACGATCAGTCCGGCCAGGGAGAGCAGGGCGTTTTTGGTCTGGGCGGCCCGCAGGCTGGCCATGGCCGGACTGAGGTTTTCCATGGTGACCAGGGCACCCAGGATGGAGCGGCTGGAGCCGTGGCAGTGGTGGCAGTCCGGGGAATTCTTGACCGAGCTGATGGTCACGAACGACGGTACGCCGCCGACGTCCTCCAGGAATTGGGCGTCGTCGGCCGCGCTCAGGGCCTTGCCGAGCCGGGCCGCGATGACGCCGTTGTTTAAGGCCTTGGCCAACGGTTGGTGCAGCAGCTTGGTGTCCGTGCCGTAGGTCACGTTGCCGTTGAAATCCGTCATGAAGGCCTTGGCGGCATCATGGCTGGCGGCAATCTTGGCGAATTGAGCCACCGTACCGTCGTTGTCGCCGATCAGCATGGGCTCGTTGATCAACAGCTGGACCAGTTCGGCCGAACGCTGGGCTGCGTCGTGGGTCAGGGCCAGGGCCATTTGACGCTGCCACAGGGCGTTGGCGGCGAACAGTCCGGCCAGGGTGATCACCAGCACCAGGGAGACCAGAACAAGCACTTTCGTGCCCAGGGATCTGTTACGCTTGGACATGGAACGCCTCCAGGCCCGTCCCGGATCGTCGCGTTTCCGGGAGGGCTCCGTCAGGTTGCGAAGTTGGCCGTGCGCACGCCATGGGGCGTCCCCCTAGTGCGCGCCGCCCTGGAGCAGGGGCTTGTAGCCGAAGGCCCGGACCCGCGAGGCATTGTGGCAGGTCTCGCAGTCGGCGATGGTCGGCTTGCCCTTGATGGCCGCCGGATCAGCGGTTTCGGTATGGGTCGATCCCGGGCCGTGGCAGACTTCGCAGCCGGCATTGGCCATCTCCGGCGTTCCCTCGAAGCTGGTGAAGCCGCCCGGACGGCCGTAGCCCGTGGTGTGACAGGCGTAACAGCCCGTCAGCTCCTCGGTGGTCAGTCCCTTGGCCATGAGCCGGACGCTTTTGGAGGAGTGGGCCTTTTTGGAGTATTTCATGAACGAGGCATACTGTGTCGGGTGGCAGCCGCCGCAGATTTTGCTGCCGACATAGTGCGCCTCTTCGGCCTCGGCGCAGAACGCCCCCTGGGGAAAGCGCGAGTCCCAGGCAGGCAAGACCCAGGACGGTCGCCAGAGCCGTGCGACGCCATCCCATAATATGCCTCCTTGCGTGCGGGGCGCGGCCGGTTGCGAAAAACCGCCCGCGGCGACCGCCGGGTTACCCTGCCGCACCAGCCGGTCCGCAGGACCGCGGGAATCACGCGACAGGAACGATACGTGCCGGATGAGCAAAATGCATACCGATCAGGCCGTCGTGAAGATTCCGGTCGTTCCTATACTAATCACAGGAACGGGCTTGGGCAAGAGAAACGGGATCATGCGGTAAGAAAGTGAAATCTTGAGCAATCTATGGCGGAATTCGGGGTGGCGCCGGAGGCGGATTCCCGGAATGCCCCGCGGTGGATTTTGACGTATCAAAAAGAAACACTCCCCGGCTTGTGACATTTTGCCACGAACCGGGGAGTGGAGTGGGTCACATGATGTCGTATTCGCGGATCTTGCGGTACAGGGTCTTGCGGCTGATGCCGAGGGCGGCGGCCGCCAGGGTGCGGTTGTTGCCGAAGCAGGTCAGGACCTTGGCGATATGCTCCCGCTCCACGGCTTCCAGGGACAGGAAGTCGCTTTCCCCCTCGGCCTTGACCGACAGCTCCCGGGGCAGGGCGTTTTCGGTGATGACGCCGTTTTCGGACAGAATCACGCCGCGTTCGATCACATTGCGGAGTTCCCGGATGTTGCCCGGCCAATTGTAATTGATGAGGCAGCCCATGGCCCGGTCCGACACCCGGTAGGCGCCGCCACCCTGAATGCGGCCGAGAAAGCAGTCCACCAGCAGCGGGATGTCTTCCTTGCGGTCGCGCAACGGTGGCAACTCGATGTTGAAGACGTTGATGCGGTGGTAGAGCGCCTCGTGGAAGCGGCCGGCCTCCACTTTCCTTGGCCAGGTTGCGGTTGGTGGCGAAGATGAGCCGGATGTCCGTGGTGCGCTCGTCCTTGTCGCCGACCCGGCGGTAGGTCTTGTTTTCCAGGGTGCGCAGCAGCGAGGCCTGGACCTCCAGGGGCAGCTCCCCGATTTCGTCGAGGAACATGGTGCCCTTGTTGGCATAGGTCATGAGGCCTTCGCGGTTCTCCGTGGCCCCGGTGAACGAGCCCTTGACGTAGCCGAACAACTCCGAGCGGGCCAGTTCCTTTTGCAGGGTGGCGCAGTTCTTGATGACGAAGGGCTTGTCCGCCCGCTTGGACCGGGACTGGATGGTCGTGGCCGCCACTTCCTTGCCCGAACCGGATTCGCCGGTGATGAGCACCGGCACCGTCCGTGGGCGCCACCTTGTCGATCAGGAAGCGGATTTGTTTGATGGCCGCGGAATTGCCCACGATCTGCTGCGGCTTGTCCTGGTTCTGGCTGTGCTTGAGCTGGCGGTTCTCGAAGCGCAGGCAGGCCCGCTGGTAGGCCCGCTCCACGATGAGCTCCAGCTCCTCCAGGTTGAACGGCTTGGTGATGTAATCGTAGGCCCCGAGTTTCATGGCCTCCACGGCGCTGTCGATGTTGCCGTGGCCGGTGATGATGATGACCTCGATGTCGGGCAGGTGCTGGCGGATTTCCACCAGGAGGTCCAGACCGTCGGCGTCGGGCAGCCGCAGGTCCAGGATCACGACTTCGTAGATGGAACGCCGCAGCATCTCTCGGGCCTGATGCGCGGTTTCGGCGGTCTGGACGGCTCTTCCCGGCGACGACAGCTCTTTTTTGAGGAGTTTGCCGATGGACGGTTCGTCGTCGACCACCAGGACACTATACGCGTTCGTCACGATACTCTTTCCGGGTTGACTGGCAGTTTCACGGTAAACGAGGCCCCCTGGCCGGGCTGGCTGCGCACCAGGATCTGGCCGTCATGTTTACGGACGATGGACATGCAGGTGGATAGCCCGATCCCCATGCCCTTGCCCGCCCGCTTGGTGGTGAAAAACGGCTCGAACAACTTGTCCATGTGCTCGCTGGGAATGCCGCAGCCCGAGTCTTCCACGCGCAGGCAGGCCATCCCCGGTTCGGAGGGGCAGGTGCTGACCACGATGCGGCCGGGTCCGTCGATGGCGTCCATTGGCGTTGATGAAGAGATTGAGCATGACCTGTTTGATCTGTTTCTCGTCGCCGCGGACCTTGGGCAGCTGCTCGCACAGGTCCACCCGTACGGTGATCTTGGCTTGCCGCTGTTTGATGTGGCTGCGCAGGAGCTTTAAGGTGTCGAGCACCACCGCGTTGAGGCTGACCTCGGAAAAACTTTCGGCCCTGGGCGTGCTGAAGGTCAAGAGGGTGGCCACGATATCCTGGCAGCGACGGCATTCCCGCAGGATCGTGTTTACGTAGTCGTCCACGTCCTCCATGACGGCCGGGTCCACGGTCTTGTGCATGGCCGGCAGCCGGCGCTTGAGACCCTCGGTGAAGCCGGAGATGGCGGTCAGCGGATTGTTGACCTCGTGGGCCACGCCCGTGGCCAGCATGCCGATGGTGGCCATCTTTTCGGCCTGGAGGAACTTGGCCTGGTATTCCTTTCCCGGGTGACGTCGCGCTTGAACACCAAAATATGGCGTTCCGGATCGTCGGGGTGATGGATGGGCGAGGCCACCATGGAAAACAGGACGTTCCTGCCGCCGATCTGAAGATGCCGGAATTGCGGCAGATGGCGTGGTGGGGCGAAGGGCCGTCCGGGGCCGGGCATTCGGGGCAGGGCGTGTCCTCGCCGCTAAAGATCCGGTAGCAGAATTTCCCTTCCGGATCGACGTTGGGGAACATCTGGCGGAAGACGTGGTTGACCGAGAGGATGCGCAGGTCCGGCGTCAGCACCATCATGATGTCGGTGATGCCGTCGAGGATGGCGGCGATTTCCCGGCGGCGCTGCTCGGACTGGGCGTTGGCGTCCTTTAAGGCCTCGATGGTCTGGCGCAGCTCCTGGAAGAAGCCGAGCTTGCCGTGTTCGATGCCGATCAGGTCTTCCAGGGTCGGGGCCCGGCAGGGCATCACCATGCCTCCTGGCACACGCCGAGGAGCGCCTCCCAGTTGGCCGGTCTGGGATTGGTCAGGGTGCAGGCGTCGTTGACCGCCGCCCGGGCGATGGTCTCCAGGCAGTCCTTGTCGGGCAGAGATGTCGCGCAGCCGCACCGGCACGCCGAAATCGGCCGAAAAACCGCTCCAGATGGGCGATGCCGGCCTGGGCGATGGCCTCCTCCGAACACATGCGCGGGCCCGCAGACGATGCGGCCGATCTCGGCCAGCTTGTCCAGGCTGTTCGGCAGGTTGAAGCGCATGACCGCCGGCAGGAGAATGGGGTGGACCAGGCCGTGCTGCACGTCGAACATGCCGCCCAGGGAGTGGGCCAGGGAATGGCCGACACCGAGACCGGCGTTGGAGAAGGACATGCCGGCCGCGGTCGAGGCGATGGACAGGTTCTCCAGGGCCTCGATGGAGCGTTCCTCCACGGCCGGCCGGAGATTGGTCATGATGAGGCGGATGGCCTTGACGGCCTGGTATTCGGTAAACGGCGACGAGAGCAGCGACAGGTAGGACTCCACGGCGTGGGCGAAGGCGTCGATGGCCGAGGTCACGATCAGCTCCTCGCTCTTGGTCAGGAGCACGAGCGGATCGATGATGGAAATGTTGGGCACCAGCGAACGACTGATGATGGACATCTTGAGCCGGCGCTCCACGTCGGTCACGATGCAGAACTGGGAGATGTCCGAGCCGGAGCCGGCGGTGGTCGGCAGGAAGATGGAGGGGGCAGGGGCCGCATGATGCGGTTGGCGCCCTCGTAGTCGTTGATGCGGCCGCCGTTGCCGATGATGGTGGCGATGCCCTTGGCCGCGTCCATGGGACTGCCGCCGCCCACGGCGATGATGACGTCGGCGTGCTCCCGGGCGTAGATGGCCGCGCCCTCGTGGATCTGATAGTCGCGGGGATTGCGGTCGATGGTGTCGTAGAGGACCCACGACAGGCCGTTGTCCCGGAGGATTTCCAGAACGCGGTCCACCCAGCCGGCGGCGGTCAGTCCCTGGTCGGTCACCACGAGCACCCGGCGGGCGCCCAGCCGTTTGGCGCACGACGCCAGATGGACGATGCTTCCCCGGCCGAAGATGATCTCGGGAATGGCGAACTTGCTGATCCGCATGGGACTCCTTGCGGTGGGATACACGCGGCGCGTCGGCGGCAACGCGCCGGCTCGAAGCGGCCGTGCTGCCGGCCGATACGCTAGGCGCAGGCCATGATGCCCACCGATGGGGGCGCGCTGCGGCATCGCAACGACGGATGCTGCGCTTCTGGTCATAATCCCTTGAGATTATAACGCCCCCCAAGGAAAGGTCAAGCCGACCGGCCCGATTGACTTTTCCCTGGCCGGACCGCCGTCCGTCGACGGCTTTCCTTCCGGCGTTTCCGGCGCCCTCCCGGTGACAGCAACTGGCTGGTCGGTGTCCCGCTTCCATGGTCCAGTCGGCAGCAAGGAAGGAGAGCGACATGCCCATGGAATCATCCGTTACCCGGGCGATCGGCCCCTTGACCGGCGCCTTGCTGTCCCGTTTCGCCACCCCCGGCCGAAGACGGGACGTTGTGTTTCGTTTCCGACCGGGTGCACCGCTTCTGCCCGGTCTGCGGCACGGTCTTTCTCGGTTCGGCCTGGCGGGCGGCCGTGGCCGGACCGGAATGCTGCCCCTATTGCGGCCGGCCCGGCTCGCGGCCTCTGCCCCGCGGCGCCCGCTCCGGGAGGCCGTCATGAACCGCCTGGCCTCGCGCAAGCTCATCGCGGCCGCCCTGGCCATCGCGGCCATCACCCTCACCACAAAATGGGGCATGGGCCTCACCCAGGACGAGATCCAGGCCGTGGTGGACATCGCCCTGGCGGCCATCGGCTCCCAGGCCGGCATCGACCTGGCCGAACGGGCCGCGCCGCTGCTGCGCCGTCCCCGAACCGACACCCCAAGGAGGCCGGCTGATGCCCGGCGAACCCCT
>Ga0268359_10371_pt1 | contig 43280 bp, 43 predicted proteins | sample BioMet11_FD_194416 | JGI IMG/M metagenome (GOLD analysis project Ga0268359, IMG submission 194416) | Sewage microbial communities from Oakland, California, United States - Biofuel 11 (PacBio Assembly) | ecosystem: Engineered > Wastewater > Sewage > Unclassified | place: USA: California | collected...
GACTTTACCCCACATTGCCTCGGATAACATTAAAAAATACAGCTCTGGGGATAGTATTTTTGTTTTGCTTATAAATTGAATACACTCTTGAAATCCGCTCATAACTTCTAGGTGTTGCATTAATATCATCTTCGTTGTTTTGATATAAATATTGAGGAAATGTGGAAATAAATTCCATAACCTTTTGTTCTATCCCTGTTCTTCTTCGGCCCAATCCACCATTGTATATAATCGGGTTCCATATACAACCATACAAAGCGGTTTTCTTGTGCAGCATCCATGTCGACCGCTTGATAATCATACGTATTGGAGGGATTCATGGCGGCAACAATTTTCACATCTTTCTGTAATACATACCCATTGATTTCTCTATTGAGAATAAGATTCATCAGTTCTTGCTGTACCGCGTGTTCGCAACGATTTATTTCATCAATAAATAAAAGAACGGCGTTTCCTTTCTCTATTTCTGCATCTATTTCCAGCAGTTTGTGATGCACGGCATATACGGTTGTTTTTTTCTTAGCGGCTAAACCGTTTTCATTGGGTTTTGTATATGTATCGATGGTTGGCAGTCCGCCAATTTCTCCTTCTTTAAGGAGATTTCCATCAATACTAATAAGATGCCAGTTGTTTTTTTGCGCTATTTTTGCGGCTAATGCAGTTTTTCCAATGCCGGTTTCTCCAACGAGCAACGGAACTTCGCCAGCAGCTAATATTAAATCCACGCTTTTTAATGTATCTGTAAAATTCATTGTTATGTCCACCTATCTAAACTTTAATTTTTCATCAACGGTAATTTTTTTTGCTTTTTTACTTCCATACCGATATACAAGCATTATTTTGTCTATGGGTATGAGTGCATTATGTGTATCCAGAGCATTACAATTTATAAAATCCCGAATATATTTTTCTTCAACATCCTCCTTAGACAAAGTTTCTTTTAATACTTGTTCGATGTCTTCCTTTGACAAGATTATTTCTTTGGGAATATACTTAATAACCAAAATATTTATTTTTAAGAACTCTAATATTTTATTTTTATCTAAATTTTGGATAAAGCGGAGAGCTTGTTCATTATTTTTGATTGCGATGCATTCGGCTTCATGAGAAGGTGATTGTATATATCTTAATGCTTCGTAATCAATGCTTACAGCTGCTTTTTGTGCCTTTTTACATGGATTTTTAATGTATTTAATCGCATCGTAATTTTTTTGTACTGCCAGTAATTGTAATTCTTCACTGGGGCTTGTAACATATTTAATAGCCCAGCCTGATTGAGAAAGTGCAAGTTTGATTAATTCTTCCGATGGATTTTTGATATATTCTAAGTTATTCCAGCCGTTATGAATTGCTTTTACTAATAGATCTTTCGATGGGTTTTGGATAAATTGAATAGCACGAGCGGTATTGTTTATAGCTGTTTCCTGTATTTTTTTTGTGGGGTCAGCAATGTATTGCAATACAAGACCATTTTGTTCAACCGCTAATAATTTCATTTCATCTGTAGGATTTTCTATGTGCTTCAAAACATACGGATTATTTTTTATCATTTTTATATAGTTAGATTCGTCCATATAGTGCATTTCCTTTCATACTTTGTATATATAAATATTTATTTTATTATACCATAGAAATAAAATAGGTAGTATAAAATAAGCAACAGCGGACAGGGTATGACAGACAGTTATTTTTTTTATATTGTGATTTTTCCTGATTGATGATATGATATAAAAAATTTTAATATTAAGGAGGAAATCGCAATGGGACTGTTTACCGAAATTATTGATTATTTTGTTAGTCATATTGTGCATGGTGGGTTTCATGTTCATATAGCTTCTTTGATTTTTTGTGTTGTTATTGGTATCTTTCTGTTACAAACAGCATCAAAAATCATTTTTAGGATTATAGCAAGGAATAATGATGAATTATATAATTTGTTGCGTGAAATATGTGCGGGTACGCCAACGCTGTTAGGCATTTTAGGTGGTATCTATGTAGCGCAAGAATCGTTAGCGATACCACCGCGTCCGGCTGCTTTTTTAGAACATGTATTTCATGCGATTTTAATCATGACGATTGCTTTGGTCGTAGCACACATGGCTTCGGGATATTTGAAATACAAATTGGGGAAATCTTCGGAACAATTGGCTTCTACGTCTATTTTGGTGACAACCATTGACATAACAGTCTATGCAATTGGCGGTCTGGTCTTATTAGAATCTCTGGGAGTGTCTATTTCTCCGTTGCTGACGGCATTGGGAATCGGTGGATTAGCTACGGCACTTGCATTGCAGGATACGCTGGCAAACCTTTTTTCCGGTATTAATACATTATTATCTAAACAAGTTAAAATAGGCGATTTTGTTAAGTTGTCATCAGGAGAGTCTGGTCATATCATTGATATGAACTGGCGCAACACAACAATAAAAACTACTACAGAAAATATGATTGTTGTACCAAATCAAAAAATAGCATCTTCTGTTATTATTAATTATGCACAGCCTTTTGCGGCTTGTTCTATTTTGATACCTATAGGTGTCGGATACGGCAGCGATTTAGATCATGTAGAAACTGTTACGCTGGAGGTTGCTAAAAAGGTATTGTCAGATAATGAAGGCGGAGCAGCAGAATTTGAACCACTCGTTCGATATCATGATTTTGGTGATTACAGCATTAACTTTGATGTAGTTCTTCGAGTTAAAACAATTATGGATCAGAATTATATTCGGCATCAATTCATTAAAGCTATATATGAGCGATATGGGAAAGAAAAGATCATGATACCTGTAAAAAATGCCGTCTGATGATAGACAGCATAAAAATTTATATATTTTTTTTATCATTCCGGACGAATGGAGATTTGCAGGCTGTTCCTTTATTTGATGGTCCGCGGGCTAACGAAGCAAATATTCCTATAAAACAGGTAAAAGAAAGAATAACAAAGGACCAATGAACTCCCTGTGTAATAGCTTGTTCATAATTACTTAAATACGTCGTTGTATGGACAAAAATTAAACTTACTGCAGCCATACTAATTGCTTGTCCTAATATCCGCATCAGAGCTAAGACGGAAGAAGCAATACTATGCTGTTTTTCCGGTGCAGCCGTTAAAATGGCACTCGTATTAGGAGTCACAAAAAGTGCAGCACCTATACCTAAAAAAATTAAAAGCAATATTGTCAAAGCAATTGAGATATTCGGTAAAAAAGCGAATAAAAATAAGCAGAAAGCGGTAAGCGCCATTCCCATAGAGGCAATATATCTAGGCTCATGTCGATCCGCTAAGGAGCCAGCTTTTGTTGAACAGATAGCCATTGTAATCGGATGAATCAGTAAAATAAAACCCGTACTGGCTGCATTGAGATGTAATACCAGCTGCAGTTGGAAAGATAGTAAAAATGAGATTGCATAGGTAGCACTATAGTGTGCTAGTGAAGCTAGATTTGACATGGAAAAAGCAAGGTTATGAAATAGGGATAGCGGAACAATAGGGTAGGAAATTTGTTTTTCATGCCAGAGAAATACGATGATTAAGATAAGGCCTGTAAAAAACATATATTTTCCTATGGACATACTGGTAAATGCGGATATCCCGTATATGGTACAAATAATAGCAGTCATACTGAGCAAGCTTCCTGTCCAATCAAACCGTGTTTCCTGTTCGCCGAACCATTCTTCCTGTATGGCGGCCATGCAAATATAGGCGAAAAGTAACGCAAAAAATGAGAAAAAGAAGACAGCACGCCACGATACATATTGTGTCAAGATACCGCCTATGAAAGGACCGGCCGATAAGCCGAGATAGGTAGAAGCAGAACTGATTCCTATAACCTTTCCTTGTTCTGCTGGATGACTTTCCAGTAAAAGTGGCAGATAGGAAGCAAAGACCAGGGATAATGCAACACCCTGAAAGGCACGAAAACCAATCAGCAGAAAAATTGTTGGAGAACATGCGGCACCCAATGTAAATATGGCAAAAGCAACAACTCCAATCATAAAACTGTGACGACGCCCTAATGTGTCAGATAATTTACCGCAGGGTAAAAGAGTAGCGGCGGTGCTGAGTAGGAATACCGTTATGATCCAGCTGAGCTGAGTAGCGGGCATAGCAAATTCGGAAGCCATTGTTGGAATAGCAACATTGATAGAACTAGCCATAAACGGACCGACGAAACAAGTTATACAAGTTGCTGTAAGAATGCGCCGGGAAGTATTCATACTATAGCCTCATTTTTTGTGTAAATTGGGAAAACCGCTATTACGGTGGTACCAATATGGAGAGTACTTTCCAATTGCAATTTTGCACGATTGCTCTTAGCAATGTATTTAGCAATGGAAAGTCCCAATCCGGAACCGCCAGTTTCTTTTGTTCTGGATGAATCCACGCGATAAAACCGCTCAAATACACGATGCAAATCCTTTTTGGAATACCGATTCCCGTGTCTCGCACTTTAAAATATACTTTGTTTTCTTTGATTTCACAGGATAAATATATAAATCCCTCAGCGGGAGTATATTTAATCGCATTATCGATAAATATGCGCAGCATTTGTTTTACGCTGCCTGGTTCGGCATAAATTAATGCGGATTCGTTTTTTTCAAGAATAATTGCAGGGTGAGCGGATATAAGAGAGGCTGCGTTATATACGTCTTGTAATAGATTGGCCGAGTTTGTTATTGCAAAGTGTTCAGATAACGTGCCGCTGTTAGAACGGGCGAAAAATAACAAGCGTTCGATGAGTTGGCGCATGTAATCTGTTTCGGATTTAATTGCTTCGATACCTTCTGCTAGTGTGTCAGGGTCGTTTTTCCCCCAGCGGTCCAGTAAATCTACATATCCGGAAATAACTGTAATAGGTGTACGCAGTTCGTGAGAAGCATTGCTGATGAATTGTTGCTGCTGCTTATATCCATATTCAATACGGTCCAATGTTTTATTAATGGTCAGGGCTAAATCATAAATTTCATTTTTTTCGTTGGATAACGTGATACGTTTACCTAATTTATTTACTTCAATATTTTTTACTGTGTCCCTGATTGTATTTAGCGGGGCTAAGGATTTTTTCATGACATAAATGCCGGAAAGAATTGTTAAAACTAAACTGATAAGGATAGAAGCTAACAGTTGTTTTGATAAAAGTGTGAGAAATGCGTTTTCTCTTGCGGCTCGCCGGGAAAAGCACAGATAATATCGCTGTCCGAGAGGATCATCCCATTGGCGGTAATATGAAAACCGGGTGGATTCATTTCCCTGTATCGTATCAGGCAGCGATTTGGCATCGTTATGTTTAATGTATTCGTCAAGATAGCGGTCACTTAATTGTTTGACTGCATACGTGGGACTGTTGTCGAGAATCAGTTTTCCTGACGCGTCATATACTTGCAAATTAGTAAACGGCGGCAATTTGGAATAGATGAAAATGGAGGTATCCATTTTTTTGTGAGTATCCAAGTAAGCCAGTGTTGTTTTTGAACTAGATAACAAATCTTTGCCGATAGAATCTGTTATAATATAATGAACACTGGCTACTGTGATAATTGAGACAATCAATAAAATAAAAAAAACAATGACTGAATATAGTAATACCATACGGGCAAAAATCGGTAATGGGGATAGGGAAAATATACGATGTAGTTTTTCGTTAATCTTTGGCCACATATCCGACGCCTCGGATCGTAAATATATATTTTCTACCTACTGTTTCATCAATTTTACTGCGGATATATCGAACATAGACATCGACAACATTTGTGTCACCGATATAGTCATATCCCCAGACTTCTTCTAAGATGCGGTCACGCGTCAGTACGATGTTTTTGTTGCGGACTAAATAGGCCAATAGTTCAAATTCTTTTTTAGTCAGTGTAAAAACATTATCGTCTACTTGGACTTCATGCCGGTCTAAATATAAAATCATATTTTGTAGTTGGAGAAAATTTTCACTTAGTCGTTCGGAACTTCGTTTTCGCAATAGAACCCGGATGCGGGCAAATAATTCTCTGCTATTAAAAGGTTTGGTTAAATAATCGTTGGCACCTAAATCCAATCCGGCTACTTTGGTTTCGATATCGTCTTTTGCAGATAGAATTAGAATGGGGACGGCGGACATTTCACGAATTCGTTGACAAATACTGAGACCGTCTATGTCGGGCAGCATGATGTCTAAAAGAATTAAATCAAAGTGGTCTTGACCTATGCGATCTAAAGCACTGATTCCGTTATGTTCGATAATACAGTCGTAACCTTCATGCTCTAATTCGAGCTGCAAAAAACGACCAATTCGTTTTTCGTCTTCTACAATTAATACGCGATTCTTAATATTCATTAATAAAGCCTCCTGCAATATAGATATAGAATTAATCAATTATATACACTATTATACATGAAGTATGCGTTTTTTGATACTCCAATTTGCTTATTAGTAATTATAGATTGGTTAAAAATGAAAATAAATTTTAATCAAATTTTAATTTTTAAACAATTTACTTTTTGAGTATTTCTGTTACAATAGACACGTAGAAAGAATAATCTACGACATGTTTCAAGATATAAGTTGTTCAATACCCCTCGAACACCCCTATCTTATATCTTGAAACATTGAGATACTGTCTTCCCCCGATAGTATCTTACATGGAAAGGATCAGCTCCCCTCGCTGGTCCTTTTTTCTATAGGAAAATTAAAAAAAGATGGTATTGACAGCATGGTTTCTTGTGTTCTATACTATTAATTAGTTGAAATATAAACTAATTAATAGAAAGGAGAAAACATATGAGGTTAGATAATACTATACTTCGTAATATTGGAGCATTGTCTCGCAGTATTCACTCCATTAATGATATTTATTTTAAAAAATATAATTTACAGCGAAGCCAATTTATTTTTCTCACCAGGATATGTGAAAATCCGGGTATTAACCAGATTTCACTTTCTAATATGCTGAAAGTGGACAAGGCGACGACTACTAAAGCAGTACAGAAGTTGATGGCAGAAGGGTATATAACAAAAGAACGCAATGCTTTTGATAGGCGTGAATGGAATTTGTATCCTTCAGAAAAGGCAAGACAAATATATATATGTATTATCGCTGAAGAAAATCGGGATATTGCTATTTGCTTTTCTGGATTTAATGATGTGGAGCGTCAAACTGTTTGTACATTACTGGAGCGAATGGCAAATAATATAGGACAAGAATGGAAAAAATATAAAAGTTATAAAATATGATCAGAAAGGGGATGGCATCATGGAATTGCGGTTGGCACAAGCAAACGATGTAAATAAAATACATGAAATTATTATCCAAGGGCGTAATTTTTTAAAAAAATGTGGTGTAAATCAATGGCAGAATGGATATCCTAATAAAGAGGATATTATAAAGGACATTGAAAAACAGACAGGATATATACTATATGATGCTGGAAAGATTGCAGCCTATGCTTGTATTGATTTTGACGGGGAACCGGCCTATGATAATTTAAAGGGAACATGGCTGGATCAAAATGAGTATGCTGTTATTCATCGTATGGTAGTGGATGATAGTTATAAAGGGCAAGGCCTGGCCAAACAATTTTTTGAACAAATTGAGACATTTGTGTATGCCAGAGGTATTTTATCAATTCGCGTGGATACGGATAATGATAATAATATTATGAAACATTTAATAGAAAAATCAGGATATGTATACTGTGGTACTATTTGGTTCGATAATAGCGTAAAAATTGCATACCAGAAGCAACTAGTGCTGGATAAAAGACAATGTTAATGACTGTCTTTTAAGGCCAAAACAGTATGTATCAGAGTTCATTGACTTTTTTATTATTTCGTGCCATAATGAAAATCATCAAGGGGAAGGTAACTTTTCCTACGAAATATTTTTTGGAGGTGAAATAGAATGCATGTAATTAGTGATGAATGCGTAAAATGCGGTTCTTGCGAATCCACTTGCCCAGCAGGTGCTATCGTTGAAGGCGAAGCAAAATACGAAGTAACCGATGCTTGCATCGATTGTGGTGCTTGTGAATCAGTATGTCCTACCGGTGCTATTTCTGCAAAATAATAGCATAAATACGTAACTGTGCAAAAGAGAGACATGTCTATGTCTCTCTTTTTCTTTGCGAAGAATGTTGATTTGGACATATTGAATTTTAAGGATAACTGTGGTAGGATATATGCGTTATGATAGATTAATATATAAACATGTGAGTGCTAAAGATTTTTTAGGAGGATATTCTGTGCCTGTTTTTTTAATAGCTTTATTTATTGTAGCTTTAGATCAAATGAGCAAATTTGTAATTCGTCAATTTATGGTTATGTATGAGTCGATTCCGGTCATACCGGGATTTTTTCATATTACCTATATATTAAATAAAGGAGCCGCTTTTGGTATTTGGAAAATCAACGTTGGTTTTTCTTAGCCATAGCTGTGGCACTGTTTTATATATATTTTTTGTTTAGAAAAAAGATCCCACAGGATCTGCTGGTTCACTGGGGTGTTGGTTTATTGTTAGGAGGGGCATTAGGAAATGCTTTAGATAGATTTTTTCAAGGTGCGGTTACCGACTTTTTTGATTTTCGAATCTGGCCTGTATTTAATATTGCAGATATGGGAATTGTTATTGGCGTTGGTTTGCTGCTATGGTACAGTTGGAATCATGGCTAGGATTAGGAGTGTATGAATGATGGATACGTATGTTTTTAAATCGGGACCGGAAGAATCCGGGATTCGGATTGATATATATTTGGCTGCTAAAATGGGAATATCCCGCAGTTTTGCACAGCAACTTATAAAAATGGGTAAAGTTATGATAAATGATAAATCTATCAAACCTAATCATAAAATTGGAAGTCATGATAGTATAGCAGTGCAATGGGAAGTCCAAGATGTGCTAACTGTGGAAGCAGAACCGATTCCGTTGGATGTTGTATATGAGGATAAGGATATCATTGTTGTAAACAAGGCTCGCGGCATGGTTGTTCATCCGGCGGCAGGAAACCCAAACGGTACTTTGGTTAATGCGCTGCTATATCATTGCCGGGGAGAGTTATCGGGAATCAATGGTATTATTCGTCCGGGTATTGTTCACCGTTTGGATAAAGATACATCTGGGGTTATGGTGGCGGCTAAAACGGATGAAGCGCATCGTGGCTTGGCGGCACAGATTAAGTCTCATAGAGCATGCCGGACCTATTGGGCTTTGGTTCATGGTAATATTTCCGAGGAACGGGGGACCGTGGAAGCTCCTATTGGAAGACATCCTAAAGAACGTGTTAAAATGGCGGTTACTTTTAAATGTGGCAGGAAGGCAGTAACACATTTTTCTGTTTTAAAACGGTATGGAAGATATACATGGATTGAATGTAAATTGGAGACAGGGAGAACCCACCAAATCCGCGTTCATATGGCATATATTGGACATCCGGTGGTGAATGATCCTCTATATGGATATAAAAAGGATAAATTTCCTATTTGTGGACAAGCACTCCATTCTCATTGTTTAGATTTAGTTCATCCTGTGACAGGAGATATGATGCATTTTGAGGCACCTGCTCCAACAGATTTCAAGGCGTGTCTGCAGCAAGCAGCGAAAGAATAAATAGTGAATGAGGTATGTATGATGTGGAACAATAAGACTCTGCTAATGGACGAAAAAGCTATAGGACGAGCCATTAGGAGAATCGCCCATGAGATTATCGAACATAATAAAGGGTTGGATAATACCGTTCTTGTAGGAATTCATACAAGAGGGATTCCATTGGCCAAAAGATTAGCAGCAGAACTGGCGGCTATTGAAGGAAGGCCGGTTCCTGTTTATGAGTTAGATATTTCGGCATATCGGGACGATCATAAAAAAAGCAGCATTAGTACAATAGGCAGCAGTCCCAATCGGTTCGATGCAGATGGGAAAATAGTTGTGCTTGTAGATGATGTTCTGTTTACGGGCCGTACAGTACGGTCGGCTTTGAATGCAATTATGGAATTAGGCCGCCCGCAGTATATTGAATTAGCCGTTTTAGTTGACAGGGGACATCGTGAATTGCCCATTCGTGCGGATTATGTAGGAAAAAATGTTCCTACCTCACGGAAGGAAGATATATCGGTGCAATTAGGTGAAGTGGATGGACAAAACCAAGTCGTTTTGCGGGAAGAAGTACGCGGGTAATTCCCAGCGTACTTTTTTGCTGTTTTTTTTATAATATTGTGAATCTACTAAGGAGGAATGGCATGCTGCAGCGGTTTGTCAAAGGGGTTTGCGTTTTTTTTTCTGTTATAACCGTACTATTTATTGGAAGCGGACTATATGTAGGAAATATAGCATATGAACATTTTCTTAATACACACTGGGATCAGATACTGGGAGTGGAGAATCATACACAGGATATCCGACCGATACAACGGGCAGAACAGCGATTTGGTTGGAGAAAAATCTATATTTCAGCTCCTGATGGGACTCTTTTGCGAGGTACCTATATTGAAACCGAAAAAAATTTACATCGTACCGTTATTTTATTACATGGATTATACCAGAACCGATCTATGTGTTTGCCGTATGCTGCAATATATCATAATTTAGGATATAATGTTCTTCTGGTTGATCAGCGAGGACATGGGGAGAGCGGAGGGGCGCATACAGAGTGGGGAATTAGTGAAGTTGGCGATATAGAGGCATGGGTGCATTGGCTTCGGAAGGAAGATCAGCTATCAATAATAGGACTTCATGGAATTTCTCTCGGAGGTGCGATGGCATTGCTATACGCTGGCAGCGAGCATGGTTCACAGTTGGCCTTTTGTGTGGCGGATAGCTCTTACGGGAATATACTTCGATTAGGAAAAGATAAAGCGTTTGATTGGCTTCAGAATTCTAAAGCTATTTGGGGTGTAAATATAGTAACGCCTTTTTTTCAAGCAGCCATGTTTTACCATACGCATAAATTTCTTTCCGATATAGAACCGTTGCAGGCAGTTAAGCATATCACTGTGCCCGTCCTTATTCTTCATGGCGGTGCGGATGAGTTAATTCCCGTTGCTACGGCAGAAGACTTATATCAAATGTGTGGAAGTAACAGTAAAAAAATATATATATTTAAAAAAGCACCTCATGCCGTTGCTATTGAAAAAAATTATAATGAGTATCGCCGGGTTTTAACTGGTTTTTTAGAACAAAAATAAACACTGTGAAAAGGACGTATGGCTAGTTTAACTTTTCTGCAGTGTTTATTTTTGTTTAAATATAGAATCAAAATAAGTGATAAATAATTCGGCGGCTTTTTTTTGCAGTTCTATAGAAAAATTTTTATATCGTGTTAATAAATCGAATCCTTCCGCCGTAAGTGTCGTTCGTCCGCCTTTGGTGCCTCCCTGCCAGCGATTTACCAGGGGAAAACCTAATTCTTTTTCCGAATTATTAATAAGTTTCCAGCCGGAACTATAAGAAATCTGCATTTGTTTGCAAGCCGACAACATAGAATGGGTATAATTGATGAGAAATAACAACATTGCAATCCGTGAGTCAAAAAAATAATTTTCACCAGCTAATTTAATATCGACAACCGGGCGTAAGATCTGATGGTTGTGATAAGCCAGCAGCGCCTCGAAATCTTCGGGCGTATCCATATCGTGGAGAATTCCTTTATCAGGGACTTCAACATATGATATATGTCCGCATTGCTGCAAAGTTTTACAAAGACCTCCTGGGGCATTATTCATATGGCATACTTTTTGTGCCACTGTACTGGAGATCAAAATAGGATGTCCCGGCTGCCCTTCATATGTTGGAACAATTATATCTCCAGAGGTGATAAGTAATTCTTTTATTGTATCGGTTGTAAATAAAGGAACATCAACAGGACTAAACAGAATGCGGCTGCATTGTGGATATAAATATTTGAGACCTATCACTGCGGAGTCAAACATTTCTGTCGATTCGGGATAATCGTTTCTTAAAAACATGACTTGGTTTTGTGCAAGATGATGTTCTAATTCGTCAGCGTGAAAACCCGTTACTACTACGACTACTTCTGTGCCCGCTTGTTTCAGCGTAGTAATAATTCTTTGGGAAACTGAAATCGAGCCTATGTTCAGCAATGGTTTAAAATTACCCATTCTGGAGGACATGCCGGCAGCTGTAATGACTGCACCTAGTAGCATTAATTCATTCCCTTCTTTCCTTTTAACATGTGCTTTTTTGAACAAAGCAAGTAGTATTTAGATACATGTTGACGCTATGTAAAGCTGTTGGTAAAATTTAATTACAAAAATGAAATATTAGCATGCATTATTTGCAATTATCTTTATCGGGACCATTGCCGGTCAAGTCTTTTAGCTTGGCTACTCCGGCTTTACTGTAGAAAACCATTTCGACGGGATTTCCATCTAATCCTTCCCCTTTTAAACGAAGACAATAGGAATTTTCATAATAGTCGATGGGAAGTTCTCTGGTAAAAATGTTGCCTGTTTTGGCATCTTGTATTTCTAATTTCACGGTAGAAGCTGATATTTCCTTACATATAGTATCCAATAATATCACCTCTCTATATTTTATGAATCTAAGAAAATTATACACTATTATACATTGAGGAGAAAGCTTTATATTTGGATTTTATACTGTAGTAAATGTTGTATTACGGAAATCTGTATAAACTGATTCATGTAGGGGAATATGGAGCTGTTGTTGAGTTATAGCAGGAGGAGGAAACGTATATGATTAAGAAACCACTTAATATTAATGGGGTTCAGCGAATTATTCTGGTGGAAGAGACAGAAACACTGGCGACGGTATTGCGGGAACGACTGTTGCTTACAGGTTGTAAAATCGGTTGTGGTCAGGGGCATTGCGGAGCTTGTAACGTTATTTTAGATGGAAAAGTAACGCGTTCCTGTATCGTTAAAATGAAACGAGTACCGGATAATGCTCACATTACAACTATTGAAGGTATTGGGACGGTTAGTCATATGCATCCATTGCAAGTTGCCTGGATGGCGGTTGGTGCTGCACAATGCGGTTTCTGTACACCGGGATTTATTATTAGTGCCAAAGTACTTCTTGATCAAAATAGCAATCCCACTCGGCAGGAGGTCCGTGATTGGTTTGATAAAAATCGTAATTTGTGTCGGTGTACCGGATATAAACCGATTATTGATGCCGTTATGGAAGCGGCATCAGTTATGCGCGGGGAAAAGACGAAGGAAGATTTAGTTTTTCAACCGAATGGAGAAAGTATTGTCGGCACAAAATATATTCGCCCGTCAGCCGCTCAAAAAGTAACGGGTACTTGGGATTTTGGTGCGGATGATGCGCTTCATATGCCAGCAGATACATTACGATTAGCTTTGGTACAGGCAACCGTATCTCATGCGAACATTAAGAATGTGGATACCTCAGCAGCAGAAAATATGCCTGGTGTATTTCAAATTATTACAGCAAAGGATGTACCTGGTAAAAATCGTATTAACGGGTTGGTCATGCTGCCATTAAATAATAAAACAGATGGATGGGAACGGCCTATCCTGTGTGATGAAAAAATTTTCCAGTTTGGTGATGCTATCGCGATTGTAGCAGCTGATACCGAAGCGCATGCCAGAGCAGCAGCTGATGCGGTGAAGGTTGATATTGAAGAATTGCCGGCTTATATGAGTGTTCCTGAAGCGATTGCTCCAGATGCTATTGAAATTCATCCGGGAATTCCTAATGCATACTATGAAACAAATTGTATCAAAGGTCCGGATTTTGATTGGAATACGGTACCTGATAAGAATATGGTTGAAATCGAAAGTTATTGTTCACGTCAACCGCATTTGCATTTAGAACCAGATTGTGGATATGCGTATATGGATGAAGACGGCATGCTGACGATTCATTCTAAATCCATTGGTATTCATCTTCATATGCCAATGATTGCTGATGGTATTGGCATTCCTATGGATAAACTACGTATAGTTCAGAATCATACAGGAGGAACTTTTGGGTATAAATTTTCACCGACGAATGAAGCTTTATTGGGTGTTGCGGCTTTGGTTACCCAGCATCCGGTGTCTCTTGTGTTTAATCAATTTCAAAATATTACCTATACAGGAAAACGTTCACCTGCCTTTCTTCATATTAAATTAGCGGCTGATGATACAGGAAAATTAAAAGCTTTATGGGGAAATAATTATGTGGATCATGGGCCGTACTCTGAATTTGGTGATTTACTGACGCATCGTCTGAGTCAATTCATCGGAGCTGGCTATGGGATTGATAGTATACGAAATAAAAATACTACTGTTTTTACCAATCATGCTTGGGGATCAGCTTTTAGAGCGTATGGATCTCCGCAATCTTATATGGGATCGGAAATAGCAATAGACTGTTTGGCAGCTAAAATGGGAATTGACCCGTTTGATATGAGGGAAATGAATTGTTATAAAGCTTCCGAACATACTACGATTCCAACTGGATATGAACCAGAGGTATATTGTGAAGAAGAACTTTTTAAAACGGCACGTCCTTTGTATGAAGCAGCTAAAAAACGGGTAGCGGAAAAAAATGCTAAATCTGACGGTACAATAAAGTATGGTATCGGTGTATCTCTCGGAGTGTATAGTTGTGGCCTTGACGGGACAGATAGTTCTAATGCTGAAGCAGAACTTATGCCTGATGGGACTGTAACAATTTATACAGCATGGGAAGATCATGGACAAGGTGCCGATATGGGAGCTCTCGTTTCAGCTCATGAAACGCTGCGGCAAGCGGGGATTAAACCAGAAGAGGTTCATCTTGTAATGTGTGATACAAAACTTGTCCTGAATGCAGGTCCTGCAGGCGGTTCCCGTTCTCAGGTCATGAGCGGCAATGCCTGTCGGCTGGCAGCAGAAAATCTGTTGGCGGCAATGAAAAAGAGTGATGGTACTTATCGCTCTTATGAGGAAATGAAAGCGGAGGGAATTAATACAAGGGTAAAAGGAGAATGGGTGGCTACTTTTTGTTCGGCACATCCTGTTGATCAGGCTACGGCACAAGGAGAACCTTTCTCTGTTTATATGTATACGATTTTCTTACCGGAAGTCGCTGTTCATACAGGAACAGGTAAGGTCAAGGTGGAAAAATTTACTTGTGTTGCCGACGTAGGGACTATTATGAATCAACTACTTGTAGAAGGAAATTTCTATGGTGGTTTGGTGCAGGGTATTGGACTTGCCTTGTCAGAAGATTTTGAAGATTTGAAAGTTCATACAAGTTTGATTAAATGTGGAATTCCTTATCCGAATGATGTACCGGATGATATAGAACTTCATTTTAATAAGACATACCGGCCTGAAGGGCCATATGGTGCGGCTGGCTGCGGCGAAGCACCTTTAGATGCCCCCCATCCAGCAATCCTTAATGCGATTTACAATGCTACTGGGGCGCGGATTACCCGTGTTCCTGCAAAACCGCATGTTGTTTTGGAAGCATTGCGGAAGCTGGAAAAATAATGCAGATATAAAGTGTGCATGATACAATATAGAGAGGTGTATGCTGCCTCTCTATTCTCTTTTTAATCGTAAGCTTAACTAGTGGAGAATCGTTATGACGATAAAAGAACGTTCAACAAAAATATATCGTACAAAGACTATGTTTTCAGAAAAAGAACTCATAGAAAAAGAACGTGTGTGTATTCATGAAGAACTGCCTTATTGCAGCGCGGCCTGCCCATTAAAATTAGATGTAAGAGCCTTAGTGGGACAAATCGCGGCTGGAGATTTTACCGCTGCGTTGGCATTATATACAAAAATTACACCCTTACCTCATATTCTTTCCCAAGGCTGTGAAGCACCTTGTCAGAAATATTGCAAACTGTATGATGTAGGTGAAGGTATTCGTATCACGGCATTGGAACGTGCAGCAACCAAGTTAGGAGAGATACATAAAGGAACTGGTATGCTGCGGATGAAAAAGAAAAAGTCGGTAGCTATATTTGGTGAAGGATTGTTTGTTGCTTTTTTCATTGGCGAAATGGCTAGAAAAATGTATCCCGTAACGGTATACAGTAAGTATGATAATATGTATGATATGTTAAAAACGGCGGTACCCTTTGCTGATGAAGAAGGAGTAGCTGAAGATGCTGCAGTTATAAAGCATACAAATATTACTTTTGTTTATGTGGAGGCACTTACTTTGGAATTCTTTGAACAGGAGCGGTGCCATTACGATTTAATAGGAGTATCTCCTTCTTTTCTCCAAATTCTTGGCGGAGAAGTGGATGAAGCCGTTATGCTTTGGCATACGGAAACAATTATTTCTGCACCCATTGAACAACAAGAGGTGATAGAAAATGCGTTTAGTGCCCGAAAAGCTGCTTTGACAGCAGATCGTCTAGCCCAGGGATTAGCTCCGGAAAACAGCCGCGGAGAGGAGGGCTGTACAGAAACCCGATTATATACTAATTTAAATGGTGTTGCAGCAAGTTCATCCATTCCTTGCGGCATAGATGGGCGGTACACTCGGGAAGATGCGATTAGGGAGGCAAAACGTTGTATACAGTGTCATTGTGATGAATGCATCAGAGGTTGCGTATATTTACAGTATTACAAAAAATATCCTAAAAAACTTACACGGGAAATCTATAATAATGCAAATATTATTATGGGGGACCATATGATGAATAAACCAATTAATGCTTGTTCATTATGCCGGCAGTGTACGGTTACTTGTCCTAATGGGTATAATATGGCAGATATTTGCTTGATTGCACGGCAGAACATGGTGACAACCGGGAAAATGCCGTTGGCACCTCATGAATTTGCTCTTATGGATATGCAATTTTCTAATACAGATGCTTTTTTATGCAGGAAACAGGCGGGATATACGCATTGCCAATATGTTTTTTTTCCTGGATGTCAAACTTCGGCAATTGCACCGGACACAGTGTATAAAGCTTATCTTGACCTAACACAGCGACTTACAGGCGGTGTTGCATTGTTATTGGGATGCTGCGGAGCTATTGCAAAATGGGCCGGTAGAGAATTAATGTATGCTGAAACCGTATGTATGTTAAATGAACATTTTGCAATGTTGGAGCATCCTGTCATTATTGCTGGATGCCCAATGTGTGCAGATATGCTGACCAAGCACAGTCATGAGCAGGTAATTGGAATTTGGGATATATTGGCGGAAAGAGGACTTCCGGAAGGGGCAAAAAGGATTAAATTATCCAGTGGCTATGCACGATTCATGCGGAGCTCGTGGCAATGCTCATATACAGAAGACGATGCGGCTTATAGCGAAAAGATTGGGGTGTGTGCTTGTAGATACAGAATATTCCGGCGATTATTCACCTTGCTGTGGGTATGGTGGATTAGTTATGTATGCCAACCGTGAAGTGGCGCATGAAATGGCCAAAATGTGTGTGGAGCGTTCTGACACACCATATATTACCTATTGTATGGCTTGTCGTGATCGATTGGCGCGGGAGGGCAAAGAATCAAGGCATCTACTGGAATTGATATATAATGAAAATGTAGGAGCACCTCCTGATATAAGCGAAAAAAGATATAACCGGATTCAATTAAAAGAACGGTTGCTGAGAGAAGTGTGGAAGGAGTTGGTAGAACCCGTGAAATATGGATTTAAAGTTATATTTACGCCGGAGGCCCGCCGTATGATGGATGATCGAATGATATTACGTACAGATGTCATGCAGACATTGCAATATATGCGTGAGACTAAAGAGGTTATTTTAGAAGAAAAAACTGGATTGCTGATAACTAGACATCGAGATGGGAATGTTACTTTTTGGGTAAAATATGAGCAAAAAGACGATGTATATGTGGTACATTGTGCATATAGCCACCGTATGAATATTGTTACAAGATAACCGGGGGTAAAACTATGACTGCTGATAAGAATTATTATACGATGGATACACAGGGAAATTTGAAATGTCTAAAATGCGGGGTGCCATTAGTAAAGGGAAAAGCAAAATTTATGTATTTAGATAATGGGTTTCCTGTAGAACTTCCCGTGTGTCCTATCTGTGGGTTTGTTTATGTTCCGGAAGAGCTGGCATTAGGCAAAGTACTGTCAGTGGAAAAGGCATTGGAGGACAAATGAATAGACATCCTGGCGGTGATGAACATACGAAAGAGATGCTGCGTTTGGCATCCGTTACAGTACCTGCCCGTATTTTGGATATGGGAGCGGGGGATGGACAGACTGTACGATTGCTGCGAAACTTAGGATTTTATGCACAGGGCATTGATTTAATATCAAGTACGGATGTAACAGGGGGAGATTTTCTTCATACCCCGTATGATGCGGGGAGTTTTGATGTTATTTTGTCGCAATGCAGTTTTTTCGTTTCAGGCAGAATACAGGAGGCTTTTGCAGAAGCATATCGAGTAGTAAAGCTTCATGGTTTTCTGTTATATTCAGATGTAGGGATTAGAAATAGTCAGGGGCCGATAGATAGTGTCGTAAATGCCGGTTTTCACGTTATTTGTTTTCAAGATATGACAGATATATGGCGACGATATTACGCTGAATGTTTATGGCGCGGAAAGGATATAAGTAAACTATATTGCCCAATACCTGGGAAAAAATACGGATATTATATGTTGATATGTCGTAAGGAGGGATAATATGGAGCTATTTAATAGAATATTAGAACTTTCCCGTCAGGGTTTTTTCTGTTCACAAATCATGATGATTTTGGCCTTAGAATCAGAGGGAAAAGAAAATCCTGATTTAATTCGGGCTATGGGAGGATTGAATGGAGGATTGGGATTTACAGGAGATGTTTGCGGTTGCTTAACAGGAGGGTGTTGTTTTCTTTCTTATTTTTTAAATAAAGGGGAAGCAGATGAATTGGAAGATCCCGCATTAAGAGATGCTATAGCTGATTATATCCGATGGTTCCGCGATATGACACAGGCAGCTTATCATGGGGATACATGTTATAATATAACGAAAAATAAGGCTGTAAAACGAATTGAAAATTGTCCTTCCTTGATTGAAGCGGCTATGGAAAAATGTATGGAACTTCTTGCGGAAAGAGGTGTTATCTAATGCAACCGCTTATTTATATGAATAATGCTGCGACCAGCTGGCCGAAACCGGGTTGTGTTGCTGACGCCGTGTCGGAGGCATTATGTGCTCCGCCGGGATCGGCAAATCGCGGAGGCGTTGAGGAATTTGATGTATTTGAGGAAACACGAAAATCTCTGGCACAGTTGATGAAAGGACAACATTATAATCATATTGCATTGGGAGCTAATTCTACATGGGGACTGAATTTGGCGATACAAGGGTTTCCTCTCAAGGCAGGAGACACCGTCGTTGCCACAGCAGCCGAGCATAATAGTGTGCTGCGGCCTTTGTACAAGCTTAACCGGGAGCGGCATATAAAAATTATATGGGTGCCTGTGGATGCTGGTGGTCAAGTTTGTCCGGAATTTTGGGAAAAAGCTTGTCATACATATAAACCATCATTATGCGTATTGACTCATGCATCTAATGTAACAGGTGCGGTTAACGATATTTGCTTACTTACCCATATTGCTCAGCAGATAGACGCCGCGGTGCTGATAGATGCTTCTCAAACGCTGGGGATGGTACCCGTACAACTTGATGATTGGAATATTGATATGTTAGCTTTTACGGGACATAAATACCTGTTGGGGCCCCAAGGTACAGGTGGGTTATATGTAAGGCCGGGTTTGCAGCTGGAACCCTTGTTATGCGGGGGCACGGGGATTCAAAGCGATAGAAAAGAGATGCCTCCAGAAATGCCGATTCATCTGGAAGCAGGAACAGGAAATGAACCGGCTTATTATGGTTTATTGGCAGCCCTTCGCTGGAGCGAAGAAAATCCTGCTGATATAAACCGGATAGAGTGGCTGACAGAATATTTGAAACAAGGACTTGCCGATGCAGGGGCGACAGTTATTGCACCGCAGGAAAAATGTACGCCTGTTGTGAGCTTTGTTATAGAGGGAAAGTCTGCTGCTGAGATAGGGTATATACTGACGGAAAGTTACGATATTGTTTGCCGCAGCGGCTTACATTGTGCTCCCCGTATTTTTACCGATCTAGGCTGTGATAGTACGGTGCGTCTGAGTCTTTCGCGATTTACCACAGAAGAAGAAATTAAAGCAGTGATACAGGCTGTTAGTAGTATCATGAGGTAAGTTACATGCATTTCGAATATAAAAAAAAAGAAAATTGTTTAGCATATTCTCAGATATATGAGTACAAGCTGACTATCACTGTAAGAGAATTCAAGACACATCTGAATGGATGGACTGTAGAAGAAAATCATCGTTACCGCAGGCCGATGATGACAGCCATAAAGAGGGGCGTACAAATTAAAGGTATATTAGACAAATATGTTATTACTGTAAGCTTTCCTGAAGACACGTATGTTGAAGAGAAGATGTTTTTGAAGCGTGGTTAAAGAATGAGGAGAATTGACATGACGAGAGACATATCACAAACTCAAAGTGTTTGCCCCGTTTGCTTGCAAGTTGTTAATGCTAAGATTTTTCAGGGCAAGGATGGAAATATTTATATGCAGAAACGTTGTCCGGAGCATGGCGTATTTACGGTACTGCTTTGGGAAGGAAGGATGGAGGAATATTTGTCTTGGGGAACATATGCAAATAACGATGATGTTATTACGGCTCCGCGTCCTATCAACAAGGGTTGTCCTTATGACTGCGGTTTATGTCAGGGGCATCAATCCAATGGCTGCTGTGTTTTGTTGGAATTAACTAATCGGTGTAATTTGTCTTGTCCTGTTTGTTTTGCCGATTCTGGTTTTCAGAAAGGATGCGATATGACGATTCAGGAAATTAATGATCAATATGATATGCTTATGGATCGCGGCGGACCTTTTAACATTCAACTTTCTGGAGGAGAACCTACATTGCGCGATGATTTACCGGAAATCATACAATTAGGACGTAAAAAGGGATTTACCTTTTTTCAGCTTAATACCAATGGAATCCGATTGGCAGAAGAAAAAGAATATGCGCATACACTAAAAAAAAGCAGGTTTGAGTTGTGTATTTCTGCAGTTTGATGGATTTACGGATACAACATTTAAGGTGCTGCGTGGCAAACTACTTTTGGAAATGAAGCAACAGGCTATCGAACATTGCCGGCAAGCCGGGTTAGGTATTATTTTAGTACCAGTTATTGCACCGGGGGTAAATATGAATGAGATAGGGGCGTTGCTTCGATTTGCTGTCAATCGAATGCCTGTTGTCCGAGGTGTTCATTTTCAGCCGGTTAGTTATTTTGGCCGATGTGTTTTGAAACATCATACGTGGCGGATTACTATTCCCCGGATGTTGCGGGAAATTGAAAAACAAACAAAGGGTTGTATGAAACAATCTGATTTTAGCGGCGGTGGGGCAGAAAATCCCTATTGTTCCTTTCATGCTAGTTATATGCGGTTTCCTGACGGTAGTTTACAAGCATTATCGCCGCGATATCATCAGGGGTGCTGCATAAAAGCTTCTGAAACACGTGATTTTGTGGCTAGGCAATGGAGCAGCAGCCATCTGGAAGATTTGCCAATAGGAAAAAAAATGTTGTAAGGATCCGTCCATGGAGAATACGGATTCGCTGGATGAATTTTTGGTGCAAGCCAAAGAAAATACGTTTACTGTGTCGGGCATGTTATTTCAAGATGCCTATAATTTGGATTTGCATCGATTGCGGCGGTGTTATATTTGTGAAGCGGATAGTAAATATGGGATGGTTCCCTTTTGTGCCTATAATATAACGGATAGCAAGGGAAAGGCTTTGTATAGAAAATGAAAATAACTTGTTTAGAGAACTATATGAAGAGAATAACTCAACTAGACCGATTGTCTCGGACTAATATAGGTATGTTTCAATTGGCTGCACTGAATACCGTCCTGAAGCGAGAACATGCCCGGGGCGGTTTTTATCGTATGCTGCCTTCTCATATTACCTCTTTGGAAGAATTGCAGTATTTTCCTTTTACAACATCCCGTCAATTAATTGATAACAGCGCATCATTGCTTCTTTGTTCTCAAGCAAAGATCCAGCGGATTATAACTGATCAGACAAGCGGTACAACAGGGGTATCGAAAAGAGTGTTTTATACAGCTGGGGATTGTAAAAATACACTGGATTTTTTTGTCGCTGGACTTGCTGAAATGGTGTTTCCCGGAAGTCGCACAATGATTTGCATGCCCTTTTCCGGGCCGTATAGTCTGGGAAGCCTTATTTCACAAGCAATAGAGCGGCTGGGAGCCGTTCCTATCAAGGCGGGTACGGAATGTACTTTTGGGGAATATTCGACTATATTAGAACAGCAAAAACCGGATATATTTATAGGAATGGCAGGTCCCTTATTATCTATATTGCGATTTTGCGGTTCTCATGCATTAAAACGAGCCTTAGTAAGTGGTGATGCTTGTCCTGAAAAGGTAAAAGCGGCTATTGCACATTTTGGAATTGTACTTTTTCCGCATTATGGCTCGCGGGAAATGGCTTTGGGCGGTGCAGTAACTTGTGCTGCTCATGAAGGGATGCATGTCAGGGAAAATCATGTCATTGTTGAAATTATTGGAGAAAAAGGGGAAAAATTGCCGCCAGGAGAATACGGGGAACTAGTTATTACGACAATTGGAATGGAAGCGATGCCGCTTATACGTTACCGTACGGGGGATATAACACGGATTTTTCCGAATCATTGTTCCTGTGGAAGTGAGATTATGCGACTGGACTGTGTCAGAAGAAGCAATAATCACATGGAACTGTTAGATAATATTCTTTTTTCTTATGAATGGCTAGTAGATTATTGCATTACTGTGAGTGAACGGATTGTTGATATACGAATCTTTACTTTATCAAAATCAAAACTGGAAAATACGATCAGTAACAAAATCGCAGAAATTTTTCCAGGGAAAAAAATACATCTATCTGCAAGACCTTGCGGTATTTCGGATACATTATTTTATCGAGGAAAACGGGTTATACGAATATGTTGAAAAAATGAAGAAAACACTTGACATGACGCAGGCATTAGGGGTACTTGACGGCATTTACATAAACTGGTAAGATATGAAAGTAAATACAACATATAGTATACATGCGGCTATATAATTACAATATAAGGAGGAAACGCGTCATGGATGAGAAGGAATGGTTGGGACAAAGTAACCAAATTGGTATTGATATTTGGCAGAATAAATATCGTAATGATAGTGAAAGTTTTGACCAGTGGGTGGAGCGCGTCAGTGCGAAAAACCAAGAAGTAGCTGAGCTAATCAAAAATCAGAAATTTTTGTTTGGCGGACGTATTTTAGCTAATCGCGGATTAGAATATGCAGGCAAGAAAATAACTCTTTCCAATTGCTACGTTATGACACCTCCCGAAGATAATATTGAAAGTATATTCGACCGGGCAGGTAAATTGGCTCGAACTTATAGTTACGGCGGGGGCTGCGGCATTGATATTTCGCAGTTAAGTCCTAAGGGGGCACGTATTAATAATGCGGCTAAGGAAACTAGTGGATCTATTTCTTTTATGACACTGTATTCTCTTGTTACAGAATTGATTGGGCAGAATGGGCGCCGCGGGGCCTTGATGATTTCCATTGATTGTCATCATCCTGATATTTTAGAATTTATTAAATTGAAAACCGACTTACATAAAGTTACAAAGGCTAATATTTCTATTCGGTTGAGCAACGAGTTTATGGAGGCTGTCAAAGAGCGTAAACAATTCCGTCTTCACTATACACGTGAAGAAACGGGACAGACTATTGAAAGTTTGGTAGATGCCGCCGACGTATTCCGCCTTATTGCTGAAACTAATTGGGATTATGCCGAACCGGGGGCATTATTTTGGAACCGCATATGTAGTTGGAACTTATTAGCGCATACGCAGGAATTTTCTTATGCAGGGGTCAATCCTTGTGCTGAGGAACCGCTGCCTGCAGGAGGAAGCTGTCTTCTTGGCAGTATCAATTTAGCGAACTTTGTGAACCATCCGTTTACGGAAGAAGCAGTCTTTGATTTTGAAGATTTTAAACATTGTGTTGCTGTTTCCGTACGAGCTTTAAATGATGTCTTAGATGAAGGACTACCATTGCATCCATTGCAAGAACAACGGGACAGTGTTCAACAATGGCGCCAGATCGGTCTTGGTATCATGGGGTTAGGCGACATGCTTATTAAAATGGGATTGACTTATGGCAGTGAAGAAGCGGTTTCTTTTTGCCATGATATAGGGTTCACCATGGCGGATACGGCCATTGCGGCTTCGGCGGTGTTGGCAGAAGAAAAAGGATCATTTCCAAAATGCAATACAGCTGAAATCATGGGTACTCCTTATTTTCAGGTTAATACAACAGAGAAGACGGCAGAGTTGGTGCGTTGCCATGGACTGCGCAATTCACAGTTATTGACAATAGCCCCTACGGGAACGTTATCTACCATGCTGGGAATTTCTGGCGGGATTGAACCGATTTATGCCAATTATTATGAACGAAAGACAGAGTCATTGCATGCTGCCGATGTATATTATAAGATTTATACACCTATAGTTGCGTGCTATATGAAGCAATATGGTATTTCAGGTGATGCAGAACTGCCGGAATATTTTGTAACTGCCATGACGCTGCAATATCAGGAACGCATCGCCATGCAAGCTGCATGGCAGACTCATATTGATGCGTCTATCAGTTCCACTGTCAATGTACCTAACAACTTTACTGTGGAAGATACAGAAAAACTCTATATGTTGGCTTATGAGAGTGGGTGCAAAGGGCTTACTATTTTTCGGGATGGATGTAAACGTGCCGGTATACTTAGCACGCATGCAGAAGAAAATACGGTTCCGATTGCCGGAGCAGGTCTCGGACGTGGCGAAATTGTCTGCATTGACGATAAGGTGATTGGCAAAAAACGTAAGTTGGTAACGGGTTGCGGCAATCTTCACTGTATGGCATTTTTTGATCCGGCAACAGGGGCATTGTTAGAAACCTACTTAAGCAAGGGCTCTACGGGCGGCTGCAATAATTTTATGATTGGACTATCGCGGATGATCTCTATTAGTGCCCGCGCCGGAATCGATATTTATACTATTGTAGACCAGCTTAATTCTACGGGGAATTGTCCATCTTACTCCGTTCGGCGTGCCACGCGGGGCGATACAAGCCGGGGCTCTTGCTGTCCTATGGCTGTAGGCAATGCACTTATTGATATGTATAATGAAGTACAGAAAGAGTTGAATCTCAGTGAAAAGACAGTCGAACAAGAAATAAAAAAGTTATCGGTCAGACCTAAAGCTGAAACAAAAAAAACGGCCGAAAGTATTTTTTGTCCACAATGTGGAGAACCGCTTGTTTTTGAGGGAGGGTGCAACATCTGTAAAAATTGCGGTTGGAGCAAATGTTATTGACAAATTAGAAAAAGATGCTTATAATATATCTAATTTCAAAGAAAACGTGATGATGGAGAAGCAATGTATAAGCCTTGTCAGAGAGTCGGCGGTTGGTGTGAGCCGATAAGGTTATAAGGAGTTCCGCTCCGGAACGGCAAATGAAGAATTTGACAGGTTCGCCTGATATAGCGACTAAAGATGGCCGTATGGCAATTTGGGTGGCAACGCGGGAATATAACTCTCGTCCCTACAAGGGACGGGAGTTTTTTTATTTGTTGCGTGCGGATGCACAAAGACTACGGCAATTTGGGTGGTACCGCGAGGATAGAGAAGCTCGTCCCAATGGACAAGACTTCTCTATTTTATTTTCAGAAAAGAGGGTGAAAGGAATGAAGAGGGTCTATAATTTTAATGCCGGTCCTTCGGCAATGCCTATGGAGGTATTGAAGCAGGTTCAACAAGAATTTCTTGATTTTGCGGGTACCGGTATGAGTATTGTGGAAATTAGTCATCGCAGCGCTGCGTATCAAGATATGCAGGATGATACGGTGGCAACGCTTCGCAGATTGCTGAGAGTCCCCGCGGGATATCACGTGGTGTTTATGCAAGGGGGAGGGAGTATGCAGTTTCTTATGCATGGCGCAAATTTTCTGAAACAGCGTGGAGGATACATTAATACGGGAGTTTGGTCAACAAAAGCTATGCAGGCAGCCGCTTTTTTTGGTGAAGTCTATGAAGTTGCAACAAGCGGTGATAAAAATTTTTCTTACATTCCTCAATCCGACACGTTTGTTATAAAACCGGATACAGATTATGTGTATATTACCTCGAATAATACCATACATGGCACAGAATGGAAAAAATTTCCAAAATTCAATATACCTGTTATATGTGACATGTCCAGCGATTTTCTGGCACGGCCCGTTGATGTCTCTCATTTTGATTTAATTTATGCTGGGGTACAAAAAAACCTAGGGCCAGCTGGGGTAGTAACGGCTATTATCAAAGACTCTTTTCTTGAAACAGCGAGAACGGATATTCCCGTCATGTTGCAATACAAGACTTTTACAGAACATGATTCGACATATAATACGCCTCCTGTGTTTTGCATTTATTTCGTCAATAAGGTGCTTCACTGGTTAGAAAATCAAGGCGGGCTTGAAAAAATGAAAGGGAGAAATGCTCATAAAGCAAAAATTGTATATAAAACGATTGATGATAGTGCGGGATTCTACCAAGGCCACGCCGCAATGGATTCTCGCAGCAATATGAATGTAACATTTAATCTCAGAACACCGGAATTGGAAAATAAATTTTTAATTGAAGCAGATGCAGCAGGCTTTATCGGCATAAAAGGACATCGTTCTATCGGCGGTTGCCGTGCTTCCCTCTATAATGCAGTTACAGAAGAGGCGTGTGCGGCACTTTCTGAATTCATGCGAAACTTTCAAAAAAATAATTAATCATACTATATATTATTTTATACAGGAGGCTATATAATGAAAATTTTGGTCAGCGATGATGTATCTGAAAAAGGAGTTGAGCTGTTGCGGCAGCATTATGATGTAGATGTGAAAATTAACTTAGATGAAGATGCGCTTGTAGCATGTATTGGTAAATATGATGGCCTTGTAACCCGATCCATGACCCATGTAACGAAGCGCGTCATTGATGCGGCAGTAAAATTGAAAGTTATAGGTCGGGCAGGAGTAGGTGTTGATAGTATTGATTTGAAGGCGGCTACAGAACGTGGTATTATTGTTGTCAATGCACCTACAAGCAACACTATTGCTGCAACAGAACATACTGTTGCCATGATTATGGCAATAACCCGCCACATCCCACAGGCTCATAATTCTCTTATGTCGGGAGAATGGAACCGTAGTTCCTTTACAGGCATCCAATTACAAAATAAAACGATGGGGATTATTGGTGTCGGGCGTATTGGTTCTCGAATTGCTAAACGGATGCAGGCTATGGAAATGCAAGTTATCGGATATGATCCGTATATTCCGGAAGAACGCTTTAAGCAACTGGGTATGGAATCAGTGGATTTAGATACCTTGCTGCAAAATTCGGATTATATTACGATGCATACTCCGCTTACCAAAGAAACACGCGGTATGATCAGTGCAGATGAAATAGCCAAGATGAAAGAAGGCGTCCGTGTTATCAATGTATCCCGTGGTAAAGTACTGGATATTTTTGCTTTGGCAGAAGCATTGAAACGTGGTCATGTTGCAGGAGCAGCAATTGATGTGTTTCCCGAAGAACCTCTTACTAAAGAAAAAAATCCGTTCTTAGGCATGGCTAATGTTGTTATAACCCCTCATTTGGGAGCATCGACCATTGAAGCACAAATTGGTGTTTCTGTTGATGTGGCAACTAGTGTTATTGCTGCATTGAATGGGGAACCTGTTACCTCGGCAGTTAATATGGCACCTATTCCGGCCAATATATACACGACGATTCATCCCTATTTTGATCTTATGGAGAAGATGGGGACTATAGGCGTGTATTTGGCCGATGGACCGATGAAGGAAATCAGTGTAGAATATACAGGTGAGTTAGCAGAAACAGAAACGGGTATTTTGACAACGGCGGTTCTTAAAGGCGCTTTAAATCCTATTTTGCAGGATACAGTCAACTTCGTTAATGCACCAGAAGTTGCTAAATCACGTCATATTGCTGTAAAAGAAGTGAAATCTCAAGATAGTGATACCTTTCTTGATGCAGTTACGGTAAAAGTGGTAACTGATAAAGGACAGCACCGTATTATAGGGATGTTGTTCAACAAGACAGAAGCTAAAATTGTAGAAATCGATGAATATCGTGTTGACTTTACTCCGGAAGGCTATTTGCTTTTGGCACCTCATGTGGATCAGCCTAATATGATTGGTCAGATATCCACCATTCTTGGACAAGCCGGAATCAATATTACAGGAATGCAGGTTGGTAAAACGACTACTACAGGTACAAATATTATGGCTATTGCTGTGCGGGATGACATTCCGAATGATGTTATGCTTAAACTTAAAGCTATTGACGGTATTTTAGATATGAATTTTATTAATTGCAATTTGCATACCAATTAGCAGGAGGAAATTACATGATACGCATTATATTGGTACGCCACGGTGAAACAATATGGAATATTGAAGGACGCTATCAGGGACAGGAAGATACAGCACTCAGTGAACGAGGACTGCAGCAGGGACATATGCTGGCTGAGGGGTTGCGCAATATACCTATTGATTTGTGTGTTGCTAGTCCGTTGCAGCGGTCTTATATGACTTGTCGGTTTTGTGCTGATTTGCATGATCTTAGTGTGGAAACAGATGAACGGCTGAAGGAAATTAATCATGGCGATTGGGAAGGGCGCTTGGCGGAGGATATTGCATCCCAATATCCCCATCAGTTTGCCCAATGGCATATTCATCCGGAATTAGTTATGATGCCCGGACCAGAAGGGGAGAGTCTAGAAAATGTACGTATCCGTGTTCGCTCTGCCTTTGATGAGTATGCGCGCCGTTTCGATGGAAAAACAGTACTTGTAGCTGCACACGATGCGGTCAATAAAGCTATCATTTGTGATATAATGGGACTTGATATGAGTCATTTCTGGCAAATTAAACAGGACAATACATGTATTAATGTTATGGAATGTTATGAAGGTGTATGGCGTATGGTATTGCTTAATTCTACTAATCACATGGGATATTTGTTTAGCGGAATTGAACAAAAAGGCTTATAATTGTGTTTGAAAATGTTTTCTCATGATTATTTAGAAGAGAAAGGAAGTATTTTATTATGTTAGATGTAAAATTTATACGTGAGCACGCTGCGGAAGTAAAGGAAAATATTATAAACCGTCATGCTAAAGCAGATGTAGATCGTTTTTTGAGTTTAGATGAACAACGCCGGAATTTACTGCAAAAAGTGGAAGCATTAAAAAGTCAGCGCAATACAGTGACTGCTGAAATCAGTCAGTTGAAAAGAAATAAAGAAAATGCAGATGTTCAGATTGCAGAAATGAAAAAAGTAGGCACGGAAATAGCGGAACTTGACCGTAATGTTCGTGAAGCAGAAGATGAAATGAAGGCTGTTCAGCTGATGATACCTAATATGTGTCATCGGTCCGTGCCATTGGGAAATGATGATAACGATAATCCGGAACAACGTAAATGGGGTGAAATTCCTACGTTTGATTTTGAACCAAAAAATCATTGGGATATTGGGGCCGCACTGGGTATTCTTGATGTGGAACGAGCATCTAAAGTTACAGGATCCCGGTTTACGTATTATATGGGACAGGGAGCGCGGCTGGAACGAGCAGTATATAATTTTATGCTTGATAGGCATACGGAAAAAGATGGATATACAGAGGTCATTCCACCGTATATAGTTAATCGTGATTCCATGATAGGGACAGGTCAATTGCCGAAATTTTACGAAGATATGTTCCGGTTAGAATCTATGGAATATTTTCTTATTCCGACAGCAGAAGTGCCGCTTACTAACTATTATCGAGGAGAAATTCTCGATGGGGATAAACTGCCGCTGTATTATACTGCACTTACCCCTTGTTTCCGTGCGGAAGCCGGATCGGCAGGTCGTGACACACGAGGACTTATTCGTCAGCATCAGTTCCATAAGGTTGAAATGGTCAAATTCACAACTCCGGAAACCAGCTATGATGAATTAGAAAAGCTGACAAACAATGCAGAAACTATTTTGCAGTTGCTGAAATTACCATACCATGTTGTTACTTTATGCACGGGCGATATTGGTTTCTCGGCAGCTAAAACATACGATATAGAAGTATGGCTTCCTGGACAGAATAAGTATCGGGAAATTTCTTCGTGTTCCAATACGGAAGATTTCAAGCTCGTCGGGCTAATATCCGTTTTCGCCGTACATCTGCGTCTAAGCCGGAATATGTACATACTTTAAACGGGTCTGGTCTTGCTGTAGGACGGACCGTAGCCGCTATATTGGAAAATTATCAGCAGAAAGATGGAACTGTTATCGTTCCTGAGGCTTTGCGTCCATACATGCATTGTGATATTATTACAGTACAGAAGTAAAAAAGCAATTTTTACATAGTATAAATGGAATACGGGCGGCAGGATTTTTTGTTCCTAATGTAGAACTATTAGGCAGAGGAGTGAGCGTTATGGTTATACATACGGAAGTTTCTGCCGCTTTATATTGTCCTGCCTGCGGAGGTATTTCTATTTTTCAATTGAATCAATTTATACCTGTGGAGGCGTCCTGGAAATCTGTGTACTGTGATTGTGGACAGTATATTGGTTCTGTGCGTCATATTCAAGAAAACTTGTGGTTGCTCAAGCATTCCTGTATTTTTTGTAATCAAAAACATTATACTCTTATAAACAGCCGTTTTCTTAGGTCTTTAAATCAAGTGAGACGGATTTATTGTACGAACTATTATGCGGAATTGGGATACTGTGGTACTTCGGCCGTTGTAGCTGCATATATCGGTAGGCAGCGCCGCAATTATTCCCGTTTATTATTTAAATGGGGTATTAATGATAATCCTGGTATTATGCTGGCAGGGTATGATCGCATTAATGATATGCTTGCAGCGGGAACTATTACATGTTCCTGCAGCAATCAGCATATTATTGCATATTTTGATTCGGGGGCTATTGTTCTTCAATGCAAAAATTGCGGCCGCAGCCATCGTATTGTTTTGCATGGCGGTAAAGATATTTTTTCGTTGCAAAAAAGTAGGGCTATCGTTCTTACGAAGTTTGGATTACCAGGTTAATAAAAAGGAGGCACATCCATGAAATTTTTTATTGATACGGCAAATGTAGAAGAAATCAAGGCAGCTTATGCAATGGGAGTTATTTGCGGGGTCACGACGAATCCGTCTCTTGTTGCTAAAGAAGGCCGTGATTTTCATGAAGTGATTAAAGAAATAACGGCAATTGTCAATGGACCTGTCAGTGCAGAGGTATTAGCTGATGATGCACAGGAAATGATAAAGGAAGCAAAGGTATTGGCGGCACTTGATGAACAGGTAGTTGTAAAAATTCCTATGACGGCAGAAGGACTTAAGGCAGTAGCAGCATTACATATGGTAGGGATTCGAACGAATGTAACTCTTGTTTTTTCAGCGAATCAAGCATTGATGGCAGCGCGAGCAGGCGCCAGTTATGTAAGCCCCTTTGTGGGCCGGCTGGAAGATATAGGACAGAATGGAATTGCTCTTATTGCGGAAATTGCTGATATTTTTGCTGTACATGGTATTGTTACGGAGATTATTGCTGCCAGTATCCGAAGGCCGATGCATATCACGGAATGTGCAAAAGCCGGTGCGAATATTGCTACGGTTCCATATAAGATTATCATGCAGGCTTTGCACCACCCTCTGACAGATGAAGGCATTAAGAGATTTAAAGAAGACTGGGCAGAGGCAAATCAATAGGGAGGTACAACAATGGATAGAGTATTAACATTAGAATTTGTGCGAGTAACAGAAGCCGCAGCGGTAAAAAGCGGACGTCTCATGGGAATGGGAAATAAAGTAGGGGCGGATCAGTTGGCGGTTGATGGTATGCATTCAATTTTATCCAGCGTACCTGTAGATGGAACGGTTGTTATCGGGGAGGGCGAATTGGATGAAGCCCCGATGCTTTACATAGGCGAAAAAGTCGGAGCCGGCGGAATCCCCGTAGATATTGCAGTTGATCCGCTGGAAGGTACGAATTTGGTTGCCAAGGGACAGGATGGAGCTATTGCTGTGATAGCAATAGCTGGTAAAGGAAGTCTGCTTCATGCACCGGACATGTACATGGAAAAACTTTGTGTCGGACCGCGAGCTAAAGGGTGTATTGATTTGAATATGCCGGTAAAAGAAAATTTACGTCGTATTGCTGAGGGTCTGCAACGTGGTATTGATGATTTAACCGTTGTTATTCTCGGCAGGGAACGCCATGCTGATATTATCCATGAATGCCGGGAAGCGGGTGCACGTATTAAGCTTATCAGCGATGGAGATGTATCCCCGGCTGTGGATGTTGGAATTGAAGGCTCTGGTGCACATGTTCTTATGGGAATCGGTGGAGCTCCAGAGGGGGTTCTTGGTGCAGCAGCATTGAAATGTTTAGGCGGTGACATGCAGGCACGTTTGATTCCGTATACGGAATCAGAAAGAAAACGTTGTGAATCTATGGGAATTACGGATGTTAATAAAATCCTTACGATTGATGATTTGGTAAAAGGTGATGATTGTATTTTTTCAGCGACGGCTGTTACTATACCCCTATGATGAAGGGAATTCAATACTTTGGCAGTGGGGCACGTACTTCTTCAGTTGTTATGCGCTATAAGAGCGGGACCATTCGTTTTGTTGATACGATTCATCGTTTTGATAATAAAGCAAAATGGAGTGTTCATATTTAGTAAAGCTATCAATAAAACACCTTCTGTAAGGAATATGATTATTGTAATACATTCCTTACAGAAGGCGTTTTTTTTAAAAAATAAAAATTATAATATATAATACATGGAAAAGTGGATGTAAAATAAAGAGGGAAGATAGTGTTTGAAAATATTTTTTATTTGTTCCTAATTGATAGAGGGCATGTTTTATCAAGAGTCATTGGTTCATCTTATTTTTTATTACGGATAGAAAATAGGACGAGAAAAATTTTTAACATTTGAAATGATGCCTTTTCGTTTATGCGCTTTTATGGTACAATGACTTGATAGTAAAAATTAATGAAAATGGTAGATTATGACTATATATGCATAGCAGTCTATCATTGTCTATATAAGAGATATTTTGAATCTATTTAGGAGGCACCAGAATTGGAGAAACTGGTTATTCATGGTGGAAATCCCTTGCAGGGGACTGTGCGGGTCAGTGGGGCTAAAAATGCCGTACTGCCGATTATTGTAGCGTCTATGTTGGCGACAACGGAAAGTACATTACAGGAAATTCCTCAATTGGATGATGTACATACAGTATGTGAGGTTATTTCCTCACTTGGTGTGAAAGTTGACTCTTCTCAGGAAGGGACATTGGTTATTGACGCGGCGAATCTTGATTCATTTTCAGCACCTTATGATCTAGTGCGACGTATGCGTGCGTCTTTTTTGGTCATGGGACCTTTGCTGGCTCGTAAACGAAGAGGGAAAATATCTCTTCCGGGTGGATGTTCTATAGGTGCCAGGCCTATTGATCTGCATCTCAAGGCATTTGAAGCTATGGGAGCAAAAGTAAATTTGGAAAATGGTTATATTGAGGCCAGTGTTCCGGAAGGATTAAAAGGAGCACAGATTTATCTTGATTTCCCTAGTGTGGGGGCAACGGAAAATATTTTGATGGCGGCTTCCATGGCTGAAGGCCGCACGGTATTGGAGAATGCAGCTGAGGAACCAGAAATCGTTGACTTAGCAACCTATTTGAACAGTATGGGAGCCAATATCCGTGGAGCCGGAACTAATATTATCCGTATTGAAGGAGTAAAAGAACTTCATGGTGCAGTCCACTCAGTTATTCCTGATCGTATTGAAGCGGGAACTTTCATGGTTGGGGCGGCAATGACGGGAGGAAATGTATATGTGGAGAATGCCCTGTCTGAACATTTAAAACCCCTTGTGTCCAAGTTGAAAGAAGTAGGCGCCATAGTGGAAGAAGACATCGATGGCATTCGTGTGATTGGCAAATATCCGCTTCGGCCGACTGATATTAAAACACTTCCTTACCCGGGTTTCCAACCGATATGCAGGCTCAGTTTATGGCACTTACAACCATTTGTCAGGGAACAAGTGTCATTACGGAAACCGTATTTGAAAATCGATTTATGCATGTAGATGAATTTAAGCGTATGGGTGCAAAAATACGGATTGAGGGACGCAGTGCTATTGTTGAAGGCGTCCGGGCTCTGGAAGGCTGTCAGGTTAATGCTACCGATTTACGGGCAGGAGCTGCATTGGTTTTGGCTGGTCTTGTCGCTTTGGGAGAAACTGAAGTGGGATATTTACATCATATTGATCGTGGATATGATCATTTGGTATTAAAATTACAAAGGCTAGGTGCGGATATTGTTCGGGTCAACAAAGAATAAAAACAAAAGAAATAAAGAGCGTCAGCCCAAGCGGTCCCATTCTTTTTTTCTTTCCCGGTGGTTTGGTAATGACCTGGCTATTGATTTGGGAACAGCCAATGTGGTCGTTTATGTAAAAGGGCGGGGAATTGTTGTCAATGAACCAGCTGTTATGGCTGTTGATGCGAATGTTCATCGTGTTGTGGCTATCGGAAAAAAGGCGCAGGAAATGGTAGGTCGAACGCCAAAACATATCTGTGCTTTCCATCCGTTGCATAACGGTGTTATTGCTGATTATGATGCAACAGAGTATATGCTGCGATATTTTATCCGCAAAGCGGTGGGAAAATCATATATTTTTAAACCTCGTGTTATTATTTGTGTTCCTTCGGGAGTTACAAATGTGGAACGGCGGGCAGTTGTTGAAGCAGTTCTGCAGGCTGGAGTCAGAAAAGTGGTTGTTATGGAAGAGCCTCTGGCGGCAGCTATTGGAGCAGGACTGGACGTTGCTAAATCCAATGGTTCTATGGTTGTTGACATTGGCGGCGGACTACAGACGTGGCAGTGCTTAGTTTGAGCGGCATTGTTATTAGTGAGTCTTTGAAAATTGGCAGCAATACTTTGATGAAGCAATCATGCGTTATTTAGAAAAACAAAAACACATTATTATTGGACGACGAACAGCTGAAGAACTTAAAATACTTATTGGCACTGCTTTACCTGATGGTCGTGATTTGACTGCGGATGTCAGAGGCCGTAGTACGGAAACGGGCTTCCTATCATGGTTGATGTTGATTCCAAGGAGATATGTACAGCTTTGCAGAAAACAATTCATCCGATTTTGCGTGCGGTTGTTTCTATTTTAGAAAAGACACCACCGGAACTGGCGGCAGATATTGCTGATCATGGTATTGTTTTAACAGGAGGCGGCTTCCTTCTTGAAGGACTGGATCGGCTTGTTTCAGAAGCAACAGGAATGGCGGCATATCTTTGTGATGAGCCGTTACTATGTGTAACACTTGGAGCAGGCAAGGCTCTTAATGAAATGGAACATCTAAAAGATAGTTTTGATGATTTATGATAGGGAGTGAATTGTCATGAAGATAAAAAAGAAACTAGCAGTCATACTGGGAATAATAGGATCCTTAGCTATCACGTCTGCTTCATTAGCAGCAGATGTGCAGCATATAGCAACATTGGGAGGGACTGTCGCATCGGTTATGCCTGTAGGCGCGGCGGTAAAGGAAGGCGATGTACTTTTGACTGTAATGGCTTTAGCGGGACCGATGCCTGCCACTCGTGCATCTACAGGTGGTATAGTAAAAGCGGTTATGGTACATCCGGGAAGTACAGTGCAGCCTGGTGAAGTCGTTGTCATTGTGGAGTCAAAGTAAGGAGAACTATGGTGAAAAAAATTAACTGGCGGCGGTTAGCTGTAAGAGCGGCACTGGTAACTTTGTGTTGTTCTTTTTCTATTATTTCTTATGCAGAAGAATTCATGCCCGTCAGTGAGGTTCAGACTGGAATGACGGGATATGCTAAGACGGTTACGCATGGTACCGATATAGAGACTTTCTCTGTAGAGATATTGGGGGTTATGAAAAACAGCGGTCCCTCCGGTGATTTGATTTTAGCTAAATTTTCGGGTCCGCTGATTGATCAAACTGGGGGTATTGCGCAGGGAATGAGTGGCAGCCCTGTATATATTAACGGCAAATTGCTGGGTGCTATCGCTTATGGCTGGTCATTTACAAATTCAAAAATTGGTATGATTACGCCTATTGGTGATATGTTAAAGTTGTGGAATGTGCCATCTAAAGAAGAAATACAGCCATTTAATGCCAGAGAAGCTTCTTTAGTACCGATATCTACTCCTTTGATGACTTCCGGATTTGATGCTGCCTCTATGGCATGGATGCAAGACAAATTACCGCAATATAAATTTGTGCCTGTTGATACAGCAACAGCTGCAACTGACAACGCGGCATTTCCTTTGGAACCAGGAAGCTCTGTAGCGGCAGCATTAGTTAACGGTGATTTAAAATTAGGGGCTATTGGTACGGTAACCTATATTGATAATGATCATATTGTTGCGTTTGGACATCCGTTTTTAAAAAAAGGCAGCATTAATTATTTTATGCATAATGCTTATATTTTTACGATTGTCAATAGTATGTCTAGTTCTTTTAAACTGGGTTCTGTTGGAGCGGAAGTCGGAAAAATAGAACAGGATCGCGGTGCGGGGATTGCAGGGGAGTACGGTAGACTTGCTCCAGGGATCCTGTAATTATTCGCGTTCATGATGACGATACGGGGGCACAAAGCTTAAACGGGTGAAAATTATTGAAGACAATGAGTTAACTCCGGTACTGACGGCTACCAGTGTATATAATGTCGTGAATAAGACGATTGACCGTTCCGGCGGAGGTACAGTGGAATTTGCATATACCATTCGTTCTTCTAAGGGACGCGACAAGGATATTACACGTCATAATATGTATTATTCCGAAGATAACGTGAATGAAAAAAGTATTGATGAATTATATAATGTGCTGGATATTTTAAAACATAATGAATTTATTGATTATCCTATTCTTGATGTGGATATGTCGGTTGATATTACGCAAGCGAAAAAATCGGCTCGTATTATTGCAGCGACAGCGGCACCTGTTGTGGCTAGTCCGGGAGATACGATTTATTTTAAGGTAACACTGCATCCGTATCGAGGGGCTGATGAAGTGAAAACCATGACATATACCGTCCCGGATGATCAGCCGCTTGGTACTATGATGCTTGAAGTACGAGGTGGCGGCATTGTACCGCTGCCGTATCTGATTGAAAAACAGCGGTATAATTTGACGGATGAAATTATCGAACGGCTACGGCATTTTAAAGATTTTGGTCAGCTTAAGAAGGAAATCGAAACAAATGATGCGAATAATGACTTGGTTATTGAACCGTTAGACCCAGGTATAAGCATGATTAATGATGGACATCAAACCATAAAAAAAGAAAAAATAAAGGGCAAGGAGCCGGCAGAACCTTCAAAAGATATTATAAAACCAGCAAAGAAAGGAGTGGTAGAAGAAACAAATGGTGATAAAAATCTACGTTATCTACTCCTTATATTGTAACGGGTGACGGACAGATTGGCATCAAAATCGTGTCTAAGGAAAAAAGGGATGCTTTACTGGCTAAAAGTCATCAGCTTAATGAAGGGAAAGCTGTTATCGGAGAAGATCCGGGTAATACAGACAATACGGCAGCTGTTCAGAATAACGACTTGTTAGGGAAACAGTCAAGTGAAAATAAAAAAGATAGTCACAATAATAAAGATAATAGCAGCAAGGATGATAGGAGTATCATTTTCAGCAGCTATTAAAAATAACGATTATGATGGTGCGAAATACCTGTCATAATCGTTATTTTTTAATACTATTTTTATAACTTAGAGTTTTTATTGATAATTTAAAAGTCTGTAAAATATAACTTTGAACAGGCTCCAGCTTGATATTTACTTACATACATGGTATCATCTATTTTATGGAAACTCAAAATGGTTTAAAAGTTTTCTTCTGTATATGAGATAGTGTATTGAAAGGTTTTACATCTACTTCCAATGATGGTATAGTAAAATTGATAAGACATGGTGGAGGAGGGGTGTTTGTGCAGGAAATATTAGAGAAAATCGGTCGTTTTACTTTACATATATTTGAACAAGTAGGAGTTATTGCGATCCTTTTTATGCAGACATTGCGACAGCTTCCCAAAATCAATAGAAAGCTTACTATTGTCCAAATGGCACATCTTGGAGTTGATTCATTGCCGATTGTTAGTTTAACACTGCTATTTGCGGGAATGGTCATGACGCTGCAAATTGTGGATATATTATTGCGTTATGGAGCACAATCGACATTAGGCGGAATTATGTCTGTTGGAATGGGGCGGGAATTAGGCCCTATCTTAACCGGTGTTGTTGTTGCCGGCCGTTGTGGAGCTGCCATGACAGCCGAAATAGGGACGATGAAGGTGACTGAACAAATTGATGCACTTCGTTGCATGGCAACCGATCCGGTAGCATATCTTGTTGTTCCGCGGTTTGTGGCCTGTGTCATCATGGTGCCTGTTCTTGCGTTATATGGGTATATTATCGGTACTGGCGGCGGCTACGTTGTATCTACTTTTTTGGCGGGACTTACAACGTATACATATATTAATTCCATCGAAGTTTTTACGGCAGTCAGTGATGTGGTATATGGTATGATTAAAGCAATGTTCTTCGGCGGCATTATTTCTTTGATCGCCTGTTATGAGGGGATGCATTGTAAAAGCGGGGCCGAAGGAGTAGGACAGGCTACGACCCGATCCGTTGTAACCTCTATTATTTTTATTTTTATTTGTAATTATTTATTATCCATTATTTTGTACTAGGAGATGCATATGATCAGATTGCAAGATGTAACCGTGGTGTATGGCAGCCGGGTTATCCTGGACCATATCAACCTAGATGTCCGAAAGGGCGAAACATTAGCTATTCTAGGTGCCAGCGGATCTGGCAAAAGTACAATATTAAAACTTATTATTGGGCTACAGAAACCTACCAGCGGACATATCTTTATTAATGATGTTGATGTGACAGCGTATACCGAGGAGCAAATGATTGCTGTTAGGCAGTGCATGGGTATGGTTTTTCAATATTCTGCACTTTTTGACTCGATGTCTGTCGGCGAAAATGTAGCATTTGGTCTTAGGCAGCATACCAAATATGATGATGTGAAAATTCAAACTATTGTTAAAGAAAAGCTCCATCTAGTGGGATTGGACAATATCGAACAAATGATGCCGAATGATTTATCCGGCGGCATGAAAAAAAGAGTCAGTTTGGCACGTGCTATTGTTTTAGATCCATCACTTATTCTCTATGATGAACCGACAGCAGGGCTGGATCCGCTTCGCTGTATGGATATTAATAAGCTTATTGTCGGCATGCAGCAGCATTTGCAAGCAACATCTATCGTGGTTACACATGATATGGATTCGGCTTTTTATGTCGCTGATCGCCTGGCTCTTTTACAGGATGGAAAATTTTTGGTTGTTGCTCCTAAAGATGAATTTCGTAAGTGTGAAAATAGGGATGTACAACTGTTTATCCATGGTGGGGTACTTCCAGAAGAAGGAGGACGAGCTAAATGAAATGGACTGCAGAAGCAAAAGTTGGATTAGTAACGGTCATTGGCATCATTATTTTTACCTATGTTGTTCTTGACCTTGCCCATGCGGAAATTTTTGGTAAGCCCGGTTTTGAAATACATGTCGTATTTGCGGATGCCAATGGCTTGAAATCCGGCAATGCTGTCCGGTATGTAGGGGTTCATGTAGGAAAAGTGGAAAGTATATCAACTACTAAATATGGGGTAGATGCTAAAATTAAATTAGATAAGGGAACTGAAATCCCTAAAGATTCCAAGGTTATCGTAGCAACAGATGGATTGCTCGGTGAAAAAATTATTCAAATTACTCCGGGAGAAGATTCCAGTCATTTATTAACTGATGGAGATTATATATATGGAACAGCTGGCCAGAGTATGGATGACATGATGAAGAGTGCTAACACATTAATGACTAGTGTCAATGATATGATGAAGAATGTTAATGCCGTTATCGGAGATGATAAAACACAGGAAGCTATGCGTGGAACTATTCGCAATTCTGAATTACTGACGGGGAATATGAACGCTATCGTGCAAGGAAATGCTGGAAATATACAAGCCATTACGGCGAATATGGCAGCCATTACGACATCTATGAACGATGTGGCCTCACAACTTCAGCAATCATCTCAGGCTATAGATGGGGATGGGGCGACTTCGCAGAACATCCGAGCAACAGCTGCCAATGTGAAAGACATTACAGAACGAGTTGAAAAAGTAGCGTCTTCAATGGAAAAAATAACTAATGACCCAGCGAGTCAGGCTGATTTAAAAACAACACTGCACAATACGGCGCAGATTTCTACAAAAGTAAATAACATTCTTGGAAATAGCAAAATTACAGTACAAGGTGAAGCTGGAATGTTGTATAATGATACTAAAAGTGAAAGCGGTGCCAATGTAAATTTTAAGGTGTACCGTGACAAATCTTTTGCTCTTATCGGAGCGGAAAATATTGGAAACGGTACAGCACTGAATTTACAGTACGGCTATCATGAAAATTTATTTGAACGACGGATAGGAATCATTAATGGTAATTTAGGTGCCGGCATTGATTTTGGAGTAAATGGTCCGTTTCGTGTATCACTGGAGGGATATAATCCTAACGAATGGCGCTATCGCATTAAAGCGCAGTACAAAATTTTACCGAATATCTATCTTTTTGGCCAATTTACGCGACCAATGGAACGGAGTGATGGCGGTAATTATTATGGTGTCAACTATACTTTTTAAAAAGCATAGTCATAATATTAAGATATAAATGATGGGGGTACCCAAGATGAACCAGAAATTGTATAAACAGTTATTCATTGTGATGATGATTACGGCGGCAGGAGCTGTTAGTGCCGGTGCAAGAGATACGACTGCTGGTGTAGAACCAGTTATTTTGCCTACAGATAGCCAAATTGCTGCTGCAAAAAAACAGGCAGAGATTAAAGCAGCCAAATCCGCTAGTGTTGTATCAGCTGGAGATGATGTATCACCGGTATTGCGGGAATCAATAGCGCAAAAGATGTATGAAGAAAGACAGTCAGCTCTGGCAAAAGCTAAGAAAAATGGAGAAGAACCGGTCATAACAGTAGGCCGTGTTTCTCCGAATCAAACAGTAGAACTGACATTGCCAAAAACAATTGCTATGGCACTCAATTATAATCGAGATATCAAGATTGCTCATTATGATTTAAAGCAGTCAGAATACTCTATTGATCAGGCTCGGGCGGGTTTGATGCCTAGTGTTGATTACACATGGTCTGGTGCTCGTGCAGAGACGCATACAAAAGTGTTAGATCTTACTCCTACCGGCATAATAACACGAAATATTGACTCTATTGGCAACAGTTTTACAAATACGCTTGCTGTCAGTCTTCCCTTATATACGGGTGGTCTGGTGGAAGGTAATATTGCGGTAGCTAAGCTGGGTAAGGTTTCTTCTCAAGAAGATATTTTACGTGTGGAACAGGCGACGAAATTATCAGCGGTAGAAGGATATTTTGGGTTATTGGCATACCAAGAATTAAAAGATGTTTATGATGAATCCGTGACAAATTTACAGGGACATGTTGATAATGTTACTGCGCAGTATGATGTAGGAACGGTAGCTAAATTGGATGTTTTGAGTTCGGATGTATCCTTGGCAAATGCCAAGACGAATGCTGTCACGGCGGCAAATAATGTGGCCAATGCGGAAGCCAGTTTAAATAATATTTTAGGATTACCGCTGCAAACTAAGCTTGTGGTTGCTGATCATCGGCTTCCTTTTGATGCATATGATATTTCTTTGGATGAAGCAATTGATTATGCCATGAAATATCGCCCGGAGGTCATCCAAGCTGACTTGGCTGTCCGTGAAGCTAGAGAAAATATTGGAATTGCTGAAGCGGGACATAAACCTACGGTGTCTGTGGGAGCTTCCAATGATTGGTCCAATAGTGATTTTCCCGGCAGTGGCAACGGCGCGTGGACAATTAGTGGCGGTATTACGTACAGTCTTTTTGACGGGGGCGCTACTAATGCAAAGATAAAGATTGCCAAGGAAAAATATTTAGCGGCGTTGGAAACCGAACAGAAAACACGAGAATCAGTGCAATTACAAGTAAAAGAAGCGTATTTAGCTATTCGCAGTGCTGCGCAGCGTGTCGAAGCTACGAAGACGTCTGTAAATCAGGCAGAAGAAAGCTTTAAAATTGCCCGTGTACGGTATCAAGCAGGTGTCGGCATTAACTTGGATGTTTTGGATGCACAATTGAATTTAAATCAAGCTAAAACTAATAATATACAAGCACTATATGATTATAATGTCGGCATTGCAACATTGGAACAAGTTATGGGGGTAGATGTTCGATCCGGTGTAGTACATCCAGCGGCGGATATAGCTGGTAATTTATAAACTAAGATATAATTGTAGAAAAATTACATATATGGCGGTTTTCCTTGATTTTAGTAAGGAGCATGTCGTAAAATGGAGAGAGAATTGTATGAAAGCAGTTCTCTCTTTCTTATATCTGATGGAGGCCGGCGGATGAAACGGAAATGGATTGCCTTGGCTGTCATTGCATCATTTTTGGCGGTGCTTTTTTCCTTGTGGCGGGAAAAACCGGTTTTGATACAGTACGTATCGACGACCATTACAACAACATTAAATGAACACATTAACGGCACTTTTTCTTTTTCTGCTATGGATGTGTCGTTAACTGGTAAAATTTTTCTGTATGATCCCTTAATTAAGGATACGCAGGGACGAACTGTTATTACAGGAAACAATGTGGAAATACAGGTTAATCCTTGGCAGATGGCTAAGTTAGCGGCTGCCGGTGATAATGTAGTACCTTCTGTACAGACGGTTACCGTTGCTGCACCCGTAGTTCATATTTGGGAAAATACACCGGGACAATGGAATATTGGCATCGCTTATTAAGAAAAATGCCAATATGGGCGATTCAGGATTTCGGGCGGTTATTTATGCTAAAAATGGTACTATAAAAGCAGCAACAAGTGATGGAATGTCTGTTCAAGCCGATTCTTGTGAGGGTATGGTGGATTTTTCTTCATACCCGGATATCTATGGACAAATAGCAATGCATGTTGATGGAGAGTCAATAATTGCTTCG
>Ga0268359_10185_pt1 | contig 43124 bp, 38 predicted proteins | sample BioMet11_FD_194416 | JGI IMG/M metagenome (GOLD analysis project Ga0268359, IMG submission 194416) | Sewage microbial communities from Oakland, California, United States - Biofuel 11 (PacBio Assembly) | ecosystem: Engineered > Wastewater > Sewage > Unclassified | place: USA: California | collected...
GCCAGCTGTAAGCCATGACCTTGCTTCCGTCTGCAGCTCGTCAGGAGCGGCAGGGTAGTAGAAGCGCCCGGCAACGACAGGTGCACGTTCGGGCATGGTTACTCCTTGCGGGCGCGTCAGTTCAGCCCGCCCAGCAGGGCATAGTGGGTTTCCATATATTCCTGAAGTCCCTCGCGGCTGCCCTCGCGGCCCACGCCGCTAAACTTCACGCCGCCAAAGGGTATTTCCGCAGCGGCCAGCCCCGCGTCGTTAAAGCCGGCCATGCCGTACTGCAGTTTGTTAAACAGCCGCCAGGTGCGGGGCATGTCATGGGTGCAGACGTAGGAGGCGAGGCCAAACTCCGTGTCGTTGGCGAGTTCCACGGCCTGTTCCTCGTCGTCAAAGGGCATGATTGCGGCAACAGGGCCGAATATTTCTTCGCGGAAGATGCGCATCTCGGGCGTCAGGCCCAGCAGCAGGGTGGGTTCGTAAAAATTGCCCCCCAGACTGTGCGGTTTGCCGCCAAAGAGCAGTTGCGCGCCTTTTTCCACCGCGTCCCTGACCAGCGCGTCGGCATGGGCCACCGCCTCGGCGTTGATGAGCGGCCCCATGTCGGTCTCCGGCTTGAGGCCGTCGCCCACGCGCAGGGCGCTGATGTGGTCAAGCAGTTTTGTGGTGAATTCGTCCACCACGCTGCCCTGCACCAAAAAGCGGTTGGCGCAGATGCAGGTTTGCCCGGCATTGCGAAATTTGCAGCCCATGGCCATGGTCACGGCCTTATCCATGTCGGCGTCGTCAAACACCAGGAAGGGGGCGTTGCCGCCCAGCTCCATGGAAAGCCGTTTGAGCGTGGGCCCGCACTGGGTTGCCAGCTGCAGCCCCACTGCGGTGGAGCCGGTAAAACTGAGTTTGCGCACCAGCGGATTGGACGTAATTTCTTTGCCGATGCGGCTGGCGCTGCCGGTAACGACGTTGAACACACCGGCGGGTATGCCCACCCGCATGGCCAGCTCCGCCATGGCCAGCGCGCTGTAAGGCGTGGCGCTGGCGGGTTTGACGATCATGGTGCAGCCCGCCGCAAGGGCCGGTGCCACCTTGCGCGGAATCATGGACATGGGGAAGTTCCACGGCGTGATGGCTGCGGCGACGCCCACCGGGGCGTGGCGGGTCAGGGCCTGCACGCCGTGCCGGTACACAGGGGTGACGTCGCCGCTGAAGCGGCGGGCCTCCTCGGCAAACCAGGGAAAGTACGACGCTCCCTGCAAAATTTCGCCTCTGGCTTCGGCCAGGGGTTTTGCCTTCTTCAAGGGTAAGCAGGCGGGCGAGGTCTTCGATATTTTCAGCAATGGCCCGCTCCCAGGCGTGCAGAAGTTCTCCCCTTTCCTGGGGAGTTCTGGCGCTCCAGATCCCAAAGGCCACCTGCGCCGCTTCGATGGCCTGCCGGGTTTCGGCCTCGCCGCAGTTTGGCACCGTGCCCAGCTGCTTGCCGTTGGCCGGGTTGACCACTTCGACAACGCTTTTGTCGGCCGCATCGCACCAGCGCCCGTTGATGAGGCACTGGGTGCGAAACAGCTCCTGATCATGCAGAATACGGTACATAAAAACTCCTGATCATGCGCCCTGCGGGCGTCAGAACAGTTGCTGGCCGCCAATCCAGTGGTGTTTGACCCTGCCCTGCAGGGGCTTGCCCAAAAATGGCGTGTTGCAGCTTTTGGAATAAAGATTTTGCGGGCTGGGAACCCATGTCTCCGCCGGGTCAAACAGAAAAAAGTCCGCCGGGTCGCCGGGGGCAAATCCGTTGCGGGGCAGGTTGAATATCTCCGCCGGACGTTGGCTCCACAGCCGGTGCAGGTCCGCTTCGTTCAGTACGCCCTCGGTCACCAGACCCCAGGTCAGGCTCACGGCAAGGTCAAGCCCGGTAAAGCCGCACATGGCGTCGTCCAGGGTGCCTTCCTTTTCGTGGGCGGCGTGGGGGGCGTGGTCTGTGGCGAGAATATCAATGGTGCCGTCCTTGACTGCCCGGCGCAGGGCCTCTCGGTCGGCGGCGGTGCGCAGGGGCGGGCTGACCTTGGCCTGGGTATTATACCCCTCAAGGGCGGTTTCATCCAGCAGCAGGTAGTGGGGGCAGGTTTCGGCGGTCACCTTGACGCCCCGGGCCTTGCCCCAGGCGATGCAGTCAACGGTGAGCGCGGCGGAAACGTGGGCGATGTGCACGGGAATCTGCAGGTACTCCGCCAGCATGATGTCGCGCATGGCCTGGTTGGCCTCGCCTGCGGCGGGCTGGCCCTTAACGCCCAGCAGGCCGCTGGTCACGCCCTCGTGCATGCGCCAGCCCTTGGCCAGGTGCGGGTCTTCGCAGTGGTCGATAAGCACAAGGTCAAGGTCGGCGCCGTATTCCATGATGCGGCGCACAAGCTCGGCGTTTTCGAGCGGACGGCCGTCATTGGAAACAGCGACGCAGCCCGCATCCTTAAGCTCCGCGAGGGGGGACATTTCCTCTCCCTTGAGGCCCACGGTGGCGGCGGCAATGGGGCAGAGGCGCGGCCCCTGCGGATGGCTTTTGCGGGCGCTGTCGAGCATGGCCCGCGTGACGCTTGCCGAGTCGTTGACGGGCCTGGTGTTGGCCATGCACATGATGGTGGCAAAGCCGCCCCGCGCTGCGGCCTCCAGGCCGGAGGCGATGTCTTCCTTGTATTCAAAGCCGGGCTCGCGCAGGTGCGCGTGGGCGTCGGCGCAGCTGGGCATGAGCATAAGGCCCTGCGCGTCAAAAACCTCGCGGCTGTCGTAGGTGTGGTGCCCTGCCGGGGTCATGGTGACAATTTTGCCGTGCCGCACCAGCAGGTCAACAGGGGCGCCAAGGTGGCGCGCGTTCTTTATCAAGAGGCTCATGCGCGTACTCCGTCGTTGCGTGTGGCCAGCAGATAGAGCACGGCCATGCGCGTGGCGACGCCCGCCGCCACCTGATTGAGCACCAGGCTTGCGGGGGCGTCTGCTATTTCGTTGGAAATTTCAAGCCCACGGTTCATGGGGCCGGGGTGCAGCACCTTGGCGTCGGGCATGGCCAGGGCCAGCTGGCGCGTGCCAAGACAGAAACGGCGCGAATATTCGGCCAGGTCCGGCAAAAGGCCCGCCTGCTGGCGCTCGAGCTGCAGACGCAGGCACATAACGCCGTCCACGTCGCGCACTGCCTTGTCCAGCTCAGTATAAATCTCCACGGGCCAGTGGTCTACCCCGGCGGGCAGCAGGGTGCGCGGCGCGCACAGCCGCACCTTGACGCCCAGCATGGTGAGCAGGTGCATGTTAGAGCGGGCCACGCGGCTGTGGGCAATATCGCCCAAAATCAGCAGGGTGCGGCCAGTAAAGCGGTTTTCCCAGGCCTGGCGCAGACTGTAGCAGTCGAGCAGCGCCTGGGTCGGGTGGGCGTGCCAGCCGTCGCCGCCGTTGACGATGCCGCAGGGCAGCAGCTCCGCCAGAAAGCGCGCCGCGCCGCTGCTGGGGTGGCGGATAACGATGACATCCGGCCCCATGGCCTGCAGGGTGAGGCCCGTATCCTTGAGGCTTTCGCCCTTGTTCAGGCTTGAGCCCGATTTGGCCAGCGAGTAGGTGTCTGCAGAAAGACGCTTGCCCGCCACGTCAAAGGACGTCTTGGTACGGGTGCTGTTTTCTACAAAAAACAGCACCACGGTCTTGCCCTTGAGCGTGGGCACCTTTTTGACCGGACGGCTGTTAATTTCTTGAAAGCTGGCGGCCACATCCAGCAGGTGCATAGTATCCTGCGCACTCAGTTGGGTGACGTCCAGCAGGTCCTTGTGGGGCCAGTGGTAGCGATTGTCGGTGTTCATGACTGTGCGTGGTAAAAAGGTAAAAAAAATCCCCGTTGCTTATACAACGGGGAAAATGGAAATACGCCTGCAAATGCAAAAAAAATCAGGAAGGCCGGGGGCACTGTGCTTGCCCTGCCATAGAAAACTGCGCATGCGGGCGGTGTACTTCATAAGGTCAAAACTTAGACGCGCTTTGGCGGTTTGTAAAGCAAAAAGTCTGTTGACGCCTGGGGGGCCATTGTCTAGTTGTAGGGCGTGCCGTGCTGTGTCAAAGGGCTTTTTGACCGCGTGGCAGCAAGCATCTTCACTGAGGAGAACAGTATGCTTTTGTCTCTCGTAGTCTACGTTTGTTGCGGCGCAGTGGCTGGCGTGCTGGCCGGTCTTTTGGGCGTCGGGGGCGGCATTGTGCTGGTGCCCATGATGGTGGCCATTTTCCCCTCTGTGGGCGTTCCTGCCCAGTATGTGCAGCAGATGGCGCTGGGCACGTCGTTGGCAAGCATTATGATAACGTCCGTCTCCAGCGCGCGCGCCCACAACGCGCGCGGCGCGGTGCACTGGGATATCTTCAAGGCCATCACCCCCGGCATTCTGCTGGGTACGTTCTTTGGCGGGCTTATCGCCACCCATATGCCCACCATGTTCCTTAAAATATTCTTCATCTGCTTTATCCTGTTTGTGTCTGTGCAGATGCTCTCCAACTATCGTCCCCCGGCCAGCCGCGAGCTGCCCGGCAAGCTGGGCACCGCAGGCGTGGGCGGCTTCATCGGCCTTGTGTCGAGCTTTGTGGGCATTGGCGGCGGCACGCTTTCCGTGCCGTTTATGACCTTTTGCAACGTGCCGCTGCACCACGCGGTGGGCACCTCGGCCGCCATCGGCTTTCCCATTGCCGTGGCTGGCACGCTGGGCTTTATTGTGGGCGGCTGGGGCAGGCCCGACCTGCCCGTCATGTCGTTGGGCTTTGTAAACCTGTGGGCCCTGCTGGGCATCGCCTCGGCCAGCTTTATGACCGCGCCGCTGGGCGCAAAACTGTCGCATTCACTGCCTGCCGGCAAACTTAAAAAAGGTTTTGCTTGCTTTTTGATCCTTGTGGCCTTGAAGATGGTCTGGGGCCTGTTGTAACCTGACCCCATGAAGTTGCACGCATACAACAAGGCACTGGCGGAATCTGTCGTCTGGAACCTGCTCTGGCTCACGCTGGGGTCGCTTCTTATGGCCATCTGCATACAGAGCGTGGCAGCGCCCCATGGCTTCCTTTCCGGGGGAGTCATGGGGGTGTCGCTGCTTGTGGGGTACTGGACGGAGACGCTGACGCCGCTTGTCTGGTATTCGCTGTTGTGCGTGCCCGTCTACGCCATGGGCTGGTTTTGGGTAGGGCAAGCGTTTTTTGCTCTATACGGCCTACGGAACCCTGTGCACTACCCTGTGCAGCCTTTTTATCACCTTTACCATCCCCATCGACAGCGAAGTTTACGCCACTGTGGTGGGGGGCGTGCTGCACGGTGCGGCCTGCGGCATCATGCTGCGCACCATGGGCAGCAGCGGCGGTACCGACGTGGTCGCCGTGCTGCTCAAAGAGCGCTGGAACGTGCCCATCGGGCAGTTCAACTTTATGTTCAACTGCCTGCTTTTTCTCACGGCGGCGTCGCGCATGCCTCTTGACCGCATTGTGGCCTCCATGCTGATGATGTTTATTTCGGCGCACACGCTGGAGTATGTGCTGGGGCTCTTTAACCGGCGCAAGCTTGTGATGATCATTTCCGACCACGGCGAAGAAATCAGCGAGGCTATCCTGGTCACTGAGCGCTTTGGCGCAACGCTTGTGCGCGGCAAGGGGGCCTATTCCGGCTCGGACCGCGAGATTTTGCTCACCGTCACCAACAATGTGGCGCTGAAAAGGCTGGAAAACCTGGTGTTCAGCATTGACGCGCGCGCCCTGTTTATTGTGGAAAATACGTTCTACGTCTCCGGCGGCCAGTTTGCCCGCAGCGGCCGTTGACGGCGGAGGTCACATGAACAAGGATGAAACGGAATCCTCAGCGACGGAATTATCTGCCGCCGCCGACCCCATGGACAACGTGCTGGCCATCAGGGCCAAGAGCGTCCTGACCCTTGCCGGTGAAGGCCCCGCCCGTGCCGCCCGCCTTTTTGCCCCGCTGAAAAAAATCGACAACGGCGTACTGCTGGTGCGCGACGGTCTGGTGGAAGACGTGCTGCCGTGGTCGCAGGTGCGGCTGCCCGCAGGGGCGCTTGTGCGCGACGTGGGGGCGGTGTGTCTGGCGCCGGCCTGCGTCAATGCCCACACCCATCTGGAACTCTCGCACCTGGCGGAAAAAACCCGCTGGGGCAAGGGATTTACCGCATGGCTGCAAAGTCTTGTGCCCCTGCTGAGCGCGGCCCCGAGGGCTGATGCCGTTGAAAACGCCTGCGCCTCGCTGGCCCTCTACGGCACGCTGTACGTGGGCAACATTACCGGCTCCCTGCCTGGCGGCACGGTACTGGCCGATGCGGCCTGCAACGAGGCGGGGTTGACGGCGAGCCATTTTTGCGAATGGTTCGGCTACTGCGCTCCCTTTGCAGATGGCGAGCGCCCCTGGCCGTCCCGGTGCAGGCAGGCTCTGGCCGACGATCCTTTTTTAATGGCGCGCTGCGCTCCGGGTGGGCACGCCCTGTACTCCACAGGGCCTGAAATACTGGCCGCTGCCCGTCAGGACTGCACTCGCATGGGGCGCGTGTTCTCTTTTCATCTGGCGGAATCACCCGAAGAAACGCAGATGCTGACCTCTGGCGACGGGCCGTTGCGCGAATTTTATGACGGAGTGGTGCTGCCGCCCGACTGGACAGCCCCCGGCCTGCGCCCCCTGGCCTATGCCGTCAAGCTTGGGCTGCTGGGCCCCGGCACGCTGGCCGTTCACGGCACGCAGCTGGACGCGCAGGAGGTGGAGGTGCTGGCGGCCAGCGGCGCGGCCCTGTGCCTCTGCCCGCGTTCAAACCGCAATCTGGGCGTTGGGGTTGCGCCGGTGCGCGAGCTGATGGAAAGCGGCGCTTTGCTGTGCCTTGGCACCGACGGGCTGACCTCCAACCGCGATCTGGACGTGCGCAAGGAGGCCGTGTGGCTGCGCGAAACCATGGACGTGCCGCCAGAGGCTCTGGTGCGCATGCTTACTGTCAACAGCGCCGCCGCCCTTAATTTGCTGGGCTGTGGCGCTGGGCGGCTGGAAAAGGGCGGCCCGGCGGATTTTTGCGTACTGCCCGAGACGCTGACCTACTAGTTTTTTGTTTGGGGCGCGCGGCATCGTTGAAGCGCGCGGCCTGATGCTGTTCTGGATTTGGGCATATAAAATCCTTGTCAGGGTAATTTGTTGCTGGCAGTATTCGCCCAGCAGACTGACGCCGATTCGGCTTTTACCGCCAGCCTGCCGGTGCGCCGCCGTTTGGGGACATATGCGGCTTTGCCGGATTTTGGAACGCCGACTGCGTAGACACCTGCAAGCGGCCATGGCCGCTTTTTCTTAACCTGCGCCAAGAAGGACAACATGACCGAGGAAGTTTTGGATTGGAAGGAAGCCATCGCCAGAGTGCTCAACAAGCGCGACATGTACGTCAAGCTGCTGGCCAAGTTCATTGAAACTGAGCGCGACACCCCCTCAAAGGTGTTACAGGCCCTGAAGAGCGGCAATATGGAAGAAGCCCGCAACCTTGTGCACAGCACCAAGGGGGCTGCCGCCAATCTGGGGGCCAAGGCGCTGGCCGCCGCTGCGCTTGAGCTCGAGATGGCCGTCAAGGCCGGTGCGGACACAGACCGCGCCATGAGCCACTTCAGCGCCGCTCACATGGATACTCTTGTGACCATGCATGCCTTCATGACGCAGTAACCCTGTGCTGTGCAGAGTTTTAAGGCCCCTCGCGGATGTTCCGCGAGGGGCCTTTTGCATTGCGGCTTTAGCCAGTTGAGCGCACCGTGCGCGAAACAGAGAACCACCCGCTATGCGTGTGGAAATAAAGTGTTATACACAAAAAACACCCTTATTGTACGATGAAGTTGTTCAAGCCCATCGTAACATTTAAAGAAGGGTGTTTTTATTGCTGACTGGCGGCAACCGCCTACGCGCCGGAAGCCTCAAGCACAAATCGGCGCACGCCGCGCATTTCTTCGCACAGGGCGGCGTAGTCAAAACGGGTAAAACGTCCGTCCTGATACAGCACCTCGCCGCCCACCATGGTCATGCGATTTTCCATGCCTGTGGCCGCGTACACAAGGTGCGACACCTCGTTGTACATGGGCTGCAGGTTGGGTTCGCTGAGATCAAGCGCCACACAGTCGGCAGCCTTGCCGGGGGCCAGCGAGCCAAGGCAGTCGTCGTGCATGGCTGCCGCGCCGCCGATGGTGGCCATGTCGAGCACCTGCCCGGCGGGCAGCAGGGTGGGGTCAAGGCCTGTGAGCTTGTGCAGCAGGGCCGCGCGGCCCATCTCGGAAAACATGTTGAGTCTGTTGTTGCTGGCCGCGCCGTCCGTGCCCAGGCCCACGCGCATGCCGCGCGACAGCATGGCCGTCACAGGGGCCGCGCCGGAGGCCAGCTTCATGTTGGACGACGGGTTGTGCGCCACAATGGCCTGCCTTTGGGCCAGCAGGTCAAGCTCGGCCGAGGTCACATCCACCACGTGGGCAAGGGTGCAGGGCACATCCAGCAGGCCAAGGCTGCGGCAGTATTCCACGGGTCTCTTGCCCTGGGCCGAAAGGCATATCTGCGTTTCCGAGGGGGTTTCGGCCAGGTGGATGTGCAGGGGCAGGGCAAGCTCCTGCGCAAGATCGCGGCAGGCGGTCAGAATTTCAGGGGTGGTGGTGTAGACGCTGTGCGGGTTTACGGCCACGCGCAGGCGGTCGTGCCCACGGTATTTTTCCGCCAGGGCGCGGGTGGCGTCGAGGGCCGCCTCCGGACCGGGAAAGGCCGCCGAAGGAAAGGCAAAAACCGCCTCGCCGCCCAGGCAGCGCAGGCCTGCGGTCTCTGCTGCCTCAAACACGGCCGATTCAAAAAGATACATGTCCACGCAGGCGGTGGTGCCGGTGCGCAGCATTTCCGCATAGCCCATCAGGCTGCCCAGGCGCACCAGCTCGGGCCGTGAGCTTTTGCTCTACAGGAAAGATGCGCTGGTTGAGCCAGTCCATCAGCGGCATGTCGTCGGCCAGGCCGCGCAAAAAGGTCATGGCGGCGTGGGTGTGGGCGTTGACGAGGCCCGGCAGAACGAGCATGTTTTCGAGGTGCAGAACCTTGTCGGCCTGCAGTTTTGGGCCATCTCGGCGGTGGGGCCCACATCGGCCACCAGCCCTTTGTCAATGGCCAGTGAGGCTTTTTCGATAACGCGGCGCTGCTCGTCCTGGGTGACGATGCAGGCGGCGTGAAGCAGTGTGTCGCAGTGGCGCATGCGTTTCTCCGCTGACGGTTTTGGCTTGATAATGCGTGTATTGACGCGAGATTTCAGATGTAGCGCCGTGGCCTGCGCTTGGCAAGAGCGGGCCGCGCCGGATGGTGAACGTGAAAGATTTGCGCTGCCTGTTGCTGCACGGCCTGGGGGGCAGCCCCTTTGAGGTGCGCCCCGTGGCCGACGCCCTCATTGAGGCTGGTCATGCAACGGTCTGCCCGGTGCTGCCGGGGCATGCCGCCACGGAGAGCGACTATCTGTCAAGCTCGTACAGTCAGTGGCTGCAGTGCGCCCGCGCGGCCTATGCCGCGCAGTGCAACCTTGGGCCGGTGCTGTTGGGCGGTTATTCGCTGGGCGGGCTGCTGGCGCTTGATCTGGCCCTGGAGGCGGCAAAGGGCCTTGCGCCTCAGCCCATGGGCTTGCTGCTGCTGGCCACGCCGCTGTTTTTGTGGCGCCCGTTGCCCTTTTTTGCTGCTGACTGGCGCATCCCACTACTGCCTGTATGGAACCGCCTGCAGCCGGTGCGGCGCGTACCCTGCCGTTCGGCGGCCAGCCGTACAGTGGCCCCTGGCAAGGGCACGAAACCCTGTGTTCGTACCGCCATCTGCGCCAGATGCAACTGGCGCAACAGCGTATCCGGGCCGGGCTTGGCAGGCTCGCCGCGCCTTTGTGCGTCATTCAGCTGCAGAGCGACGGCGTATGCCCGCCGTTTAATGCCTTTTATCTGGCCGGGCACTGCGGCTCGGGTGAGGTGGGGGTGCATATCTTGCGGGTGAGGCAGCCCCCACGGTGGACATTTGCCCGCCACCCACGCCGAAAGCTCCCGGCGTGTTGCGGCCATTGCCGCTGGCTTTGCCAGCGGGCTGGCAGCCGGAAAGGCTTGCAAGATCGGGTCGCAACGTATATAGAAATTGGCTGCATCGCGCGAAAATCAGGCGCGGACGGCGTTTTGCCCGTTGTGACGGCGGGCGTTTTTAAAGCTATACCCACACCCTATGGAGGTGCGTTTTGTTTGAATCCTTAGCTTATGCCATGGGTACGCCTCAGGCCGGGGCTACTCCCGCCAGCGGACAGGAATGCTGATGCAGTTTCTGCCCCTCATCGTCATGTTTGTCATCTTCTGGTTTCTGCTTATCCGTCCGCAGCAAAAGCGGGCCAAGCTCCACAAGCAGATGCTGGCCGAGCTGAAGCGCGGCGACCACGTTATGACCTCCAGCGGTCTGATTGGCCGTATCCTGGAAATCGACGATGAACAGGTGCTTCTTGAAAGCGGCGAAGCCAAGCTGCGCGTTTCGCGCGGGTCCATTGGCGGCGTTGTTCCTGTCAGGGGCAGCAAGGACGCCAAGGAAGAAAAGAAGTAGGTCGCCTCTGGCGACATGCGTCTGTCATTGCTGTGGCGGGCGCAGTGCATGGCCCGTGAGCCGAACCGGCATTGCCGGATTGGCTCAAGGGCTTTTGCCTCTTGACGTGCCCGGCTTTCCGGGTCTGCGGAGTTTCCGGCTTTGCCTGCGGTCTTGCAGCTGGCCCTTCGGGGGTAGCCGCAGGCTGCGGCAAAGCTTAATCTGTTGTGTGGAAGGTGAACGATGGGTCTGCTCTGGCGCTTGTCCATAGCCATCATGGTTTTTGTGTTGTCCCTTGTTTACGCGCTCCCCAGCGTTCCCTACCTGGGAACAGCCCTTGAGCGCGTCTTGCCGTCGAGCAAAATCAATCTCGGCCTTGACCTCAAGGGCGGGATCCATCTGACGCTCGGCGTGGACGTGGCCAAGGCCGTGAGCAATTCGCTGGCTCTGGCCGGGCAGGATCTGCGCCGCGTTGCCGAGGACGAAAAGATTGTCGTGCTGCGCCCCCGCGTGGTGGGCGGCACGGCTCTTGAATTTGTGCTGCCGCGCGCGGAAAACGAACCCCAGTTTCGCGAGCTGCTGGCCAAGCACTTTCCGCAGCTGAGCGTGAACGAGCCGCAGGCTGGCGAAGCAGGCCAGCTGCGCTACGTCGCCCGCTTTACGGCGGCTGAAATCAAGCGCATCGAAGAACTTTCGCTCGATCAGGCACTGCGCACCATCCGCAACCGCATCGACCAGTTCGGCGTGGCCGAACCGGACATCCGCAAGCAGTCCGACAATCGCATTCAGGTGCAGCTGCCGGGTATTTCCGACCCGCGCCGCGCGGTGCAGGTTATCGGCCAGACCGCCCACCTCGAGTTCCATCTGGTGCGTGAAGACGTGGACCCCGGCAAGGCTGTGCTGCCCCCCGGCGTGATCGTGCTGCCCATGCTGGAGAAAAACCCCGGCCAGCAGCAAAAAGAAACGCTCATCGCGGTGGAAAAAGACGCCATGCTCACTGGCGAGGACGTGTCTGACGCTCGCCCCGCCTTTGACCAGATGAACCAGTCGTACGTCACCCTGAGTTTCAACGCCCGCGGCGCGCGCATTTTCGAGCGCGTTACCGGCGAAAGCGTGGGCCGCCGCATGGCCATTGTGCTCGACGGCAAGGTCTATTCCGCTCCTTCCATCCGCGAGCGCATCGGCGGCGGGCGTGCCAGCATTTCGGGCAGCTTTACCACTGCCGAAGCGCAGGACCTGGCCATCGTGCTGCGCGCCGGGTCGCTGCCCGCGCCTGTTTCGGTGCTTGAAGAACGCACGGTCGGCCCCTCCCTTGGGCAGGAATCCATCGACAGCGGCGTTCGCGCGGCCATGGTGGGCGCTGTGTGCGTGGTTGTGTTTATGGCCTTCTATTATGGGATGAGCGGCGTTATTGCCGACCTCATGCTGAGCTTTACCATGCTTATTGTTATGGCGGGTATGGCTGCCTTTGGAGCTACGCTTACCCTGCCCGGCATAGCTGGTATTGTGCTTACCATCGGCATGGCCGTTGACGCCAACGTGCTCATCTACGAGCGCATACGAGAGGAAATACGGCTGGGCCTCACCCCTCTTGCCGCTGTGCGGGCAGGGTTTGACCGGGCGGCCATTTCCATTACAGACTCGAACCTGACAACAATTATTGCCACGGTGATTCTGTATCAGTTCGGCACCGGCCCCATCAGGGGGTTTGCGGTGACGCTCTCTCTGGGCATCATCGCCTCCATGTTTACGGCCATCTTTGTATCGCGGGCCATCTTTGAGGAGTGGGCGCGCCACTGCGGCCCCAAGGGCATCAGCATCTAGCGCGCCGGGAGGCATGTATGGGTTTTGCATTTATCAAACATGGCACCAATATTGATTTTATTGGCAAACGCCATTGGGCTTACGGCATTTCTGTTGCCCTGATTCTGGTTGGTATTGCTTCCATGTTTATGGGGCAAGGCCTCAAGATGGGTATCGACTTTGCTGGCGGCGTGATCGCGCAGATTCAGTTTGTGCAGCCGGTTAAGGATGAGGTGCTCAAGAAAAGTTTGGATGTTCCAACCCTGCCGGGCATATCAACACAAAGGTTTGGCGATAACGACAGAGATTACCTGCTGCGTTTTTCGCAGTCCGAAAATGCCAATGCCAGCCAGTTGCGCACGGCGTTGATTGATACGTTGGCAAGTGCCTTTCCTGACAACAAGGCTGAAATTCAGCGTCTTGAAGTTGTGGGCCCAAAGGTTGGCGCAGATTTGACCAACAAGGCCCTTGCGGCTTTGTATTATTCGGTATTGCTCATTGCTGTGTACATCTCTGGCCGTTTCGAACAGCGCTGGATGGCAGGCGCAATTATGGCAGCTGCTCTCTGGGGCGGTATGTATCTTGCTGGCCTCACCGGGCTTGGCATGGGCTGGCTTGTGCTGCTCTCGCTTGGCATTACGCTGGTTGTTTGTTTTTTTCTCAAGCTCAATTTTGCGCTTGGGGCAATTGTTGGCCTGCTGCATGACGTAAGTATTACTCTGGGGCTTTTGTCCCTGATGGGGGTCGAAATTGACCTCAATGTTATGGCGGCGCTGCTGACTCTGGTGGGTTACTCGCTCAACGATACCATCATCGTGTACGACCGCCTGCGTGAAAACCTGCGCGCCGCGCCGCAACTGACAATGTCGGCGCTCATTAACCTTAGCGTCAATCAGACCCTTTCGCGCACAATCCTGACCAGCGGCACGACGCTGCTGGCAACCCTTTCCCTTTTTGTGCTTGGGGGCGGGGTCATTCACGACTTTGCACTGACCATGCTTATCGGCGTGTTTATCGGCACGGCCTCGTCCATTTATGTGTCCTCAGCCATCCTTCTGGCGTTTGGTGATGTCGAATTTTATACCCAGCGGTCACAGCAAGGCGCCAAGTACGAGCGTCCTGGCGAGCATGGCGTGGTATAAACTGGCGTAATCCAGCGCACAGGCCTATATTCCTGTCAGCAAAAGCCCCGGTTTGCCCTACGGCAGGCCGGGGCTTTTTGGGGGGACGGGCCGGAAAAAGCGACGCTGGCTGGCGGGCAAGATGCGGATGCGGGTCTGCGTGTGTGCGGGGCAGACTCCCGACCAGTTGCAGCGCATAAAAAAGGCATGCCCTGGGCATGCCTTTTTTATGCATCAGCCGATAAGAAGATAAGCGCGGGATGCCTCAGGCGTCGTGAAATTCCTGCTTGATGACCGCCTCGGCCTTGATGCGGTCGAGAAGTTCTGCAAAGGTGGCTTTGACGTGCTCGCGTATGTCGCCCGCCACCACCAGAAAGAGCAGGTCGTCGCCGGGCTTGAGCAGACCTTCTTCCGCCTGGGCGATAATGGCAAAAATTCCGGGCTGCTTTTCCATCTCGCGGCAGATGGCGTCCATTTTGGCCGTGTCGTGCGAAACCCGCACCGAGGTCACCGGGGCGTGATCACCGCGCGACCAGCCCCGCACAACACCGTTGTGTATCAGCATCATGCCCACATTGTCGGCGAAGCCGGGGCGTGCTTTGAGTTCCTGAAGAGTTTTGTTAATATCCATATAAACCACCTCGGTTTGATTGGCTTGATCAGTGCCTTTTGTTTCAGGTTACATCATGGCGGTCTTTGCATAAAGGAATTAATTCATGGCGCAGTTATCGCAGTTATTGTCACGCCTGCCGAGCAACATTGATGTGCGCATGAGCACCATGGGGCATGTGGTGTGGGTAAGCTGGCACGATAAACTCGCGCCAGCCGTCGGCCAGACCCTGCTGAACTACGGCGGCATGCTGGTGGGCGAGGAAGAAGAGCAGTCCATCTGGTTTTTCTTTACCGATGACGTTTTTTTGGCGTTGGCCCGGCTGATGGTGTGGGGCAACTTTAACGAGTTGCCCGTTGCTATCGAGCTTTTTCCCGGCCGGTTGCAGTTTGGGCGCAAACGCGAGGTAAACCTGCTGCTGGACGGCGCTCTGCAGGCCCAGCAGCTGGTGGTCACTGACACCCTTGAGATATGGATTCACCCCAAGAGCCGCGAGGGCAAAAAAGGCCTGCCGGGCATAACCTTTGAGAGCCGCTCAGGCCGTCAGGGCATGGCCAGTGTGGAGTGGGCCTCCATGTCTGTGGACGTGCGCATGCCGTACTCGTCCACGCAGTCGTGGTTTGCCTTGCTGCACCCGCTGGGCAACCCCCTCGACAAGGGGTTTCAGACCGGCTGGACAGCCATGTTCAAGCGCCTTGAAGCCCTGCTGCAAAAGCACAAGATAAAATCCATCGTGGACAATACGTTCATGATGATCGCCATCGACAACCTGATGATGCTGCGCACCTTTATGCGCGACTTTTTGCACAGCTTTGACAAGGAAAAGAACGACAGCAGCGGCTACTGGCCCTGCGTAAGCGTTGTGGCGGACCGCAACAACCTGAATTTTAACGCGGATCTGCCCAAAAAGATTGGCCTGCAGTGGGATAATCTCATGCCGGATTTCCCCTACATGAGCTATCGCAACGCCTACCTGCTGGGCGAGGGCTTTACCGTGCGCGATCTGCGCTTTACGGGCGAGCAGATGGCCATGGACAGCTGGTGCAACGTCATGCTGGACGAGAACAGCCTCAGCGGGCGTTCGCTCACCCTGCTGATGCCAAGCCGCCTCACCATGCCCAGCGCCTCCGGCAACGGCTGCGTTTATTGCGGCATACATAGCCATGAAGCTTCGGAATGCCCAACGCGTCTTGGGCCAGCCTCAAGCCCCGACGTCTGGGACGCCCTGGGCAAACTGGACATTGAGGCCATCAACGAAGGGTTTCGGTCCATAGAGCTGGCCCTGACAGAAAAAAGCTCCAATGGGTATTCGGCCATAATGGCTGACGATGACGACGCTGCGGTAGTCATGCGGGCGGTTTTTGAAATCAACGCCGCCTGCCAGCTGCGCAATGTGCCCCGGCACTGGCTGTACCGCATGCGCGAGCCGGAACCCGGCGAGGGGGTTCCCGCCAGGGACGACAGCCCGGCCTGGGATCTGCTGGACAAGCTCATCACCACCTCGCCCGCCGACATGGGCGCGATGGAAAAAAAGATCAGTCAGGCAATCGCGCGCCATCAGCGCGACCCTCGCCTGCACATGGTGCAGGCCTTTGCGCATATTGAGCGCAATGACTATCCCCGTGCCGAGGCGGCCTTTCGCAATGCGGCAGTGCTTACGCCGTCGCCTGCCCTGCAGGCCTGGAACGAATTTTTTCTGGCCCGCATCGCAGAAGAGCAGGGGCATCTGACCCAGGCCATAGAGCAGTATTCTCAGATATGGCGCGTTATGCCTCACTGGCGCGAGGTCAAGTACCGCGAGCTTGTCTGCCAGGTTAAAATGGGCTTTTGCGAGCCGGTGCTCGACCAGCTGACCAAGCTTATCCGCGAGGACCCCACCTATTTTAACCGTGTGCTTGTGGACCCGGCCCTTGAGCGTGGCCGCCTGCTGATTCTCTCGGCTCTCTACGACCTGTGGACCGAAGCCAAAAATTGCGCCGATGCCGACCGCGCGCGGGTTACGGAAATTAGCGCTCGCCTTGACGCATGGTTTGCCCCGGAGCACCCTGTTCAGCTGCAGCTGGGCACCAAGGTGCGCGACCTTGAGGCGCAGGCCCACATCAACAACTATCTGGCCTTTCTCAATGTTGTGGCAGAGCGCCCCAACCTTGAAAAGGAGATGGAAGACTGCATCGCCCGCGAGGTCGAAGACCTGCGCAACCGGTACAAGTACTACCTTGATATCTTGCAGGAGATCCGGGACGAAGCCTCGTGGTTTCCTTTCCCCGCAGCGTTGCGCGAGTTCAGCCACGAGTTTAACGAAAGCGCGGGCATCATCAACCGTGCCTTTTCGTGCAACTTCAAGGAGGCGGAATCGTTCAAGCGCGCCCAGGGCGAAACGCCCCACCTCGCGGAGCTTTTGCGCAGCCTGCGTAAAAGGTTGCAGTTTTTGCGCATGGTACGCGACGGAACCCTGTTTGGCCTCACCCTGCTAAAAACATTTATGTGGCTCGAGGCGGTGGGGCTGCTGCTCTGCTTCGTAGCCGTGCCTGTGATCTATTTTTGGGGCGAAACCATGCACCTTGGCTGGCTCAGAAATATCCTGGGGTCTGAGCCATGGTCCATCCAGAAGATTCTTATTCTTATCGTAACCACGGTTTCTCTGGGTACGGCGGCGCTACGAACAACCCTGGTGTTTGACCGCAAGCGCGAAAAACTGCTTGAAGAGGCCCGGCAGCAGCGGGAGCAGGCCCAGCAGACCCGGCTTGAACGTGTGCGCACGCAACGCCGGCTTGAGGCAGAACGAGCAAAAAGAAACCAGAGGGCCGAGTCAGAACCGGGCAACCGGCGATAGAAAAAGCTGAGTGCCCCCCTTGCTTAATTTATCAATAACAGTTATTAATAAATCAAGCCGAAAGGAGGACGCCATGACGACCCTGAAGGATTTTTCCCTTTACAATATAGACTGGAACCTTTCCCCCGAGCACGCTGTAACCATGTACCTCGAGTGGGGCAACAACGATTGGCATTCGGAGTACCCGCCGGTGCGGTCCAAGGAAGATGTTGCACATTATTTTGTTGTGGACAGCTGGCAGGAGCCGCCAGTTATCCGTCTGGTGCGGCGTAACTCAGAGCGTGCAGACGACCTTATCACCATCCCTTTGCCAAAGGGGCTAGAGGAAGATTACCGCAAGGTGCACGGCTCGTGGCGGGGCATAAGCGAACCAACGCCCGAGGTGAAGTCCTGGCTCAAGCACGAGCTTGGGCAGGATTGATGACAATCGGGCCAAAAGCCCGCACGGTAACAAGTGCAGAATGTTCAAAGGCCCGCGAAAGCGGGCCTTTTGTGCGAGATATGCGCATACGCCGTAAACCGGCACTCGCTCAGCGCGCGCCGAAACCGGGTATGCGAAAGCGATCCTCAAGCCAGCGCAGCAAAAAGGTCGCCAGGGTAACCATGGCCAGATAGTACGCGCCCACGGCAATAAAAACTTCGGTAAAGCGAAACGTGTCGGAAGCCACAACCTTGCCCTCGCCCATCAGTTCCATGCAGGTCACCAGATAGGCCAGGGAGCTGTACTTGATCAGGTAGATGATCTCGTTGCCGCAGCCGGGCAAGGCGCGGCGGGCTGCCTGGGGAATAATGATCCAGGCCACGGTCTGCCACTGGCTGAAGCCAAGAGCCTGCGCGGCGCGCACCTGCCCCTGCCTGATGGAGAGCAGCGCCCCGCGTACGTATTCCGACTGATAGGCCGCCGTGCACAGGGTAAAGCTGGTCAGGGCCGCACCAAAGGGTGAAAAGAAAATACCGAGCTTGGGCAAGGCATAGTAGATCATCATCAGCTGCACGGCCAGTGGTACGCCGCGTATGAGCGAGGTGTAGCCGTTGCCCAGGCGGCGCAGCCACAGCGGGCCAAAGGCGCGGGCGCAGCCCAGCAGCTACGCCGCCTGCAAAGCCCAGAGTGCCCGCCGGTATGATAAGCGCCAGCGAGACCAGCAGGCCACGGTTGAGGGCGGGTAAAAGCTCGTTGCTGAAAAAGGCCTGGTCCAGCACTTAAGCCCCCATCTCCAGCAGGCGCTGGCAGAAGTCGCGGGTGCGCGTGTTTGAGCCTTCGGCCAGCAAAACGGCTGGCGAACCCTGCTCGATGAGTTTGCCGTGCTCCATAAAATGATTTCCGTGGCAAGGGCCCTGGCAAAATCCATCTGGTGGGTGGCCATGACCATGGTCATGCCGCCGCTGGCAAGGTCGCGGATAACGGCCAGCACCTCGCCCACAAGCTCGGGATCAAGGGCCGAGGTTGGTTCGTCGAGCAGTATGACCTTGGGGTCCATGGCCAGGGCGCGGGCCATGGCCACGCGCTGCTTTTGCCCGCCGGAGAGCTGCGCCGGGTACAGGGTGGCGCGCCGGGCAAGACCGACGCGGGCCAGTTCTTCCTGTGCGCGGGCGCGCGCGTCGGCTGCGGACATGCCGCGTACCTTGCGCAGGGCAATAGCCACGTTTTCCACTGCTGTGAGGTGGTCAAAGAGATTAAAATCCTGAAAAATCATGCCCACCTGAGCGCGGAAGGCGCACAACGCGCCCTTGTCGGCCCGGTCAAGCATCTGGACCTTCAAGGTAAATCTCGCCGGTGTCGGGGGGGATAAGGCAGTTGATGCACTGCAGCAGCGTGCTTTTGCCCGCGCCGGAAGGCCCGATGAGAACCTTGAGTTCCCCCCGGTTAACCGTCAGGCTGCAATTATCCAGTATGGGCTTGCCGCCCAGCATTTTGGAAATGCCTTTAACCTGCAATACCGCTTGTTGGTCAACGCTCATGCTTATCCCATACCCATGCCTTCCATGCCGATTCCTGAAGAATAGCCGGGCACATGGACTTTTTGTTCCAGGCGGCGCAACAGCTTGAGCACCGCCAGCGTCAGCACAAAATACAGCACGCCCGCCGTGGCGTACAGGGCCAGATGCTCGTGAGTTCTGGCAGCCACAAACGAAGTGCGGGCCATAATGTCTTGGGTGCCGAGCACAAAGCAGATGGCCGAATCCTTGAGCAGAATGGAAAATTCGTTGGCCCAGCCGGGTATGGAGAGCCGCAGGGCCTGCGGTAGAATAATGGCGCAAATGCCGGTGCTTTCGCGCATGCCAAGGGCGCGCGCGGCATTGAGCTGGCCGTGGGGCAGGCTTTCGATGGAGCCCCTAAAAATTTGCGACTGGTAGGCCGTGCTGGTGCTGCCCAAAACTATGCAGCAGATAAAAAACGGATCAATGGACACGCCGATGCTGATAAACAGGCCGTAGCAAAGAAACAGCAATACCAGGATGGGCACACCCCTGAAAAACCACACATACAACGCGACCAGACGCCGCAGCCATGGCCCGCCGTAAACCTGGGCCACAGCCATTGGCACGCCCAGCAGCAGACCCATGGTCAGCGAAAGGGTGACGTTGCCCACAGTTACCAGGCTGCCGGACAGCATGGAGGGCAGGGCGTTGTATACCACTAGCAGAGAATTCATGAATGGAGGGGCCTTTTCCGCGCAAGCGCGAACCGTCCGGTTTCAGGCGGTTCGCGCTTGACGTGTGGACGCTGGTACGCCCGTTACTTGCTCAGGTATTTCTTCTGCAGTTCTTTCCAGTACGGATCGGCGATAAGCTTTTTATAGCCTTCGTTGATCAGCTTCTGCAGTTCCTTGTCTTCTTTGCGCATGGCGACGCCAAAGTTGTCGGGATCGCCGTGGGTGCCAGCCTTTTTGACGGCGCGGCCATTTTCAATGGCGTTGTTGGCGGGCAGCTCGTCCATCAGGGCAGCCTGAATGCGGCCGTTCAGCAGGTCTTCCACAGCCAGTGGCGAGGATTCGTAAAAGCGCAGTTCAAAGGGATACTTCTTTTCTTCCTGCTCTTTCTTGATGTCGTTGGCTTCCGAGGTGCCGCGCTGCACGCCCAGCTGGATTTTTTTGCTCAGAATGTCGGCAGGGGTCAGCTTGGAATCGGCGGGCACGACAAACACGCGCGAAACCGTCCAGTAGGGGTTGGAAAACTGCACGACTTTGGCGCGTTCAGGGGTAATGCTCATGCCGGAGTCGACCATGTCGATCTGCTTGGCGAGCAGGGCGGGGATGATGCCGTCCCACGCCATGGGCTTGTGAACCACTTCAAATCCCATGGTCTTGGCTATCCAGTTCATGGAATCGACGTCAAAACCGGCAGGCTGACCAGTCTTTTCGTCAACATAGGCGAAGGGAGGATAGTCGGGATCGATGCCGTTGACATAGGCCTTTTTGGCAAATGCGGGTACGGCAGCCAGCACGGTGGCCAGCAGGGCGCAGACGAAAAGCTTTTTCATGTTCAATTTCCCCCTCGGAAATGACAGGACGGACATGCGCCCACGCGGCCGCCCCGGGGCGACTGCTGCGCATCCCTGCACGGCGTGACAACAGGGTTGTCGCCGTGCGGCCACTGAAAACAAAGTCTTTCTGTAACAGAAGGAAGATTGCGACGCAAGGCGTAAGCCTTTCGTAAGCTCAGTGTAAACTGCAAGGAGTAAGCCGCGTCGCAGGGCGCGCGAGCGTTGGGGTAAATGCCCACACGCAAGGGGCAATTCTTGTGCTTTGTGAAGAAAGAGCATAGCATCGACGCGTTTGAGTGTGAGCTTCTTTTTCAATAACGCGGCAACCGCGCACAAACGTAGTGTCGAATCCAACGGCACAGCGCCACCTCGCATGAAACAATTTCCCTTTTGGGTCAGGGCACTTTTGCTTTGCGGCCTTTCTCCGCAAAAAACCCTGCTGTGCATTTTTGACCTTATGGCCATCATCGGTACGGCCATGGCGGTCTTCTTGGTGCGGGCCGCATTTGGCAATGTGGATCCCGCGTTATACCATTGGGCTTTGCCCTTGCTGCTCACCGGGCCAGTTATGGCTGCCGGTCTTGGGCTTTACCAGACAATCAGCCTGCCGCCGCACCGCGAGCTCAAGGCCCTGTTTCAGCTGACAAGCCTCATGTACGGCATAATCCTGGCCGTGCTGTTTCTTTCTAAAACCGGCGACGCCTATTCCCGCATTGTCATTGCGGGCAGCTGGGCGGCCACAGTGTTTGTGCTGCCCATTACGCGCAGCCTGTGCCGCCGGTTGTATATGCGCCACCGCTGGTGGGGGCGGCCACTGATTATTTTTGACAGTGGCAACGCCGGGCGCGATTTTTGGCGCTACCTTAAGCGCAGGCCCGAACGCGGCCTGCACCCTGTTTCCATGTATCCCCTGCCCACAAGCGCCGACGCCGTGCGCGCGCTGTTTGCCAAGGTCTCTGCGGCAAACCCCAAGGCAATGGCCATGATTCTGCAAAAGGCGGATCAAGGTCAGAGTCTTGACTATATTACCGAAGCCAGCCGCTTTTTTGAGCGCATCCTTGTTGTGCCCTCGTTCAACGATGGCTTTCGTGCCCATTGGCTGACGCCGCGCGATCTTGGCGCTGCCGTGGGCCTGCAGGTGCGGCAAAACCTACGCGACAAGCGCCGTCTGCTGGCCAAGCGGCTCATGGACGTGCTGCTGTGCGCCATGGGCGGCGTGGTACTGGTGCCTTTGGGCCTGCTGCTGGCTCTGGCCATTCGTCTGGACAGCCGTGGACCGGTATTTTACCGCCAGCGCCGCATAGGATGCAACGGCAGTGAAATAAGGATTTTCAAGTTTCGCACCATGGTGGACAAGGCTGATGTGGTGCTCAAGGAAATGCTTGAGCGCAACCCTGAGTTGCAGGCCGAATGGAAGAAGGACCACAAGCTCAAGCACGACCCGAGAATTACGCGCGTGGGGCGCTTTTTGCGCAAGGTGAGCCTGGACGAGCTGCCGCAGCTGCTCAATGTGGTTGCCGGCGACATGAGCCTGGTCGGCCCCCGCCCCATTGTGGCCAAAGAAATTGAAAAATATGGCCCAGTATTTGAAGAATACTGCATGGTTCGCCCCGGTCTGACCGGCCTGTGGCAGATATCGGGGCGCAACAACACGACCTATGCCGAACGCGTGGCCTTTGACCACTATTACATCAACAACTGGTCTGTGTGGATGGATCTGTGGATCCTCGCCAAGACTTTTCCCGTGGTTATAACGGGGTACGGAGCGTACTGATGGGCGAACGCGGCAACAGCTTTAACCGCTGGCTTGACAGGTACGCCGGTATACCGTTGGCGGCCTGCAGTTCTGTTTTGCGTCTGGGCAGAGGTGCTGCGCCCATTGTCGAGCCGCAACGAGTGGGTTTCATCTGTCTGGGTGCCATTGGCGATCTGTTGCTGTTCTCCGCGCTGATTACCGCCCTACGCGAGCGCTTGCCTCAGGCGCGGTTTGTCCTGCTGACATCGCGGGCCAATGCCGCCACAGTCCGTCTGATCCCCGGCATAGACAGCAGCGCGGCCTTTGCCGTGACCGAGGTCTCTTCCATGGCCGCGTGGCTGCGCGAGCAGCGGCTTGACGTGCTCTTTGACAGCACCCAGTGGGCGCGCCTTGGGGCTGTGCTGTGCAATTTTTCCAATGCGCGTACAACGGTAGGGTTTGACACCTGCGGGCAGCACCGTGCCTTTGGGTACTCTTGCAAGGTTGAGCACCGCAACGACAGGCACGAGGTGGAGAATTTTCTGGCGCTTGGCCGGGCGCTGTACCCCGGTCTGTTGGGCGCTCCGCGTCTGTTGATGCCGCAATCACCGCCTGACGACCTGCCCGCCGAGCTGTGCGGCAGGCTGGAGCCCACGGGCGAGGCGGGCGATGCGCTGCCACGACGGATTTTTTTGCATATGTGGCCCTCCGGGGCTCATGCATGGCTCAAGGAATGGCCCGCCGATAATTGGGATGCGCTGGCGCGCATGCTGAGCGTAGAGGGCTTTGAGGTGTATCTGACGGGGGGGCCAGCCGACGCCCAGCGCAACAACGCCTTTTTGCAGGCGCATCCACAGTGCCCCGCTGTTTCGCTGGCAGGCAGAACCTCGCTGCAGGGGCTGGCCTGGCTGTTCAGCCGCGCCTCGGCCGTGGTGTCGGTAAACACGGGCACCATGCATCTGGCCTCCATTGCGGGCGCGCCCACCGTGGGCCTGCACGGGCCGACCAACCCCTTGCGCTGGGGACCGGTGGGCCGGCACGTGCGTGCGCTCTTGCCCCACAAGGGGCCGTACGCCTACCTGAATCTGGGCTTTGAATACCCAAGGCCGTTCACGCCGTGCCTTGACTCGCTGCCGGTGGAAGATGTGGCAGATGCCCTGCACAGCCTTGGGCTTTTGTAGGGAGCTGTTGCATGCAGCGTTAACGTCCGCCGCAGAACTCCATGGGGGCTTGCCGCACCGTCAGCCCTGTTTCGCCACGCTGGGGAGTGCCGCCGTCAGAGCCTGCCATCGCGCGAGATGGCCGATAAATTTTGTCAGTCCGCAGGACAGGCCAACCAAAAGGGGAAGGGATTGTTGTAATCCCTTCCCCTTTTGGCGAGATGTCGCGTGCCGCCCTAGCTCTTGGGCCTGTCGCCGATGGCGGCGGTAATCTGGGCTTCGGCTGCCAGTTTGCCGTCCACATATGCACGGGCGTCCATCTTGCAAAGCTTGAGCTTCATGCGCAGGTTGCTGCATTCAAGATCAAGCCTGTCGCCCGGCACCACCTGACGACGGAATTTTACGCCGTCAAGGCCGGTAAACAGAAAAAGTTTGTCGTCAAGGCTCTCCATGCCCGAAACAGCCAACAGACCGCCAGTCTGGGCCAGCGCCTCCAGAATGAGCACGCCGGGCATGATGGGTGCACCGGGAAAATGCCCCTGAAAAAAAGGTTCGTTAAAGGTAACATTTTTGTAGGCCCGGATATGAGAGCCTGAAACGCATTCCACCACCCTGTCCACCAACAAAAAAGGATAGCGGTGGGGCAGCAGCCGCAAAATGCGCTGTATGTCCATGCTCAAGTTCTGGGGGGTGGTATCCTGCATGGGGCCTCCTGAATATATTGTGCTTTGCCGCCCGCAGGCAGCATAAAAAAAGGCCTCTCGCCCCTTCCGGGTTGAGAGGCCAGAACAGTAAACGGCAGGGGGCGTTACTTCTTGGAGCCCTTGTCGTCCTTGGATTTGTCTTTGTATATCTTGTTGACTTCGGACAGCACGTCCTGGGTCAGATCCATGGACTGATCGGCATACAGCACGCCGCCAGCGGTGACGTCCACCACAAAGTTGAAGCCCTTGGCGCGGGCAACTTCGTAGGTAGCGCTGAAGACAAGGGTAACCATGTCCTGGCGAAGCTTCACTTCTTCCTGTTCAACCTTGCGCAGGAAGTTGCGGGTCTTCTGGTCCAGATCCTGCTTGGAACGGATGAAGTCCAGCTTCTTTTCTTCGCTGGCCTTGGGGTTTTTCAGAGCTTCCGCTTTCTTTTTCAGAGCTTCGCCCTGCTTTTCAAGTTCGTTGCGTTCATTGCCGAACTTGTTTTCCATTGTTGTTTTGGCGGCCTGGGCAGGGATGCTCTGCGTCGCCACCGTCTGCATGTCAACAACACCGATCTTGGCTGCAGGTACGGCGCTGCCGTCAGCAGCATAGACTTGTCCGGCAAGCAGCATGCCAACCGCAACAGCCGTCATCAAAACCTTGCGCATGAAAGTTCTCCTTCCCCAATGCTGATTTGTTATGTCGTCCTTGCGGAACTGGGCTGAGCCGCGCGCCGTAAGAGAAGATTCCTCTGCTGCCGCAACTATGTACTACATTTTGCAAAACAGCCATAACTATCTGAGGTGCACTAAAAACAGTTATTTGCTATGGTACAGGCCAAAAACACATAGTTGAAATTACTTGCCTCACATAGCACCAGTGCCTTCTTGCGTCAAGGAATTCTGGACCGTGCGGCGCTTGAGAAGCTTGTCCTTGTAGGCCAGGATGCCCTCGGCCATCCCCTCGGCCAGAGTCATGCGGTATTTGGGCGTGAGCAGACGAGCTGCTTCTTCCTTATTAGTGCAGTAACCAATTTCAATAAGCACCGCAGGCATTTGCGCACCGAGCAGAACAATAAACGGCGCAGACTTGATGCCGTTGTCCTTTGTATCAAACTGCCGCTTTTTAAAGCGGAACTGCGCCATGCGCTGTACGTCCTGCGCCAGATGGCGCGATTCATCCACTCTGGCGTTAAGCATGACGTCGGCCAGCATTTTTTGCATGTCGCCGAGTTTGTGGTCGCCGTCGGCGTTTTCAAGCGTGGCCAGACGGGCGGCGTCAGGGTTGCTGGCGATGTCGAGGTAGTAGGTTTCAAAGCCCTGTACGCTGGCGTCGTCATTGGCGTTGACATGGATGGACACAAACAGGTCGGCCCCAGCGGCATTGGCCATGACCGTACGCTCGCGCAGCGAAACGGATTTGTCGCCTGTGCGGCTATAAACCACATCAAGGCCGTTGGCTTCAAGCAGGCGGCCAAGGGTCAGGGCCACGTCGAGAGAGATGGCGCGCTCGAGCACGCCGTTGTGGTTGGTGCCGGGGTCGCGGCCGCCGTGACCGGCGTCGATAAATACCGTGCGTACGGTAAGGCCCAGCTGGCGGGCCATATCGCGCACCAGACGAGGTGAAGGAGGGCCTGCAGGCGTGCTGTTGGCAGCGACACCGGCAGCCTGCCCCGTCACCCCAGTCTGAGCCGTCGCATCGGGCTGCCCCGATTCATCAGGCTGGCCCGATCCATTGAGCTGCGCCTGGGCAAAGCCGCCCTTGGCGTTATTGACAGGGGGCAGAAGTGTTGTACCGCTCGCTACGCGCAGGATAATACGGCAGGGATTTGATTCTGTACGCGCGTCAAACCGCCGGGCATCCTGAAAATTGAACTGGAGTACCGCTTCGCCTGCCTTGCCGTCGCTCACGCTCATGCCCTTGAAGAGGCTGCCGCGTATGCTCACGCCTTTGCGTACGGTTTTTTCCACAGCGGCGTTTTCCAGCGCGACCTGCAACGAGGTCTGCCCGGTCCTCGCCTTGCCGTTTGTTGCGGCATTGTTGAGCTTGGCGGTAAAGCGGGCAGGGGCGCTGAGCTCCAGTACGATTTCCACACTGTTTTTGCTCAGTGAATTCCAAGGAGAGAGCCTGCACCACGGGTTTGACAGCCGGTGTTGCGGCGACGGGCTTGTCTGCGGCAGACGCATTGGCGGGTGCGCCGGTGAGGCGGCTGCGGAGCGTCTGCGCTTCCGCAGGTTTGTCGCCGCCTGAGTACAGGGCTACGATGGCGTCAAGCAGCTCAAGTGCCTCACCCGGCTGATTGAGGTGGTCGGCGTCAATGGCGGCGGCGCGCAGCAGCGAATCGTCCGCAAGGGCGCTTTTGGGAAATTCCTGCGCCAGCTTGAGGTAAAGATCGCGGGCCTGACGGTATTCGTCCGTCAGGTGCGAGCAGTCGGACAGGGCCTCCTGGCTTGAGGCCGCGCGAAACAGCGCGCCAGGCGAGATCGCCCAGTCTTTGCGGCTTATGTAAATGCGCTGAAATTCCGTGGTCAGCTCTTCCCAAGGTTGCCGCCAGCACGAGCGCACCTTGTCTGCGCGCAGGGCATCCATTTTGGCCTTGGCCTCGCGGTAGCGCGGCAGCAGGTCTGCCTGCGGCAATGGCTGCGGCGGCGCAGCCTTCAAACTCGAAACGGTATCGGCATTGCCGTTTGTCTGCGCGACCGGTGACGCCTGGCCTGCGGATCTGGCAGGCCGGTTCGTCCTTTGGCTCTTTACCGTCCGTGCTGGCAACCTGGCGTGCTTCAGGCGCTGTGCGCCCATTGGCTGCGGCCTGGAGTGTTTTTTCCAGTGCCAGCGCCTCCTGAAGCATGTCTCCCTTTGGGTATTGGCTTTTGATGCGCTCAAGCAGGGCTAGCGCCCCCTTGTCGTCCTTGAGCCAGGCCGCCCGCAGTTTGGCTGCGCGAAACAGGGCGTCGTCCGCAAGGCGGCTGTCCGCGTGGCGTTGCGCAACGGCCTCATAACATTCGATAGCTTTCCTGGCGTCGGCCTTGGCAAATGAACGGCGCGCCAGTTCCTCAAGGCTTTCGGCTGCGCGGAACAGGGCGGCGGGACGGTTGGGCCAGCCGGGGTCTGCATCATAGATGGCGCGGAACTCGGCAGCCAGGTTTTCCCAAGGTTCGCGTTGCCCTGAGCGTTTTTCGTCCTGCCGCAGGGTATCGATGCTGGCCTTGGCCAGATCATAGCGCTTGCCGGTTGGCGGCAGCGACGTGTAGCCGGAGTCGTAAAAACATACAACCATCAGGCAGAGGGCGGCAAGAAAGGCCAGCGGCGGCACAAGCCGACGCATGTTGGTGCTGCTAACCTGTTCGGAAGCCTTGGGCTGGGTGGATTTTCCGGCCACGGTATTTCCCTTTGCCATACTTGGTGACAATAATCTGACGCATAAAGCTGTTGCTTGCCAATGTAAAGCATATAGCATGCCATCGGCTTTGTCTGACTGGTAGCGGCGTTAAGAGCCAGAACGTACCCTCCAAAAACGGGCAGCGCGCCGGAGGCACTTACTACTGTGCTTCCGGCGCGCCGAATATACGCCGCAAGGGCGGCAAGTGCCCCAGGTCTAGAAGAACTGGCCCATGCTGAATTCTATGCGACCATTCTCGCGTTCCTTGTCATAGTCCTGAACCAGCGGGATGCCGTAGGCGATGCGCAGATCGCCCATGGGCGAACGCCAGCGCAGTTCAAGACCGGTGGAGCAGACAATGTACTTGTTGAGCTCGCTGCCCATGGTTTTGCTGTCGATGTTGTAACCGGCATCAAAGAAGGGCACCAAGGCCAGGCCAAGTTCTTTCTGGAAGGTCCAGATGTATTCAAGGTTGGCAACGCCCATGCGGTCGCCGCCGATCTGGTCGCCGTTGTACTTGTAGTCGCGGGGCGAAAGGTCGGAGAAGGAGTAACCGCGGATGGTATCCATGCCGCCCACCCAGAAGCGTTCAAACACGGGCACGTTGGATCCGGTATTTTGGTACACGCCGCCCAGCGTCCGCGCAGGTGGACGGTGTTTTGCGGATTGAACGACCAGAAACCCTGCCAGTCGGCCACGGTCTTGATAAAGTTGTCGGTACCGCCAAGGCCGCCGCCGCCGTATTCAGCCCACAGGCGGGCGATGGTGCCCTTGGTGGGGCGCTCCTTGGAGTCTGTGGTGTCGCGCAGGATGCGGCCAGAAATGGCGCTTGTCCAGTTAACGCCCTTGTAATCGCTGATATAGGGCGAAGCGTTGTCGTCCACGTCGTACAGGGTGTAGCGTTCAAGGCGATAACCGCCGCCAACGCTGGTGTATTCACCAATGGGGTACGAGAGGCGGATCGTGTCGCCCACGGTATCCTTGGTGAAGTTATCCCAGTAATCGTGGGTGTAGTACAGGTCGTTGCCGACGGAAAGGTCGGTATCATACAGGCGCGGGTTGGTGAATGACAGCACGCCGGACGTACGCCGCCAGGAGAAGAAGCCCTGCAGCTGCAGCCAGTAGCCGCGGCCAAAGAGGTTGCGCTCCATGATGGAGGCGGTGACGCCCACGTCGTAGTAGGTCGAGTAGCCAATGCCGCCCATGATGGCGCCGGTGTTGGCCTCCTTGACCTTGACCTTGAGGTCGACCTCGTCTTCCTTGTCAGTGGGGATCAGTTCCATATCCGCCGCGGAGAAGAAGCGCAGGCGGTTCAAACGCTCGTTGGAGCGGCGCAGTTTGGCGCCTTCGTACATGTCGCCGTCGCCCAGGCGCATTTCACGCAGGATGACGTTGTCGCGGGTCTTGGTGTTGCCCTCCACCGACAGGCGGCGGATGAACACCTTCTGCTTTTTGGTGATGACATAACCCACGTCGACCTGATCGCTGCCGTCCTCGGCCTTGACGACCTTGGTATCCACTTCGGCAAAGGCGTAGCCGTAGTCGGCGTAGTAGTCGGTCAGGCGCTTGGAGTCTTCCTGCATGACCGTAAGCGAAAAGTGCTTGTCAGACTTTTTCCAGTCGTCCATCTGCACGACTTCAAGCATTTTGTCTTCGCTGTCGATAACGTCGCCAGCAAAGACCACGTCGCGCACATTGTAGCGCGGACCTTCGTGTACGTTAAAGGTAATGTAGATGCCGTCGTCACGATAATCGACCGTAGGCGCGGCCACCTGAATGTCCACGTAGCCTTCATTGAGGCCAAATGCGGCAATGGCGTTGGTGTCGCGCTCAAGGTATTCGTCCTTGAGCACGCCCGTACCCGTGAGCCACGAGAAGATGCCGCGCGGCTTGAGGGCCATGTATTTGTCAAGGTCGCCGCGATCGAGCTTGGTAAGACCCTCGATCTTCACTTCCTTGATATAAAGCTTGTTGCCTTCCTTGACGCTGAGCACCAGCACTGCGCCGCGACCGCCCTGACGGTCTTCGAGGCGGTAGGTTACCTTGGCGAGGTAAAAGCCTTCCTTGTGGTACAGCTCGCTGACCTTCTGCAGGTCGTCGGAGAGCACCTGCTCGTTCAGCACGCTGCCGCTCTTGGTGCCCATGGCCGCAAGCACGTCGTCCTTGCTGACCTTGTCCGAACCTTCAATAATGATGTTGTCGATGCGGGGTTTTTCAACCACGGTAAAGACAAGCACGTTGCCTTCAAGGTTGGCCTGCACATCGCTGAAGTACCCCATATCCCAGATACGTTTTACTTCTTCGTTGATGGCGGTGGCGTCGGGGTTGTCGCCCTTGCGGATGGTAAGGCGCATGAGCACGGTGTCGGGGTCAAGCACCTTCATGCCGCGTACCTGCACATCGGCGATGCCGCCGTGCGCGGAAGCGGGAGCGCCCATGGGAACCAGCGTGGCCGGGGCGTCGGACTTTTGCGGTACAGCCTCCGCCGCCGTAGCGGGGTTGGCAACCTCGGCGGCGCGCTTGGCCAGCGCTGCCGTGCATTCGTTCAGTGCGGTGAGCGAGTTGCGCTCAAAACCGGCAGGCACGGCATCGCCGTTATAGACAGGCACAATGCGCGTGTCCATGGAGAAGCCCTGGCCCAGCTGGTTAAACTTGCCGTAAATGACCATGCGGGCGCCAGCCTTGCGGCCAAGCTCGCGGGCCGTGGCGAGATCAATGGATTCGCCGCTGCTGCGCTGCAACTGGCGCGCGGTCGCCATGGGGACTGCACGCATGCCGTTTTGCGCCAGCTGATCGGCGATCATCTGCGGCAGGTCTTGTGAAGCGTTGGGCAATTCCGGCCCAGCGTTCACCTGAAAGGGCAAAACAAGCACAAGGGGGCCTTCCGCCGCCATGGCTCCACCCGAAAGCGCCAGGGTGGCGCAGGCCAGCACGGCAAGGCACAGAGCTTTGCACAGCACGTTATTCAAAAATCTTCTCATACAAGGTCCCCGCTTTCAGTTCCAGGGTTCTGCCCATGCCTGCGGCCAGCTCCCGGTTGTGCGTCACAACTACGAGGGTCATGCCCAATTCACGATTGAGTTCGTTCATGAGTTCGCCCACCTGAGCCCCGGTAACTTCATCCAGATTGCCGGTAGGTTCATCAGCCAGCAGAACACGCGGTCGCATAAAAACCGCGCGAGCAATGGCTACCCGCTGGCGTTCGCCGCCTGAGAGGGTAGCAATTTTGCTGTCCATACGCGCCGAAAGGCCCACGCGGTCAAGCATTTCACGCGCACGGGTCATCACTGAACGTTGGCTCGCACCACCGATTATAGCCGGCATGGCCACATTTTCAAGGGCAGAAAATTCCGGCAGCAGATGATGAAATTGAAAAACGAAGCCCAGAGTCTTGTTGCGAAAAGCAGCCTTCTGGTCTGCGCTCATGAGCGCCATGTTGCGCCCCTCAAAACATATCTCGCCCGAACTTGGAGTATCAAGAGCACCCATAAGATGCAAGAGGGTGCTCTTGCCGGAACCGGACTGTCCCACAATGGCCAGCATCTCGCCTTCTTCCACAACCATGCTGATATCCTTGATAATTTCGATATCTTCATTGGCCGTGGCAAATTTTTTGACCACATTTGAAAAAGTATAGAGTGCTGGCATGGCTATTCGTAGCGCAGGGCTTCCGCCGGTTGCAGGCGCGATGCCTGACGGGCCGGGTACAGGGTGGCCAGAAAGCACAGCAGCATGGCGCTGGCCCCGATGATAAGCACGTCAGACAGGCTGATGATTATGGGCAGGTGGTCAAGGGTATAGACGTTTTCGGGCAGTTTTATGAACTGGTAGCGTTTGAGCAGCCAGCCGAGCGAAAGGCCCAGCGCATAGCCCAGCAGCGTGCCGATAACGCCGATGATGGTGCCCTGAAACATGAATATGCGTCGAATCATGCCGCTGGTGGCGCCCATGGACATTATGATTGCAATGTCGCGGGTTTTTTCCATAACCAGCATAACCAGCGTGGTGACGATGGAAAACGAGCCGATCAGCACCACCATTGCCAGCAGGATAAACATGCCGATTTTTTCCAGCTTGAGCGCGGCAAATAGGTTGGCGTTCATTTCCATCCACGAGCGCACGTAAAACGGCGAACCCAGCTCGGTGGAAACCGCGGCCGCGGTCTGGTCGGCCTTGTAGACGTCCGCCACCGTCAGCTCTACGCCCGAGAGGTAGTTGTCGGGCAGGCCCAGCACGTCGCGTGCAGCGGCAAGGGTAACAAAGCCCAGCGACGAATCGTATTCAAACATGCCGGTCTTGAAGATGCCCACAACCTCAAAGGGGCGTACGCGCGGGGCGTAGCCCGAGGTGGTCTTTTGCCCGGAGGGCGAAAGCAGGTTGACGCGGCTGCCCAGGCCCAGGCCCAGGCGTTTGGCCAGCTCCTCGCCAACTATCAGCCCCGGTGCGCCTTCGCGTTCAAGGTCGGCGGCTGAACCCACGCGCATTTGCCGCAGCATGGAGAGCACTGCAGGCGCGGTTTGCGGGTCAATGCCGCGCAGCACCACACCCTTGACGCCGCCGCCGGCGGAAAGCATGACCTCGGTGTAAATAAAAGGCGTAGCGCCGGTAACGCCCTTCACCGAGCGCACGCGGTCCAGAAGGTCGCTGCGGTTCTCAAAGGCCGAGGGTATGTAGGACATGACGATGGCATGGGCATTGGCCCCCAGAATCTTGTCGCGCATGTCAGTGGTCAGGCCGTTGTACACGCCCAGCACCACTACCAGCGCACCAACGCCAATAGCCACGCCCAGAATGGACATGATCGATATGATATAAATGAATGTCTGCTTTCGCCTCGAGAAGAGGTAGCGCAGTGCGACAAATAGTTCAAATGACATTTGCGGCATATTGTCCCACCTTGCCCGGATATTCAAGAGTTATTTTAGAGCGCGCGGCAATTGCCTGTGCGCGGGGGGCGATCGCGCCGTGAGTCCGCAGGAGGGCCGGCCTTATGCTGGCGACCTGAAGGTTTTCTGCGATGCGTGCCCTGCAGCACGTGTGTCTGGGGCTTCGCCAGCCGCGCATGCGCACTGTCGTCAGTCTGAAACTGCCATATCTCGGACAGCGCAGACCCGGCGTACCGCATTGGGCAAGGCCCAAGCGCAAAGTCAACCATGGCAAAGCGCCCCCCGGCGGCTCGGCGAACCTGCCGGGGGGGCAATCCCTTGCCCAAGCAGAGCCTGGGAAGAGGTGAATATCCGTTGTTTTTGTACGGTCAGCCGCGCTTCATGGCCTCGATGAGTTCGCTCAGCCTGCGCGCCTGCTGGGCAAGGTCGGCGACGGCCTTTGAGGCTTCGCCCATGGCCAGCGCCGTCTGTCCGGACATGTTGTTTACCTCGACAATGGACTGGTTGATTTCTTCGCTTGCTGCGGACTGCTGCTCGCTGGCCGTGGCTATGGCGCTCACCTGATCAGCGGTGGCCTCGACGTTGCTCACAATGTCCCGCAGGGCCGTACCCGACTGGCTGGCAAAGTCTGTGGCTGTGTTGACCTCTTCCAGTGCCTTGTCCATGGCGGCAACGCTCTGCGAAGCGCTCTGCTGGATGGCCTCGATGGCGTTGCCCACATCGTTGGTGGACGCCATGGTTTTTTCGGCCAGCTTGCGTACCTCGTCGGCAACCACGGCAAAACCTCGTCCCGCCTCGCCCGCCCGCGCCGCTTCAATGGCCGCGTTAAGCGCCAGCAGGTTGGTCTGGTCGGCGATGTCCGAGATGACGTTCATGATTTGGGTGATGGCCTGCGCATGCTGGTTGAGCTTGGTCATGTCGTCCTTGAGCGCCAGCGAGACCTTTTGCACCTGCCCGATGCTCTTGAGGGCGTTTTCTACAATATTGGCCCCGCTCTCGGCATTGGCGCGCGTTTCTGCAGACACCGCCGAGGCGGAGGAGGCGTTGCGGGCCACTTCCTGCACCGTGGCGTTCATTTCATTCATTGCTGTTGCGGCCTCGCTGAGGCGCTGGGCCGATTGGGCCGCGATATGGTCCGACTGCTCTATACGCCCGGAGAGCTGGTTTGAGGCGGCGGAAATAATCTCCACGACTTCTTCCAGCTGACCAGCCGCCGCCAGCATGCCTTCACGCTTGGCGTTTTCAGCCTTTTGGGCGGCTTCTTCGGCCCTGGCGGTGGCGAGCCTGGCCTGTTCGGTAGCCTGTTGGGCATCACGGGCTTTTTGCGCACTCTCCTGCAGCAGGCGCTTGATGTTATCAATCATGTTTTCCATGCCCAGGGCCAGGGTGCTGAATTCGTCGCGGCGTTTGGCAGCCCGGAGCAGCAGGGCTCTTTCGCTGGCGCTGGCCTCAAGGCGGCCCTGGGCCACGGCTTCGGCCATGCCCGAAATGCCTTTGAGCATACGGGCGATGGCCCGCGCCGCAAAAAAGATGATCAGCCCCACCACCAGTGCGCTGGCCAGGGTCAGCAGCATGCTGTTGCTCAGCATCACCTTGATGGGATTGAATATTTCGTCCCGGTCAAATTCCAGGCACAAGACCCAGCCTTCAGCGGGCATTGCCTGATAATAGATGTTTTTTTCTCGCCCATCTTCGGCGACAAAACTGACGTGACCCTCTGGATTTTTAAGAATTTCGGCAAGATATGGCTTGCTGCTGTCGTCGCGGCCGTAGGCCTTGGGGTCGCGGTGCAGCATGATTTTACCATGGGAGTCGTAGGCGTAGATGCTGCCCTTGGAGCCAAAATCAATCTGGCTGGTGGTTTTGCTCGCCATGCTTTCGTTGTCGATGCCCGCCCAGACAATGCCGACCGGCTTGCCGTCGCGCAGAATGGGCAGACCCATTACCGTGGTAATTTTGCCCGTGGTTTTACTGATCACGCCCACAATGGTTTTTTTGCCCTGCATGCCGCGCTGAAAATAATCACGGTCGGTAAAGCTCACGCCAACAGATTTGCTGGGATGCTTTTCGCCCGCCACATGGTGGGCAATGGCCTTGCCTTCAAGACCGGCAACGCCGCAAAAGGCAAAATTGGAATTGAGCGACACAAAGCTTTCGAGGGTCGCGTCCGCATCGGCATACATGGTGCGCGTCATGACCTCGGGCATCTTGTCATTGACGGAGTCAAGGTACAGTTTGACCCGTTTGTCGGCGGCGACCAGGGAGAGGGCTTCCTCCATGACCTGCAGCATGGCGTGGAGGCCGATGGTCTGGCAACGCAACAGAGAGCGGGCGTCGTTGCGGATCTGATCGCGCAAAATGTCCCCTGACATCTGGTAGCTTACACCAGCCAGCAGCAGCAGCCCAGCAATCGCCGGGGTAAGGATGTACAGAAGCATTTTGCTCAGCAGTCGCATCTTCATGTAAAACTCCTTTCCATATCTATGACGCCATATGCGGCCCAGTTGGGCGCGTGAGCACAGAATGAATACAGATAACAATCTTGTATTATTAGATAGCGGAAATACTATACATTGTTGATATGATTTTGTTTTTTTGCCAGGGTGGTGTCAAGCTGTTTGCAAACCTGTTTATACAAAAATGGATAATTGCAAAAAAGAAACGCCGCCCTGAGGCGACGTTTACTGATACGCTTGCTTTTAAGCAGATGGTCGGCGTGCTGCCAGAGCGTTGTTACACCTCGGGCCGCAACAAGGGGAAGAGTATGACCTCGCGGATGGACGCGCTGTCTGTAAGCAGCATCACCAGCCGGTCTATGCCCACGCCCTGTCCGGCCGCCGGGGGCATGCCGTACTCGAGGGCGCGCAGGTAGTCCTGGTCCATGCTGTGGGCCTCGTCGTCGCCAGCCTCGCGCTCGCGCACCTGGTCTTCAAATCGCAGCCGCTGATCCACGGGGTCGTTGAGTTCGGAAAATGCGTTGGAAAGTTCGCGCCCGGTGATGAACAGCTCAAACCGGTCGGTCAGTTCCGGGTGCGCGTCGTTACGACGCGAGAGGGGCGAGATTTCCGTGGGGTAATGGTAGATAAAGTGGGGCTGGATCAGCTTGCCTTCCACATCCAGATCAAAAAGTTTGGCGTGCAGTTTTTTGCAGGCTTTCGCTGTCGGCGGCCTTTTCGCCGCGCGAGCGGATGTAGGCCTTGACCCTGCCGTAGTCGTTATAAAATTCCGGCGAATGCCCGCCGACCTGGGTAAGCGAATCGTAAAAGCTGAGGCGGGTCCATTTGCCGGGCGTAAGGTCGATCATCTCGCCCTGATAGGGCACTACGGTCGTGCCGCAGACGGCCATGGCAAGGTGGGCAAAGAGCTGTTCCGTAAAGTCCATGAGATGCTCAAACGTGGCGTACGCCCAGTAGAACTCGCACATGGTGAATTCCGGATTATGACGTGTGTCGATGCCTTCGTTGCGAAAGTTGCGGTTGAGCTCAAAAACTTTTTCAAACCCGCCAACCAGAAGGCGCTTGAGGTACAGCTCTGGCGCAATGCGCAAAAACAGGGGCAGGTCGAGGGCGTTGTGGTGCGTTTTAAACGGTTTGGCCGCAGCGCCGCCCGCCAGGGGCTGCATCATGGGGGTTTCTACTTCCATGAAGCCGTGGTCTTCCATAAAGCGGCGAAATTCGCGCACAATAAGGCTGCGTTTAAAGAAAATTTCGCGGGCGCGGGGCGTAACGATAAGGTCGACGTAGCGCTGACGGTAGCGCGTCTCCATATCGGTGAGGCCGTGATATTTTTCGGGCAGAGGGCGCATGGAGCGCGTGATCAGCTTGACCTTGCGGCAGGCGATGGTCAGCTCGCCCGTCTTGGTGCGAAACAGGTGGCCAGAAACACCAACAATATCGCCTACATCAAGCTTTTTGACCACCATGTAGTTTGCTTCGTCCATATGCTCGCGCGAGGCGTAGCACTGGATGCGGCCACTCTGGTCCATGATATGGAAGAAGGCCACCTTGCCGAACGAGCGCAAGGAAACAATACGGCCCGCAATGGCAAAGACGTCTTCCTGGCTGTCCAGGTCTTCGCCCTCAAGCGCGCCAAATTTTTCCAGCACCCAGGCGACGTCGTGCTCTTTGCGGAAGTCGTTGGGAAAAAGCGGAACCCCCGCGTCCAAAAGGTCGCACGATTTGACAACGCGGTTTTTGACAACTTCGTTGAGGCCTTCGCGTACGGCAAAACTTTCCAGCATGGGCATAAAATAGCCCGCATGCTGCGACTTGGTACCCAACTTGACTGCAGGCTTGCTGCTTTTCTTTTCCCGATTATCCACGTAACGACTCCTGAATGGCCCATACCTGAAAGGAGCGCTACGGTATGCCATTAGCGCATAGGCGTCAAGATTGCCCCGCATGCGGCAAACATCGTCCCTTGTGCGCATATGTCTTACGCGCGTCCTTGATATCAGTCGGTAGCCCCAGGGCGGGAGAAGCTGCTTTTTTGCACTTCTTTGGCGAAAAACCCGCGCAGAATGGGCCGTTGCGCCCCCTTGAAGTTTTACCCTGTTTGCGTGTATAAAACACTTTTACACGATACAACCGCCGCTGGCCCATGCTGGCGGCTTTTCCAAGGACAGTGTCATGCAAAAATTTACAGCCTCCTTTCTGGGGCGCGACTGCCCCGGCGTGGTGGCCTCTGTGAGCCGAATTCTTGAAGAAAGCGGCTGCAACATCGAGGAAGTGACCCAGACGATCCTTTCCGGCGAGTTTGCGGCTATTTTTGTGGTTGCGGCCCCGGAGAAAGACGCCGAAAGCCTGCGCGCCAAACTGAACGGCGGCCTTGAGGCCGCCAAGGTCGACCTTTCCGTGCTGGTGCGCCCGGCCATCAAGGGACAGTGGGGAACAGACCTGCACTGCGAGCCCTTTGTGGTCACAGCCGACGGCCCGGACAAACCCGGCCTCATCGCCGCCATGAGCCGCGTGTTTGCCCGCCACGGCGTGAACATCGAAAGCCTCAAGGCCATACTGGGCGAGGGCGGAGCCAACCATGCGCTTTTGTGTTTGAGGTAATGGTGCCCAAGAGCGTCGACATGGGCCGGCTGCGCCGCGAACTTGACTGCGAGGGGCAAAAGCGCGACCTGCGCGTGAGCGCCCAGCACCGGGATATTTTTGAGGCCGTGCATCGAGTGAACTCTTTTTAACAGACCGGGCCGCGCAAGGGCGTCCACGCCAGTGCGCCACAGGCGCGGCAGCGTTGCCCCCAAGGCGCTTGACCGCCTGTTTTGTCCAGATGCGCTTTCCTGCCCCGCGCGCATGAGCGACGGGGAATAAAATCCGCCTGCCGGGCGGGTCGCCCCAGGGGCGGCCGCACCCGAAAATACAGGAAGACCTCCATGCTTTCAGAACGCGAAGTTATCAGCACGTTGAACATGCTCCGCAACGAGCACCTTGATGTGCGCACAGTCACCCTGGGCGTAAGCCTGTTTGACTGCGTCAGTCATGATCTTGAGCTTTTTACCGCCAACGTTAAGGCCAAACTGAACCGCTACGCCTCCCAGCTCGTGCAAGTATGCAACGAAGTGGGCGACAAGTACGGCATCCCGGTGGTGAACAAGCGCATCAGCGTGAGCCCCATTGCCGTGGTGGGCGCGCCCTTTGGACCCGACGGCATGGTGCGCGTGTGCAAGGCCCTTGACGAAGCCGCCAAGGAGGCGGGCGTCGATTTTCTGGGTGGTTTTTCCGCCCTGGTGGAAAAAGGTTTTGCCAGCGGCGACCGCTCCCTGATTGAAGCCCTGCCCCAGGCGCTTGCCGAGACCGACCGCATCTGCTCCTCCATCAACGTGGCCTCGTCGCGCAGCGGCATCAACATGGATGCCGTGGCCCTCATGGGCCAGCAGATCCTTAAGGTCGCCAACGCCACCGCCGATCGCGGCGGCATCGGCTGCGCCAAACTTGTGGTGTTTGCCAACATTCCTCAGGACGTACCCTTTATGGCTGGCGCCTACCTTGGCGTGGGCGAGCCCGATGTGGTCATCAACGTGGGCGTCTCCGGACCCGGCGTTGTCAAAAAGGCCCTCGACCGCGCCCGCGAGGCTGGTCACAACGGCAAGGGCGGCCGCCTTACCCTGCTGGATATGGCCGAGGTCATCAAGCGCACTGCCTACAAGGTTACCCGCGTGGGCGAGATGATCGGCACGGAAGTGGCCACCCGTCTGGGCCTGCCCTTTGGCGTGGCCGACCTCTCGCTGGCTCCCACCCCCGCAGTGGGTGACTCTGTGGGCGAAATTTTTCAGAGCATGGGCCTCTCCAGCATCGGCGCGCCCGGCACCACCGCTGTACTGGCCATGCTGAACGACGCGGTGAAAAAGGGCGGAGCGTTTGCATCTTCCTCGGTGGGCGGTCTTTCGGGCGCGTTTATTCCCGTTTCGGAAGACTCGAGCATCGAGGCTGCCGCCACCTCCGGCCTGCTCAGCCTTGAAAAGCTTGAGGCCATGACCAGCGTGTGCTCTGTGGGTCTGGACATGATCGCCATCCCCGGCGACACGCCCGCATCGACCATCTCGGGCATTATCGCCGACGAAATGGCCATTGGCGTCATCAATACCAAGACCACGGCCGTGCGCCTTATCCCCGTGCCCGGCAAGGGCGTGGGCGAAGAGGTGTCGTTTGGCGGCCTGCTGGGCAAGGCGGCCATCATCCCTGTACCCAAGGGCGACGCCACCGACTTCATCGGACTTGGCGGGCGCATCCCCCGCCCCCATCCACAGCCTGAAAAATTAGGCTGGCTGCACGTTGTAGCGGCGCGGAACCGACCGAGTTTCGCGCCGCTTTTTTTTTGTTACGCATGTATCTTGCCGCGTCAGCGGCTTTTTTTATGTGCGGCGATGGGGTAGCGTACGGCAACCACCCTCAGCACAAGGAAGCGCCATGCCCCAGTATTTTGTCTACGGGCAACAGGAGACCGAATACCTCTCACGTCGGGACAAGCGGCTGGCCGCTGTCATAGAGCAGATTGGACCCGTGCGGCGCGAGGTTCGTCCTGATCTTTTTGACGCGCTGATGCACGCCATCGTGGGGCAGCAGATCGCCACCAAGGCCCAGCAGACCGTATGGACGCGATTGGAGCAGGCCCTTGGGCGGGTCACGCCCGAAACTGTGGACATCGCCGCCGCAGACAGTCTGCAACAGCTTGGGCTGTCGTTTCGCAAAGTAGGGTACATGAAGGGCGCTGCCCGCAAGGTCCTGCAGGGCGAGCTGGATGTGGAGGCCCTGCGCCGGATGGATCAGTCGCAACTGAGCGCCGCCCTGTGCGCGCTGGAGGGAGTGGGCGTATGGACGGCGGAAATGCTCATGCTGTTTTCGCTCCAGCGGCCCGATGTGCTCAGCTTTGGCGATCTGGCCATTCACAGAGGGCTGCGCATGGTCTACAGGCACAAGGTGGTCGACCGTCAGCGGTTTGAGGTCTACCGCCGTCGCTTCAGCCCTTATGGCTCGGTGGCGAGTCTGTACCTGTGGGCCGTGGCTGGCGGGGCACTGCCAGAGCTTGCCGACCCCCGCCGTACCGCGTTAAATCGGCCCACCATGGCGTCGCTCGCGGTCGTTTTGTACTCTCGCCTGTCCGGTGTGGCTCACCCGGCCAAGGCCGCATTATCGAATATAAGAATTTTTTTGATGCAGCGTCGATCGCCTCCTGGTATCAGTACGAAGTCTATCGCAAAATATTCCTAGTACTTTGTATAAATGTCTTGTGAAAATAAGAATAATTGATATATTGAAAATCGATTATTTGCCGATAAGCAAGGCAAAGCAAAGGGATGTTCATAGTTTGCTGATGTTGTTGATAATTTCACAAGGGGTTCTGTCGTATCTGAAGACCAGCGTGTTGACGCCGCGCAAAAGGGGTAGTGATGAAAATTGGATTGCTAGCGAGGATGGGCCTGTCCATCCTGACGCCGGCCATTGTGGGACTGATGCTTGTGGCTGGGGTTTGCTACAAGATTTCAGAAGAAATGCTGCGGGAGCAGATTGCCACCGACATGACCGCGCTGCTTGAGTGCCAGACCATTGGTCTTGATGCTGTGTTTAGCGGGGTTGAGCAGGGCCTGCAGACCATGACCGAAAACCAGCGCATCAAGGATCAGGCTGAGGCGTACGCCGAGGGCAAAGCAGAAGCTCTTGAGGGTCCGCTGTTTACCAGGGCCGACCATGCGCTTGAGTCTTTCGTAACCAGCAACGACATGGTGTACTTTGCGGCCATTGTTGCCCTTGACGGCAAGGTCATCAGCTACCGTGCCGACAATCAGCAAGGCCCCAGCAAGTTTGTGGGCAGCGACTTTTCTGACCGTGAGTATTTCAAAAAGAGCAAAAACGGTCAGCCCAGCGTGGCAGGCATCGTCAGCGCTAGCACCGGTGAAATCGCCACCGTGCTTGCCATGCCGTTAAAGCTGAACGACAAAACTGTAGCCGTACTGGCAGCGGGCATTGACAACAACGCCCTGGCCAAGGCAACCACCGACAAAATCAAGGTCGGGCAAAAGGGGCTGGTGTACGCCTATGATCTGCAGGGGCAGGTGGTGCTGCACCCTGACAGCAATGTGCTTGGCCGCAACGACAGCAAACTGCCGCACGTGGTGCAGCTGCTTGCGCAACAAGAAGGCCGCACCCGTTTTGACAACAGCAAGGGCGAGAGCAAGGGGCTGTACTACAAAGCCCTGCCGCATGAAGGCTGGATTTTGTGCGTGGAGTTTGACCGCGGCGAAATCTTCAAGCCCATCAGGGACCTGCTGGCTAACGCCAGCCTGATCACCTTGACCTGTGCGCTGATCGTCGGTGTCGTGATCTTTTTTTCGGCGCGCGGCATTGTGCGCATGCTGGGCGGTATTTCCAGCGTGGCCGAGGCCGTTGCCGGTGGACGCCTGCAAACCAACGATAAAGAACACGCCCTGTTTGACGCGGCCGAAAAGCGCGGCGATGAGTTCAGCACGCTGGCCGCAGGCATGCGGCGGATGGTTGAGAGCATCAGGCACCTGCTTGGCGAAAGCGAGCATAAAACCAAGGCTGCCCAGCAAGCCACCGAAGAAGCGGAAAAAGCCACCGCCAGAGCCGAAGAAGCCGCCCTTAGGCGAGAACGCCAAGCGCGAGGGCATGCTTGCGGCGGCGGAACAACTGGACGGAAGTGGTCAGCATCATCTCTGCCGCATCAACCGAACTCGCCGCGCAGGTAGAGCAGTCGGACAAGGGCGCCGCAGAGTCGTCGCAACCGTCATGGCTGAGGCCGCCACAGCAATGAATGAAATGAACGCCACCGTGCAGGAAGTGGCCCGCAACGCATCCGACGCCTCGAGCATGTCTGCCGAAACCCGTGCAAATGCGGAACACGGCGCCAATATTGTTGAAAGTGCCCTGCAGAGCATCGGGCAGGTGCATAAGGTCTCGTTGGCGCTCAAGGGCGATATGACAACGCTGCACGAGCACGCCCAGGCCATTACCCATATCATGAACGTCATCTCGGACATTGCCGACCAGACCAACCTGCTGGCCCTCAACGCCGCCATCGAGGCAGCCCGCGCTGGCGAAGCCGGTCGCGGATTCGCGGTGGTTGCCGACGAGGTGCGCAAACTGGCCGAAAAAACCATGGCCTCCACCAACGATGTGGGCAACGCCATTGCCGCCATCCAGGGCAGCGCCGGGCAGAGCGTGCAGGCCATGGACAAGGCGCTGGCCGAGGTGGAAACCGCCGCCGACCTGGCAAAGCAGTCCGGCGAGGCCCTGCAGGAAATTGTCACCAAGGTCGAGGCCTCGGCTGATCAGGTCAGCGCCATCGCCGCAGCCAGCGAGCAGCAGTCCGCCACCAGCGACGAGATCACTCGGTCGATTGAACGCGTCAACGAGATGTCCGGCCAGACGGCACAGGCCATGGGCGAAGCCTCGCGGGCGGTGAATGAACTGGCCCGCCAGGCGGAGCGAATGGGCAAGCTGATAGGCGAGATGAAGCGGGGCTAGCCCGCCACGCAACCTTGCAACGTAAACATCCCCGGAATGCGATTATTCCGGGGATGTTTACGTTGATTGGTTCAACTGCGTGCCAGCTTTTGCCGCCCTTGTGCCCTTAGCGCAGGGCCGGGGCAAGAAAATACTGCCCACACCAGGGTGAGCAGCAACAGGCTGAGCGAAACGGTCAAAAAAACGGCGCACGGCTGCAGGCCCCACACGGATGGCCATGCGGCTGCCCATCCAGTTGCCCAGGCAGCAAGCCGCGGCCATGGGCAGAGCCAGGCTCCACACCACAACTCCGTTCATAATAAAAACAACAGCTCCGGCAAAATTTGAGGCAAGGTTGAGCACCTTTGAGGTGGCGGAAGCCTCCATGAGCCCCATGCGCAAGATCCAGTGGAAGGCAAGGATAAGAAAACTGCCCGTGCCGGGGCCAAAAAAGCCGTCATAACCGCCCATCACAAGACACACAAAGGCCACGGGAATCCAGAACCGGGGGCCGGAATGCGCCAGGGGAACCTGCTTGCGTTCCTTTTTGGGCAGTAGTGTGGCGCACATGCCAATGGCAGCTAGGGGCCACCAGCACCTTGCCGAGCACCGCCGCGTCAAGCAGCAGGGCCAGGCGCGAGCCAGCCCACGATCCTATCAGCGAAAAGGGCGATGCCCGCCATGGCAACGCGCCAGAGCACAAGTTTGCTGCGGGCAAAGTTGCCAAGGAGGCCACGCAGGTGCCAAGGCAGGCGCTGACCTTGTTGATGCCAAGCGACTGGTGCGGCGGCACGCCGCTGAGCAGCAAGGCGGGCATGGTGATAAGACCGCCGCCCCCCGCTATGGAATCGATAAATCCCCCGGCAAAGCGGCGGTTATGCCTACGAGGTAGGTG